>JGI24025J20009_10000155_pt1 | contig 52713 bp, 45 predicted proteins | sample Cruoilmetagenom3_FD_20009 | JGI IMG/M metagenome (IMG submission 20009)
CCAGCAGTCCCATGGCTTGCGAATTGAGGCCTGCGCCCACATAGGCCGCCTCGCCCGCCGCTTCGGGGATGCGGGTGGAAAACTCGGAATAGGACAAAGCGGTGGGCGCGGCGATCAGCCCGGCAAGAAGGAACGCGACGGGTGCCCAGATGCCGGCGTTTCCCGCCACGGCCCCGACCAGCACATAGATGCCCGCGCCGACCATGACGCCGACGCCGTAAGCGGTCAGCAATCCCGGTCCGATGCGGCGTTTGAGCGGCTCAGCCATCGCCGCCCCCCAATCGTTTCGGCAGCGCATTGGCCCAGGCGCTGATGGTACCGGCCCCGAGGCAGACAACCATGTCGCCCGGTTTTGCCTGTTCACGCACCAGCCGCACCAGATCGTCCTCAGAGACGATGGCGCGGGCGTGGCGGTGGCCGTGGGCAATCAGCCCGGCCACCAGATCATCGCGCGATGCGCCCTCGATCGGCTCTTCGCCAGCGGCAAAGACTTCGGCGATGGCGACCACATCGGCCTCGTTGAAAGCGCCGCAAAAATCGTCGAACAGGCTGTGCAGGCGGGTATAGCGGTGCGGTTGATGCACGGCGATGACCCGGCCGTCGCAGGCCTGGCGCGCGGCCTTGAGAACGGCGGCGATTTCCACCGGGTGGTGGCCGTAATCGTCGATGATGGTGACGCCGTTCACTTCGCCGACTTTGGTAAAGCGCCGGTTCACCCCGCCGAATGCCGCCAGAGCAGCGCGGATTTCATCTGTCTTCATGCCCAGATGGCGGGCCACGGCCACGGCGGCCAGCGCGTTGGATACGTTGTGGTCGCCGGGCATCGGCAGGGTGCAGCCCTTGATCACTGTATCTTCGCCCTGCAAGGCGATGTCAAAATGCGCCACGCCGTTCTTGTAGGTCAGGTTGGTGGCGCGCACATCGGCCTGGGCGTTAAAGCCATAGGTGACCACGCGGCGATCAGTGATGCGGCCCACCAGCGCCTGAACTTCGGCATGGTCCGTGTTGCACACGGCCAACCCATAAAACGGGATGTTGGAGACAAAATCGTGAAACCCTTCGCGCAGGGCGTCAAAGTCGCCCCAGTGTTCCATGTGTTCCGGGTCGATGTTGGTGATGATGGCGATGGTGGCGGGCAGGCGGTTGAACGTCCCGTCGCTTTCGTCCGCCTCGACCACCATCCATTCGCCCTGCCCCATGCGGGCGTTCGACCCATAGGCGTGGATGATGCCGCCATTGACCACGGTCGGGTCGAACCCGCCGGCGGTCATCAGCTCGGCCATCATCGTCGTGGTGGTGGTCTTGCCGTGGGTACCGGCCACGGCGATGTTGGATTTCAGGCGCATCAGTTCGGCCAGCATTTCGGCCCGGCGCACCACCGGCAGGCCGCGCGCGCGCGCCGCGTCCAGTTCGGGGTTGCCGGGTTTGATGGCCGAGGAGATCACCACAACGGCGGCGTGTTCCAGGTTTTCGGCGCGCTGACCGGTGAATATTTCCGCCCCCAGCCCAGCCAGACGATCAGTGATCTTCGAGGTTTTGAGGTCCGACCCCTGCACCGAATAACCCTGATTGAGCAGCACTTCTGCGATGCCCGACATGCCGATGCCGCCGATGCCGACAAAATGGATCGGGCCGACGTCACCGGGAAGTTTGGTTGCTGGGGTCATGGGGTTTCCTTTTGTGCCAAAGCCATAACCAGCGCCATCAGGCGGTCTGTCGCATCGGGTATACCTTGGGATAAAGCCGCCTCGCTCATTTTCTGGGCGGCGGACGGGTTACTGAGAACAGAGGTGATTTGCACGCTCAGGGCATCAACGTCAAGCACGCTTTCGGGGATCAGGATGGCCGCGCCTGCATCAACCAGGCCCCGCGCGTTGGCGGTTTGATGATCGCCGGCGGCGGCAGCATAGGGGATCAGGACAGACGGGCGGCCGATGATGGTCAGGTCGGCGATGGACGAGGCCCCTGCCCGGCTGATCACCAGTTGGGCTTCGGCCATGCGGCGCGGAATGTCGTGAAAGAACGGTTGCACATCGGCGTTGATGCCGGCCTCAGCGTAGCGGGCGGTGACACGGTCGCCATCCTCGGCGCGGGCCTGATGACTGACCCGCAGCGATTTGCGGATAGTATCAGGCAACGCGGCAACGGCATCGGGCACCACATCCGACAAGATCCGCGCGCCCTGAGAGCCGCCCATCACCAGCAGGGACATCGGGTAGTCGCCGGGTGGGGTATAGGGGGCAGCGGCGCGCTCCAGCACGGCGGCGCGCACCGGGTTGCCCACGTGGGTGCCGGTTGCACCGCTGGGCAGATCGGTGGGCCAGACGCCACAGGCCACCTGTGCCACATGTTTGGAGAATAGTTGATTGACCCTGCCCAACACGCCATTTTGTTCGTGAATCATCCGTGGCAAGCCTAGCAGGACCGCCGCGCCCAGCGCCGGTATGGACGGATAGCCGCCAAAACCGACCACCACGTCGGGGCGGTCACGGCGCATCTGGCGCGCCGCCGCCAGCACGCCGGCGGCGATGCGCGGGGCGACCAGCGCCTTGGCCAGAAGGCCGCCACGGGCAAAGGTGGCGCTGGAAACCTGGGTGATTTCGGTCGAATGGGGAAAGCCGCCGGTATAGCGCGCGCCGCGCGCATCGGTGGAAAGGCGCACGCGCCAGCCGGCGTTCAGCATCGCCTCGGCCAGGGCCTGGGCCGGGAACATGTGCCCGCCGGTGCCGCCGGCAGCGATCACTAAAAGTGGTTGGGTCATCGGCGGCCTCCCGAATTGTCAGGCGCATCGGGCGCGACAGGAAACCAGAATTTTCGCGAAAATTCTGGCCGATTTTCTTCGCAGAAGAAAATACCCACCGCGAGTTGTGAGCCCATCACCCCCGCCCTCGCAGCAAATCGCCGATCCCGCCCTGTGGCCGGGTCCGGGTAAAGGCCAGCAACATGCCAACCGCAATCCCGCCGGCAATCAGCGACGAGCCGCCGTAGGAAACAAACGGCAGGGTCATGCCCTTGGCCGGCAACAGCCGCACCGCCACGCCCATGTTGATCATCGCCTGCACGCCAAACATGGCCGCCAGACCGGTTCCGGCCAGCCGGATGAACGGGTCGCGTTCACGCATCAGCCGCAACAGGGAGCGCGCGACAATGCCGACGTAAAGCGCGATAATCACCAGCACCAGCACCAGCCCGTATTCCTCGGCNGCGACCGCGACGATGAAATCCGTATGCGCATCCGGCAGCGACCATTTCACCTGCCCCTCNCCGACGCCAACGCCAAACAGCCCGCCCTCGCGGATCGCGTTGGTGGCATAGCCCATCTGCGTGGTCGGATCGAGTTCGCCACTCAGAAACCCGTCGATACGGCGGGCGAAATGCTCGGAATTGGAATAGGCCAGCGTGCCGCCCATCACCACCAGCCCCGCCATGCCCACCAGCAGGACAATCGGCGCTCCGGCGACGAAATACATCACTCCCCAGCCAAACAGCACCAGGCAAGCCTGACCGAAATCGGGCTGCATCACCAGCATTGCCACAATCGCCCCGCACAATCCAAACGACCAGAGCGTGCCCGGCGGCCCGTTGATCTGCTGGCTGGCCGCCATCATCCAGGCGGCAACGACAACAAATCCCGGCTTGAGGAATTCCGATGGCTGCACCGAGGCAAACCCGAGGCTGTACCAGCGCATCGCCCCCTTGCCGAAATCGGTGCCAAAGAACGGCAGCAGGGCCAGCGCCACAAACGCGCCCAGAAACCCGAGAACCGCAAGGCGGCGCACCAATGTCGGCGACATCATCGAGGTCAAAAGCATTGCCACCAGCGCCGCGCCACCAAATATTGCCTGACGCTCAACGTAGTGAAACGGTGAAAAGCCGTTGCGCGCCGCCAATGGCGGAGACGCCGCCAGCCCCAGCAACAATCCGACAACAAACAGCAGCAGGACAAAGGCCATCGACCATTTGTCCAGCGTTCGCCACCATTTGGGTAATACAGGTTCGCCACCCCTCTCAGGGATCGCGCCATGGACCATCTCTGTCATGGGTCTACCGCCGTTTCTGCCTCGTTAACGCCCCTTTGCGGGGTCTGTTGCGGCGACTCTAACGTGAAAATTGCGTTCAGGCCAGCCTCTTCCTCTTGCCTTTGGGCTGAATTCGCGCCAACCGGCGGGGAATGAAGTTTGACACGATCATCATAGGGGCCGGCGCGGCCGGCATGATGTGCGCTGCCCTTACGGGGGGGCGCACATTGGTGATCGACCACGCCAGGTCACCGGGCGAGAAGATCCGCATCTCGGGTGGAGGGCGCTGCAATTTCACCAACCTGCATACGGGGCCGGAAAACTACCTGTCGCACAACCGACATTTCGCCAAATCGGCGCTGGCGCGTTACACGCCGTGGGATTTCATCGACCTGATCGCGCGCCACGGTATCGCCTGGCATGAGAAAACGCTGGGGCAGCTGTTTTGCGATGGCAAGGCGACGCAGATCGTCACCATGCTGCGAGAAGAAATGACCCGCGCCCGGGCCGAGCTATGGCTGCAAAGCACGGCTTCGGATATTCGCAAAACACCCGATGGCTTTGCCCTTGGCGTGACGCGAGAGGGCAAGGCCCACAGCCTCACGGCGCGAAATCTGGTGCTGGCGACGGGCGGCAAATCCATTCCCAAAATGGGTGCCACGGGGTATGCCCATGACGTGGCCCGCCAGTTCGGCGTGCCGGTCACCGACACAAGCGCTGCGTTGGTGCCGTTCACCTTTTCCGACCAGCGATTCAACGGGTTGGCGGGCGTTTCCCTGCCGGCGCGGCTAAGCAACGCGCGCATCGGCTTTGACGAAGCCATGTTGTTCACGCATCGCGGATTGTCCGGGCCGGCGGTGCTGCAATTGTCGTCCTACTGGCGCGAAGGCGAGGCGATCTCGGTGAATTTGATCCCCGAATTGCCGCTGTACGAAAACCTGCGCGCGCAACGCCAGATCCAGGGTCGCCGGCAAATCTCGACCGAACTGGCGCACCATCTGCCAGCGCGTCTGGTGGAACATCTGAGCGACGAATTGCGGCTTACCCGCCGCCTTGCCGACCTGTCCGACGCGTCCCTGCATGACCTGTGCGATCGCCTGGCCAACTGGCAACTGACCCCATCGGGCACCGAAGGCTATCGCACCGCCGAAGTGACGCTGGGCGGTATCGACACCGATGCGCTGAGCTCGGCCAGCATGGCGGTCAAAACCGTGCCGGGGCTATATTTCATCGGCGAAGCGGTGGATGTCACCGGCTGGCTTGGCGGCTATAATTTCCAGTGGGCCTGGGCATCGGCGCATGCGGCCGGGACCGCTATCGCCAAAACCGCAGATTAAGATCGCGCGTCGCGTTGCGGCAATTTTCTTATGCATCCAGCGCGGGCCGCAGGTCTGTTCCTTTTGGTAAGACCGGTTCAGGGCGCGCGCGCCAGCAATGCCAGCGCGTCGCCCAGAACCCCGTCCTCGACCGAACGGCAGTACCGCACCGCCACCCCGTCAAGGCCCGGTGCAACCTCCAGATCGCGCCCAATGCCAAAGGGCACCAGAAACGGATCATAGCCGATCCGTGCGTTTTCCCGCGCGCAAGCGAACCGTCCGGGTTCCAGCAGATAGGCAGCCGCCGCCAGATCGAACGGGCTGAACCCCGGCTGATCCAGATCATCGCGCCAGAACCCGGCCCAGTCGCGGCTTTTGCCGGCCAGCCACGCCCCCAGATCACCGCTTTCGGCCAGGGAATCCAGATCGTCCGGGGTTATCCGCAGACCGATCGACAATTCGAACGGCACCAGGGTCAGCGCCACATTCAACGCCAGCAATGCCCCGGCGGCTTCGGTATCGAGGCAGATGTTGAAGTCGCGAAAATGCATCCACCACTGGCGACCGGGATGAAACAGATCACCCGGTGCCTTGCCCGCCACCGCGACCACCTCGACAATCCGGCCGGCAAGATCGGGGCGGGCGCGCAACGCCTCGGCCAGATTGGTCAGCGGCCCCAGCGCAAGGATGCTCATCGGGCCACCTTCCAGCGCCGCGATCAACCCGGCGGACGCCTCTGTGGCACCGCCCTGCCCCGCTGTTGCACCGCGGAAAACCGGTGGCCGGGTCGCGGGCGGTCCGCCCGCCAGCCCCATCAGGTCGGTCAGAATGGCAAACCCGGCGGCTTCCGAGCCGTTGCCGGAAACCGTACTGATCCCGACAATCCGCCCCGTCAGACCCTGCAGCGCCAACGCCAATGCCCAGCAATCATCCACATCGCTGCGCCCGTCCACGCCGCAGGCGGGATCGGTGCCGATCCACACCCGCGTTGCCACCACGACCGTGTCAGGCACCGGCACCGGCACTGCCGCTGCCTGCGCGGATGGTGCGCCGGATTTGTACCAAAGCCCCGTGGCCCCGTGGCACCCTGCCAGACCACCAGCGCCAGAAACACCGCGCCGCCCAACGCCGTCAGCCGTGCCCCAACCGGCCCCGGCCCCCATGCGCGCCGCAGCGCCAGCGTAAGCCCGGTCAGGGCCAGCACACATACCACCCCGCCGCCCAGACAGAAAACGATACCGTGCCATAGCGGTTTTCGAACAGGAATATGGCAGCCACGGCCCAAACGACCAAAACCGCCGCAAGGTAGGTGGCCCAATGTCCGGCCCACCGGTATCTGCGGGTCAGGTCGCGTCGCTGCATGGCACTACAATACAGTCCGCACGGACTCAGTCCAGCGCCGCCCGGACAAGCGCCGTGAAATCCTCGCCGCGCCGCTCGAAATTGTCATACTGATCGAAACTCGCCGCCGCCGGGGCCAGCAGCACCGTATCCCCCGGCTCGGCCTCGTTCATGGCCCGCGCAACGGCCTTGGCCATCGTTCCGCAGACCTCGGCCTCGACATCCAGCTGCATGGCAAACCCGGCCGCCTCTCGGCCGATCACATAGGCCTTGGCCACAGTGCCGGTCGCGCCTTTCAGCCCATCCAGCCCGCCGTCTTTCTCAAGCCCGCCACAGATCCAGCGGATGCGGGTAAACGCGCTCAGCGCCTTGGCGGCACTGTCCACATTGGTCGCCTTGGAATCGTTAACATAGGTTACGCCGCCCGCCCCGGCGATGATCTGGCTGCGATGCGGCAGGCCGGGATAGCTGTGCAATCCCGCCTCGATCACCCGCGGGGCCAGCCCCAGCGTGCGTGCCACAGCATAGGCGGCGCAGGCGTTCTGGTGGTTATGCGCGCCCGGCAGGCCCTTTATGCCACGCAGATCGACCGAGCCCACCTGACGCCCCTTGCGATATTCGGACAGGAACCCCTTGCGGGCAAAAACCTGCCAGCCCGGCCCGGTCAGTTTCTGCGCCACCGACACGCGGATCACCCGGTCGTCATTCGGCCCTTCGCTCAGTTGCCCGGCCAGATAGCGACCTTCAACCTCGTCCACACCAATGATTACCCGGTCCGGGCCGCCCTCGGCGAACAGCCGCCGCTTGGCGGCAAAGTACCCGCCCAAACCGCCATGCCGGTCCAGATGATCGGGCGACAGGTTGGTGAACACCGCTACATCCGGGGTCAGCGAACGGGCCAGTTCGGTCTGATAGCTCGACAGTTCCAGCACCACCACGCCGCCATCGGACGCAGGTTCGATATCCAGCACGCCACGGCCGATATTGCCGGCCAGTTGCACATCTTTGCCTGCCTCGGCCAGAACATGATGCAGTAACGCGGCGGTGGTGGATTTGCCGTTCGATCCGGTGACAGCCACGACTTTGGGGGTCACTTCGAAAGCGTTCCATTCCGGCGTCGCGAACGAACGAAAGAACAGGCCGATGTCATTGTCCACCGGCACGCCAGCACCCAGTGCGGCGGCCACCACCGGGTTGGGGGCGGGGTAAAGATGCGGGATGCCGGGCGACACGATGAGGGAAGCCACGCCGTCAAACGCACCCGGTTTCATAAGATCAGCGCAGGTAAAACCTTCACCCTCTGCCCTCGCGCGCGCCGCCTCGTTGTCATCCCAGCACAACGTTTGCGCGCCACCGGCCCGGAGTGCCCGCGCGCTAGCCAGACCAGAACGACCAAGCCCCAACACGGCGACTGTTGCGCCTGTCACACCGCGTACCGGAATCACAGCCTGCCCTCGCAAACCAGCAAATTTCCCATGTCAAATTCCAACCTGTCTAAAGCCCCTCGTCAATCCGGCACACCCTGCACCAGAGCAGCGCCCATGCGCAAGAAGCCTACTGGGATCGTTCGACCAGAAACCCCTCCAGATTGCCGCGCACGGTTTGTGTGGTGGGATGATCCGCCCCCAGCGCCGTCTCGCATACCGCCAGCGCCTGACGATAAAGCGGTTCGGCCTCGTCATACCGCCCAGTCGCGTCCAGCAATCCGGCGAGGTTGTTTAATGCGTTAGCATAGGTGGGATGCGCCTCGCCCAGCGTCATGCGGGTAATCTCCAGCGCCTGACGAAAAAGCGGCTCGGCCTCGTCATTCCGCACCGTCTCCTGCAGCAATGCGGCGAGGTTGTTCAACCGGGTGGCATAGGTGGGATGCGCCACCCCCAACGTCTTACGATCAATCACCAACGCCTGCCGAAGAAGTGGCTCGGCCTCGTCATACCGCCCCGTCGCCCGCAGCAATCCGGCGAGGTTGTTCAATCGGGTGGCATAGGCGGGATGCGCCTCGCCCAGCACCTTGCGAGTAATCTCCAGCGCCTGACGAAAAAGCGGCTCGGCCTCGTCATACCGGCCATTGGCCCGGTAACTTGCGGCAAGGTTGTTCAGCGCGGTTGCGGTTTTTTCATGCTCTTCGCCAAAGTCCAGTTTGGCGATACCCACCAGTTGCTCGTTATGCTGGATCGCATCACTATGCCGCCCCGTCCGCCAAAGCAGGTCGCCCGCTTTGATCAACGTGTCATACCCCGGATCCAGCCGCGCTGCGCGGGCGTAGTGGTCCGCCGCGTCGCCCCAGCGCACTTCGGCCTCGGCAATCTCGCCCCGGCCAAAGGCCGCGCGCGCAGCTTCCTGAACCTCCAACGCGCGCCGCGCCTCGATCTCGGCAAAGAGATCATCGGCAATGGAATAGTCGCCCCGTTCCAACGCATCGCGCGCCTCGGCAATCCGGTCACCGCCGATGTCGTTACCGGAGCGTTCCAGCAGCGTCTCGAGGTCGGCAACCCGCACCTGCGCCTCGGCCAGTGCGGCGTCGGGGTCGGCGAGTTGTTTTTCAAGCTCGCCGATGCGGGCAGAGAGCAAATCCTTTTCATCCGCATGAGCGGTGGCAAGATCGACCTCCAGATCTGCCTTCATCTCGCGACGCATGTGGATGAATTCGGCAACGGTAAGCTGTGGACCCTGCTCGGGGCGGCGGGGGGCGATTTTTTCAATCGTGTCGTCGGTGAGGTCGAGTTTCTTTTCCTTGCGGAAGGGTCGGGTGATCACGGCCCATACCACAACAGCAATTGCCACCACGGCAGCAGAGCTGCCAAGGACATCTTTGTGTTCAGTCAGAAACTCAAGAACTGCCGTATAGTATTCCACTCAATCACCCGCCTTGGGCGAGCCTAACACAACCGCCACTGCTTGAAACCCCATGCTGCACTGCGGATATGTACCGGATATGCACGCAGTCTGTACGCCCGCCACAGCCCTGTTTGCGGGGGTTACCGCCGCGCTGCGGCGCGTCCTACCGCACCTTCAGCGTTGCCAGACCGATCATCGCCAATATCAGCGAGATGATCCAGAAGCGGATGACGATGGTCGGTTCGGACCAGCCCTTTTTCTCGTAATGGTGATGGATCGGGGCCATCAGGAACACCCGCTTGCCGGTGCGTTTGAAATACAGCACCTGGATGATCACCGACAGGGCCTCGACCACGAACAACCCGCCGACGATGGCCAGCACCAGCTCATGTTTGGTGACGATGGCGATGGCCCCCAAGGCACCGCCAAGGGCCAGGCTTCCGGTGTCGCCCATGAACACTGCAGCAGGCGGCGCATTGTACCACAGGAAGCCAAGNCCCCCACCGAACAAAGCGGCGGTAAAGATCAGGATTTCGCCGGTGCCGGGCACGTAATGCACGTCAAGATATTCGGTAAAGTCGACCCGCCCCACCGCATAGGCAATGATGCCCAGGGTTGACGCGGCGATCATCGCCGGCATGATCGCCAGCCCGTCCAGCCCATCGGTCAGGTTGACCGCATTGGCCGAGCCGACGATGACACAGATCGAGAACGGCACATAGAAGATCCCGAGGTTGATCAGCGTGTCCTTGAACACCGGCAGCGCCAGTTGTCCCTGCAATGCCTCGGGGTGGTAATGCGTGGCCCAGATCGCCGCAACCACGGCGATAAGCACCCCCAGCAACAAGCGTATCTTGCCCGGCACGCCCTTGGTGTTCTGTTTCGATACCTTGGCATAGTCATCGGCAAACCCGATCAGCGCAAAGCCCAGCGTGACAAACAGCACCAGCAGCACAAACGGATTGTCCAGCCGCGCCCAGATCAGCGTCGAGAACGTCAGCGAGCCGACAATCAGCAGCCCGCCCATGGTGGGCGTGCCGGCCTTCTCAAAATGCGATTCCGGCCCGTCCTCGCGGATCGGCTGGCCCTTGCCCTGGCGCTTGCGCAACACGTTGATCAGCGGGCGGCCAAAGATGAACCCGAACACCAGCGCGGTCAGGAACGCCCCGCCCGCGCGCACGGTGATATAGCGAAAGAGGTTGAAGAAATCCCCGCCGTCCGAAAGGGCTGCCAGCCAGTATAACATGTGTCAGGTGTCCTGTTTGTCAGATAGGGGCGCGGCATGGCCCATTTTGCGGATCGCGTCAACGATCAGCGCCAGTTTCATCGAAAGCGATCCCTTGACCAGCACAACATCGCCGCTGCGCAGCCGCGCGCCCATGCCCGGTGCCATTTCAGCGCTGGTTTCAAACCAGTCGCCCCGCCGGTGTTCGGGCAGCGCATCGTAGAGGTGACGCATCAGCGGACCGACGCAATGCACCGTGTCGATTGGTGCCATCGCCGCCAGTCCGGCCAGCGCGACATGCAGGGACACCTCGCCTTCGCCCAGTTCCTTCATGTCGCCCAGAAAGGCGATGCGCCGGCCCTTGTCGGTCGTGGATTGCGCCAGTACCTCCAGCGACGCGGTCATGGAGGTGGGGTTGGCGTTGTAAGAATCGTCAATGAGATCAAGGTTTTGGTCGGTTTCAACCGGATCAAGGCGGATCGCCTCGCGCGCGCCGCGCCCGGCGAAGGGCGTCCAGCGGCCAAGGCTGATCGCCGCCAGTGCCAGATCGGCCTCNAGGGCGTCGCACGCCGCCAGCGCGCCCAGCGCGTTCATGGCAAAATGCCGGCCCGGCGTGGCGAGTTTGAACAGCAGCGGCTGGTCGTTGGCGACGGCCTGTACAACGCTGATGCTACCGGTGATCTGCACGTCCTTCAGCACGTAATCAGACCCATGTTCGCCAAAACCGATGTCACGGATTTTCAGATCCTGCGCCCTGGCCACCAGAATGGCGGCCTCGTCTATGTCGTTGTTCAGCACGGCAATGCCGCCCGGTTCCAACCCGTCCATGATCGACGCCTTTTCCACGGCGATGTCGGCCACCGTATCGAATGCCTCAAGATGCGCGGCGGCGACGGTGGTGATCAGCGCCACATGCGGGCGCGCCTGCCGGGCCAGGGGGGCAATCTCTCCGGGGTGGTTCATGCCGATCTCGATCACCGCGAATTCAGTGTCGGCGGGCATGCGCGCCAGGGTCAAAGGCACGCCCCACTGGTTGTTGTAACTGGCGACAGAGGCGTGCGTGCGCCCCTGATCGCCCAACATCTGCGCCAGCATTTCCTTGGTCGAAGTCTTGCCGACGCTGCCGGTGACGGCGACTATTCTGGCGCTGGTGCGCGCACGTGCGGCGCGGCCCAGCGCCTCAAGCGCGGCCTGAACATCCGGCACGATCAGCAAGGGCGCGTCCGGTGCCACACCGTTAGGGATATGGCTGACAAGGGCCGCCGCCGCCCCGGATACCAGCGCCTGAGCGACGAAATCATGACCGTCGCGCGCGACTTTCAGCGCGACGAACAAATCACCTGGTTGCAGCGTGCGGGTGTCGATCGACACGCCGGTCGCCTGCCAGTTGCCTTGCGCCGTTCCGCCGGTGGCGGCGGCGGCATCTTGTGAGGTCCAAAGCGTCATGCGATGCCTCCGTCAAGTGCTGCAACCGAAACGCTGGCCTGTTCCACATCGTCAAACGGCAGCACGTCGTCGCCGATGATCTGGCCGCTCTCGTGCCCTTTGCCGGCAATCAGCAGCGCATCGCCCGGTCCCAGCGCGTCAACCCCGCGCAGGATCGCCTCGGCGCGGTCGCCGACCTCGGTGGCAGCCGGCGCGCCCTGCATCACGGCGGCGCGGATGGCGCTTGGGTCTTCGCTGCGCGGGTTGTCGTCGGTGACGATAACGATGTCGGCGTTTTGTGCCGCCGCCTGCCCCATCAGCGGGCGTTTGCCGGCATCGCGGTCGCCACCCGCGCCGATGATAGCGATCAGCCGGCCCATCACATGCGGGCGCAGCGCCGAAAGCGCCGTGGCGATCGCATCGGGCGTATGGGCGAAATCGACAAACACCGCAGCACCATTGGCACGGGTCGCGGCCAGCTGCATGCGGCCCCGGACCGTGGTCAGTTCGCCCAGCGTTTCGAACACCCGTTCGGGCACATCGCCGGTGGCGATGGCCAGCCCGCAGGCCAGCAGGACATTCTCGGCCTGAAACCCGCCGATCAGATCAAGGCGCGCCTGGAACGGTGCGCCCTGCCACGCGAACCGGATATCCTGACCGGTGGCGTCAAAGCGTTGCGCCAACAGCACCAGATCGCCGACCCCCTGACCGATGGTGATGATACGCTGGCCGCGCGCGGCGGCGATGGCGCGCATTTGTGGCCCGCGCGGGTCGTCGATATTGATCACCGCCGTGCCATCGACTGGCAGAACCCGGCGAAGCAGCCCGGCCTTGGCGGCGAAATAGGCCTCGAACGTGTCGTGGTAATCAAGGTGATCCTGGCTGAAATTGGTGAACCCGGCTGCCGTTAGCTGAACCCCGTCAAGCCGGCGCTGTTCCAGCCCGTGACTTGAGGCCTCCATCGCCGCATGGGTGATGCCGTGGTCCACCGCCTGCGCCAATGTCCGGTGCAGGGTGATCGGTTCGGGGGTGGTGTGGGCCAAAGGCGCGCTCCAGGCACCTTCAACACCGGTGGTGCCAAGGTTGATCGCCGCGTGGCCCAGCAGCATCCAGATCTGGCGCAGGAAGGTGGTCACGGATGTCTTGCCGTTGGTGCCGGTCACCGCCACCATGACCTCGGGCTGAGCGGCGAACCACAGGGCGGCGGTATAGGCCAGCGCCTGACGCGGATCCTGCGCCACGATCAGCGCCGCGTCGGATGCGGCCAATTCGTCTGCGGCAATTTCGGCCCCCTGCGTGTCTGTCAGCACCGCCGCCGCCCCCATGCGCAGTGCGTATTGGATGAATTCGCCGCCATGCACGCGGCTGCCCGGCAAGGCGGCAAACAGATAGCCCACTTTCACCTCGCGACTGTCCACGGCCAGACCGGTGATTGTTGGATTGCGCCCGTTGCTGGCGGTCAGGGCCAGCTGGCCAAGGTGTTTTGCTGCTGATCCCATATCCCGGTGCCGCCCCAATCAGTTCGACGTCAGCGTTAAACCAGTTACCTGCGCCCCTGCAACCTTTGGGGCGATCCTGGGCCGCAGCCCAAGCAGCGGGGCGATGCGGCCAATCATCTCGGCGGCCACGGGCACGGCTGTCCAGCCGGCGGTACGGCGCTGTTCGCCGTAAGAATGTATCGAAGGTTCATCCAGGGTGACCACCAGCACGTATTTCGGATCCGCCGCCGGGAACATGCTGGCGAAGGTGGCGATCACTTTGTTGTCGTAATAGCCGCCGCGCGGTTTGGGCTTGTCAGCAGTGCCGGTCTTGCCGCCCACGTCATAGCCCGGCACTTCGCCAAAGCTGGCGGTGCCTTCGGTGACGACCATGCGCAGCATCGAACGGGCCTGCGCAGCCGCCTGCGATGACATGACACGCGGGCCATGTTGCAAACCGCTTTGTTTCAGGATTGTCGGGCTGACGTAATGCCCGCCATTGGCAATCGCCGCATAGCCGGCGGCCAGGTGCATCGGACTGGTCGACAGGCCGTGACCGTAGGAAATGGTCATGGCGCTGAGTTCCGACCAGTTTTTCGGCTGGAGCGGCTTGCCACCGGCGGCCTCGGTAATCTCGAACGGCGTCGGGGCCAGCATGCCCATCGCCTCCATGAAGGCCCTTTGCCGCTTTGGTCCGATCTGCTGGGCCAGCCTTGCGGTGCCGATATTGCTGGATTTGACAATGATCCGGGTGACCGAAAGTTCGCGACCGTAATTGTGGAAATCGGTGATTTTATGCTTACCCCAGCGAAGCGGGCCACGGATGTCGACCATCGTGTCAGGGTTGACCAGCCCCAGATCCAGCGCCTGCGCCGCAGCGAAAATCTTGAACACCGAGCCCAGCTCGTAGACCCCCTGCACCGCCCGGTTGAACAGCGGGCTGTCCGAGGGTTCGCCCGAGGTGGGCGGGCGCGGGCGGTCGTTGGGGTCGAAATCAGGCAGGCTGATCAGCGAGATCACCTCGCCCGTGTGCACATCCATCAGCACGGCGGTGGCCCCCTTGGCGTTCATCAGCTTCATACCGCCGTAAAGCACCCGTTCCGCCGCTGCCTGCACCGTCAGGTCCAGCGACAATTGCAGCGGCTTGGCCCCGTTGGCCGGGTCGCGCAGATAGCTGTCGAACTGGCGCTCGACGCCGGCCACGCCGATCACTTCGGCGGCGTTCACGCCTTCCTTGCCAAACGACGCCCCGCCCAGCACATGCGCCGCCAGCCGGCCATTGGGGTAAAGGCGCATCTCGCGCGGGCCGAACAGCAGGCCGGGGTCGCCGATATCATGCACGGCCTGTTTCTGCTCTGGCGAAATCCGCTTTTTCACCCAGACGAATTTGCGCTTGCCGGTGAATTCCCGGATCAGCCGGTCCTTGTCGAGATCGGGAAATATCCGGACCAGCCCGGCGGCGGCACCGCTTGGGTCAATCATCATCGGCGGCTGGGCATAAAGCGAATGGGTCTCGAAATTGGTGGCCAGAATGCGCCCTTTGCGGTCAACGATATCAACCCGCTGGGCGGCGATGGATGAGCCGACCGCACTGGCCAGAGGTTCCGCCGCTTCGGAGGTGGCCAAAAGCCCCATACGCGCGCCCACCAAAGCAAATGCGCACAGAAAGAACACCCCCAGCACCAGAATACGCCCCTCGGCGCGGGCACGGGAACGGTCCTGCATTTCGGCATGACGGCGGCGGATATTCTCGCGTTCGATCACATCCGGGTTTTCGCCTTTGGCGCGGGCCTTGAGGATACGTGCCAAAGGGCGCAGGGGCGTGCGGATCATGGAAACTGTTCCCCGTTCATGGTCGACACATCGACCGGATCGTTAAACTCCAACAGCGGATCGGGCGGATAGCTTACTTCGTCCGCGCGGCCAAACTGGTCCGGGCGCAGCGGCAACAGGCCCAGACGGTCGAAATTCAGCTCGCTCAGCTCAAGCAGGCGGTTGGGGCGGTTCAGATAGGCCCATTCGGCGCGCAAAACCCCCAACCGAACCTGCGCGGCCCCAATGGCGCGTTGCAAGGTCTGAGAGTCTTTCACCACTTTCTGAGTGGCATAGTTTTCGCGGTAGGCCCAGAAAGCCAGCCCAATCACCGCCAAAGCGGCCAGAACATACGCCACGCCCTTCATCGCCTGTCTTCCTTAAGCTGCGGCATGCCGATATGCCTTGGGTTGATCTCGCCGGCCGGGGCGTCGGTGCGCTGGGCCACCCGCAGCCGGGCCGAGCGGGACCGGGGGTTGGTCGCCAGTTCATCCGCGTCCGGGCCAATGGCCTTGCGCGGTTTCAGAAGAAAGCGCGGGGCTTCTTCCTTGATCTCGGGCGCATAGCGGTTGGCGCGCCCGGTCAGTCCCGCGCGGGACTGGAGAAAGCGTTTGACCATCCGGTCTTCGATAGAGTGAAAGGACACAACGGCCAGCCAGCCACCGGGCTTCAACGCCCGCTCAGCCGCCATAAGGCCCTGATAAAGTTCTCTATATTCCTCGTTCACCGCAATCCTGATCGCCTGAAAGCTGCGCGTGGCAGGGTGCGACTGGCCCGGTTTGGCACGGGGCAGACAGCCCTCGATGATCGAGGCAAGCGCGCCGGTGGTGGTTATCGGAGCGTCGGTGCGCGCCCGCACAATGGCGCGCGCGATACGCCGGCTGGCGCGTTCTTCGCCGTAAAGAAACAGAATATCGGCAAGGGACGACTCAGATGCCGTGTTGACCAGATCGGCGGCAGTCGGGCCGGTTTGGGACATGCGCATGTCCAATGGCCCGTCCTTCATGAAGGAAAACCCGCGCTCGGGCTGGTCGAGCTGCATCGAGGAAACTCCAAGATCCAGCACCACGCCATCCAGGTCGCTGGCGTATTCATCCATCCGCGAGAACACGCCCGGCTGCATAACCAGCCGATCACCATATTGCCCGGCCCAGTCCGCCGCCATCTCGAAAACCGCCGGGTCTCGGTCAACGGCGATGACCCTGTCCGCCCCGGCCTCGATCAGCCCGCGCGTATAGCCTCCGGCCCCGAATGTGCCATCCAGCCAGACACCGGACACCGGCGCAACCGCCGCCAACAGCGGGCGCAGCAGAACCGGAACATGTGGGTCAATGTCATCGGGGCGGGCCGCAGAAGCCATGCCGTCATGCGCCCCCCGCGCCGTCAATAAACGAAAGCGGGTCGAAATCATCGGGCTGGCCGGACAAGTAATCCTCGGTTTCGGAGGCTTCGACAGCCCCGTAGGTGTCGGCGTTCCAGATTTCGAAATAGTCGCCCATGGCGGCCATGATCGCCTCGCCTTCGAGGTCGATCTGGGCGCGCCGGTCCTTGGGCAGCACGATGCGCCCGTCCCGGTCGATTTCGGTTTCCCAGGACTTGCCCAGGATCATCCGGCTGGCCTGCTTGCGCTGGAACGAACCGCGTTTCAACGCGCGGATCCCGGTCTCGATCTCGGCCATGTCGTCAATTGTATATGCGTGCAGGCAGTTTTTCAGATGCGGGCCGAAAAGCACAACCATGCGTGGGTTGGATCGCTTTTCGGGATATTCGGGGTCTCCGGCCTCAAGCACACGGCGAAAATCGGCGGGGATCGACATCCGACCCTTGCCGTCAACCTTTTGGTTGAACTCGCCTCTGAAACTCAGACCCAACTTGATACCCGTCCTTGCTCTTTTGCGCCCCGCGCTTTGCCCCCCTTAAATAAGGAAACGGCGGGTTGATCTGCTGCCACTGATCAACCCGCCGCCCTGTCCCGCTGAGCGGGTGTCCGACTGCGCGCGCCACCTGGGGGGATGTCTGCTCGCTCGCGCGCCGGATCTCTTGGTCTGATGAAACCGAAGTGCCTGTATGAAACCTTGTTTTTATGGTTTTGGGGTCGTTTGGTGCCCCGTTTCCTCGTCCTCATCCGATGACTGGTTTTTGCCATGGGAATTCATGGAAATCAACAAATTTTATCTATGCTATGAGTAAACCAGGTCGATTCTGGGCAAAGCATCCCAAGTCAACATGTGAGATAGCCCCAAGTTGAGACCACTTCTGGGATGCAAATCCAAACTCAACACTATATGTTGTGTGGCTTTGGGCATTGCCAGATTGTACCATAATATCCCGACTTTTTTCTTATGGGCCCCAGCGGTTTGTTTTCCTTTTGTTCCAACGCGATCCCTGAAATGCGCACGGCGGATTCGTGATTATAAACGATTATACTCTGTGATTCGGAGCAATACGCGCCATCTGAACACGCGCAGCATCAGGCTGCCCAACCTGTCCCATGATTTCCCGACCCACATATATACCCGCACTGAATATGCGAAAGGCACTCGGTCACTTTGGGGCACACATGCGTATGCTGCATAGCGGCATTGCAACTAAGTCCATTGTGCAAACGCAGCATTCGCCTATCTTGTTAGCAAGAAAGGCCGCAACGGTGCGACCGCATTCACAAAGAGAGGACCGCAATCATGGCCCATGCAACACATTATTCCAGCCCTCGCGGTATGCTTTTTGCCCCGCTGACGGCTTGGGTCCATACAATGCGCGAACAGGCTTCGCGCTATCACGTTTATCGGCGCACTGTTAACGAACTGTCTGCCCTCAGCACACGGCAGTTGGCAGATCTGGGCCTGAACCGGTCATCCCTGCGCACCACGGCTTACCGGGCAGCGTACCATCCGGCCCGCTAATTCGGGTTAACGAATATCAGGTCCATTTCCACCTCCCTGGAACGGACCTGATCATGGCGGCGATATCTCCTCCCGGATATCGCCGCGCAAAATACCGGCCTTGATGCCGGGTTCAGACGCGCCGGGGCTTTCTCCTCCCTTAAGGTTCGGCGCTGTATGAGAACGGCGGCATCTCCTCCCGGTGCCGCCGTTTTTCGTTTTTGGCCCGGCTTTTGGGTCGGCTTTGAGTCGGCGTGGCATGACCTAGAGCGTGTTGCGTTCAATTGAATTCACCTGTCGGGGTGAACACGTTGTGCTTTGCAAACGCTGCCTCACCCCGACAGGTGAATGCTTGAATCCGATCAAACGCAATACACTCTAAAAGCCGTGATCCCCGGAGGGAACAAGCAGGCGCACAAGGCTTAGAACCGCCGCGACCCCGGCAAGCACGGCGGCAACGATCAGACCAACATGGGCACCGGCACTGGCCGCGACCGAAAAGCCCAGCCCCACAAGGCCGATGCCGACGGCATGGCCGAATTCACGCGACATGGACTGAAGCCCGGCGGCGCGGATGCGTCTGTTACGCGGCGGAATGGCGATCAGGATGCGGTTGTTCGGTGTCTGGAAAAAGCCAAACCCAGCCCCCATCACCCCCATGGCAACCATGATCGGGCCAAGCGACGCGCCGACGGGGGTCGCGACCACCAGAAACAACCCGCCCGCCACCACGCTCGTACCGGCAAGCACCAGCCGTTCGGCTCTTAGGTAGTCCGACAGCCAACCGCCAGCCACCGCCGCAACAGCGACCGTGGCGGGCCAGATTGCCAGCACGGCCCCGGCCTGGATGGTGGACACGCCAAGGTCATGCAGCAGATAGAATGGAAACGACGTCAGGATCGCCGCACTTGTGGCAAAGGTGAACCCGGAAATAGCCGAGGCCAGAGACAGGTGCGGTATCGCCAGCAAATCCAGCGGTATAATGGCATTCGGGGTGCCACGCACATGAAACCCAAGCCGCACAAAGGCCAGACCCGAGAGCACCAGCATCGCCATCGCGAGGTCGCCCCTTGTGCCAATCTGCAAGACCCCGACCAGAAACGCCCCGAAGGCAACCGCGTTGATTAGCCCCCCCCTTGCATCGACCCGCACCGGCCGCGCGTCATTGTCAGGCATTGCAAGCGACAGGCCAAGCGACAAAAGCCCGATGGGGATCGTGGCGACAAACAGGTAGGGCCAGCTGGCGAAGCTGAGGATAAGCGAGCCGACTACCGGGCCAAGCCCGCCTGCCGTTGCCACCGTGAAGGCATTGACCGACACCGCCGCCCCAAGCATCGAACGGGGGTAGATATCACGCAGAAGGGCCCCGGAAACGCTCATCGTGGCGGCGGTGCCGGCCCCCTGAAGCATCCGCGCGGCGATCAGCCACCACAGGCTTTGCGACAGCGCGCACAGGGCCGAACCGATGACGAACAAAATGATCCCGGTTCGGAACATCCGCGTATGGCCGATGCGTTCGCCCAGCGCGGAACTGGGCAGGATCAGCATTACAACGGCAATCTGAAAGGCGCTGACGACCCAGATCGCGGTCGACGGGGCAATGGCGAATTCATCGGTGATCACCGGCAGGGCAAGCGCTATGGCCGTGGTGTTGGACACCATCACCAGAATGCCGGTGACAAGAGCCAGGATCGCCACAAAGCGGCGCGGAATTGGCAATCCGGTTTCGTCGTCGTGCGAACTGTCCAAGCCGGACCCCTCCCTGGGCGATGCGTGATTAAGAAACCGCGTCGCTCCTGCGCTGGGTCAGGCCGCCCCTGGTACCCGGTCCCGGCGCTTTATTATCGCACGAACAACAAAGTAGCTACACAGATCGTCAGGCTGGTTGATCACGTTGAGCCGTATCTGCACCATGCCGCCCAGCCGATGCAATGTACCGGATCGCATCCCACACGCCGCGCGGTTCAGCCTCTCGCGGCCTGCCAAGTTGGTTTGGACCGGTCAAGACTGGCCCGACTTCCGACCATTGCCCATTTGGGCGATGTCGGGGTAGAGGACGACGTGATCGGTCTGAATATCATCTTCACGTCCGGCAATTGATCGTATTGCAAAGAATATGCTGTTTTCCCGGGGCGGCGGCCGGGTGGGGCCGGTTTTACCTGACATCCAATGCAGAAGGGGTCGCGCAACACGCAGCCCCCTTTTTTCGTGTACCTGCGACGGGATGACAAACCAATCCTCCAAATAATCCGTTGATATAAGCTGGCCCCTACACGCTTACCTGACTATAGCTGTCAGATAAGCGAATTTGATAGTCTCCGGACAATCGAAAATCCGGAAAGTCTGCCAGATGGGGGACCAAAGGGTTATGTGGGTTTCATTTCATCGACACCGGACAGTTTCAGGCAAATGGCTGGGCGTGTTTGCCATCCTGGCGGTGGGCCCGGCCCTTGCGAGCGACCTGTCGGACCCGCACCTGAACATTCAGCCCAGGACCGGCCCCGAGACCGACCGTATTGTCGCCGTCACCACCCCCACCTCTGATTTCAGCGCCCCCGAGCCGTTCGAGGATCTGCCCGCCGGGGCTGCCACTGTACGCGCAAACGCCAACCACGATGCGTTTTCCCAGCCCTCGGCCAATATCAGTTTTGAGCGCGAGTTGGATTTCAGGGTCGGCAACGGTCTGTTCCGCAAGATATGGGTCTCGTCGCCATCGTCAACCAGGGCATCCGACGGGCTGGGACCGCTTTACAACGCCCGCTCCTGTCAGCGCTGTCACCTCAAGGATGGGCGTGGCCACCCGCCCGAGGGACCGGACGACAGCGCCGTGTCGATGTTCCTGCGCATCTCGATCCCTGGTGGGCCGAATGACGGGGTTGGTGAAATCGAGGATTATCTGGCCACCCTGCCCGACCCCAATTACGGCACCCAGATGCAGGATTTCAGCCTGCCCGGGCACCCTGCGGAATACCGTTTGCAGCTTGAGTATCAGGAGATCGAGGTGCCGCTGTCGGATGGCGAGGTCGCGCATCTGCGCGCGCCCACCTACACAGCCGCCGATCTGGGCTATGGACCGTTGCACGCGCAAGCCATGCTTAGCCCGCGCATCGCGCCGCAGATGATCGGACTGGGCCTGCTTGAGGCGATCCCGGCGGCGGACATCCTGGCCGGGGTTGACGAAGATGACGGAAACGGCGTTTCCGGGCGTGCGAACATCGTCTGGTCGATCGAGTATGACCAGCCGATGCTGGGCCGGTTTGGCCTCAAGGCGGGGGCTCCGACTATCAAACAGCAGTCCGCCGGGGCGTTTGCCGGTGATATCGGCATCTCAAACCCGATGTTTGCAACGCCCTGGGGCGAATGCACCCCAGCCCAGGTCAATTGCCGGTCGGCCCCGCATGGAAATGACGACATTCGAGGCTATGAAATAGACACCGAGGGGCTGGACCTTGTGACCTTCTACAGCCGCAATCTGGCGGTCCCGGCGCGCCGCAACACCGATGATCCGCAGGTGCTGCGCGGCAAGAAGGTATTTTACGACACCGGCTGTATCGCCTGTCATACGCCGAAATTCGTCACCCACCGGCTGACCGACCAGCCCGAGCAGAGTTTTCAGTTGATCTGGCCCTATTCCGACCTGTTGCTGCACGACATGGGCGAGGGGCTGGCCGACAATCGCCCCGAGGCGCGGGCGACCGGGCGCGAATGGCGCACCGCGCCGCTGTGGGGCATCGGCATGACCCAGACCGTCAGCGGCCACACGCAATTCCTGCATGACGGGCGGGCGCGCAGCCTGCTTGAGGCGATCCTGTGGCATGGCGGCGAGGCCGAGCCGATGCGCAACAGCGTGGTGAACATGGACCGGGGGGACCGCGCCGCCTTGATCCATTTTCTGGAGAGTATGTAATGCGGCCTTTTGTTAATCTGCCTTTGCTGCTGTCTTTCCTCTCTGTCGCACATGCCGGTGAAGATCGCGGCGCAACCGTCGCGGCGGTTCTGGACCGGCACATCCTGCGTGTTTTCTGAATGGCAACAAAGCCTTGTTTCGCTGTATGAAGAGACTCCACTTTTGCACCGGATTAGCGCAGGATGGCCCGCATGCGACCTCTCGGCCTGAAGTCGCCTGTAATTGTTCGCCACGCCTGCAATCAAGCGACACGCAAACAAGCCGCGCGAAACGAAGCCATTGGAAATCGGACCTGTCATGACCAACGTAACCGTTCTTGGAACTGGATTTGCCGCTTTGACCGCCGTGCGAAAGCTGCGCGCCGCGGACAAGGCGCTCGACATTACTGTCATCGCGCCCGAACCCAATCTGGTTTTTCTGCCCAGCCTGATCTGGCTGCCATCCGGCCAGCGTAAACCCGAAGATGTTGTCGTGCCGTTGGAAAACTTTTTTCGGCGCAATAATGTCGAATATGTCCAGGCTGGTGCCGAAGGATTGGAGGACGGCGGCCGGGTGGTGAAAACCGCAAAGGGGGATCTGCGCAATGACGGGCTGATCATCGGCACCGGCGGCAAATTCATCAAGAAACTTCCGGGCATCGAAAACGCCCTGACCCCATGCGAGGGGGTTGCCCCGGTAATGGAATTCAAATCCCGGCTGGAACAGATGGACGGCGGCACCCTGGCCTTTGGGTTCGCCGGAAACCCCAAGGAAAGCACCGCAATGCGCGGCGGGCCAATGTTCGAATTCCTGTTTGGAACGGATCAGATGCTGCGCCAGCAAGGGCGGCGCGACAAGTTTGAGCTGGTATTCTTCAGCCCGGCCCCCAAGCCCGGTATCCGGCTGGGTGAAAAGATCGTTCCCAAGCTGTTGAAACGGATGAAAGACCTGGGGATATCAACCCGTCTTGGCCACAAGATGGTCCGGTTCGAGCCGGACAAGGTGGTGACCGAGGGCGGCGAATTCAATGCGGACATCATCCTGTTCATGCCGGGGATGACCGGCAACCCGTGGTTCGACAATACCGATCTTCCCCGCTCGCCCGGCGGGTTGATCAAGGCGGACGCCCAGTGTCGGGTGCCGGGGTTCGCCTGTACCTATGTCGCCGGCGACGCGGGCAGCTTTCCGGGGCCTGACTGGATGCCGAAACAGGCGCATATGGCCGATTTGCAGGCGGCGGCAGCGGCCTCCAACTTGCTGAGCGAGTTGAAAGGCGAGACTCCCAATGACACGTTCCGGGTCGAGCTTATGTGCATCATCGACGACAACAAATCCGGCACGGTCGTCACAAGGACGCAGCGGTTCAACCTTGTCCTTCCGTCCATGGGGCTGGCACACCGGTCAAAAGAGATGTTCGAAAAGATGTACCTGCGCCATTATCGCTGAGCGGCAGTTTCGTCACACACATTCCATCAGCATGGTCCCNGCCCCGGTATTCGAGATCGGGATGTGATAGTTTTTNTGCACCAGCTTGACCTTGTCGCCCAGCGCCCCGCGCATCATCAGCCACATCAGAAANTCNGTTCCCTGCGCCCCGGCCTGACGCACCAGTTCGTGGCGCGATATTTTGGTCAGTTCGTCCGGGTCATGCACGATCTTGTCCATGCACATCTGATCGAACTCCTTGTTGATGAACCCGGCCCTCTCGCCATCAAGCTGATGGCTTAGCCCGCCGGTGCCCAGCACCACAACCTTGATGTCTTCAGGGTAGGACAGGATCGCCCTGTGCAATGCCCGGCCAAACGCCAGTGCGCGTTTCAGGGTCGGAATCGGATGTTGCACCGTATTGGCGCTGATCGGGATGATGCGCGGGAAGTTCGGATTGTCCTGAAGGCCGGGCCAGAATAGTTGAGTCGGGACGGTAAAGCCGTGATCGACCGCAAGTTCCTGACAGGAGGTTATGTCAAACTCGTCCTCGACCATGCTTTCGATGATGTGCCACGACAGTCTCGCATCACCCTTGTAGGGCGGCATCACCGGAATGCCCCAGCCTTCGTCCTCGTTGACATATTCATGCGCCGCCCCAATGGCGAAGGTGGGCATGCAGTCCAGAAAAAACCCCAGCCCGTGGTCATTGTAAATGTTGATCGCCACGTCCGGTTTATGTTCATCCAGCCAGGCGCGGATCGGTGGAAAGCCATCGAAAAACGGTTTCCAATACGGGTCTTCGAACAACTCGTTGGCCACCGCATTGCCAACCGCCGGAATGTGGGATGTGCTTAGCCCACCAATAATCTGTGCCATGCAATCAGTCCCCCGCCCTAAGCAGTTTTTCCTTGAATTCGTCTTTGGTCATGCCGGTCTGCTGCGCGCCTACGTCCTGAACATCCAGTTTATACATCCCGGCGAACTTGGCGAGGTAATAGATGTTGCCCCCCGCCGCGATCATCGCCAGCACGTTCTTGTCGCGGCAGGCCTGTTTTTGTTCATCGTTCAGCTTGAACAGGGTCATGTACCCTTCGGGATCGGCCAGATAAGCCGCGCGCGCGGGTGCCCCGTTGAAGGAATAGCACATCTTGTTAAGCGCATAGCCCTTCATCGCCATCTTGCCATCAAAAACCGTCGTTCCTTCGATTGGCGCGTGGGACCCTAAATCTTTGATTTTCATCATGATTCTCCTGTGGATATTGACCAGTAAAGGTGCGTTGGATTATCGACAAGCAACTTTCTCTGCGCCTCGGGCGTTGGCGCGATACGGGGAATGTAATCAACCAGCGCCCCGTCATCGGGCATGTGCGATTTCATGTTCGGATGCGGCCAGTCGGTGCCCCACAGCACCCTGTCCGCAAACCTCGCAACGATTGCGGCCGCAAATGGCACCACGTCATCATAGGGCGGGCCGGATGCGGTCAGACGCTCGGGACAGGTCACTTTGGTCCAGATGTTGTCATTGCGCGCCATCAGATCGACAAAGCGTTGAAAGTCCGGGTGTTCCACCCCTTTGGCGACATCCGGACGCCCCATATGGTCGATCACAATCGTGGTTTTCAGGCTTTCCAGAAACGGCACCAGATCGGCCAGATCGGCGGCCTCGAAATAGACGACGATATGCCAGCCCAGCCGTGATACCCGCTCCGCGATGCCTTTGAACACCTCTTTCGGGGTCGCATCCACCAGCCGGCGCACAAAGTTGAAGCGCACGCCGCGCACCCCTGCGGCGTGCATCGCGGCAAGCTCTGCATCGGTTACCTCCGGCCCAACGCTGGCAATACCGCGCGCCATGCCACCGGCCGCCTTCAGGGCATCGACCAGCGCCCGGTTGTCCTTGCCGTGGCAAGTCGCCTGCACGATGACATTGCGCTCAAACCCCAGAAAATCCCGTAATTCAAACAACTTGTCCTTGCCGGCATCACACGGCGTGTATTTGCGTTCCGGCGCGTATGGAAACTCTGCCGCCGGGCCAAAGACATGGCAATGGGCATCAACCGCACCCTCGGGCAAGACAAAATCCGGCTTTTTCGGGTTTGGGTGAAAAGGGATCCAGTTTCTATCCATGTGCTACTCCGTGAAAACCACGCCATCCATCAGCTTGCGCGCCGTGCGCAGGATGGCGGCCGAGGCAACCTGACCCGCATCATCCAGTGTGGCAACAACCGTCATCTCGCCGCCGGGGTGTTCGATTTTCAGACTGCGGGTCTTGCTGCCACCCACATCCGCCAACCCGGCGGCGGGCGCGCCTTTCAGCAGGCAGGCAGTGGCGACGCTGACCGCCCCCAGAACGCCGATGGTCTTATGACAACGATGCGGAATAAACGTCCGCGTGGCAATGGCACCACCGTCGCGCGCAGGTGAAACCATGGTCATTTTCGGCACGGTCTTGTCGGCCACATCGCCCAGGTTCATCATCGGTCCACAGACCAGACGCAGCGCCTCTAACCGTGCGCGCAGGCCGGTATCCGCCTCAAGTTCCTCAGGGGTTTCATCGCCAGTGATCCCCATGTCCTGCGCGCGCATCACCACGCAGGGCATGCCATTGTCGATCATCGTGACATCAATACCCTTCACCACATCAACCACATTGCCGGTCGGCAAAAGCGCGCCACAGGACGACCCGGCGGCTTCGCGGAATTCGATCGGCACCGGTGCCGCCGACCCGGGCACCCCATCAATCCGCGCCTCGCCCCGATAGGTCACAACGCCGCCGGGGGTCTGCACCCGCGCCACGGCAACCTGCCCGGTGTTCTGCATATAAATCGTGACCGGCGTTTCACCGTCCTGTGCCGCCACCAGCCCGCGCTCAATGGCAAACGGGCCAACGCCGGCCAGAATATTCCCGCAATTCTGCGCATCAGCCACGATCGGCTGATCGACAACCACCTGCAAAAACAGATAATCCACATCAACCCCGTCCCTGTCGGAGGCCCGCACCACCGCCACCTTCGAGGTCAACGGGTCCGCTCCGCCCATGCCGTCGATCTGACGAACATCCGGACTGCCCATGATCCTCAGCAACGCGCCGTCACGCCCGTCAGGCAGATCCCCGGCCAAAAAATACCCGCCTTTCGAGGTCCCCCCGCGCATCCACATGGCCCGAATACCATCAGCCATCAGACCCTCACCCCTGCTTCTTCTCGACAAAAATACTCCGGGGGGTTGGGGGCTGGCCCCCAATGCACCAGCCAGAAAAACCGCCGTCCTCAAACATACTTCAACCCCTTCCCGGCCAACCGCCCGCGCATGTCATAAATATCCAGGCCCAACTCGCCCGCCTCAAACCGGGCGCGCTTTTCGGTCTCATTCGCCTCGCGCGCGCGGGCCTTTTCCAGCACCGCGCCGGCCTCTTCCCGGCGCACCACACACACCCCGTCATCATCCGCGACGATAATATCGCCTGCGTTCACCAGCGCATCGGCACAAACAACCGGCACATTGACCGAGCCCAGCGTTTCCTTGATCGTCCCTTGCGCAAACACCGCCCTGGACCAGACCGGAAAGCCCATTTCGGTCAGATCGCGCAGATCGCGCACCCCGGCATCAATGATCAGCCCGCGACACCCGTGCGCCATGGCCGAAGTCGCCAGCAAATCACCGAAATACCCGGCATTCGACGGCGACGTGGTGCCCAGAACCAGAATGTCGCCGGCACGCAGCTGTTCGATCGCCACATGCAGCATCCAGTTATCGCCGGGTGGTGCCAGAATCGTCACCGCCGACCCCGCCACCCTTGCACCGGCATAGATCGGGCGCATGTAATCGGCCAGCAACCCCTTGCGCCCCTGCGCCTCGTGTACCGTGGCAACGCCGCATTGCCCCAGACCGTCAATGACGTCCTGAGCGGCGCGTTCGATGGATTGAACCACAACCCCGGTTGTTCCGACACCGGTCATGCCAGTTCATCCACCGTCTGCGGAAAGATCATCTGGAACCCTTCTGCGTATTCGGCCTTGCGCCCCCCGGCCATCCCGCCCGAGTTTCGGCGGAAATGATTGCCGCGGTTCTCGGCCACATTGGTATAAAACTGCCACAGGTGCTCCTGCCCCTGCATACACTCGATCGCCGCGCGTTTTTTGTCCCAGACCGGGGTGATGTCCAGAAACACGTTGGGTTTCCATTCCATCTGCTCGCTCTGATGCGGTTCAAACAGGTACATCTGCGGCGCGCCCAGCACCTTTTCACCGGGGTTATGCCCCCAGGCCTGGGCAATCATCCGACATTCCAGCGCAAACTGCGTCGTGTTCATGTGGTCGGTGTTGTAGGGATCCCATTTTGAATGGCTCATCATCCACTTGGGCTGTACCTCGCGGATGATGTCGACCATCTGATCTTGCGCCGCGCGGTCCAGCCGCAGCGGATAATCCCCCAGATCGAGAAATCTTATGTCGTCCACCCCCAGCGCGGCGGCGGCATTTTCGGCCTCGTCCCGGCGCGCGGCCTTGACCTTGTCCAGTGTCATGTCTTCCTGTTTCCACAGTTTCGCGCTTTCTCCACGCTCGCCGTAGGACAGGCAGGCCACCGTGACCTTATAGCCCAGTGACTGATGCAGCGCGATGGCCCCACCGGCGCGCCAGACGAAATCAGCCGCATGGGCCGATATGACAAGGGCGGTTTTGGGATCTGACATGGCCGGGTTCCTTAACTGGGGGCCGCACAACAGGCCCGGATTTCCCGGTCAGTTAACCCCTCGCGGTGCAAAATAGCCATTTCATTTGCCGTGTCCTGATATAAGTTTTTGCTATACGCCAACGCAAACCCAAAGGAAAAACACGGCCCGTGCAGGAAAAAAATCTGGAATTCCCCAATATCCGCCACCTGCTGGCGTTCCGGGAGGTGGCGCTTGCGCAGGGCATCAGCGCCGCTGCGCATAAGGTGCATCGTTCGCAACCGGCGATGACCCAGGCGATCGCCGGGCTGGAGCGCCAGCTTGATACCGCATTGTTTGACCGTCAGGCCGGGGGCATGTTCCTGACCCCGGCGGGTGATTTGTTCTTTGCCCGCGTGTGCCGGATGTTTGACCATCTAGCCCAGGGCGCACGCGAGGCCGTTCAGATGGAAATGCGCCAAAGGCTGCGCCAGAAAGAACGGCAAAAGCACCAGCGGCCATCGCCCGGTTTCTACCTCAACACCACCGCCGCCCAGCTGCGCGCGCTTGTGGCCATTGGCCAGGCTGGCAGCTTCTCGGTGGCGGCGCGACAGACCGGCCTGTCGCAACCGTCGATCCACCGGGCCGGGCGCGATCTGGAACGTCTGGCCGCGATGCCGTTTTACACCACAACCGGCAAGGGGGTGGAACTAACCCGCCCCGGTGCCGCGTTTACACGCGCAGTCCGGCTGGCCAAGGCCGAGCTGCAACAGGGCCTGGACGAGTTGGGACAGCTGAAAGGCGAGGACAGCACAAGGATCACCGTCGGCTCCCTGCCCCTGTCGCGCAGTACGATCCTGCCCCAGGCGATCCATGACATCCTACAGGAAAAGGCGAATGTACAACTGCGCAATGTCGACGGCCCTTATCCCGAGTTGCTGCGCGCGCTGCGCCATGGCGATCTGGATTTTCTGATCGGCGCGCTGCGTGACCCGGTTGCGGCGGATGACGTGGTGCAGGAACCGCTGTTCAGCGACCTGCTGACGGTGGTGGCGGGGCCGGGCCATCCGCTGGCCGCAAGGGCGGGCCTGACCCTGAAGGATACGCTGGCCTACCCCTGGATCGCCCCGCCCCGAGAGACGCCGACAGGGGATTACCTTTACCGGCAGCTGGGCATTGGCCAGATGGACAATACCCCCGTCAGGATCGTGTCCAGTTCGCTGATCATGATGCGGGGGCTGTTGGCGCGGGGCAAGTACCTGACGATCCTTTCGCAGCATCAGGCAACGCTTGAGATCAGCCTGGGGCAGATCGTGCCGCTGGCCGTAACCCTGCCCGACAGCGCCCGCCCCATAGGGCTGACCTATCGCGCCGGATGGCTGCCCACGGCCACGCAGACAAGGTTTCTTGACCTGATCCGGGCGGCGGCAAACAGGCCAGGATATACGCAAAACGAATAGCTGCCATGCGAAATCAATTTCTCAGCTACGCCGGATACGCGTAGGAGTTCGGCCATGACCCATTCGCCGCCCCTTTCACCCGCGCCGCCCATTGCCCTGATCGGCTTTGGCGAGGCGGGTCAGGCCTTTGCCAAAGGCTGGCGCGGCGAGGTGCCCGATCTGGATATCCGCGCCTTTGACATCAAGACGGATGATGTGGCCAGTGCGGCGGCCAAATGGGCTGAGTATGAAAGCGCAGGGATCACCGGATGCGCAACACTGGGCGATGCGTTGGCCGGGGTGCCGGGGGTGTTTTCGCTGGTGACCGCGGATCAGGCGCAACGGGCGGCGCAACAGGCGGCGGATCGGTTGCAGCCGGGGGCTTTGTATTTTGACGGCAATTCCTGTGCGCCGGGAACCAAGCGCGACTCGGCTGGAATCATCGAGGCGGCGGGCGGGCGGTATGTGGACATGGCCGTCATGTCGCCGGTTCATCCAAAGCTGCACAAGGTGCCGCTGATGGTTTGCGGGCCGCATACCGGCGCGGCGTTGCCGGTTCTGAAGGCGTTGGGCATGGGGCCACGGGGCATTGCCGGCGCGGTCGGGCGGGCCTCGTCGATCAAGATGATGCGGTCAGTCATGGTCAAGGGGATGGAGGCTCTGGCGCTGGAATGTATCCTGTCGGCGCGCAAGGCCGGTGTGGATCTCGAAATCCTCGACTCGCTTGGCGGGTCATTTCCCGGCTTCGACTGGCCGGCCAAGATGGCCTATGATTTTGAACGCGCGACCACCCACGGGGTGCGTCGCGCCGCGGAAATGCGCGAGGTCGCCAAGACCGTCGAGGAACTNGGGCTGATGAACACCATGAGCCGGGCGATTGTGAACTGGCAGCAGACNNTTGGCGATTTGCATCTGCCACCNGGCACCGCCGATCTGGGCGTGCGGGCCGATGCCATTCTCAAGGCGCTGGGATTGTTGGATAATGACGAAGAAAAGGACAATTGATATGCGGATATGTGTTGCCGGTGCTGCCGGTGCCTTTGGCATGAAACATCTGGATGCGCTGGCAAAGATCGACGGGGTCGAGGTGACATCGGTGGTTGGCCGGACCGAGGCGTCAATCCTCGAATTCGCCAGGGCACGCGGCATTGGCCACGCGACGACCGATCTGGGTGAAAGCCTGGCACGTGACGATGTTGACGCGGTGATCCTTTCGACGCCCACACAGATGCACGCGCAACAGGCGATTGCCTGCATGAAGGCCGGCAAACATGTGCTGGTGGAAATCCCCATGGCCGACACCATCGCCGATTCACGTGAAATCGTCCGGGTGCAGCGNGAANCCGGCATCACGGCCATGGCCGGGCACGTGCGCCGTTTCAACCCGTCGCATCAGTGGCTTCACAACAAGATCACCGCCGGTGAAATTGCCNTCCAGCAAATGGATGTGCAGACCTATTTCTTTCGGCGCNANAACATCAACGCCGCCGGCAATCCCCGCAGCTGGACCGACCATCTGCTGTGGCATCACGCCTGCCACACGGTCGATCTGTTCCAGTATCAGACCGGCGAGATCGTGTCAGAGGTCTACGCCGTTCAGGGGCCGAAACACCCGGAACTGGGCATCGCCATGGACATGAGCATCATCATGAAAACGCCGAAGGGCGCGCTTTGCACCCTGTCGCTGTCGTTCAACAATGATGGCCCGCTGGGCACGTTTTTCCGTTATATCTGCGACAACGGCACCTGGATTGCCCGTTATGACGATCTGGTGGATGGGCGGGAAAACCCGATTGACCTGTCGGATGTGGCCGTTTCCAACAACGGTATCGAACTGATCGACCGAGAGTTCATTTCCGCCATTCGCGAGGGGCGCGAGCCGAACGGCTCTGTGCGCCAGTGCCTGCCAGCGATGGAAGTGCTGGAGCAGATCGAACAGATGATGAGCAGCTAAAGCNGATTGAGAGGCGGGTATCATGAAAACGCAGGTAGGGATTATCGGAGGCGGGCCGTCGGGTCTGCTGTTNTCACAGCTTCTGGACCTTCAGGGGATCGACAATGTCGTGCTGGAAAAGCACAGCCGCGAATATGTGCTGGGGCGTATTCGCGCCGGCGTGCTGGAACACGGGTTCGCCGATCTGATGCGCGAGGCACAATGTGGCGCGCGCATGGACGGCGAGGGCGAGATCCACGACGGGTTCTTCATTGCCCATGACGGCACCAAGGACCGGGTTGACCTGAAGGCGCTGACCGGCGGCAATTCGGTGGTGGTTTACGGCCAGACCGAACTGACCCGCGACCTGTATGAGGCGCGCGAACAGATGGGCGGCAAGGTCATTCACCACGCCGAAGATGTAAAGCCGCATGACATCACCAGCGACGCCCCTTACCTGACCTATCGCAGCGGCGACGAGATCATTCGCATTGATTGCGATTACATCATCGGTGCCGACGGGTTTCACGGGGTTAGCCGCAAAACCATCCCCAAGGACAAGATCAGGGAATACGAGCGGGTCTATCCGTTTGGCTGGCTTGGGGTTCTGTCGCGCACCAAACCGGTGTCTCCGGAGCTGATCTATGCCAAACATGACCGCGGCTTTGCCCTGTGCTCGATGCGCTCGCAAAACCTCAGCCGCTATTACATTCAGGTGCCGTTAAGCGACACGGTCGAGGATTGGTCGGATGATGCGTTCTGGGCCGAGTTGAAACGCCGCCTGCCCGATGATGTGGCGGCGGGGCTGATCACTGGGCCGTCGATCGAGAAAAGCATCGCACCACTGCGCAGTTTTGTTGCCGAACCAATGCGTTACGGCAATATGTTCCTGGCCGGAGACGCGGCGCATATCGTGCCGCCAACCGGTGCGCGGGGGTTGAATTCGGCGGCGTCGGATATCTATTACCTCTACCACGCGATGCTGGATCACTACAAAAACGGCGACGACACCGGGCTTGAAACCTATTCGCAAAAGGCGCTGGCGCGGGTCTGGAAAGGCCAGCGGTTCAGTTGGTGGATGACCACCCTGCTGCACCGTTTTCCCGACAACAGCGGGTTTGACGACCAATTGCAGCAGACGGATCTGGAGTACCTGTTTTCGTCCGAAAAGGCATTGGGGTCGCTGGCCGAGAATTATGTCGGCCTGCCGTTCTGACAAGTGGCCGGATTTGCCGATTTTACTTCAGTTGCAGGATGTCCGGAACACAGAGCTTGCGCCGGTCTGGCATGGTTGATGCCCCATCCGAACGGCGCAGGCGGCGTGGCCCGTCCTTGACCTTGATCTTCGGCTTGGCGACCGGACCGACGGCGGTGAACGGCCACGGGCTGCGGGACAGGGGCTTGCCGATCCGGCGCGGCTGGCCCGATATATCCAGCGTCTTGTGCTTCAGATCGACAGCGCCAAACACCACGACCTGCACCTGACCGGTCTCGACCACAGCCTGTTTGGTGGATATGCGCCCCTGCGAGATATGCAGCGGTGCCCGCATGCAGACAATGTTTGCCGCAGACCCGCGGTCCTTGGAGAAAAGCCAGGGAATGACCCCCAGGCCCGCCAGATCCAACAGCTGTGAATCTATGCTGCCGTTTCGCATCGACACGGTGGCACCGCCCTGCATGGTGCCAAGAAAATCCCGGACCGAGGCATGGTGGCCCGAGACATCGAAATTGGCGTTCAGAATGCCGCTGGCCCCCTTCTTGAACCGCAGTTCCTGCATGATTTCGCCGAAATTCCAGCCGCCGGCGGACCCGGACAGTTTCACTGTGTCAGGGTCTTCGTTCAGGTCCATTGAGCCGCTTACATCAAAATGCGCGCCATCGTATTCGAATTTCATTGGACCAAATCGCGCCTTGTTGTCCTTCATCTCGACATCGCTTGTCAGGCTGCTTGTGCCTTTGACGCCCTCGATCTTGCGAAGATCAATCGTGACACTAAGATCCATTCCGGACAACAGAATGGCCTGGCCCAGGGGCCGAAGGGTCACATTGCGCATGGGGCCGGATGGGTCCGACGCGCCGGCAGCGGACATCTCGGACCCGGCCAGATCGCCCTGCCCCGGCTTTTTCAGGACCAGCGGTTCGGTGACGATGCCATCCTCGCTTGCGGGCGGGGTATCGGCGGGCGCATCCGGTTGCCCGGCAGTCTTTTCTGTAGTCTCTTCTGTGGTGTCCCCGGCATCGCCGAGCTTGCCCAGTTGCATCGCCGCGACAACCACATCGCGTAAATGATCAACTTTTATCAGATCGCTTTCAACCTGTCCCCGCACCATCGGATTGGGGTCGTCAAGGTCGAGATCGACACCGATATCAAGCTGCGACTCGGCAACGGCAACCGTTGCGTCGGACATCCACTCGGTTCCGTGGCTTGTCAGTTTGGTGGTCAGCTTCACGGGTCCGGTTTCTACAGGCTCCAGACCCAGCGCGGCCAGCAATTTCGCGCCGGACGGAACGTCAGCGGCTATATCCAGTGCAATATCGCTGAATGTAAGCGCGTTCCTTACCGACCCGCTGACATTCAGGTTCCACAGGTCTGTGCCCTGAGAGACCGCATTCAGATCCGAAAGACCCAACTCGTCGAGATTACCGCTAAGGTGGAAACCGCCCGACACTTGCCCCAGAGCGTCAGAGGTCCGGGGCAGCCCCGCCGCAACAAGACCCGCCAGGGGAATCGCCAGTTTTCCGGCAAAATCAACCCCTTCCAGTCGCAGCACGTCGCTAACAGCCCCTTCGAGAACAAGGTAATGTGCCTCGGGCGGACCGATCCGCAGCACCAGCTTGCCCAGTCGCAAATGCCCCTCCGGGGTGCGCGATATTTCCGAGACCGAAATCGGCGGCGGCCCAACCCCGCTGGTATCAAGAACAAAGCCGTTGGTTTCGATTACCATGCCGCGATGCGGGATTCCGTCCGGCTGAGCGATAAGCTGCATATCGACACCGATCAGTTTCAAATTCCGCCGCTCTTTGGTTGGCGCAGGCTGGTTGGCCTTTGAATAAAGCCGCAGGCTGGTATCCAGGGAGACATCGGAAGGATCGTCCAGCTTGCCCAGGTCACCGGTCACTTCAAGGCTTTGCCCGCCATCCAGCGTAAACAGAACCTCAAGATCCTGGACGCTTGCGGAGCCTGGCGAAGTTTTCAGGACCGCGCTGACCTGCCCGGTGCCGGACACGGATTTTTCCAGCTTGAGCACATCAAGCAACTGGCCCAGTTCGGCAATGCCAATCGTTATGGCGGTCGAAAACCCGGCATCATACCCGCCCTGCTCCGGTGTGCCGTCAAGTTTTATGCTGATCTGGCTGAAGTCAGCCGCAGCCGTGAACGGTTGCGCCGGCGGGAAGGTTGCGTTCAGCGACAAGTCCTGCCCGTTCAGCGTGCCCGCCCCCTTCAGGACCACCGGGGCTGACAGGTCATCCCGGCTCAGGTCCAATGACGATAAAAGCAGATTCAGATCCAGACCGTTGCGCGCGTCTTTGTAGATCACGCCTGAATCCGAAAACCGAATCCTGTGGCCGGCAAGAAAGCCGACCAAGGTGGTGTCGTTACCTTTGCCGCCGGCGGATGGCGCAGCCTGGCTGGAAACGGTGTCAGAAGACTCAGATTCGGTGCCACGGGCCGGTTTGGTCGTCGCCCAGGACGATGTCGCGTTCGCGTCGACCACAAGATTGACGCTGGCACCGGCAAGCTGAATATCGTGCAGGTCAATGCGGCCCTTCACAAGATCAGCCAGAGCCACGTCGAATTCCAACTTTTCAATCCGGGCCAGGCTGACGTCGGTCATGGTTTGGCTGGGCAACGCCACTCCCTGTGCCGCCACATGCAGCACCATCCCAAGATCGACCCGCACGCCGCCGGTGACCTCGACGGTCTGACCCAGTTCGCGGCTGAGAACCCGTGCCGTCAGATCACCCCGTGTCTTGGCCAGCATTGACGAGGACAGCACCAGCCAGGCCGCAAACAAGGCAAGCCCGGACAGGCCAGCCAACAGGGCTGCAGTTCTTTTGATCCAACGCCGCATTGTATTCTCCCGAAAGGGTATTCGTTACCAGGTTCTTACACGCAAATCCCGATGGGTATGCCGCCCGCCAAAGCCGTCATCAATGCCCCGCAAATACCAGCGACTGCACCGGCAGCATCAAGGTCTGAATTCGCAGGAGAATCGCATGAACAAGCCCCACCGTGTCGACGACGTGCAGGAACAACCAGTATCCTGTACTCAGATCCCCGTCTTCTGCCAGCTTGTCGTGATTGCTGGTGTAGGCATTGACCAGACATTTACTGCCCGGCGGTATGTCATCGGTCTGGCCGGCATAGATCGGCTCTAGATTTGTCAACAGCGTACCGGGACGCACATTGTCCTGCGGGTCGAGCAAGCGGTCAGAGGGGCGAAACTGGCCCGCCGGGATCACATCAAGGATAGTGGTTACAACCATCGGGATGACCGTAAAGGGCTTGGACAGGCATGTCATTTCGGCCACCATTCCGCGTTTGATCACCGGAACCGCAAGTTGGCTGAACCCGGCCTGAAACACGTCCCGTCCTGTATCCAACGGCACCAGAATGCCGGCCGGCCGGGCCAGCGGGTTAACAAAATCGCCTACCCTCAGCTGAAATTGTTCGATCCTGCCGTCCACACCTGCATAGGTCCATGATTCATTCAGCCTGGTTTCAGCCTCGGCCAGCTTGGCAACGGCGCTGTCTTTTTCGGATGGCAACTGCACCTGAATTCGGTCCTCGGCCGCGGCATAATTGGCCCGCGCCGTGTCCAGTTGACCCTCGCGGGCATTCAGCAGGTTAGTAAGCCGGTCAAGCTCGGCCTGGCGCGCGGCGGGCGAATTGGTGTCATGGAGCTGCTTTTGCCGCAGATAATCTTCTTCAACCAGCGTGAAGGCGGCTTCGGCCTGATCCACGATGCCGGCTGCGGCCGCCAGGTCGGCCTGCGCAACAACGATCGCGGCGTCAACTTCGCTGACCCTTCTGTGGGCCGTTTCAACAGCAGCTTCTTCGGTTTTGGTGTCCAGCTTGAACAGAAGATCGCCCTTTTTGACGGTCTGGTTGGTGACCACATGGACCTCCGACACCCGACCCAGCCGCTCTGGAAGGATGGTGACGGTGCGGAAGTACGAGGCGACATTGCTGGTGGATGGATGGTAGTAGAAAACCAGCGTTATCAGCGAGATGGTCAGGATTACGCACCCCGTGATGCCCCAGCGCAATTCGTACCACACCGAAAACAACGTGATTTCATGCCCAATCCGTTTTCCCTGAACAAAACGACGGATCAGGAAATCAGGCAGGATGGTGAGCATCGAGCAGAACATCAATTCAAACATCGCTCAGAGCTCCTTGTTGTTCGTTTTGTTCATTGCCTGCAACGACTCGGCAATTGAACGTAAGGGGGTCAGGAAATCGGGCATCCGGAATGCGGCCAGCAAAATGGCAACGACCCAGAAAATGTTGTTATGGGTGAACAGCGCCAGCAGCGTGAGAATACCGACCACCTGAAGTTGGGTGCTGTTGGCCTCGTGGGCCATCTTTTCGGGCAGCGAATGCAGCGTGAAATAGAAGGCACCGACGCCGAGTATCAATACGATCATGAAAATCGCGATCCCTGTGAACAGCGGATCGCTGCCATCTGCGCCGGGCAGGAAATACGGCAAATGCCCGGGTGCCATTGCATGGGTTTCCTGTATGTTCATGGTCGCACCCCGCCGGTCTGAATATGGGTTTTCACTTGGCTCCAATATGATGCCAAGTGCAAGCTGGCCACAACAGTGAATATAGCGATAGTATCCGATATCCGGTGTTGCGAACAGAATTGCCCCCGGATCTTAGCCCAGCCACCATCCGGAGCCGGTTTCATGAGTCATGTTTTTCCACGCCACAGCAAACTGAACCCGCCAACTGCGATTGGCGGCGAAGGGTGCTATTTGTTCGATGACACAGGCAAACGGTATCTCGACGGATCCGGCGGGGCTGCGGTGTCTTGTCTTGGTCACGGCGACCGCGAAATCACCGAAGCCGTCAAGGCTCAGCTTGATCAGCTGGCGTTTGCTCATACCGGGTTTCTGACGTCGCAACCCGCCGAGCAACTGGCCGATCTGCTGATCGAACACGCGCCGGAGGGGATTGATCGGGTTTATCTGGTTTCGGGCGGTTCCGAGGCGACCGAGGCGGCGATCAAACTGGCCCGGCAATACCACGTGGAACGCGGGGAACCTCAGCGCCGCCACCTGATCGCCCGCAAGCAAAGTTATCACGGGAACACCATCGGCGCTTTGTCAGCCGGTGGCAATGAATGGCGACGCGCGCAATTTGCGCCGATCCTGATCGACGTCACCCATATATCCCCCTGTTATGAATACATGCTGCGCCGGGCTGAGGAAACCGCCCACGCCTATGGCCAGCGCGCCGCGCAGGAACTGGAGGACGAAATCCTGCGGCTTGGCCCCGATACGGTCATGGCGTTCATGGCTGAACCGGTGGTTGGCGCAACGCTGGGCGCGGTTCCGGCGGTCGAGGGGTATTTCAAACGCATCCGCGAAATATGCGACACCTACGGCGTGCTGCTTATTCTGGATGAGGTCATGTGCGGCATGGGGCGCACCGGCCATCTGTTTGCCTGCGAAGCCGAGGGTGTCAGCCCGGATATCCTGTGCATTGCCAAGGGGTTGGGGGCGGGATACCAACCGATCGGGGCGATGCTGTGCAGCGCCGGGATTTACGACACGATTGCCGAAGGGTCGGGATTTTTCCAGCACGGGCACACCTATCTGGCGCACCCGGTGGCCGCAGCGGCCGGGCTGGCCGTTGTGCGCGCCATTCTGGATCGTGGGCTTTTGGTGCGGGTTCGCGACATGGGCGATAAGTTGCAAAGCGCGCTGATTTCGGCCTTTGGTCAGCATCCGAATATTGGCGACATCCGCGGGCGAGGATTGTTCCGGGGCCTGGAAATTGTCGAGAACCGGGAGAATAAAAAACCTTTTGATCCTGCGCTGAACATCGCGGCCAGGTTCAAGAAGACCGCCTTTGAACAGGGGCTGATCTGCTATCCCATGTCCGGAACACGCGACGGCAATTATGGAGATCACGTGCTGCTGGCCCCCCCCTTTATCATCGCAGACGAGCAGATTGATGAAGTGGTGCAACTGCTGAAAAAGACGCTGAACGAAGTTCTGCCGTAACGTCACCCGAGCGAGATTTCCGCTAGGTAAGCGGCCCAAAACTGATGTGGTCCACCCTGTGAATCGTCATTGCTTATTGGTACAATGGCTTGGAAAAAGCTGAAAACAGCTACTTTCTAATGGTTGTTAGAAAATCGTTGCCAAGTGTTCCGACGTATGTAATGTGAAAGTGTGTACTGGGCGTGGCTCTTCAACAAATCGGCGGGCCCCGGTTGGAAACAGAGCATAGGGGGATTTCTGAGATGCAAGGACCAAGCACAGCCGGACTGGTGCCGTCACGCGCCACATCTGTGCCCTTGAGCGTGCGCAATGCGACCTTGAAATTTGGCGGCGTGACCGCGCTGAACGATGTAACCATCGAGGTTCGAAATGACGAACTTCTGGCCGTTATCGGCCCCAATGGCGCGGGCAAGACATCGCTGCTGAACGTCACGGCGGGCTTCTATCGCCCACAGCAGGGCCGGGTCGAAATGTCGGGTCGCGACATTACCGGCAAGCGCGTCGACCAGGTTGCCCGCATGGGCGTTGCCCGCACCTTTCAGGGCACCCATCTTTTTGCCGGTCAGACGGTTGTCGAGAATATTCTGGTCGGGCGTCACACGCTGATGAATTCCAATGTCCTTCAGGCGTTCCTGCATTTTGGCTGGGTGGCGCGCGAAGAGGATGAACACCGCGAGGTGGTCGAAGAGATCATTGATTTCCTTGAAATCGAACCGATCCGCAATCGTCCTGTCGGCACGCTTGGGTATGGCTTGCGCAAACGGGTCGATCTGGGGCGCGCTTTGGCGCAGGAACCCAACATCCTGCTGATGGACGAACCGATGGCGGGCATGAATTCCGAGGAAAAGGAAGACCTTGCGCGGTTCATTCTGGACGTGCGCGAGGCGCGCAACATTCCCGTCGTTCTGGTCGAACATGACATGGGCGTGGTGATGGATCTGGCCGACCGGGTGGTGGTGATGGATTTCGGCAGTGTGATCGCCGACGGCACGCCCGCCGAAGTCCAGAGGGACCCGGCCGTGATCAAAGCCTATCTGGGAGCATGAGATGAGCGATCGGCAACAAAACAAATCCCTTTCCGATGCTTCGGTTGCGAAGTCCGAAACCCTGCCGCAGATTCTGCTGGCCCGCGCACAGGCGACGCCGGACGGATTGTCTGAACGCCACAAGCGTTTGGGAATATGGCGGGAATTCACCTGGTCGGATGTGCTTGACCGGGTTCGCGCCCTTGCCCTGGGTCTCGAAGAAATGGGCGTCACCCGTGGCGACACGGTGATGTTGATCGGCGAAAACGAGCCTGAGCATTTCTGGGCCGAATACGCGGTTCAGTCGCTGGGAGGGGCCGTCGTTTCGGTCTATCCCGACCAGACGGGCGAAGAGCTGGCCTTTCTTGCCAAGGATTCCAAAACCCGCCTGTTCGTGGCGCAGGATCAGGAACAGGTGGATAAATGCCTGGAGATCGTTGAAGATCTCAAGGACGTGCTGGGCGTGGTTTTCTGGGACGGGTCGGGGTTGTGGAATTACGAGCATCCGCTGCTGAAGTCCTTTGACGATGTGACCGCCGCCGGGCAGAAAATACATGACTCCAGCCCGGGCCGTTTTGCCGGGATTGCCGCCAAAGGCAAGCGCGATGATCTGGCGGTTCTGTCCTATACTTCGGGCACCACCGGCAAACCCAAGGGGGTGATGCTGAGCCACCGCTACATGTTCGACAATTCCACCCGGATTCTGGGCGCGGTCGACATTCAGCCGGGGGCGGAATACCTGACCTATATCTCGCCTGCATGGGCCACCGAACAGATGTTTGGCCTGGCCATCGGCCTGATTGGCCCGATGGTGGTGAATTTCCCCGAAGGCCCCGAGGAAGTCCTGGACAACATCCGCGAACTGGCCGTCGATGCGATGGTGTTCAGCCCGCGGCAATGGGAAAACCTGGCCTCGATCGTGCAGGCGCGGATGCTTGGGGCCGGGCCGATCCGGCGCGGGCTTTACAACTGGGGCTTACGGATTGGCAAGGCGGTCTATGTCGAACGGCTCGAGGGGCGCACGCCACCGTTGTCGGCACGGCTGCAACTGCCGTTTGCCGAGGCGCTGGTACTGCATCATCTGCGTGACAATCTGGGGCTGGGACGCGCCGATGTGGCGCTGTCGGGCGGTGCCCTGATGGCCCCGGACGTGTTCCGCCTGTTTCACGCGATGGGCGTCAAGCTGCGCAATGTTTACGGGGCCACCGAAACCGGCCTGCTGACGGCGCATACCGGCGAAACCTACCGGCTTGAGACCAGCGGGCGCTGGATGGATTGTGACCTACAGTATGGCGATCCGGTCGAACATCGCATCGCCGGTGACGGCGAGCTTCAGGTCAGGGGCGGATCGGGGTTTGTCGGCTATTTTGACCAGCCGGAGAAATCCGCCGAAGCACTGACCGAAGATGGCTGGTATGCCACCGGCGACGCCGTGTCGCTGACCGATGATGGCGAACTGGTGTTCCTGGACCGGGTCAAGGACATGCGTGAATTGAGCTCGGGGCACAGTTATCCGCCGCAATTCATCGAAACCCGCCTGCGATACAGCCCCTTCATCAAGGATCTGATGACCCTGGGCAATGAGACGCGTGATTTCGTCACCGCCCTGATCAATATCGACATGGAGGTTCTCAGCCGCTGGGCCGAGGAAAACGGCATCGGTTTTTCGACCTATACCGACCTGTCGCAAAAGCCCGAGATCCACGAATTGATCCGGGCTGAGATCGCCCGCATCAACTCGCTTTTGCCGGAAGGCTCGCGGGTGATGCGGTTTGCCAACTTCCCCAAGGAACTGGACCCGGATGAGGGCGAACTGACCCGCAGCCGCAAATTGCGCCGGGCGTTTCTTGAGGATCGCTATGGTGGCCTGATCGAGGCGATTTATGACGGGTCGCCCAATACCGATCTTGAGATTGCCGTGACCTATCAGGACGGACGCAAGGGCATTCTGAAGGCCACCGTGAACATCACCAACGTTGAAGACAAAAATCAAGCCCGGGCGGCGTGAAAGGACGACAGACATGGATTTTCTGAATTATGTCATAAACGGTGCGCTGATCGGCCTGCTTTATGCGCTGATCGCCATGGGGTTTGTGGTGATCTATCGCGCCAGCAAAGTGTTCAACTTTGCCCAGGGCGAACTGGTCATTCTGGGCGGTTTCATTGTCTGGTACACCACGTTTGAGCTGGGGCTGAACCTGTGGCTGGCGATCCCGCTGTCGCTGGTGGCATCGGCGCTGGCCGGATATGTGATCGAGAAGGTGTTTCTGACCAAACTGATCGGGGAATCGGTGTTTTCCATGGTCATGGTCACCGTCGGTCTGCTGATCTTCCTGCGCGGGCTGATCCTGCTGGTTTTCGGCCCGGCGGTACGCCCCTTCCCCATCGTGTTCCCACTGCGGCCGCTGTTCATCGGCGATATCCTGATCCCGATGAACCTGTTGATCGGCGGCGGCATCACCATTGTCTGCGCCGTCGGCCTGTCATGGTTCTTCAACAAGACGCGACCGGGACTGCGCATGACTGCGGTGGCCGAGGATCACGTTGTCGCCTCGTCCATGGGCATTTCGGTGAAACATTCCATCGCCGCCGCCTGGATCATCGGAGCGGTGCTGTCGACCATTGGCGCGATCATCTTTCTCAGCGGCAAGTCGCTGACGTTCCTGGCCTCGGACATTGGCTTTGCAGCGCTGCCCGTGGCGCTGTTTGCCGGGTTGGAGTCGATTGGCGGGCTGGTTCTGGCCGGGATCATCGTCGGCGTCGCGCAGGGGCTGGCAACGGCCTATCTTGATCCGATCATCGGCGGGTCGATCGGCACGGTCATGCCGTTCATCATCATGCTGGGCATTCTGCTGATCCGGCCCACCGGTCTGTTCGGCTGGCGCACCATCGAGAGGGTATAAGTCATGGATCCTTCGGGCGTCTTTTCCGTCAGCTACCGTCAGGATCGCAAACTTGTGCGAACCAAATGGCAGGTACTGTTCCTGCTGGGTTTCATGGCGCTGCTGTATCTGTTGCCCTATTATGCCAGCCCGCGCATCGTGGCGATTGGCAATATCATGCTGATCAGCGCCATCGTCGCGGTCGGCCTGCAAATCTGTACCGGCTATGCCGGACAGATCAATCTGGGACAGGCGGCGTTCATGGGCGTCGGTGCCTATACCGCCGGCCTTCTGGCGTCAAAATACCAGATGAGCTTTCTTCTGACGATCCCGCTGGCGGGTCTGTCGGCGGCAGGGTTCGGGTTTCTGTTTGGTCTGACGGCGGCACGGATCAAGGGGTTCTATCTGGCCCTGACCACCATCGCCGCGCAGTTCATCTTTCACTTTGCGGTGCTGAACCTGCCGTCAAGCTGGATGGGCGGATCAAACGGGGTGACGGTGCCGGCGGCGACGCTGTTCGGGCTGAAGATATCGTCGACCTCCGGGTTGTTCTATCTGAACCTGGTGTTTGCCACCATCATGATCGCCGGCGCGTTCGGCATCGTGCGCAGCCGCTTTGGCCGGGCCTTTGTCGCCGTGCGCGACGATGACGTCGCCGCTGGCATCATGGGCATCAACGTCGCCCGCACCAAGGCCACCGCCTTTCTGATCGGCGCGTTCTATGCCGGGGTCGGCGGCGCGCTGTGGGCCTATATGATCCGCTTTGTCGGGGTCGATCAATTCACCCTGTTCAATTCAATCTTCTTCATCGCCATGATCATCGTCGGCGGCATGGGCTCGATCACCGGGGCGCTGATCGGCGTGTTCATCATTCGCATGATACAAGAGGTCATCGCCACCGTCGGTCCCAACATCGCCGAGGCGGTGCCGTTTCTGGGCGGCGACATCGTGTTTGCCAGCATGAACATGTTTCTGGGCGGGGTCATTGCCCTGTTCATGATCCTTGAGCCCCGGGGGCTGATGCACCGCTGGAACATCATCAAGTCATCTTATCGCATTTGGCCATTCCCCTACTGAACCGGGATGGCCGCTAACCAGGGAGGAAGAACAATGAAATTCTTGTCAAAACTGTCAATCCGCACGCTTGCGGTGGCCGGTGCCGTTGCGGCACTGTCCCACGCGCCGATGCGGGCACAAGCGGAAGAAACCTATAATCTGGCGATGCTGTCGGATTTCTCGGGGCCTTACGCCGATATCATGCCCATTCTGGCCGGTGGCCGTGAAGCGGTCGTCGACTGGTGGAACGCCACCCGCGGCAAGGAACTGGGTGTGGTGCTGAACTACAAGAACTTTGAAACCCGCTATGATGCGGCGCAGGTTGCCAGCCTCTGGCCGGGCATCAAATCCGAGTTGAACCCGATCGCCGTCATGGGCCTGGGCGGCCCGGATGTTGCCGCATTGGGCGAACGCCTGCCCGAGGACAAGATCCCGATGTTCATGGCAACTGCCGGATACGGTTTCGCCTGGAAGGAAGATTCGTGGATCTTCAACCCACGCCCGACCTATTCGCATGAAAGCGCCGGCTTCCTGAGCCACCTGCGCGCAAAACTGGGCAAGGACGAGCCGGTCAAAGTGGTCATCATGGCCTCTGAAGCATCGCCCGCCTATGTCGACATGGCGCATGGGCTTGAGAAATATGCCAAGGAAAACCCCGAGATGGTCGAGATCGTCGAAACCATCTACACCGAGGTTCAGCCGACCGACCTGACCGCCCAGATGCGCCGTGTTGCACGCGCCGGGGCCGATGCGGTGATCATCCAGACCAACACCTCGATCGTTGTGGCGGTCAAACGGGCATTGCAGGCAAACGGTGCCGACATCCCGATCATGATGAGTTCGCACAATGGTCTGCCGGCTTCCGGCAAGGCTGCGGGTGGTATTGCCCAGCTTGAGGGCGATTATGAATCCTACGGCATGGCAATCGCGGTTGAAGGCGACACCGCGCCTTATGGGTTTTATCAGATGCTGGCATCGGATTATGACCTGAAAGCACCGTGGAACGTGGTTACCGCCATGGGCATGGCACAGGGTTCCTACGTTGTCACCGTCATCGAACATGCAATCGAGGCCAATGGAGCCGCAGGTCTGACCGGCGAAAAAGTCCGCGAGGCGCTGTTCCTCAAGCCGATCACCACCGAGGAAACCCACGGTATGCTGCCGACCCTGCAATTCACCCCCGAAGCGCCCTTCCCGCTTGAGGGTCTGAAGGTGAACGTGGCTCAGGTTGTCGATGGCAAGATCGTCATCGACGCCACCAATGTGGACGCCCCTGTCGTCAACAAGTGGTAAACGCTTTTCGGGTGCCGTTTTGCGGCGGCACCCGATCCTTTCGAAAAAAACTGCCCCCGAACACAAGGCTGACACGTGATGCTGGAACTGAACAATGTCGAAGCGACCTATTCCGACGTGATCCTGGCGCTCAAGGGCGTTTCCATTACCGTGGAGCAGGGTCAATGCGTGGCACTTCTGGGGGCCAATGGTGCCGGTAAAAGCACCACGCTGAAATCCATCTCGGGCACGATCCAGTCCGAGGACGGGGCCGTCACCGGCGGCTCGGTCACCCTGGACGGCCAACCGATCACCAATATGGAGGCGTCAGAAGTTGTCCGGCGCGGGTTGATCCACGTGATGGAGGGGCGCCGCGTGCTGCGCCACATGACGGCGGAACAAAACCTGGTCGTTGGCGGCCATATGGTGCGCAACAGCACTGAGATGCAAAAACGCCTGGACCACGTCTATGCCCTGATGCCGCGCCTGAAAGACCTGCGCGAACGCACCGCCGGCTTCATGTCGGGCGGAGAACAACAACTGCTGCTGATCGGCCGCGCCGTCATGGCCGGTCCGAAACTGATCATCATCGACGAGCCGTCGCTTGGACTGGCACCGCTGATGATCAAGGACGTGTTTGACGTGCTGCAACGGCTGAAAGAGGAAGGCACCACCTTCCTTCTGGTCGAACAGAACAGCGCCGCCGCCTTTGGTATCGCCGATTACGCCTATGTCATGGAAAACGGACGCATCGTTCTGGACGGTCCCGCCGACAAGATGGCCGAGAACGAAGACGTCAAGGAATTCTACCTTGGAATAACCTCCGAGGGAGACCGCAAAAGTTATCGCGACGTAAAACACTACCGGCGGCGCAAACGCTGGCTGGGATAATAAGGAAGACACGAAATGAAATCAATATTGGACATCAAGGGGCGCAATGCCGTCGTTACCGGCGCAGGCCAGGGTGTTGGCCGTCAGGTGGCGCTGTATCTGGCCCAGCACGGGGCGGGCGGCATTGTCATCAACGACTTTCACCTGGACCGGGCCGAGGCCGTCGCCAAAGAGGTCGAGGCGCTGGGTGTAAAGGCCCTGCCGCTGGCGTTTGACGTTTCCGACTATGATGCCGTTGGCAAAGCGTTTGATTCCGCGCGCGAGGCATTTGGCAGCATTGATATTCTGGTTAACAACGCGGGCAATGCAGGCCCGACATCGCGGCTGGATGATTTGGTGGCGTTCTGGGAATCCGATCCTTCGGAATGGAAACGCTGGATGGCGACCAATTACGATGGCGTACTGAACTGCACCCGCCATGCGATGCCGGGCATGGTCAAATCCGGCTATGGCCGCATCGTCACGGTGATTTCCGACGCGGGCCGCGTGGGAGAACCGCATCTGGCAGTCTATTCCGGGGCCAAGGCCGGGGCCGCAGGGTTCATGCGCGCCATTGCCAAGGCTGGCGGGCGGTTTGGCATCAACGCCAATTGCGTTGCGCTTGGCGGCACCCGTACCCCGGCGGTGGCCGATTTGCTGCCAGACGCGGCGACCGAAAAAAAGGCGCTGTCGGGCTATGTCATCCGCCGTCTGGGCGAGCCTGAAGACCCGGCCGGCATGATCCTGTTCCTGTGTTCGGATGCGGCCAGCTGGATCACCGGCCAGACCTACCCGGTCAATGGTGGCTATTCGTTCAACACTTAACGGGCAACACTTGACGGGACCGCATGTGCCGGGCTTTGCCCCGGCACCTCTCCCACTGATAACAGGAGCTTACCGTGTCAGACACCTTCAAAAACATTTCCGTCGAGCGGGTCGCGCAGACCGAATGGATCACCCTGCAACGCACCAAACAGATGAATGCTCTGTCGACGGCGCTGTTGAATGAAATGAAAACCGTCGTCACCGCAGCAATGGATGATGACGGCGTACGCGCCATTGCCATCACAGGTTCGGGCCGGGCGTTTTGTGCCGGGGCCGACCTGAAAGAGGTGGCCGGTGCCAACCCGGCCCCTGGCGAAAAAGACATGCTTGAGATTGTGGACAGTGTCTTTGGCGCGCTGCGCCACGGACCGAAACCGGTGATTGCGGTGGTTAATGGGCTGGCCATGGCGGGCGGGCTGGAACTGGTGATGGCCTGCGATCTGGTGTTTGCCGCCGAAAGCGCGCAGATGGGTGACGCCCATTCCAATTTCGGCGTCTTTCCCGGTGCCGGCGGCGCGGCTGTGCTGCCCAAACGGATCGGGCTGAACCGGGCGAAATACCTGCTGTTTTCGGGCGAGAATGCCTCGGCGCGCGAAATGATGGAGTTTGGTCTGGTCAACAAGGTGGTGCCGGACGACGAACTGCGTCAGGCGGTTCAGGATTTCACCGACAAGCTGTCAGACAAAAGCCCCGCCGTACTGCGCCGGATGAAATCCGTGGCCAACCGGTCGATGGACATCGACCTGAAATCGGCACTGGCCGAAGAGCTTTTGAACCTGCGCGAACATCTGCGGTCCTGGGATCTGCACGAAGGGCTGTCGGCCTTTGCCGAAAAACGCAAACCGAAATTCAGGGGCTATTAAGGCCCGAAAGGACAAGACCATGGATATCTATGTGGTTGGTGTCGGCATGACACCATTCGGAAAATTCCGCGAAAAGACCATCAAGGACATGACCGGCGAAGCCGTGACCGCCGCGTTGAAAGACGCCGGGCTGAAGGCCGATGCGATCGAGGGCGCGTTCTTTTCCAACGCTGTTCAGGGCCATATGGAGGGCCAGCACATGATCCGCGGCGAAATTGCGCTGCGGGCGATGGGCATTCAGGGCATTCCGGTGGTCAATGTCGAAAACGCCTGTGCCAGCGCCAGCACCGGTTTCAAGCTGGCGGTGGATTTCCTCAAGGCCGGCAATGGTGATGTCTGTCTGGCCGTGGGCACGGAAAAGATGTTCTCGGATGACCGCAAGCGGATGTTTGCCGCGTTCGACAGCGGCTGGGATGTCAGCGCCGGCGACGAAGTGGCCGCGCAGTTGATGCGTCTGGGCGACGGAGTCGAGGAACCCGAAGGGTCGAAATCGGACAAGCCCTATAGCGTATTCATGGATGTCTATGCTGGCTTTGCCCGTCTGCACATGAAGACATTCGGCACCACGATGGAACAATTCGCCGCCGTATCGGCCAAAAACCACGGCCATTCGGTGCATAACCCCCTGTCGCAATACCGCAACCCGATGAGCATCGACGAAGTGTTGCACGCGCCGCCCATCACCTATCCGCTGACCCTGCCGATGTGCGCGCCGATCTCGGACGGCTCAGCGGCGGCGATCCTGTGTACGGCTGAGGGGCTGAAACGCCTTGGGCTGGATGCGGGCCGCGCGATCAAGGTCAAGGCGGCTGTGTTGCAATCCGGCAGGGATCGCGCGCCCGAAGATTACAAGAACCACCTGACGCGGCTTGCCTCGCTCAAGGCGTATGAAATCGCCGGGCTGGGGCCGCAGGATATATCGCTGGCCGAGGTGCATGACGCCACCGCCGTGGGCGAGGTGATCCAGATCGAGAACCTTGGACTGTTTGACTTTGGCGACGGCGGACCGGCGTCGCTGCGGGGCGATACGACCATCGGTGGCAAGGTTCCGGTCAACCCGTCGGGCGGGCTGGAATCCAAGGGTCACCCGGTGGGTGCCACCGGCATTGGTCAGATATTTGAACTGGTCACGCAACTGCGCGGCGAGGCCGGCGCACGCCAGGTCGAGGGGGCCACAAATGCAATCGCTGAAAACGGCGGCGGGCTGCATGGCATCGAAGAAGCCGCCGCCTGTATCACCATTCTGGGCCGCTGAGCCAATCAAGGGAACGTAAATATGCAAGACGTGATGATGGCCGCACAGGCGCTTTACACAGAAGAGCAGCGCATGCTGCTGGACAATTTCCGCCGCATGGCCGACGCGGAATTCGCCCCGCTGGTCGACAAATACGAAGACCTGGGCCACCCGCCCGATGCCGACACGCTGAAGGCGCTGTTTGCCAAATGCGAGGAATTCGGCCTGATCAGCGGGCTGGTGCCCGAGGCCGATGGCGGGCTTGAGATGAACCGCATGACCTATGGCATCCTCTACGAGGAACTGGCCCGCATCTGGCCGGATCTGGCGATTGCCGTTCTGATTCAAGGGCATGCGGCGCTGTCACTTAGCATGCTGGCCTCGCCGGCGCAGAAAAAGACCTATCTTGAACCGATCCTGAAAAGCCAGCGCATCTGCTGTACCTGTATCTCGGAACCCGAGGTCGGATCGAACGTGGTCGAGGTCAAGTGCCGCGCCGAGCGCCAGGGCGACAAGATCATAGTCACCGGCCAGAAGCTGTGGATTTCCAACGCCGCGCAATCGGATTTCGCCGTGGTCGTGACCAATCTGGACGACGGGATTTCCATGGTGATCGTCGATCGTGTGGGCGCAGACGGAGAGGAAAAATACCAGGTGCGCGAATTGCGCAAGATGGGGCTTGTTGGGGCCTCGACCTGTGAAGTGTTCTTTGAGGGGGCCGAAACCACCACCGATCATGTGCTGGGCAAAAGCGGTGGCGGCCTGTTCCAGACGCTGAAACTGTTTGAAAGCGCGCGGGTTTTTGTTGGGCTGACCAGCATCGGCATCGGTCAGGCGGCGCTGGAAACGGCCGTTCTGTACGCCGGGCAACGCAGCCAGCATGGCAAGCTGATTGGCGGTCATCAACTGATCCAGGGCTATCTGGCGGATATGGCAACGCAACTGGATGCGGCGCGGCTGCTGTGCCAGCGCGGGTTGCAACTGCTGGATCTGGGGGTGCGTTGTGATACGCAGACCTCGATGGCGAAATGGTATGCGACCGAGGCAGCCGTCGAAATCGCCGGCAAGGCCGTGCAGATCCATGGCGGCGTTGGCATCACCAAGGAATTCCCGGTCGAGCGGCACTTCCGCAATGCCAAGATCATGCCGATCCCCGATGGCACGACCGAAATCCAGAAACTGGTTATTGGTCGAAATCTGACCGGCATCAACGCCTTTAGCTAAGGATGACAGGGCCTGGGGTCTTCCCCTGGCCGTCGTCCCGGCGCGCCCCGCTGTTCCATTCCCTGACCGGACCAGAGCAGCGGGCACCACAATACCAGCGCTTTGGGAAAATCCTGCCGCCAATGCCCACAAATACGCCCAGAGCCTACCGGTGTTCAGTGCATCGTTAGGGGCAGCCACAGGGCCAATCCCGGGATCAGCACCAGCAGCGCCAGACGCAGGATATCGACCAGGATAAACGGCAGAATACCCCGGATGATCGTTTCAAGTTTCAAATCGACGCTGATGGACTGAATGACAAACAGGTTGATGCCCACCGGCGGCGTGATCAGACCAAGCTCGGCCACCGTCACGACGATGATCCCGAACCAGATCGGATCAAACTGAAGCGCCACCATCAGCGGATAGACGACCGGGATTGTCAGCAGAATCATCGACAGGCTGTCCATCAGGCACCCCAGCACCAGATAAAACGCCAACACGATCAGCAGAACGCCGTAAGGCCCCAGCCCCATATCCGTAACGCTACGGACCAGAAACTGCGGCAATTGGGTGGATTCGATGAAAAAGTTGAACAGCCCGGCACCGATCAGAATCAGGAACATCATGCCAGTCGTGCTGGCCGCTTCGATCACGCAATCCCTGATAACATAACGGTTCAGCGTCTTGCGCATCAGCGCCAGCCCAAAGGCCCCGAACGCCCCGAAGGCTGCCGCCTCGGTCGGGGAAAAGAACCCGGCGTAAATGCCGCCGATGACCACGATGAACAGCAGGGAAACCGGCCACATATCCGCCAGCGCGTGGCGCTTTTCGGCCCGCTCCATGCGCGGTCCGGCAGGGCCAAGTGCGGGGTTGATATGGGTCTGCACCGCCACCGCCAGCATATACAGCAGCGTGCCCAGGATGCCCGGAATGATCGCCGCCGCGAACAATTTGCCAACCGAGGTTTCGGTCAGGAACGCATAGATCACCAGCAGAACGCTTGGCGGGATCATCACCCCCAGCGTGCCCGCCGCCGCAATCGAGGCCGAGGCCAGCCGGTCGTCATAGCCAAACCGGCGCATTTCCGGCAGGGCGACCTTGCCCATCGTTGCCGCTGTTGCCAGGCTTGAGCCGCAGATCGCCCCGAACCCGGCGCAGGCTCCGATCGTGGCCAGCGCCAGACCGCCGCGATAATGACCGATCAGCGCGTAAAACCCGTTATACAGGCTGCGCGACAGCCCGGCGCGCGCCGCGAACACGCCCATCAGCACAAACAGCGGGACGACGGACAAAGTATAGCGGTTCAGGCTTTCGAACGGGGCAGAGCCAAGGATGAACGCCACGCCGTTCCAGTCGTTCAACAGCCAATAGCCGCCGATGCCGACCACGCCCATGGCAATGGCCACCGGCACCCGCAGCAGGATAAGCGCCAATGCCGCGCCAAATCCCAGCAACCCGAACAGAGGTGTTTCCATCGTCGTGTTATTTCCCGGTCCGGTGTGGTGTGAATGCTCTGGTCAAAACCGTCATCTGCCAAACTCCAGAAAGCCAATTGCAAAGCGGTCGATAGCGATCAGAACCGTCGCCACCACCGACAGGGCCGACCCCAGAAGTATCGGCAGCCAGTACCAGATGATCGGTATGCCCACCGTCAGCGAACGATCGCCATAGCCATGCTGCAACACCGCCTGTTCGGTGCAGTAGATCAGGATCAACCCCATCAACCCGGCGCTGATCAGGGCGGCGAATGTGGCAATCAACGCCTGCATGCGCGGCGTCATTCGTTGCACGATGATATCGACTCCGACGTGCGACCCGATGGCAAAGGCGTAAGGAATGGCCATATAGGCCGCCGCCAGAATGAACAGCTGAACAATGTCGACCACGCCCAGAATGGCAAGGCTCAGCGCCTCGCCCGTTACCATCCCGGCCCCGCGCGATATCCAGCGCAGAACCACATCGACGATTGTCACAGCCATCGCCGCCATCAAAAACCCGATGCTGACCCATGCGCATATCCAGGTGATTTTACCGGACAGCGCATGGAGAAAGCGAAACAATGTCATTGCTGACACTATTTTTCGAACTCGGCAGACAGCCGTTGTGCCTCGGAATAGATTTCACGGGCATTGGCGATCCCACCCTCGGTTTCGAGGTTGCTCAGCCAGCTTTCGATCATCGGTGTCAGCGCCTCGCGCCAGCGCTCGCGCTCTTCGGGGTTCAGTTTGGTGATGACATTGCCGCGCGCCTCGGCCTTTTCGCGCCCCGGCACGTCCCAGGCATCCCACCAGGGGCCGAACTTGGCCACCAGCGTGTCGCCGGACATGTCGTCGATCACCGCGCGCACATCTTCGGGCAGAGAATCGTATTTCTTCTGGTTCATCGCATAGTAGAACGAGACCGAATAGACGCCCGCATCCAGATGATAGTCGAGAACCTCGAACAGCTTGAACGAATTGACCGGATCCCAGGGGAACAGGGTGCCGTCCAGAACGCCCTTCTGGATGCTTTCATAAACCTGCGTCGGCGGCAGGCCCTGCGGCGTTGCCCCCAGGAAGGTCAGCATTT
>JGI24025J20009_10000156_pt1 | contig 52510 bp, 51 predicted proteins | sample Cruoilmetagenom3_FD_20009 | JGI IMG/M metagenome (IMG submission 20009)
CCAGAATCTGCTTAACACTCATAACTACTTGAGTTCAAACTCTTCATTTAATTTAGGTATATCCACCTCTATACCGAGTTCCGACTTAATATTACTCCCAAATCCAATAGCGATTTCTTCGTCGGCATGAACAATGAAGATCTTCTTAGGACTATGTCCAAAACTTCTCAACCAATACCTCAGATCTCGCTGATCTCCATGGGCTGAAAATGCACCCAATGTGTGTATGTGTGCATTGACCTCAAGCTTGTTCCCCATTACTCTAATTTCTTTCTGTTTATCTACAATTCTTCTACCTAATGTCCCCTCAACCTGATATCCTACAAAAAGCATATGCGTATTACTCTTCTCAATATGGTTCTTAATATGATGAACAATTCTTCCTCCTGTACACATTCCGCTACCAGCGATAATTACAACACCTTTCTTGGATATCAACCTCTTCGATTCCTCTGCAGAGTCAACCATCACTAATCCAGGGAAGTTGAAAGGATCATCCCCTTTCTCCAGAAGTCTCCTTGCATCTTCATCATAGAAGGTTGGATACTTCTTGAACACCTCTGTAGCTTTAGAAGCCATTGGACTATCCAAAAATACCTCCATTCCCTCAATTATTTTGTTTTCGACAAAAAGATTAATCTCATACAATACTTCTTGTGTTCTCTCTACAGCAAAGGAGGGAATTAATACATTCCCTTGCTCTTCTTTAGCTTGTTTAAGTACAGCAAGAAATTCAAGTAAGGTCTCATCCCTACTTTTATGCAATCTATTACCATATGTAGCTTCACAAACGACATAGTCTGCTTCTCTTATCAAATCAGGATCTCGAACTATTCTAGCCCCAGGTTGACCGATATCCCCAGAAAACACTATTTTACGGGTCCTTCCTTCTTTAGTTTTTATCCAAAACTCCATCATTGCAGAGCCTAAAATATGTCCAGCATCTCTCATCCTGAATTCAACACCCTTCTTNATATCGACAGATGCCCCATATGGATAAATTTCAAAGAGATCTAGAGCTGCTTGCACATCTTCTTCTGAGAACAGAGGAACCCTATTAGCATACAAAGACCCCTCTTCTGATGGATCTACATCTCTATCCTTGTTCTTTCTCCTCGCACTCCATCTTTCATATTCCTCTTTTTGTAAATGAGCAGAATCTAAGAGAACTATCTCTGCCAAATCTCTAGTTGGCTGGGTAGAAATAACCTTACCATTAAATCCCTGCTTAACAAGTATTGGAATCCTTCCACAGTGGTCATAATGAGCATGGGTTAGGAAAACAGCATCAAGTTGTGCGGGATCAAAAGGAAATGGCTCATAATTAAGCTTATCAATCTCTTCCTTTCCTTGAAAAGCACCACAATCAACCAGAAATTTAAACTCTCCCGTATCAATATAGTAGCAGGAGCCTGTCACTGTTCTAGTAGCACCGCAAAATTTTAACTTCATATCAGGCAGTAGATAATTTAATTACAATATATTACAACATACGCCTTGCTTCATCCAGTAAATTCTCTTTCGTATTCATCATAGGTTCCTCTATAACGATATCTAAGAGGACTTTTAAAATAGATCCCATTTGTGGTCCCGATTTTACTCCAATACTCTTTAGATCTTCTCCATTAACTGCTAAATCTGTGACCTTCAGAGCCATATCTTGAGCTCTGACCTTAGATATGTGTTTCTGTAACTCGGTTATCTCCTCTGGTTGAAAAGGACTACTAGGATTTGATGTCGCATCTGCTATCCTCAACTTAAAAAGATCTTCAACATTCTCTTCGCCTACTCTGTTTATAAATCTCCTAACGGCAGCATCACCCCATCTACCTAATTCTAATTTTTCTAACTCATTTTTTTTGATGTTTTGGTTTGCATGAGGATAGTAGAACATATGATTCCTTATTAATATTTTTGCCCTATTAATGTCCGATTTTGAGAACCTCAATCTCTTCATAATGTCTTCAACCATTTGAACACCCATAATATCATGTCCATAGAAATGACCATCTCCCATATCTGTTCTGGGTTTTGCAATATCATGCAAAAGAGCTACTAATTTAATAGAATCCTCTGCTACATCACATGTTTTTAAACTATGCCAATATACATCATGCGTATGATAGAGCTTTTGCTCTACACCGTATGTTTCAACTAATTCCGGAATAAATATTGATAAAAGCCCCGTTTGCCTCATTAAATCAATCCCTTTGGAAGGTTTTGGGGAATTTAACAAGAGCTTCATAAACTCATCTCTAATTCTTTCCATAGAAACCTGCTTAGCAACAGGTAAGCTCTTTTTAATTGCTTCTAATGTTTCTCCCTCTATTTCAAAACCCAACTGAGAAACCATTCTACAAGCCTTAAAAGCACGTAACCCATCCTCTTTAAATCTTTCCAAGGGTGAACCAACCGCCTTTATTAATTTCATATTAATATCGTTAATTCCATTAAATGGATCGTCTAAATCCCAATCCCTATTGATTTCTCCCCCATTTAAATCATTCTGAGAAAGATCTACTGCTATTGCATTAATAGTAAAATCCCTTCTACCTAAATCTTTGTATAGATCATTAACAAACTCTACTTTACTCGGCCATCTTCCATCTACATACTCTGCTTCACTCCTAAAAGTGGTAACTTCAACCTCTCTGTTCTCCCCATATTCATCCGGTACCAGGGCAATTACTGTACCAAATTTAGCACCTGTTGATATCGCTTTTGGGAAAAGTTCAAGCATCTCGTCAGGAAGGGCGTTAGTAGCTAGATCATAATCGTTCGGTTCCTTTTTCATAGCAATATCCCTAATTGCTCCACCAACCAAATATATATCATATCCCTCCTTAGAGAGTATCCTAGCTATTTTTTGTACGTACGATGGTAGTACAAATCTTAATTTCATATTAAAAACCTCCTATATAAATACTACCAGAGTATCTCAAATTCAACAAGAAAACACACATTTCTATACCGCTGTTTTAGGTAACTCCTGAACCCCTAAAACATCAGATGGGGCCTGCTCCACTTTAACAATCTCTGCTTCTTCTGTTTCGTTTTCCACCTCGAGGAATATTTCGCTTGAGTATACTGTATATGGAATCCTAGTTACACAAAATCTATAACCATACGGTTTAACTCTAGAACCTATATAAGCTAAAAATCCCCCATCCTGCTCTCTAATTCCGCCAACAATAGGAGAGTCTCCAACATAATTAGATTCCATATGCTCCCCTCTAACAACACACTCTTTCTTAATATTAGGATTATATATACCTGGATATCCAAGACTTCCATTTTCAGCTATGTCTACAACATACTCATATACCTGCTCTTGATTTGCTAAATAATCTCTTGTCTCTAAATACTCCCGATGTGTATATACTGTATCCTTTAATATCTCATCCGATTCATTCCTAACATAGACACGAACCAGAACACCTTCTTTAATCTCCTCCGCCTCCCACTTAACAAATAGTAAGGGACTCTTGACATATGCTGTATCTAACCTCATCCCATCAACAATACCTTCTCCATCTGCTATTAGACCTAACCCTTCGTACGTTTTCACCACCCCCTCCCGTGGGTACTCCCAAACAATATACTTTATTGGCAAACTCTCATATACCCCGTCTATATACAAGACATTTCTCAAATCTCCCAGATATGAATACTTCCTAGAGAGAAAAACCTTAATAGCCGAGATATTTACCTCCTGTCCTGCCATATTTTTAGACCAATACAAGAAATCCACCGAAGAGTATGGAGGAAGTGCAATCTCATCGTATAACCCATGTAATCTAACTAACCCATACTTGTAATCTTGTTCTGTTATATCATCAATATCTGTTTCCAAAAGAATATCGTCAGATTTGCTTCCATAGACATCTTCTACATTATATCCAACACAACTAGGACACTTTCCACTCTCCAGCAATTCTCCTATTCCATAGCCTAATGTATCATAATACATATTTTCATTTGTCTCTCCATATGGGAAGAAATCATCCGCAAAAACCCCACTTAAAGAACAGAAAAGAAGGACAAAGGAAATCAGAATTCTCTTCAATTAGATGCCTAAAAGATATTAGATATCTAATTTTATAGAGTAGAAATTAAAAAATCTTTAATTCTCTTCCCACCTCTTCCTATCAATCTTATCTAACTCTATACCCTTACTCAATATGCTATACACTATTACTCCAAACATTATTAAAACAGCTACAGAGGTAAAAAGATCATACTGTGTTAAATTGTAACCATAGATATCATAGTACTTAACAGGAAGGAAAAACATTACAATTGTTAAAAATATCCCTATTATCCTTATCTCTGTAGGCCCAATCAATCCGAAAGAGTATTTAAATTTGTTCTCTACGTACGTTACTAATTCAACATGAACCATTAATATTAGGTACATTATAACGAAAGCTAATGCTATCTCAATTCTAATAAAACCAGAAAGCCCCATACCAAGCCCAAAAATCATTATTGCTATTGAATCAATAACATGATCTATATAGTAGCCATAATTAGGTCTTGTCTTCTTTCTATACCGAGCAATACTCCCATCGAAAGAATCGCCAAACCAATTAAAAATCAAACCTAATACAACAAGTAACAGATAGTATCTATTAAAAAAACCAAAGATGAATCCCGCTGCAACTAAAAATGTAGATAGCAATCCAAAAACAGTAAGAATATCCGAACTAACCCAATCCGGTATCCTAGGACATATCCACTCTTTTGCTTTCTCCTCAGCCCTTGCCGTTATTCCTGTATTAATAGCATTCTGTTCATCCCTTTTGTACTCTATTCTCAATCTATCTATCTGTTTCCTTATCTCTTCTTCCAAGCTTCTATTAAAAACAACCTTCAATCTTTCTATAAATTCATCCATTGTCTTCACATCAAATATACTATTACTAAAACCATTCTCATTAAATCTTTTTTTCTTCTTCTCTCTACTATCCCCGTTATTTCTAAACATTAAAATAATATACTAAATTAAATAAGTTAAATATATTATATATACTTTCATAATGCAATCTTTTATGTTAACTTATATTCATAAGGAGAACTAATAAATGGAACTAAAAACTCCTACTCCTCTAGGAGAAGATGAGGGACATAAAAAGAAAAAGAAGAAAGAGAAAAAATCGATAACAGATCGGATATTAGATATTGCAAAAGAAAAGAAAGAGGCAAGACAAATAACTTTCCCTGATATATATCTACCCAAAAGAAAATCTGTCGTACAAAAAACAAATGAAAAAATAAAACTAAAAGCTCCAACTCCTCTAGGAGAAGATGATTCAAAAGATAAAAAGGAATCGGATAAAAATGATGGGGAGATTCCGGAAATTTTCCGCCCTAAAAAAGATGATAAAGAGAAGTATAAAAGAGAGAAAGTTAAAGAATCAATATCTTTAAAAACACCTTCGCCATTAGGTGAAAAAGTGTCATTACCGAGTATCAACATAAAAAAATCAGATTTCCTTAAACTATTTAAAAAGGTCTCTACTGTACCATTCCTTAAAAAAAACAACCCCTTATCACTTCTCAAAAAAATAAAAATCCCTGACTTAACTAAAGAACAGAAAAAGAAGATAGGCTATATATCAATCTTTGTAGTACCCCTCCTGGTATTTATTTCTTTGTTACTGGCAATATTGATATATACAAGAGCTGAACCTTTTAATATAGCTGAGGATTTTCTTCAAAAGATAGAGCAAAGAGATGTCGAGGGAGCATACCAACTCACAACCCAAGCCTATCAGGCTATTACTACTAAGAAAGAATTTGGAGAATTAGTTGTCAAACTGAGCTCTGTAGATATAGCAAATGCAAAGAGAAAAAGAAAAAGAATAGATAATGAAGGGGTTATGGGTACGTATGCCTTTATCAGATATCAGGTCTCTGGGTATTACGTTGATATAACAATGTTTAACGACGATTCTAATTGGGGGGTGCATACCGTAGAATTAAGGAAGGTAGATTGATCATTAACGTTGATTCAATGAATGGCGGAGAGAGTGGGATTCGAACCCACGGTACGGAAAAACCCGTACAACGGTTTTCAAGACCGTCACATTCGACCACTCTGTCATCTCTCCTAAAGCCTAAAATTATATCATAAAATGCTACCCTTCTTACCTGCTAAATATATTTGACTAATAGTAATAACTTACCTATCATTTCATATATGAAAAGAAAGACAAGTAGTGCTACATATATATTACTGTTCTTAATATACCTATTGACACCTCCCTTTTTGCTCTATGCAAAAGAATTAGACTCTACTAATTATAAAGTAGTAGGAGCAACAACAAGACAAGGAGGAACAACAGATACTACGGATGGTGATTACTCTGCCCTACTAGAAGTAGGGAGGATATCAAATAATCCAAGAAACTACTCTACCAATTATAAACTGTTCACAAGTCCGGAAGAGGCATTCCTTCCAGCTGTACCAGAAGTCTCATGTTTTGAAACAACAACAGATGGTTCTTCAAACTGTACAACAGGACCATCAGAGTTATCATCAGGAGGAATGGTAGCCATATGTGGTCCAAGTGGATGCTATGATAGGGCCAGATTTGAGATAGATACAAATGATAATCCTACAGATACACTATACGCCATTATGATATCAGAAGATAACTTTGCCTCAGATACAAGATACATAGATGGGTCTACATTCTGGCCTGAGACAGAAACTACTCATAACTTAAGTGATTTCTTAACAAAAAATGATTGGGAAACAGAAGATTTCAATATTAAAGGCCTACAATCTTCAACAACCTACTACATTAAAATCTTCGCCTTACAGGGAGACTTTACACAAACAGAAGCCGGCCCAGGTACAAACGCTACAACCTCTGGAGGCTCGATGTCTTTCGATATAGATATTGATGACCAGACCGGAGTATCAACAGAAACATCTTCCCCATATACAATATCCTTTACGGGAGACTATGAACTTATCGGTGGCTCTGCACCAATTACTGCGGGAGATAGGATATGGTTAGACGCGAGTACAAATTCAGAAGCAGGTTTTGCACTAATCGTAAGAGGTGAGAATGGTGGATTGAAAAGTGATACAACAAGTCAGACCATTATTTCCGCCACAGCGAATCTTGATACCTCTGATGATGGCTTTGGAATACAAAGTGAATATATAGATCAGGATACATATCCATATTTAGGATCGATTTCTGTGACAACAGATTATAGTAGTAGTGGGAATAATGTTGGAATAGTAGGAACAACAGAGACAAAAGTATATGAATCCTCTACTCCAGTATTTAATGGCAGAATGGCTCTAAAGCTGATAGCAAGACCAGGGATAGACAAAACTGCGGCAACTGATTACCAGGAAACAATTTGCTTTGTATTAATCCCTAGATTTTAGGTGTTGACAAAGATAAAAATTCTATGTAATCTCGAGTATAGATATTGATTAATTGATAAATTTTGATACTGCCATAAGTGAAAAAAACCCTTTCTACTCTTAAATTCTTAATACCCTCTGCAGTCATTGTCTTCTCCCTTGCCTTTTTCCTAGTATTCTCTGTTCAGGCAGCAACCTTAGCTGCTGTATATATCTTTATGAGTAGACTTAAAATTAGCCTTAACGGAAGCAGTGGTCAAGAGGTAGAAATGATACTCGCAATTGATACAGCTTCTGCGGTAGACTCGACTGATGGAGCGAGTATAACTATAGAATTCCCTGATACTGAAGATACTAATTGGTGTAGGACTGCTGGGGCTTTAACAGTAGCCACTGTAACATCTTCTGCTGCAGATCTAACCGGTACAAATTGGGAAATCGATAGTGGACTACCAAATGATGGAACTGCCTTAGCAGCGAGTTGTTCACAGGGTGGAGTTGGAACTCCCGACACAATTACAATTTCTAACGTCGGAGACTTAAGTGCTGGGACTACTTATGGTGTCCAAGTATCGAATGGTAGTGCTGCTGGAATCTTAGGTACAGATAGCACAACAGGAGCACATGTCTTGACCCTAACAGTAAAAGAAGATGGGTCACCAATCGATTCAAAATCGTTTGAGATAGATCTCGTAAATGATGATATTGTACAAGTTAACGCTACTGTCGCTGAGATTCCATCTGTTGACTGTAGCATTACCGGAAATACTGTAAACCTAGGAACTCTTTATCCAGGTGGAGCTTATGCTACTGGTACAAATTCAATTAGCACTTCTACTTCTAGTAGTGGCTACTATTGGGCCGCCTATGGAACGGGGGATTCTAGCACAGATGCTGGACTTTGGAATGGTACTGATCTAATACCTTCTGGGGCAACAGCTACTCTAGACTTAACAAGTGCTTCAGTAGATGGATTTGGGATAACAGTTGAAGATCCCGATGATGTAGGTAGTGCAGTAGTGACTACCAATTTCCAAGATGGCACGACTGGTACCTTTGGGACAATTGATAGATTGTATTCTGGAGCAAAACTCATTCTCTATCAAAACGGTTCACAGACTGGAGCTGAGGGAGCAACTATTACATATGGCGCCAAAGCAGCTTCTGATGACTCCGCTGGCTCATATGTCGAATATGTCTACTTTGTGTGTGGTGGTTACTACTAGTTTCTAGTATAATACTTGAAGATGATCCAAAAACTTTGGAAATATAATCAATTACTACTCATATCATTTGTAATCCTTTTTGCAAGCATTTCCTATAGTTTCGCACAAGCTAGCCTTTCAATCGGCGTTGCACCTACATCTAAAAAGTTACAGATGGAACCAGGGGAAGTTTACACTGATGAAATAGTATTCTGGAACCTATCTCAGGAAACTCGAACCTACATGATCTATGTCAGCGGTTTCCAACAGATAGAGAATCAACCAGGAACAGCAATAATACTTACTCCAGAAGACGATGCCACCGCTCCCTACTCTGCATCTAAATGGTTTACCCTTGAAAGAGATTCTGTATATCTAGAACCAAATAAGAATGTAAAACTTGAATACACTATAACAGTACCAGAGGATGCAACTAAGGGAGAATTTAATGCTGAGATATTTCTGATATCTGAAAGTGATACAGAAGGGAATATAACTGCTGCATTTGCTAATCTAGCTGCTGGAACCCCCTTTCTAATTCAAATCGGGGATGAATTCGTAGAAAATGCTGAATTACTTAGGTTTGTTCCAGACAAAAAGCTTTACGAAACTATAACCGTTACCTTCTTAACAAAAATCAAAAATCTCGGGGATACTCACATAACTCCTAAAGGAGAAATTATTGTTGAGAATATATTCAAACAAGAAGTAGCAAGAATTCCTTTTAATCAAAATGCCCAAAGTTTGTTAAGAGATAATATTGGTAACTATGAAGATTATTGGGAACAATCAAGCTTCCTATCCCCTAACAACGCTATAGCACTGGGACCCCTTAAAGCTAGACTTATCATCACCTACAGAAGTTTCCAACCAGGTTTTTCGGTACTAAACGGAGAAACAACATTCTGGATAATACCTTGGAGGATAGTAATAGCTATCCTTGTAGCTATTGTTCTTGCTATAATGTTTATGAAATGGAAGAAAAAAACAAGAAAGAAAAGATCGTCCCAGTAGTCCTGACTATTCTCCTTAGCCTATTTGTGCATACCCTTGGTAGTATTCATCAAGTTAGTGCTAACAACATTGATCCAGCTATCAGAAGAATCACTCTTGCTAAGGGCCAAAGAAAATATGCTTCCGTGGTATACAAAAACTCCGAGGATTTTGATGTAGAAGTCTCAATTATACCTTACTTATACAACCCGAGAACTGATGAGATATCAGAAAAAGAAAAGGATATATTTATAAAAGCAGATACCGATACATTTACTATTCCCACTAACACTTCAATAAACATAAAGTATGAAATCTTTCCAATAGCTAATATAAGGGAGGGAACATACTTCAATATCCTTGTATTAACACCTGTTGGAGAAAATCAGGATGTAAAGATAAGTAACAGCATTGCCCAACTTGTGATTCTAGATGTTGTTAGCGAAGAAAAGGAAGTAAAGGGGATAACAACGGAGGCATATATAACAGACATAAGGGTAGTTAAGAAAGGAATCCCCTTTTTGACACCTCTAGTTCTAAGATACTCAATATCAAATGATTCAAATTACGTAATCACTCCACAAGGTCGACTAGATGTATTTAATGATACAAATAACTACAAACCAATATATGAGTATGTGAACCGAGATGAAGAGGAAGTTTATCCGGGAGAGTCTTTCGAAAAGGAATTTACGGTATCAGAGTGGCATATATCCGATCTATACAACAAGAGAATCGTACAGGCTGAAGTATCCAATGGCTTAGATTCGAACCCACAAAACGTAGAATTGGAAATTGATTCATACCTATCAGAGATATTTATATCTTTAACAGTAGTTACAATCATAATAATAGGGGGAAAATATCTTAGACAACCAAGTAACGAGAAACATTCTCTAAACAGTAAAAACAAGAAGATTAAAAAGACAAAAAACTAAGGACCCTCTAAAACCTGTTTTGTTGTTCTAAAACTTATTTTAGCAACTTCCTTCAACTCTTCTACCCCATATATTGATACAAATTCCTTTGCTTTATCTATAACATTTGAGGCTCCCTTTGGAAACTTGAAAGAATATTTATTATTCATCCTCTCCCATTCCTTAACAAAAACCCCTCTAGCAATAATTGAAGCAGATGCGACAGCGATATCTGATTCTCCTTTATGATGCTGGATAAGCTCTGTGACCTTTCCAAGCTCGCCGAGTTCATCTTTTACCCTACTCTTCGAAGTAGAGAACTGATCCACTACAACATATTCACAAGAGATATCCTTTGATTTAAGATCCTTTAAACCCTTTTCAATAACTAAAGAGTGTTGTTTAGCAAGAAGAATGGAAACATTCCTATACCTCTCTATTAACTCATTGTATTCTGATGGATGTACTATTGAGTAGTAGTAATATGGGTAGTCTTTTACATTTTCATAAAGATTTTTAATCTTTCTATCAGAAAATCTCTTTGAATCTGCAAAACCTAATACACTAACCTTTTTCAAAAACTCTTCTGTTACAAAACAACTAGCAACAACTAATGGTCCGAAATAGTCACCCTTTCCTACTTCATCAACCCCCAAATGTGGTACAAAATCTACTACCTCTTCATCTTCCTTCCCCTTCTTTATACTAGATATTAAAGATGTAAAATCTTCTTTTCCTTGAAAAACCAATTTGCCACTTCTATACATTATTGCTATAGAATCGTTAGGACTTCTAAAACGGAAAACTACATACTCATTCCTATCAACCTCCTCTATCCAATTATTTGCCGAGAGAGCATCTCTAACACCATGTATCTCACTATCTCTAAATTCTAAGGTGAATGTTTTTTGTTTACTCATTTCTCTTTTTTATTTCCTGACCTCTAGAGGTATCTAACACTTGGTAACCCTTCTCGGATATTAAATCTCTTAACCTATCTGATTCCTCGAAATCTTTTTTCTCCCTCGCTTCCTGTCTTGTTTCTAGCAAGTCCTTAATCTCCCTATCTAAATGTTCCTCTTTTAAGTTTTCTTCTTTCAAATTTAGACCTAGAATCTTATCAATATCATATACCGTAGCAAGAATATCTTCTTTGGGATTATTTGATTTTAATAAATCGTTTACAATTGCCAATACTCCAGATATATTAAGATTGTTTTCTAGCTCCTTCTTGATTAGTTGAATATACTCCTCAATCCTCACTCCTTCCTTCTGTCCTAGTTCTTTTAATTTTCTGATGAGAGCCAATCTAGCATTTTTTGCCCCTTCTAATGCTTTTGTAGAAAACGACATTTTCGTCCTATAATTTATTGATATAAAGAGATACCTAAGATCCATTGGTTCATATCCTAATTTCACTATCTCGGGTAAAGTGTCTGCACCTCCTTCACTTTTGGAAAGCTTACTATCATCTTTATTTACAAGCCATTCATTATGAATCCAATATTTAACCGAAGGATGGCCAAATGCTCCGATATTTTGGGCTCTTTCGTTGGTATGATGAACAGGAATATGGTCAACTCCTCCGGTATGGATATCAAAGTACTCGCCTAGAACTTCAGTACTCATAGTGGAGCACTCAATATGCCAGCCGGGAAAACCATTACCCCAGGGAGATTCCCAATTCATAATGTGATCTCTATACTTCCCTACTCTTTTCATCCACAGTACAAAATCAGCGGGATTCTTTTTGTCTGGATCGACTCCAACCTCTTCCCTAACCCCAACCTTCTTTTCACTAAGTTCTTGTCCTGTAAATATTGTATAGTCATCTAATTTACTAACATCAAAATACAACGCTTGTTCAGTTTGATAGGTATATCCATTCTCTTCTATATTTTTAATCATATCTATCATTTCTTGAATATACTCCGTTGCTCTAGTCCATCCGAATCTGTTCACACTTTTATATGTAGTCTTCTCATCAATCTCTTCTCCATTTGGAGCAAGTATATTTAAAGCCCTAAAATCTTTTAGGACGGTATCTATATACTTGTTCGCAATATCTACAGGTTCTATACCTTCTCTTTGTGCCTGCCTGTCTACCTTGTCCTCCCCGAAATCACTTCCATAATCATCCATAGATGACATATGGCCCACATCAGTAAGATTCATAATTCTTTTTACATCATATCCTAAATAGAGAAGAGTCCTGTGTAGGATATCCCAATTTGCATATGCTCGAATATTACCAACATGCATTCTGAAATATACAGTAGGTCCACAACTATATATTGAAATCTTTCCCTCTTTGTTGGGAACAATATCTACAATCTTTCTGTCTAATGTTGAATAAAGTCTCATAATATATTTTTAGTATTCTTAAATATCTCTTCTTCCTTCTAATGCTCTCTTTAATGTCAATCTATCGGCATACTCCAAATCTGCCCCTGTAGGAAGTCCCATTGCCAGCCTAGTTATCTGTATTTTACCCTCTTTGAGTAAATTATTAAACATCTCTTGAATATAGCTGGCAGTCGCCTCCCCTTCCAAACTTGGATTAGTTGCAACAATTATTTCAATCTTTTTCTCTTGTTCTTTGACAAGAGATATGACCCTCTCTTCCAGCTCCTTAAACCTTAATTCTGAAGCCGTGATTCCATCTGCAGGAGATATTACTCCACCCAATACAAAGTACAACCCGTTGTATACTGCGGAATTTTCAAACGCAACTACATCCAAAGGCTCTTCGACAATACATAGCTGTGTGNTATTCCTCTTTACGTTATCACAAATATCACAAACCTCNTTATCTGTAACATTAAAACAGAGGGAGCAAAACTTTGTTTTCTCATCCATTTCTAATAGTGCCTNTCCTAATCTAGATGCATCTTTGTTTGGGGATCTTAAAAAGTGGTAAGCCATTCTAGAGGCAGANTTTGGACCTATTCCTGGAAGCTTACTAAACTCATTTATTACATTTTCTACTGATTCTGGTAGTACAGACATCTAACTTAACATTCCTTTAATCTTGTCTATATCCATATCTTGAGCCATCTCTTTTTGTAATTTTTTTTGGTAAGATTTGAAGGCTTGTTTCATATCTTTCTTGAATCTTTCCATCATAGATGAATCAAGTAGTTGATCATCAATCCAAATATCTTCGAATTCCTGTGCTCCATTCATGAATATCTTAACCATTTCATCTTTGGACTCGCCAGAAATCTTTTTTTCTCTAAGCCTTTTCTGCATCTTCTTGGCTTCTCTCTGCATATTTATTAACTCTTTGGGATTTAACATATCAAAATCAACACAAAATTAAATATATATCTGGATTATACATAATATGTAGTTCACATACCAGCAAAGATTGCCTCAACGTCTACACTATTTTCCTCTTCATTCTTCTTCTCCCTCTTCTTTTTGATTACAGGAACATTTTTTAAAACTATATCCGCAGTTGATTGTAATTTAGGCTTTGCTTTACCATTTACCTTACAATCTATCTTACAGTGAGTTCCAAAAACATCAAATATTACCCTCCCTATTATATCTCTACTAACAGGGTTCTCTATCTGATCCTTGTAAAACTTAAAGGGGACTTCAATACTTAAAATGTTCTTCTCAATCTTAAGAGGTTTAGAGCTACCCAAAAAAGCATACAGATGAGTATTTAGAGGTTTTACACCCTTAGCAACCTTTTTCCAGTTCCTCTCAATCTCTCTGATATCCAGCTCTATGACGTCGGAATTTACAACCTCTACCCCCTCGCTCTTCCCTTCAATTATAGTTCCACTATCCTGCTTGGAATCTTTCCCTAACCCTACTTCATTACCATTCTTAACAACAAAAGTAGGTATTAACATCTGTAAAACTAAAATTTGATTAGTTGTACTCTTAAGATCCCTCTCTACATTAAGAAACTCTCTAATTAGATACATTAGTTCTTTTAAGTGTAACTCTTTCGCAAATGTATACTCACCTAAATCTTTTTTAGAAATCTTCTTTACTAACACCTCTCTGAGTATCTCTAATGTAAAAGCAGTAAACTGGACTAGATTAGTACCCTTTTTCTCTAATTCTTCTATACACTCTAATGCCCTTGGAGCATCCCCTCGAGTTAAAGCGACAAGTAAGTCATTAACCATATATACCTCAGGAATTCCTAGCACCTCACGAACTTCTTCTACTGTAATCTTTTTAGAATCCTCACTCTTTAACTGACTGTTAATAATTACATCCAACAGAGAGAGCCCGTCCCTATAGCTTCCTCTTGCATTTCTAACAATAATGTCTAAGCCCTCCTTCTCAATCTTCATCTTCTCCTTAGAGAGTATCTCTTTGAGCATACCTTCGATTTCTTTTTCTGTCCCCAATCTAAAATCATACCTCTGACATCTTGATAGTATTGTGGGTGGTAATTTATGGACGTCTGTTGTTGCAAGTATGAACATAATGTGAGCTGGAGGCTCCTCTAGAGTCTTCAACAGAGCGTTGAATGCCTCCTTGGTCATCATATGTACCTCATCTATTATATATACCTTAAATCGCCCCTTACTAGGCGCGAACTCTATTCTCTCTTTTAACTCTCTAATCTGATCTATACCTCTATTCGATGCAGCATCAATCTCGATTAAATCTAAGTAATTCCCATTAGTAATAGCCTGACATATCTCACACTTGTTACAGGGATTTCCATCCTTTTTAGGCTTGAGACAATTAACTGCTTTTGCGAGTATCCTTGCAGTGCTTGTCTTCCCCGTTCCTCTAGAACCCACAAAAAGATATGCATGAGAGAGTTGATCTCCCTTTACAGCATTCTTAAGAATTTTGGTAATATGATCTTGACCAACCAATTCATCAAAATCTTGAGCACGATATTTTCTATACAATACGGTAGACATGGTATAGATATTAGACCAGAAATTAAAAGCTAACAAGTAAAAATTATTTATACGCAATTAACCCTTTTGTTCAGTAGATTTTATTTTTCTTAATTTTTCAACTGCATCGTGTAAAAGCTGTGTATACAATCCGTACCCAATTGAGTTGATAGTTCCACTCTGTTTTTTACCGAGGATATCCCCTGCCCCCCTAATTTCTAAATCCCTATTTGACAATACAAATCCAGAACCTAGCACTTCAGACTCTCTAATAGCTTCTAAACGAAGTTGCGCATCCCCCTTAAGTTCATCATACAGAAAACATGCATAAGCCTGTTTATCACCCCTTCCTACTCTTCCTCTAATCTGATACATCTGAGAAAGCCCTAGCCTATTTACGTCATCGACTATCAAAGTATTAGCATTAGAGATATCTAAACCGTTCTCAATGATAGTAGTACAGAGTAAAACATCTATTTGGTGGTTAATAAAGTCCTCCATAACACCTATTAATCGCTTACCACTCAACCTGCCGTGTGCTACTTCTATACGCATATCAGGAATTAACTCCTTCAATCTCTCCTGTAAGATATATATACTATCCACCCTATTATGTAGGTAGTAAACCTGTCCATCTCTTTTTAATTCTCGCAAGATACACCCCTTTACCTTTTCAAAGGAGAATTTAATAAATTCATTCCTAATACTCTTTCTTCCAGATGGAGGTATGGCTAATACAGAAATGTCTCTAACACCCATCAAAGAGAGATTCAGCGTCCTAGGTATAGGTGTCGCAGTCATGGAGAGTACATGCGTATCAACTCTAGCTCCCTTTAATTTCTCTTTCTGTTTAACTCCAAACTTCTGCTCCTCATCTACGATTAACAAACCAAGATTTTTGAATTTAACACTCTTAGAAAGTATCGCGTGTGTGCCGATTAAGATATCAATCTTACCCTTTCTCTAAATCCTCTTTAATCTTTTCTTTTTCGGAAGATGTTTGAAGTCTAGATAGCAAAGATACATTAAATGGATACTGCTTGAACCTATCCTCAAATACTTTTTTATGTTGATTAGCAAGGATAGTTGTAGGAGCTAATAGTGCAACTTGCATTCCCCCATTTACTACAGCGAAAGCTGCTCTCATGGCTATCTCTGTCTTCCCAAAACCTACATCCCCGACTAAAAGCCTATCCATTGGACTCTCCCTGCTCAAATCTCTAGCAATATTTTGACTCGCAATATACTGATCCTCTGTATCAACAAAATCAAATTCACCAATAAACTTCCAATATTCATCAAGTTGCTGTTGGGAAGATAATATCTTCTTCGATTTCGAAACCTCTCTAAGTGCATATATTTGTAAAAGCTCTTTAGCAATATTCTCTACATCCTCTTTTGCTCTCCTAGATATTCTCTTCCACACCCCACTATTTAGACCTGTTAAAGTAGGCCTTGCCTTACCACTCCCGATATATTTCATAAGCTTTTCTGAAGAATATAAAGGAACATACAACCTGTCGCTTCCCGCATACGCTATTTCAATGTATTGAGTGCCTTCCTTCTCAGTCAATCCTAAAAATTCTCCTATACCATGATCCTCATGTACAACAAAATCCCCCACAAATATTTTTTTCAAAATTTCTACAGAAGAAGGATCAATATTTTTATCCATTTCCTGATATTTTAGAGTAATTTCTCCCAAAACTTCAGAGTCTGTTAATACTAATATTTTCCCTTCTTCATAGAGAAAACCACTATTCAAACTCTTCTCTATCTGATCCTCTATTTGATATATTCTGTCAATATATTGAGCTAGCACCTTCTCACTTTTGTATTTCAAAAGGTCATGAGTTAAGTACCAAATTTCATAACCCCTCTTTTTATAATCCTCTAATATATTAATACTTGATTTGCTCAAAGAAACGACTGAAAAGTATGGAAGAGACCTAATCCCAATGTCCTCTACACCCTCTTCTACAAATACATTCGGAACGAATTCAAGTACCAACAAATCATCATCCCCTTCATTTCCCACTACAACATCCTCATTTACCAAAGATAGTCTAATTTTTTTTACACTCTCAATTTTTTTTCTGTTATCAGGCTTGAGTATGTCTATCTCTTCAATTTCATCTCCAAACAGGGTAATACGATACACGTACTTAGCACTATATGGCCAAATTAAAACATTTTCTCCAAGGATACTGTACTCCCCACTATTCCATACCCTCTCTACACTCTCGTATCCAAACTTCTCTAATATTTTCGAATTAAATTTCTCACCTACTTTTAATTCCTTAAATTCGATTCGCTTATCCTTTTGGGGCACCAGGTATATACTTTTGTCAATTCCCCTTCCTAATATCTCTGCTACAAATTCCTCATATCCACTACCTATCGTTATCGTAGAATACTTACTTAGTTTGGGATATTTAAATATTTTTAGAAAATCATTAGTAAAATTCCTCATATGCAGACCAATTTTAACAACAAAGTGTACAATTAGAAAGGATTAATTAGAAATATCTTCAGGATGGGAAGAAAATTAAAGTTTTAAGTATTCTCTAAGCAATATCTCTATTGCCCTATCAATACTAACTTTCAATACCTCTAATTCTTTTTTATTATATGGGAGAAGTACATACTCATCTCCACCAATTATTCTATCACCCCTATTATCAACACCTATTCTAATCCTTAGAAAATCTTTATCTTTTAATACAGACTCTACACTTAAAACCCCCTTATGACTCTTTGGTGCCTTACCAGAATGAACTTTTGAGTTACACAAAGCTATATCCAAGTCATCATGAGCAAGAATATACTCTCTTGGGAGATATTTATTACAAAGTAATTGAACAGCGTTTCCAGAATTATTCATAAAGGTTAAAGGTTTTTGTAATATACCAATCAACTTCCCTCCCTTTTTAATCCTGCATATATCTGAAAGAAATATCTTCTTCTCATTTTTCCAATCAGATATCTCTAATTGGGTCTCTTCTAAAAGATATTCTCTTAATCTGTCTACGAACATATACCCCGCATTGTGTGGTGTATTCTCATACTGCTCACTCGGATTGCCTAACCCCGTTATTAAAAACATATCTTCTTGTATTNCAAAANTAATTTTTCTTGGAGAGAAAACATCTCCTCCTCGGGAGACTCATTTAAGCTCCCTTTATGGTCATATCCTAGTATATGAAGAGTACCATGTATTATCAATCTTAATATCTCTTCTTCGAATTGATCTCCTTGAAAAGCATTGATAACATAGTGCGGAGAGATATATATTTCTCCAACCTTAGGCTCATTAGATATTTCAAAAGATATAACGTCTGTGCCAGCATCAATATCTCTATATTTACTATTTAATTCCTTAATCTGTTCTTGATCAACAAATACTATATTAACATCTTTGAGTTTGTAGTTCTCAAAAATCTTTACATATCCATCATATACATCGTCGAAAGAAATATCAAAAGTAGGTTCTACCTCTTGTACCAACTCTTTGTTAAAAATATTCAGTTGCATATTTCTATCCTAAGAGAGTAAATTCTGAACAACATCTTTAACGGTATTGCCATCTGCTTTCCCTTTAAGTTCTTTCATTACTACACTCATAACTCTTCCCATATCTTTAATACTCTCGGCTTTTTCCTCTTTAATAACTGTTCTAACAACCTCTTCAATCTCCTCTTTCCCCATCAGCGCTGGAAGGTATTTCTCTAAAACCTCCAACTGACCCTTTTCCTTAGAAATCAAATCCTCTCTTTCCATCTTCTCATACTCTGCAATCGAGTCTTTAATCTTCTTAACCTGCTTTCGCATTATCTCTTCAACCTGTTCATCCTTGAGCTCCTCTCCAATTTCTTTCTCCTTATTTTTGATATCTGCTAAAACCATTTTCAAGATATTTGCTCTATCAGTCTCTCCTTTTTTAGAGGCTTCAAACATATCCTTTCTTACATCTGTGATAAGTGACATCTATGTGAAAAAGTAATAACTTACTTAGACCTTCTTGTGGCAGTTCTTCTTCTTCTCTTCATCTTGGCCCATTCTCTTCTCTTTTGGATTTTAAGATCAGCTTTTTTAATTCTGTACACCTTATCTCTGTATGTTTCCAAAATCTTCTCCCTCATAACTTCTCTATGAAGTCTTTTGAGAGCGCTATCTATATTTTCATTGGCATGAACTATTACAGCCATGTTTATCTCTTTTAACTTAAGACTCTGGGATTATATCATACCCCCTCACTTCTTATCCACCCTTTTTTCAAACCTATCTCTGTACCTGTACTTTGGTTCCTTTTCTCTTCCCATTAATGCCCTGTTAGGAATTCGGTATATGCCTACTCCAAACAGTACTAGCAGTATACCCACTACAAATCTCCCAATGGTAGTATCAAATATTCCTGTTTCTGGTACTGGCCCATCTGGTTCTGGTTCTACAATATTACAATCTGCTTCAATGTTTGCTGATGCCTGTATATCTGAACTACCTACTGGACTAAGTGTCACAGTGTTGTTATATATCCCAAAGTTATCTTTGTCTACATCTAATGTATAGCTAAAGGTCTTAGATGATCCTGCTGCTACTGACTCTGGCGATGATGAGTAATCCCATTCTATCTCTCCTATTGAATATGAGCCTGCACTAGGAGATATACTTGCTGGAACTAATCCTGCTGCCAGTACCTTACCATCCAAATCATCCACTACCTTCGATATCTCTCCTGATGCATCTCCTGTATTATCTACCGTTATTGTATATGTTAATCTGGCTACAGGGTTTTCTGTACTATCCTCTATACACTGCTCTACTACACTCTTAGATATATCCCAATTAGGGTTTGTCTCCTCTGGTAATACCTTAAATATTGTTGCTAATTCACAGAGAGCTCCCTCATTCCCATTTATATCTGCCCAACTGAATGTTAATCTGTAGTCCGTAGCATCGAGTCTGCTTGTAGAACTACTTAAGGAACCACTACAAGAGATTATTGGATCTCCATCATTTGAGCCACACGTGAGATTTTCAATTATCGAACAGTTCTGAACCTCCGAGTATATATTTCCACACAAACTCGCTTGTATACTATCCTTGTCTACACCATCTGTATCTCCTGCCATTGCTGAAAACGATATGTCATCATCTAAGTTATACTCTCCAGATGGCATACCTCCATCTGCCCAACCCTTACCCTCTCCATCACACTCTAAATCCTGAACCACAGCACTACAGGTACAATCGTCTAAACATCGATATCCTGAAGGACAACCTGGAGGGGTTGCCTCTGGATCGCAATCCTCTCCGGGATCTACTACTCCGTTCCCACACAAGGGGTATAGACAGACCTGTACTAGCTGGACACTGTCCGGTACGGTCTCTGAGGGACAGCGGGGAGCTGCTGTAGACATGGTTACAGTGTTAGAACCAGAATCCAAATTGAATACCCCAAGATTCTGGACTACCTGAGTGACAGGACAGATGCTACAGTCAGAACAATCCCCATGTGTATTCCCAGTATTATCATCCTTAACTGGATTAATACCTTTCTTCCCACCTATTGATATGTAAAACTCTTCATAATGCTGACATTGACATTTCATATAACATTTATGACCTTTCCACTTATCATCAGTATATTTATGTCCCCTGGCTACCACCCCCTTAAGAGAATATGTGCCAGCTACAGGAACATTTATCGTAAATGTACGACTAGGAGGACACGTATCAAGATCATCAAAACAACCATCTCCACATACAAACATCTTAGACAATGGAAAAGTAAGATTTGGATCTGCATCCAAACAGAAACCCTCTGCAGCACTACTATCTACTGGGGCAATTTCTTCACCTCGATCTGCCACTCTCCATACTAAGAAAGCTAACGTGAGAGAAAGAACCCCTATTAAAACAAGGGATACTATCTTAGTGGTCTTATTTAATCTAAATTTCATCCTAATATCTTTATTAATTTCGTATTAAAAAGATAACCTATCCGAACAAACTTTGCAACCTATCAATATTGATAATATCTTTTATCATAACCAAAATAACTGATACTATTAACAAAAGGAAACTAACATTTATTACTATTCTCTCAACTTTCTCATTTAAATCTTTTCTAAGTACAGATTCGATTAGAAGTATAAAGACCCTACCCCCATCTAACGCTGGAACAGGTAACAAATTAATAACTGCTAAAGATATCGAAAGATCCGCTACTATACCTAGGAATGTGATAATACCTAAGGTCTTGAAGTAATCGATTATGAAATATATCCCTATCGGCCCACTAACAGTATTAGAAAGTTCAGAATAGTCTCCAGTCTCCCTTGCTTGAGAGAACATCGAAGACAACACTTCTCCAGTTATTTTTATCACATTTACTGAATGAAGTATCCCAGAAAATATCTTGTTCCCTGAGTAATCTAGAAACACTGCATGGTTATAACCGGTATAGATACCCATCTTACCTTCATCATTTATCCACACTTCAAAAAATTTACACTCTTCCTCTAGATTACAAGCGTAAACATCAACCGATTTTCCTCTATTATCTCCCAAAATTTCAATTAACTGATCTGAATCGTCAATTTCTACACCATTTACCAAGTTCAAGTACCCCTCCTCATATATTCCTGACTCCAAAGCTCCACCTTCATCAGCAACTCTATATGGTATATTGGAAATCTTCTCTCTTACTATTTTAGCCCCTATTGCATTAAAATCTTCATACTCTGGACCCAGCTCCATTCTCCAGCTATTAGCAGAAAGGAAAATGGTATACAGGGTGATTGCTAATATTAGATTCATAGTAACCCCTGCTAACATAACGAACATTTGGGCTATTTTATTTTTGTTTTTCAAATTACCCTTATCTTTTTTACTCTCCTTTTCATCAGTCGAATCTCCATCCCCTAATATCTTTACGAAACCTCCAAAAGGTAAGATTCTGATATTGTATTCTGTTTTTTTAATCTTTTTTGAGAGTATTTTTGGACCGTAGCCTATTGAGAAATCTAAAACCTTCGCCTTTACCAGTTTAGCCGCTAAGAAATGTCCTAGCTCATGGACAAAAGTTAAAGCACTAATTACTAAAAGAAACAGCAAAATATTAACTATAATGGACATGAGACATTGTTATAAATTTAAAGCTTTTAGATAGTAGTCAATTCCTTCTCTTTCTTCTCCCTAATTTCCTCTATCTGAGCATTCTTTTCCTTCACTAGTTTCTCTCCCGCATCTCTCAACCTATCTGCCTGATCTTCAGAAAATCCTTCCTTCTCAGCCTCATCCATATCTTTCATAAAATCTTGTCTTACTTGTCTAACAGCAATCCTGGCATCTTCAATTCTCTCTTTCATAATTTTTACATACTCGTTTCTTCTCTCTTCAGTTAACTCAGGTAACATAACTCGAATATGATCACCCTCTGAGACAGGACTGAAACCCATATCTGCTGATGAGATTGCGACAGAGATATCATCCATTATCCCCTTGTCCCAAGGGACAACAGTTAGAGATCTTGCGTCTGAGACATTGATAGTCGCATAGTTTTTAAGTGGGGCTTCTGTTTCATAGGCTTTAACTAAGAGATCTTCTACTAACTCAGGATTTGCTCTACCTGTCCTAATCTGGGATAGATCTTCCTTGAGACTCTCTACACATTTTTCTAAATCTTTTTTAAATACCTCTATTTCCATGTTCTTAACTATTTAAGTTATCTCTATATAATAATGCAAATAGAGAGGAATCTCAATATTTAACTACTTCCTCTTCCCTGAAGATTTCTTAAGCCCATACTTTTCAAACATATCACCAGAGTAAAGACCCTCTTTATGTCTATCTAAATTCTTGTCCTCATACTTTAAGAGTGGTATTGTAAAACTGAAAGTAGTCCCCTTTCCAAGTTTGCTATTCACTTTTATTTGACCACCATGTGCACGAACTAATCCAAAAGTGACAAAAAGCCCCAACCCCGTCCCACCTGGTCTCACAAGAGAAGTATTTCTACCCTCTTTATTAATATATTGGTTAGACCTATAGAACTTCTTCCCCATATTTTTAATGTTACTCTCATGTATACCTACCCCTGTATCAATTATTTCTACTTTTCCATACTCTCCCTCTTTAAATAGCTGTATTTCAACACCCCCTGCAAGAGTGTACTTAATAGCATTGTTAATCAGATTATCAACTATTTCATGTAATCTAATTTTGTCTCCATACACCTTTGGAAAATCTCCTTTCGATTTAGAGAACCTAAGATACAGCCCTTTTTCTTTCGCTTGTTTCTCATGTCCTAAAATTCCATCTTGAATAATATCCCCTAAATCTACTGATTCTCTATTTAGCTTAAGTCTTCCGTCATCTAATTTAGTTGCACTTAGCAAAACATTTATTAGTGTTATCTCCCTTTCGATATTTTCCCCAATTATTTTCGTATACTCATTGTATTTGGTCTCTAGTTTCTTGTCTTTAAGTTCTTTAATCCTTTCTTTAAGCAAGGCTCTAGAGAGCTCATAATAGTTTCGAATTATGGTCATGGGGGTTCTTAATTCATGACCCATTATATCTATCATGTCATGCTCTTTTCTTCTAGCTTCATTTAGTTGCTCTACTTTAGTCTTTAAATCCTTCGTTTGTTCTTGAACTTTCTCCTTAAGAGTCTCATTAAAGTTCTGTACCTCATTGTGCAGTATTGCCCTCCCCATGGCTACACTTGCATTTGAAATTACATCCTCTAAAAAATTCATGTCCTCTACAGAGAAGGGGCCCGAATCTCTCTTCTTGCCTATAATCAAAATCCCATTCAGCTGAACCTTCCTGTTAAGTGGCAGGATAGCAGATATCTGTTCCTCTTCCATTTCCTGAATTATTCTTTCAAGACGGACTTTTAAAGTACCACTTTCACTCTCTTTTCTTTTCTTAATTTCATCTAGGAGCAATATGGGATCATCCCCAATCTCTCTCCAGTATTGTATTACTTGAAGTAAATCTCTAGCTCCTAGTAGTTCAAAACCTACCAACCTGCGAAAGAGAATCTTACTATTATCCTTGTCAAAAAGTATTACCCCAACTCTATCCAAATCTAAAAACTTTCTAACTGTATGAACGATATGTGTGGCAATTTTATCAATCTCTAACTCTGTACTCGTAGATTTAAGGAATCTACTGAGCATTTCCGCTGGATGCATTTTTGTATATACAAACTTCTCATCGATAATTTTGTATGTATGATTACTAAACTTTAGAAATATCCATACATATATAGGAGAGACTAGTATTGAAGCGAGAAATGAGTTCGTCTCAAACACCCCACCAAATAATTGGATAGACACCCAAGTGAAGAGGAAGAAAAAGAGGAGGTTAAAGGTAGATATTAAAGCAAAGTAAAGAATCTTTCCAAGCAAAAATCTAATACCTAAAAATCTGTGTCGTACAATAGAGACAAATGTAAAACCAACAAAAATTAAAAGAAAAGATGGCCCATAACTGGATAGGTAGAAAATCTCGAATACAATAGGAAGAATTAAGTTGGTAGCCAATGCCCCAAACGAGGTAAAGACTACACCTAATAAAAGATACTGTAATTGAACTTTCTCCACACTTTTTGCCTTAATCTGTTTCCTTACTAAGATGTAGATAAAAAGGATGAAGAGAAGAAGAAAATGAAGAACATACAAAAAAAACGCACTACCAAACTCAATACTAGAATATCCCTGTTCAATTGTAATATCTTTGACAATGTATTGGGAAAAATCTACGAACAGTACGATTCCAGTAAAAATCGTTGAGAGTAATAGATATTTCTTTGCAACAAAAGATTCGGATTCCGGATATACTGAGGCAAAAAGAAAAAGAGACCAAGCTAACAGAGATGTAGAAAAAAAGATAAAGCGATTGGACAGGAGTACAAATGTGTAATCTGTAAGAGTATTAGAGAAGTAATTTGAAAATATCCATAGAATTATACATATAATTAGGAAAAGAAAATATTTGTTAGTTTTAGATTTTACCTCAGATTTAAAAGCAGAGATTCCAAAGAATAGTAAAACTCCACTTAATATTAGTAAGAAAACTAATTCCATAAGTTAATTGCTCAAGTTTAGTATACTTATATTCCAGTATACCACTCAAAACCCTCTACATCATCATTACCTCTTAGAAAAGCTGCCATATTCTTACTAGACTCCTTTCTAGCAGCATTATCTATAGATTCTTCAATATCAATATATACAGGTGTCGAATCCGAACCCAAGTATCTTACTGATGGACCAATCTTGGGAAGATCAAAATTGAAAGCAAATCCGTTTAACATTTTAACAACCTGGTTATCTGTTGTTGCTAACCAATCTTTAATTCCCAGTGCTCTACTATACTGTGCAGCAATTCTAAGTAACCCAAATGCTACTGTAGGTGGTGCATGTTTTACCTTTGCGAATTGTGATAGCTCTGCAGGAACAGTATGAACCTTTTCAAAGCATTCTTCATTAATCTTTATCTCTCTATCAGCTAGAGTTGGTAACTGAAAGGTCGGAATGGTACCCTCTTTATCATCAATGATGATTCTCACAGATCCGACATAGCCTTCCCTTGTTCTTGCTACAAATTGTGCAGATTGCCAATGATATTTATCTAAGTACAACACCTCTTCCCCTTTGAATCTAAGCAACAATCCTTCTTCAAGAAACTTCCTGAATATATCCTCTTCCAGCTCTTTTTCCAGTTTTTCGAAACCACCATCTGAAAGAACTTCCTCTGCTTCTAGATTTAATCTTGCAAATGGAACACCTTGTAGGTAGCCCTCTCTAATATATCTCTCTGTTACAACCTCTAATCGCCCGGTTTTTTCCTCGGGAGTAAGTGCTAGTCCAATTACTACATCTTTCCCAACTACATCCCTTTCGATTAAACCAAATTCTTTCTCATTCATGATATATATTCTACGATATTTTATTAAGAATTTCCTTAACACCCTCTGCTCTTGTTTTGAGAACAGATAGAGTCCTCAGTAAAAGAGGAATTCTTGACATTACCCCTGGATTACTTCTTCTTACTTGACTCGGGATATCTACTAAGATTACATCCTTTATACTCTCTCCCGCAACGATTCTCCTCATTGCTTCTACAGAGAGTACACTAAGTACTGTAGATGTTGAGCCAAGTTGATAGGTCCTACTATCTTCAGGATCCCTCCCAATAATCTCTTCTAGCTGTTCAACTGGCACATTGAGAGGCTTGATAGGTCCCGTAAAAGCATCATATACATAGTTAAGAAAATCTGCTTGAGATATCCTCCCATGTTCATATGCATCTTGAATACTTTTGAATTCCCAAATCTTCTCTTCAGTGAGCTCTCCCATTAAGGGATCCATCTCTTCTTTGTCATACCTATAAACAGCAACCATAGCAGTACCTGCTAAATCATATCCAACTAACACAGGTTTTCTATACTCCTTTGCATATTTGTGTAAATAATAAATGATATCCAGAGATCTAATATCCACAGCATCAACTACAATATCACTATTCTCTACATATTCCCTTGCATTTTCTAAAGTCATTCCCGAGGGATTACTTCTACTAGTCTCTTCTATGAAAGGGTTTACTAATTTCATATTCTCGAGAGTCATATCTGCCTTGTTCTTACCTATTTGTTTAACATTATATTGCTGTCTAGATAGGTTATTTACCTCGACAACATCAGGATCCATAACTGTAATATTTTCGGCACCAGATCTTACTGCCATCATTGCGATTGGGTTCCCTACACTGCCTGCACCAACAATTAGTATATTTGTACTTCTAAATTTCTCCTGCAAGGAAGGGTCGATAAACTTCGAAGAGGAAACTATTAGTTGATTATAAAACTCCTCTCTTGTTAAGGAATATCCAGAAACAAAATTTTTCTGTTTAAGTTCACCCGAAGGTGGAGACTCTTTTTCTCCCATATTCTTGATACCTAAATAATGCTTAGAAAACAATCATATTTTACCATTAAAAAACAGAAGTAACAACCTATAGTGTGTATACTCCGAGAAAAAATTAAAAACACGCCCTTTATAATATAAATAGTGAAATCTAAATATTACTTCCCAAACTCCCATATTAGAAACCTTTTTACTGCTAAAGGTTCACCCAACTTTATTGTAGCTTCATCTAGTAAATTCTTTATTGTCTTACTATCATCCTTAAACCATTTCTGCTCTAACAAACAGCTCTCTTGATAGTACTTTTGTAATTTCCCTTCAACTATTTTTTCTGACATATCCGCCGGTTTCCCCTCTGCCTCTACCTCTTTAGCAAATATCTCTTTAACGGTTTCTCTCTCCTTCGCAGGTACACTATCTTTGGATATATATTTAGGTTTCATTGCTGCTATCTGTAATGCTAATTCATGTACAAAATCTCTAAAATCATCGTTTCTTGCAACAAAATCAGTCTTACAACTTACCTCTACTAATGAAACAAGCTTCTTATCTCTACCATGCACATATGCATCTATCACTCCCTCCCCTATGCCCTCCTGTTCTATTGGCTCTTCCCAACCTCTTTCTTTGATTAAAGATACTGCTTTTTCAAAATCTTTTCCTGTCTCTTCAAAAGCTAATTTACAGTGACCAATCTTTGCTCCAGTTAGATTGTGGAGCCTATTAATAACATCACTTCTGCTATTAATATATTCAACTGCCTTGGTCATATCTCCATCCGACTTAACTAAAGCTTCCTTGCAAAGAGCCAGCCCTGCAGATGTCTTTGCTCTAAGTACTTTTATATCCTCCACAGATATACCCATGGTAGTATTTCAATAATTTATTTAATCTTTTTTAATATCTCATCAGCTGATTTATCACCAATACCTGATATTTCTAACAACTCATCTTTGCTCTTCCCTTTCAATTCGCTAATTTCTTTAAAGCCTGAACCTTCTAATGCATTCTCTACTCTAGCAGAGAATCCTAGCTCTTTAATCTTTTTGGAGGCCTCTTTCTTTGAGTCTTCTTCCTTTTTAACAGCTTCTGCTTTCTTAAAATCCTCATCTATATTCTTCTTCTTTTTTAGTACTCTAACCACCCCTGTAGAAACCTTACTTACCTTACCTTCTCTTAATGCTTTCATCCTTAATCTCTCCTCTTCCTCCATTCTCTCCTGTCTCTCTTGCTCTTGTTCGAACTGTTGTCTTAGGTTTGCTAGGTTCGCTTCATGATTCTTTCTTAAAGCTATCAAAGATTCTGACTTCTTTCCTGATTTAATTACTTTGGCAAAAAGATCTATGAACAAATTAATACTCTTTATTGAATCATCATTCGCAGGAATGGGGTAATCAACAAGAGTTGGATCACAATTAGTATCTATCAATGCAATTATGGGTACATTTACTACATTTGCTTCAGCTATTGCATTATCCTCTACCTTACTATCTATCACAATAATCATCTTTGGCAAAGTATCCATAAACTTGATACCCTCATATACTCTGTTTAATCTCTCTACATCCCTTTCCATTAGTAGTATCTCTTTTTTAACAAGTCCTTCCCCTCCTGCTGCCAATTCTTCCTCCATTTTAACTAGATGTTGAACACTCTTCTTGATTACAGCATAGTTTGTAAACAAGCCTCCTGGCCACCTTCTAGTTATATAGAAAGCTCCAACCTCCTCTGCAATTTTTTCTATAGTTCCTGCTGCCTGCCCTTTTGTACCTACAATTAATACATTACCTTTATCAACAACATTCTTTAATTCCTTAAGTGCTTTTTTAAGTAATTTTCTACTCTTAACTATATCAATTATATGAACACCATTCCGTGTCTCATAAATATACTTCTTCATTTTAGGATTCCAGCCACTACTCTTGTGACCAAAATGTGCCCCAGCTTGGAGAAAAGTTAAAAGTTCTGGAATTTCTACATTTAGACTATTCTTTTCTGTCTTAGTCTTGGTTGTAGGAACCCTTTTTGAGACATTCTTTTTGTCTGCCATAGTTGTTTTCCTTTTTTCACCTATCCCTATGGGTAGATTTATATCTATCCAGGAAATATTTAGAGATATGCGAGATATATTAAATACGAGTCGATTATATACATTCCTATACTATTTATCAAGCTATATTTCGATACTATTCCAACTATCTTCTCCAATTATTAGATGGTCAAGTAATTGTATTCCTATCAATTCAAGACCTTTTGATATGTTTTTCGTAAGAAGTATATCCTCCTTACTAGGAGTACTATCACCAGATGGGTGGTTGTGAGCCATTATTACCAATGCACTATTGTTTTCAACTGCTGTAAACAAGACTTCTCTAGGAGAAAGATTGGCACAGTTTAAAGATCCCAGTGCAATACTTTCCCTACAAATATATTCAAATCTAGAATTAAGACAGATTACATCCACTCTCTCCCTTTTAAGGTTAGACATATCTTTGAATATCTCATATGCATCTTTTGAGTTGATAATTCTCAAGCTTTCGCTATTAAACAAACCATACACCCTTTTCCCTAGCTCAATACCAGAAAGAATTCTCATAGCGGTAACCTCCCCTATCCCACCAATCTCCATTAAATCCCCTATCTTTAACTCATTATCTTCTCGTATGCCTCCCCTTATTTTTCTGATTACTCTGTTAGAAATCTGTTTAAAATCTCTACCCTTAATACCGCTTCCAACTACAATTTGGATTAGTTCAACGTCAGAGAGTACAGATATACCCCTCCTTTGGAATTTTTCCCTTGGTAACATTACTAGATATTAGGAAATGTATATGAAGAAATCTTTAACTTTTTTTCTTCTTCTCCTTTTTAATATATTTACAATCAGGATATCCACTACAACCAATAAATGCTTTCCCCCACTTGCTCGTTCTTTCTACAAGAGGTTCACCACACTCTGGGCATTTCTCCTTTAGTAATAGAGGGAGAGTACCTTTACATTCAGGATATGTCTCACAAGCCCAAAACTTACCATATCTTCCACTTTTCAAAACCATACCAGCTCCACATTCAGGACATTTATCAATCTTAAGGTATTTTTCAAAATCCATACTCTCAATACCGCCATCGATATCCTTCATACCTTTGCATTCAGGGAACTTGGAACAACTCAAGAATTTCCCGTATCTACCCAATCTAATAACCATACCACCACCACACTCTGGGCATTTCTCATCTGATTTCCCAAGTATTACAACCTCTTCCTTTTGAACTTCTTTATCGGCCTTCTTAATACCTTTTATCAGTGGTTTATACTCCTTATCTAGGAAAGGAACATACTCTAGCTTGCCCTGTGCAATTTCATCTAACCTATCTTCAACATTTGCTGTATATTCGTAATCAACTAAATCTTCGAAATTATCTTTCAAAAAATGGGTTACAACCCCACCAATATCTGTTGGCAAGAGATATTTACCTTCTTTGTCTACATACTCCCTAGATTGAATTGTCCCAATTATTGTCGCATATGTTGAAGGTCTTCCAACACCTAAAGATTCTAATTTTTTTACTAAGCTAGCTTCAGTATATCTTGTGGGAGGTTGAGTAAATTTTTGCTCAACTTCAAATTTCTCTTTTTCATATATATCCCCCTTCTTGATTCCAGTAATCTCTTGAAGNACTTCATTCTCTGGTTTCTGATTACCATATACAACTCTAAATCCATCAAACAAAACCTTTTGGGCACCNACTGAAAAAGTGTATTTGTCCTTAAGTTTTTTAACTGGCTCAAAATATATTGTAAGATTCTCAACNCTCTTCGGTGTAACTTGAGAAGAGACCGCTNTTTTCCATATGAGATTGTAAAGTGCAGCTGCATCTTTCCCCCTCTTCCCTCTAATGTCAGCAACTGAAACAGAGAAATTTGTTGGTCTAATAGCCTCATGAGCTTCCTGTGCATTTTTACTTTTGTTTTTGTAATACCTAGCTTTTTCTGGTAGATACTTCTTTCCATATCTATCCGGAATTATCTCTCTAATTTCTTTAATAGCTTTTTCGGCTAGAAAAACGGAATCTGTTCTCATATATGTAATGTGGCCAGACTGATAGAGAGTCTGTGCTAAAGACATGGTTTTTCTGGCTGAAAAACCCAAGACATTATTCCCAGACTGCTGCATTGTAGATGTTGTGTATGGAGGATAAGGATTCTTGTTCATCTGTTTTTTAACTATATCTACTACCTCATACGTACTATCTCCTAAGGATTTCTTGATCCCTTTGACCTCCTTCTCATCTCCAGGGACATACTTCTTATCATCCTTTCTGAGTAACTTTATTACTAGTTTGTCCTTTGCTTTTTTAACATGTACAAGAAAGTCCCAGTACTCATCTGGTTTAAATTCTTCTCTCTCTTCTTCTCTCTCTACTACCAACCTCAAAGCTACAGATTGAACTCTTCCTGCAGAGAGACCGTACCAAATCTTCTTCCAGAGTAATTCAGAGAGTTTGTATCCATACAACCTATCTAATACTCTGCGTGCTTTTTGTGCCTCTACTAAATCGGTACTAATCTTCCCAGGTTCCTCCATAGCATCTAAGACAGCACTTTTTGTAATCTCATGGAAAGTGACTCTCTTCGGATTTTTGATATCTAAGTAGTCCTGAACATGCCATGCTATGGCCTCTCCCTCTCTATCAGGATCCATGGCTAAATACACATCACCACCTTTTGGAATAGCTTTCTTTAGTTCTTTTAATATCTTACCTTTACCTCTGATAGTATCAAAAGTAGGTTTATAGTCATCTTCTACATCTACGCCTAGTTTACTTTTAGGTAGATCAATAACATGACCAACAGTTGCAATTACTTTGAAATCTTTACCTAGGTACTTATTTATCGTTTTAGCCTTTGCTGGAGACTCTACAACTAACAAATTTTTGTAACTACTTTTCTTACTCATACTTCAAGGTAAAATACACAATGTTTAAATATATGTCAAACAAATTTCTCATTAATTACCTTTTACAAAACCGTTCTCAACTAACCATTTAATCATATCTTTCATGACTGCAGAAGCGTTAGAACTCATCCCTCCATCTTCTAAAAGAACAGAGAAAGAATATTTAGGATTTTCATAGGGGAAGAAACCTCCTACCCATGCATGTGTGTTTTCGTAAACACCCTCACTGTTAACCTTTCCAAACTCTGCAGTACCCGTTTTAGCTGCCACAGTAGTCCCTGTAGTGGAAAGAGATCCAACAATACCCCTAGAAGTGTTAACGGTAGACCACATGCCCTCTCTAACTATTTCCAGGGCCTCCTTAGAAACTATTTCTTCCTGAAGCGGTGAATACTCTACTGGATACTCAATTCCCTCCTCATCAACGAACTTCTTTGCCACATGTGGTCGCAGAAGAGTTCCCTCATTAGCTATTGCAGCCATCCAATTAGCCATTTGAATTGGCGTAACGAGGGTAATCCCTTGACCGATTACTGAGTTACAAGAATCTCCTTCCGGGTACCATATAGGCTCTAACCAAGGACTAGTCGTTTCCGCCAACTTAATCTTGTTCTCAGGAGAAGGCAATCTCCCTGGCATCTCCCCAGGTATATCTATATTTGTAGCTTCTCCAATACCAAATCTTTGTAAATATAGGGCAAGTTCACTCATCTTCCAATCCCTTATCATTTCACAGAAGAATATATTTGAGGATACTGTCAAAGCATCAACAACATTCAAAGACCCATATGAACCATTTCTAAACTCTTGGAATGGCGCTCCATTAGAGAAGGTATATCCACTCCTACTTATATATCTAGTACTTAATGTTAATGTATTAGAGTCCAAACCTGCCGCAGCAACTATTGTCTTAAATGTAGAACCTGGAGGTATCTGTGCCCCTAATACCCTATCTAAAAGAGGGTTCCCATCATCCGTTATTAGCTTCTCATAGTTCTTTTGTGATATTCCTCCTACGAAGAGGTTGTTGTCGTATGAGGGGTAGCTGACCATTGCTAATATCTGACCGGTCTCAACGTCCTCGATCACCCCAGCACCACCAGCTGCAGAATTCTTTTTAACCGCGTCCTTTATTAAACTATACAGCTTCTCCTGTACATCCTTCTCTATCGTTAAGTACAAACTTTTCCCAGATACCGGTTCTCTTACTGTGTAACCCTCTTGTGATACCGTCCTTCCAAAAACATCAATCTCTTCAGCTGTTTGCCCGTCTATTCCTTTAAACTCCTCTTCATAGTATCTTTCTACACCAGATTTCCCTACAGTGTCTCCACTACTTAGGACAGAATACAACTCCAAATCGCTTTGAGATACCTCACCCGTATATCCTAATATATGAGTGAAGATATCTTCATATACATATCTCCTTTTGCTTGCATCATCAATATCAATTCCCTTCAATTCACTACTTTGGGCCTTTATCTTTATAGCTAAATTATTATCAATGTCAGATGCTAGAAGTATTCTATTTGTATATGGATCCCCTTTGTAGATAGAGAAGAGTCTATCTGAGAGAGAATTATACATCTCTTCATCGAGACCCTCTTTTTCCCATCTTTCCCCTAATATACCCCCTAGGGTATCTAGTATATTATTAACTTTCTCGTTGTTTAACTTCCCCTCTTTATCTAAGAATTGCTCAAGAGAAATATATACATTCATAGATGGGACATTTTCAGCAAGTTTCTCTCCGCTAGAATCAAATATTACACCTCTATAAGCATTAATTGGGGTTATTCTTATCCTATTCTGCTCTGAGCGCTCTAACATCTCTTCTCCCTCTACTATTTGGAGCTTTGCAATACTAAATATCAAAAAAGATAATACAACACCGAACAGAACAAAAGCATATACAAAATTCCAACCTGAAACATCTATTGATTTATCTCCATTACCATTTACTATTTTAGATGTAATTCTACTTTTAAAATTGATTTCCTTAACCTTTATACCCTTAGTCAAAGGTTTATGAAGCTTTTTGTCCTTGAGTTTTTTATCAAAAGATATTTTACTCATATATGGTATGTTACTACTTTAAACGTATTCCTCCACCACCCTTGCTATTTCTCATTGATAACAAGATTTTATCTACTAATATACAAATCCCCATCGAAAGAATACCCTTTAATACAGTATGAAGCAAATACTTAGACTCAATGCTTGGAAACACACTCTCTTTAAGCAGAGAGTTCATTGTTAGGGAAAGAATATAGTAAAGAAAAATGAATATGAATACATTAATATATTTGTAATTACTCTCTTTTGGGATAAATAAATAGAGGAGCTGGAGTAGTAGAATTAGTATAGCTATTACAGACATATGCATTCCAACAGCTGTGTGTAGCATTACATCAAGCAAAATACCAAAGAAGGAAATATATGTAAAGAACCAAATATCTTTTACTCTCTGCCACATATTAATCGTCAAGATTACAAAAAGGGAGAATCCAAAGACCTTCATAAAGAAACTCTCTAAAAAGAAGAAAATAAAAATCGATATTATGTATAGAAGGGTTTTTAATATATTCATTCTACTTTTACAAATACTGTTAACAAGTTAGAGTATTCAAATATCGGTAAAACGACTCCCTCTCGGTATGTAGAGGCTGGGTTCTTTGAAATATTTACCAATGTCCCCAAGAGAAAAATATCTTTTACTCTCACATCTCTAATTAATACAAGATCTCCCTCCTCCAACTCTGCATTTATACTAAGATTTTCTATTACTATACTATCAACTGTCCCGCTTACAACCCCCTTGCTTTTAACCAGAGAATCCAATTTATTTTTTTCATTTAAATCTACCTCTGAGTCTAGTATTATAACCTCGAAGTTACTAGCTTTACTTAAAGGGAGCTTAACCAAAGAAGAGTCTTCCCCTACATCAAATACTCTTCCAATGAAAGCCTTCCCTAAAATTACCACATCCCCCTCTTCTACATAACTTTTCCTACCTACATTGATAATAATATCACCCTGGCTGTTAAATTGTAGTACTTTAGCCTCCAAATACTCAGAATCTTTTACTAAAAACTGTTCTTGTTCCTTGAGAGCCTCATACTCCTCATAGTCAATTATTTTTTCAGAATTTTCTATCTTTAATCTAGCAATTTCTTCCTGCATTGACTTATACTCCTCTATGTATGAAGATACTCCTGCAAGAGCTTCTCCCCAATCTAGAACCCTTTCTCCACTTTCTAAGGCAATCCTATATATCGGCGAAAATATATATGAAAAGCCTTTATTCAGAACATTCGCAAAAGATGTATAACCTAACAGTATAACCACAACACATACCGGTATGAAAAACAGGTAGGAATATTTTCCTTTTACATTAGGTAGCCTCATTTACGTTTGCAGTTTAAATAATTTCCTCCCAGGATTTTTGAACTCTATCTAATAGATCAATATGATCTAACATCTTAGCAGTTCCTTTTGCTACGGCAGCCATTGGTTCCTCTACAATATTTATGGGCATATTTAACTCCCTTCTCCAAAAGGTATCTAGTCCTCTGATAAGGGCTCCACCTCCAGCTACAAAGACACCATCATTGAATATATCTTTAAGCAATTCAGGGGGAGTATCCTCTATTGCATCCTTTACTGCTTCTGTAATCTGAGAGAGAGATACCATAATGGCCTCTCGAACTTCTGTACTAGTAAATTTGATTGATTTAGGTAATCCCGTAAGTAAATCTCTCCCTTGTAGCATTATCTCTTTCTCTTTCTTTAGTGGGGAGGCAGATCCTATCTCAATCTTTATATCCTCAGCACTTCTCTCCCCTATGAGAATATTGTACTTTTCTCTAACATAATCAACTATATCTTGAGTCATCTCATCTCCAGCAATTTTGATTGTATTATCAACCACTATATCACCTAGAGAAAGTATCGCTATATCAGTAGTTCCACCACCGATATCAACTATCATGCTCCCGGAAGCATCCTCTATTGACAATCCTATCCCAATAGCCGATGCCATGGCCTCCTCAACTATGAATACATTTCTCGCTCCCGCTGTCTTAGCTGCATCTATAACGGCTTGTCTCTCAACCTCAGTAACAGAAGAAGGGACACCTATTACAACCCTTGGTCTTGGGATCTTAAATCCTTTGATATAGTTGTTGTGAGCACTCTTGATAAAATGATGTATCATTGCTTGGGTAGTATCAAAATCAGAAATAACCCCATCCTTAAGAGGCCTAGCAGCAACGATATTTGCTGGCGTCCTTCCAATCATCTGCTTAGCAGCTTGTCCTACAGCTAATACCTGTTTTGTACGCTTATCAATTGCAACAACGGAAGGTTCAAACACAACAATTCCTTCTCCTCGTAAATAGACCATTGAATTGGCAGTCCCCAGATCTAATCCCAAATCGTAACTGAATGCTTCCCAAATTGAATTAAATATGGACATAAAATAAAAGCTTTAGCTTACTTAATGCAACTATTTTACCACTAATATTTACTCGATACGAGGAAAAAAGATATACAGTAACTAGACCTTCTCTTGTGCTCTAAGTTTTTTATAGCACTTCATACAGATAGTCAGTTTCTTTTCTTTACCATCTACATTAACTTTTGCTTTCCTCAAATTGGGTTTAAACTTCCTTTTACTCTTAGGAGCTTTGTACTTCCATCCAATTGAGTGATGGTGTTGGATTCGTTGACCCGCTACTGTTGATTTTCCGCATAATTCACATACCTTTGCCATTTCTAATTATTTCATAATAATTGAAAAATATAAAGCAAGATGATATTATCAAAAAGATTTGTATTAATCAAGACTATTATGTCAATATTTTCTTCAATACAAGAATGGTTACAATGGTTCCTTGTAGCAGTTCCCTCTATATTAATTGCATCCACTGTACATGAATATGCCCATGCCTATGCTGCTTTTAAGCTAGGAGATGCCACTGCAAAAGCCCAAGGGCGAATGACTTTAAACCCATTAAAACATATCGATCCTGTTGGAGCTATTTCAATGATCCTTTTTAGATTTGGTTGGAGTAAGCCTGTCCCAATAAATGAATACAATTTCGAAAATAGGGAAAGGGATACGGCAATAACTTCATTGGCTGGACCAGTATCAAACCTTGTTCTAGCCTCCCTAAGTGCATTAGTTAACCTTTTAATCGCAAATAACACACTTCCACTTATAGTCTTCCTGCTATATACCTTTACAACTATAAACCTTGCTTTAGCTATTTTTAATTTAATACCTATTCCTCCTTTAGATGGGCATAAGATTGTTAGGGCACTACTTCCCAAAAGTCTAAGATATTACTGGGAAAGACTAGAGAGATACTCTATAGTGCTCATATTACTTTTAATCCTTCCCTTCTCTCCACTCTCAAGGTATGTATTTTCCTTTATAAATAACACACTTATGTGGAGTTTAGATATTCTTGGCTTCTAGCTTCACTCTTTGATAAGGACTTCAAATTACTGTAAAATGTAAGTGTCCCAGTTGGGAATAGAGGTTCGTAGCTCCACAAGCAAGAGCGAGGAAATCCAAAATCGCTTAGGCCCTTGGGTTTAAGTTGAGGAATTCCACCTTCATTTTGAAGAGCTCTACGATCCCTCTACAACTGGGGCATTTTTATTGACTAACCCCTACATATATATTAAACTTGCACCTGAATAACCTGCCGAAGTAGCTCAGTTGGTCAGAGCAACGGTTTTGTAAACCGTAGGTCAAGAGTTCGAATCTCTTCTTCGGCTCCAATGACTATGCAGAGGTGGCAGAGTGGTCAAATGCATCGGACTGTAAATCCGACTCCTTCGGGATACACAGGTTCAAATCCTGTCCTCTGCATTTTCCCGATAAGAGTATTAATAAAAAATATCCCAAGATTTCTTGGGATATTTCTCTTTTTAGACTATATAATATCTACTTCTCTCCGTGAATTTCTGCTAAAACTTCATTTTCTGCTTCAAAAATTGTTAAATGTGCTTCTTGTTCTGGGGATAACTCCCATTTTGCAGTCTTTCTATAAAATTCGGGGCCCTTTTTATGAAGTCTAGCTACCATATTTCTAACCATACCTTCACTAGATCCACTGTGAGTATCTCCTAACAACTTCTCATACTCCTTTTCTGGAACATCCTCTTCTAGTCTTTCCATTATAGCTAATACGTTCTCAACACTTCTAACCGGATCAAATAGCTCAGTTTTATTGATCCTTGTAGAAACAAAATCTCGAAATTCCGAAATTTTTTCTGGGTAGACCACCTTCCTGACTCGTCTAAACCAATTAGGAACTTCTTTTGTTGCCTCTCTAATCACAGCTTCTCTTGCCTCATCCCGTTCCTTCTCCAAAGGGGGGGTATATCCAACTTTATTATCATTCATAGCTATTTATAATAAAAAGATTATGTACATGTAATAATTTTATACCACACAATTAATAACTTGCCAATAAATAAACATATCCTCGTTTTATTTAACTATTGTGTACTCCCCCTAGATATATGGTAAATTCTATATATGGATATTTTTAGTATTGAGTCTTTACAAATTTCTCTGGGTATCATTTCTGCTTTGGTTCTATTTCTCTATGCAATTGATAACCTAAGCAAAGAGATGCAGGAATTAGCTACAGAAAAGTTTAGATCTCATGTTGCGAAATTAACAAGAAATAAATATATAGGGACACTTGTAGGAGCTATTGCAAGTGCAATAACTCAATCCAGTTCTGCCGTTACAGTAATTACTGTAGTACTAGTAAACATCGGAATAATATCATTTAGTAATAGTCTCGGAGTTATTTTTGGTAGTAACATCGGAACAACTCTAACTTCACAACTTGCATTAATTGATTCAACTCTTCTAGCATCTGTCCTTATAATAGTAGGATTCTTTCTTGGGATATCAGGTAAAAAAGCAAAGCTATTAAGTAAACCAGTCTTTTTCCTTGGATTCATACTCTTTTCGTTATCCCTACTCTCTTCAGCTTTGGAACCTATAAAAAACGACCCCTATGTAATCGAGCTTTTTTCTCAACTATCTAACCCGATACTTGCTTACACAATTAGTGCAATGTTTACAAGCGTAATTCAATCCAGTTCCATTACCTCTGGAATCATTGTCATACTAGCTCAAGCTGGATTAATACCAATCGAAGTCTCGATCCCTATGATCTTGGGAGCAAACCTAGGATCAAGTATAACAACCCTCACAGCATCTCTAAAATTAAACCTCTTTGCAAAGAGGGTTGGATTTGGAAATTTCCTCTTTAATCTAATAGGTTCAACTCTTTTCATGGTCTTCTTGCCCCTATTTATTTCAGTAATTCAGTCCTTCTCTTCGGGTATAGGAATTCAAACAGCATTAGCTCACTTCCTTTTCAATGTTGTTAATACAATTCTTTTCCTGATCTTTTTGAAACCATTTAAAAAATTAATTATTAAATTAATAAAAGGGAATGAGGAGGAAATCCTCTTTAAAACAAGATACCTTGGTAAGCATGAGAAAAGATTAAAAGCAAAACAAAGGATAGACAATATTAAGAAAGAGCTGTCATACTCAATTGAAAATACAATAAAACTTTACCAGTTATCACTATCCACCTTCTATAATAGTAACGGCTCAAACGAGATGAATATACATAAATTGGAAACACTTAACGATTATCTTGATGATGAAATAACAAGAAATATCTTAGACCTCTCTAAAATTAAACTGGGACACGAAACCGCCCACTATACTGTTACTTTAATTAAGATATCTAATACTATTGAACAGTTAGGAGATCTAGCACTAGATTTCTTCCAGGTCTTTAAAAGAATGCATGACCTAAATATACCTTACAGAGAAATAGATATAGAGAGATTAACAGATATATATAATAGGCTGATGTCACTGTTTAGAGATGTTGAGAAGAATATTGTAAGTACAAGTACGAAAAAACTCACAAAAATCAAGAAGAAAGGAAGAAGAGATATACACAATGATTGAGGAAGACTTCGATACTCATGTTGAAAGATTACAGAAACACAATGAATATAATGGTAATATTTTTGTTGATGCCATTTCTGTTATAGAGTTAAGCGTTTCTAAGGTAAGAGATATTCGCAAACTTCTTCAAAAACAGTTAGTACAAAAGAAATGATAGTCTGTTTTACACTTAGCTCCAATATAGTATAATCTGAACGATATGCTGGATTAGCTCAGTTGGTTAGAGCACATTCATGGTAAGAATGAGGTCCTGAGTTCGACTCTCAGATCCAGCTTTCCTAAATATACTAAAAGGAGGAGATATTAAGGAATTAGTATATTTGACCAATTATGAATATTTGAATATAATACCCTTGTGTATTTCCCAATATATCCTAATCTTAATTTGAGCTCGCATAAAAATGGCTAAAAATAAAAGAGATATCGTTGCTTTGAAATGTGAGGAGTGTGGTATGAAAAATTACACTACTTACAAAAGCAAAACTCTAAAGGAAAAAATAGAGAAAAAGAAATATTGTGACAAGTGTCAAAAACATACTTTACATAAGGAGATAAAAGTTAAATAGTGCTGTTTAACAGTTAGGGGCCCATAGTTTCAACTGGTAAAACAGCGGTCTCCAAAACCGTAGTTCTCCGTTCAAATCGGAGTGGGCCTGCTTAAAAAGATATGGATACAATAAAGAAAATAATAAATGAATTTAAGAAAGCAGAGAAGTTATCATTTGTTGAACTTCTAAAGTTAACTGCATATACAGTGGTTTTCTGTGCTATAATCGCATTAATAATCCTCGGAGCAGACTTACTATTCCAATTGGGATTATCCGAATTTCTTAAGTTCTAATATATATACTTAATAAATATTTAAATGGTAAAGAAAGCAAGTAAAAAGGAAATAAAAAAAGAAGTGACTAAGAAGATTAAGAAAAATCCAAATGCAAAATGGTATGTCTTAAATATTCGTACCGGTTATGAGAAGAGCATAAAAAGAGAGCTTAGACAGAGAGTAGAGGCTACAGGATTAGAAGATAAGATCCTTGAGGTCTTTATACCTACCCAAAAGAAGATCGTTGTTAGAAAGGGCAAGCAGAACGTTAAAACAGATAAGCTTTTCCCAGGATATATTCTTGTAAAACTGGAATTAAATGCCCAAACATGGGATCTAGTTAAGAATACCGAAGGTGTGAGGGGCTTTGTTAAAACCGATAAGCATCCTAGGCCATTACCTGAAAGCGAAGTAAAAGCAATAATGAAATTTATGGAAGTCGAGCAACCTGCATACCAAAGTTCATTTAGCATTGGTGAGGCTGTTAAGATCACCGATGGAGCTTTTGCAGACTTCATAGGTAGTGTTCAAGAAATTGATAACTCAAAAGGAAAGATCAAAGTCCTCATTTCTTTTCTTGGTAGAGAAGCCCCTGTAGAATTAGATTTTTCTCAGGTAAGTAAACTTTAAAATATTTGATATATAACCATGGCAAAACCAGTAAAAGCAGTAATTAAAATAACAATACCAGCTGGAAAGGCTACACCTGCTCCTCCTATCGGCCCTACTTTAGCTCCTTACGGTATGTCTACCCAAGATTTCTGTGCTCAATTTAACGAGAAAACTAGAGAAGAGAATGGTATTCTTACACCGGTGGTAATTACAATCTATGATGACAGATCTTTTGATTTCATAACTAAAACTCCTCCTACCTCCGAATTGATTCGAAGAGAATTAAAGATTAAGAAGGGTTCTTCAAGACCTAACCTAGAGAAAGTCGGGAAACTAACCAAAGAACAAATTCAAAAGATAGTAGATATTAAGATGCAAGACTTAAATACCTCTGACCCAGAGCAAGCAGCAAAAATAATTGCAGGGACAGCACAACAGATGGGTATTGAGATTGAAATATAATGTTTAATAATAAATAGAATGAAAAGAGGGAAAAAATATAGAAAAGTTACTAAAGATTTAGATAAATCAAAGATATACAGGATAGAAGATGCTTTGAAATTAGTCAAAGAGACTTCCTACAGCTCCTTTGTCGGTAGTCTAGAATTACACTTCGATATCAATGTCCCTAAAGAAAAGGATCCTAAGTCTATTAAAGGTGCAATATCACTCCCCCACTCTATAGATACTAAAGATACTGTAATTGCAGTATTTACAACTCCTGACAAGGAGGGTGAGGCAAAGAAAGCAGGGGCTGATTATGTTGGATTAGATGATTTAATCAAGGATATACAGAAAGGAAATATATCTTTTGATATCGCAATTGCTACTCCTTCAGTAATGTCTAAAATCGCTGTATTAGGTAAAGAGCTAGGACCACGAGGTCTAATGCCTAATCCAAAGAATGATACTGTTACTGATGATGTTGTAGCTACTGTCAAGGAATACAAGAGGGGTAAGCAAACATTCGCATGTGATGATTCAGGCGTTATACATCTTAAAATCGGAAAACTGGATATGGAAGATGAAAAACTTATAGAGAATATTCATGTCGCAGTATCTGTTGTGGAAGAGGTTCTTGGGAGACCATACAACATAGCCGTAAACAGATTACATATGGCACCAACCATGGGCCCTAGTTTTAAGGTAGATTACAAAAAACCGGAATAAAGGATATCTCTTAAAACCCTTGACCATATATATGCATTCATATATAATCGCTATCGTATTTAGCCTGAGACACATGGTAGAAAAATAAATCCATGCGAGGTAAATAGTAATTCAATATTAATTAAAGAAAATATTAAGATGTCTAAGACTCGTTTGCAAAAAGAGGAGTTACTTAAAAAGTATAAAGATCTTTTAGAAACAAGATCTGGATACCTTTTGGTTAGCTCAGATAGTATAGATACCGCTACAGTAACTGATCTAAAGATTAAATTAAAAGAATTAGATGCAGATATCTCGGTGCTTAAAAATAGCATCTTTAAGATAGCCCTCCAAGACAAAGATGAACCGGTTGAGATTCAAGATTTCGATGGAGCTACAGCCCTAATTACATTCTGGGAAGATCCTACTCAACCAGCGAAGTTAGTAAAAGAAATTCAGAAAGAAACAAAATTACTTGAGGCAAAAGGTGGCGTATTTAAGGGTGAATACTTGAGTTCTCAAAGAGTAATGCAATTAGCAGAGATTCCAACAAGAGATGAATTACTAGGGCAAATGATTGGCTCTATTAGCTCTCCTATTTCTGGCTTTATGAATGCTCTTACTGGAAATGTAAGAGGTCTTACTATGGTATTAAAAGGTATTTCTGAAAAGAAAGCTTAATATATATTAATTTAAATTATTTAATCTACAAAGATGGCAGACGAAAAAGAGAAAAAGGATCTCCCAAAGCTTTCAGCTAATGCTAAGAAAGTTATCGAAATGGTTGAAAAAATGACTGTTTTGGAACTTGCAGACTTAGTCAAAGTAATGGAAGAGAAGTTCGGAGTAAGTGCAGCAGCTCCAGTAGCTATGGCAGCTCCAGCAGAGCAGAAAGAAGAAGAGGAAGAGAAGAGTGTCTTTGATATCGTTTTGAAGGAAACGGGTTCTAACAAGATTGCTGTAATTAAGGTTGTAAGATCAATTACAGAGCTTGGCTTAAAAGAAGCTAAAGATCTTGTAGAATCAGCTCCCCAGACCATTAAGGAAGGGGTCAAAAAAGAAGATGCAGAAGAGATTAAAGGACAATTTGAGGAAGCTGGCGCTACTGTTGAGTTAGCATAGTTCTCTCATACTCTTTCAGATACAAAAAGAGTCCATTCGGGCTCTTTTTTGTTTCTATCGACAAAAGAACGAAAAACAACGTATAATTGCAATGGAAATGTTCTAATTTTTCATTTTTCATATATGTTTGAAACTACAAAGATAACTGAATGGATACTTAATCATGGAATATCTCAAACACTACTTGAGATAATTATAGCCATGTGTATTGTTGCCACCATTGTAAGTATAACTAGATATATCATTGGCAGTAAGACATATGGTATATATGCTCCAATAATATTAGCTATAGCATACTCTTATACGGGTCTAAGATATGGACTTGCTGTGACTTTTGTAGTAGTACTCGGATCTTTAATCTCGTATTCGATTCTTAAAAAGATACGAATGCACTATATTACTCGGATAGCTACAAACTACACAGTTATTTCAATTGTCCTAATAGCTTTCTTCATATTAATTCATAGATTCCCACTCGGTTTAGAGAATATGTCCAATATACCTCCCCTAGCCTTCATCTCAATAGCTGCACTCTCTGATTTCTTTATCAAACAATATATTAAGAAATCTTTAAAAACCTCTTTAGTAACCCTTCTAGGAACAGTGTCTGTTGCAATAATAGGTTGGTTTGTAATTACCAGAGAGACATTCTCAAACTTCGCACTTAACAATCTTTGGATTATTCCAATTCTTGCGGTATTAAACGTCTTGCTAGGTATGTATAAAGGTCTAAGATTTAAAGATTACTTTAGATTTGGATTCACTGCTAAAGAAGATGAAAAATAGTTTTCAAAAAATTAATAAAGAGGTCCTTGGTCTTAACCGAAGGAACCAAGACTACATACGACCGTACAACTTCCCTTCATCGAAAGCAATAGCTGATAACAAGATACTAACAAAAAGGATTCTAAGAAAGGAATTGATAGAAACACCTGAGGTTTACAAGTTGATTAGGGACAAAAAACAATTGGAATTTCTAGATTGGGATAGCCTCCCTAAAAGCTTTGTAATAAAACCAAATAAGGGTACTGGTGGGAATGGGATAATTGTCTTCTATGGTAAAAGAAAGGGTGAAAACGAATGGATCAGACCTAGTGGTACATCAATGAGTAAAAGAGACATTATCCTACATATTGAGAACATTCTAGAAGGAAGATTCTCAATGGGTTCCAAAAAAGACTCCGCCATAATCGAAGAAAGGGTAAAAATAGACCCTCTACTCAAGCAGTACTCCTATAAGGGGGTCCCTGATATTAGAATAATATGCTTTAACAAGGTCCCCGTGATGGCCATGCTTAGACTTCCAACAAAAAAATCTGATGGTAAAGCAAATCTACATTCTGGAGCGATCTGTACAGGAATCGATATCGGAACTGGTATTACTACCTACTCCATGCATATGAAAAAGAGTCCTTTTCTAAGTGATACCTATGAGATGATTGACACAACACTGGATCTTAAACAGAATAAACCTTTAAGTGGTATCCAGATTCCTTTTTGGAATGAGCTCTTAGAAATTGCTCTCAAGTGTCAGAAAGTTAGTGGTCTCGGATATATTGGTGTAGATATTGCTCTAGATGCTGAGAAAGGACCTGTGGTTTTTGAAATCAATGCTAGGCCTGGTCTTGGTATACAAGTAGCTAATCAAACAGGTTTAAGGTGGAGATTAGAAAAGATAGAGGATATTAAGATAAAAAGTATCAAACACGGTATTAGGGTAGCTAAAAATCTTTTTGGGGGTGAGGTTGAGGAAAGTATTGAGGCAATCAGTGGGAGAAAGGTTATAAATATTACAGAAAAGATATATATATATGACAAAAAGACAGATATCACAAAGTCTAGTAGCAGAAAGAAGAATAACAAAGAGTTAGTAAGGGCTTTCATGGATACAGGTGTTTTAACATCCAGAATCGATCCTAAACTTGCAAATAGGATTGGATATTTGAAAGCACATAAAAAATTTGACAAAAGTAATATCCCTGAGAACTTTAATACTTTCAAAAAAGCCCAAGAATATATTGATAAAAACGAGAAGATGATATGTAAAGATACTGATATAAAGAGGCTTGCTAAGATTATAGAAGATGGAGAGATAAGAGTAAGACCTGTTTTTGATGTACCTTTCAAAATGTCGAAAGAGTATAAAACCTCTGAATTCATTTCATCTAAATCGTCTGATAATATCTACCCCATAACAATTGGAAGAGCAGATCTGTTTGGCTATTTAATAGATACAAGTAATACATTCTAAATTTAGCGTTGATAAATATGTCAAAATCTTACGAAGAATACCTAAAAGAGGCAGGAAATGTACACCTGGCCTACTATGTAGAGGCTGCAGATATATTAGGAATTGAGTATGAGGTGTTAATAAAAAATCTACTAGCAATTTTTAGGAAAAATCAAAAGCATTGGTACATTATTAATGCCACCACCCACTCACAAATGCTCCCAGTACAACAATAGCAAAAAGAAAGAATCTAACCCATAGGGTCCTCTCTCAATTCGATATTCCTGTTCCTATACAGTCTCCTTTATTAAGTAAGGAGGATGCTATTGAATTTTTTAAAAAATATAAGGATATTGTTATTAAACCAACGGTACAATTAGGTGGAAAGGGTGTAACTATTAAGCCAAAAGATATTGAAGATGTAGGAAGAGCATATATAAATGCTAAGAAGTACTCTAAGGCGAAAGGAATAAAAAAAGTTATTGGTGAAGAATTCGTTTCTGGAGAGAATTATAGGCTCCTGGTTCTAGACAGTAAAGTTATCGGTATTGTTAGAAGAAAATCTGCTTTTATTATTGGAAATGGAAAAGATTCAGTTGAGAAGTTGATAGAAGATAAAAATATTGAAAGAAAAGAGCATCTTCTTAAGCCAATCGTTATAGACAACGAGGTTAGACAGAGATTGGATGATTTAGAAATAGATATGCAACATATTCCCAACGAGAATGAAGAACTAATCTTAAGGTACAACTGTAACCTCTCTACGGGAGGTACAACACAAGAGTGTTCCGCAGATACACATCAATACTACAAGGATTTAGCAATAAAATCTGTGAAGGCAATCGGAAGTAAATTCGGAGGTGTCGACATTATTACCCCTGATATAACAAAACCTAGTAAGTGTGTAATTAATGAGATAAATTATAACCCTGGTTTAAGACTGCACTACAAAGTGCAAGAGGGGGAGGCTGTGAAGGTTGCAATCCCAGTAATGGAATATATATATAAGATGATTGATAAATAATATGGTAGAAGTAAAACAGGGCCTAAACCTAGAATCGGATATCTCTATAATAAAAATAGATTTAGAGCCAGATAATCAGAAAGCTGTTGAAGAAATAATGGAAAAGATTGGCTTGTTTCATCAAATTTTCTTCTATTCCTACGATTCATTCCCTACTCAACTTACTATAAGGTCTAAATTACCATTTTTGTGGAGAGAGTCCGCGGAGACACTGTATAAACTATCAAAAACAGAGATAACTGCAGAAGAAGCCACCTCCCACTTAGTTGATAATCTAATCAAAAGAAGAATTAAATCAATGTCCACAATATCCCTTCTTCATTCATGTATGAAAAAAAACATTGAAATTACCCCTACCCTTTTGGAAAAACCAATACTACATGATCCTGAGAGAAGATTCGGTATGGAATTTAACAGATATTTAACCTTAGGTTGTGGTAAAGGTTCCAATATCACCTGCTCAGCAAGATCAGGTAACGATAGCTACATAGCTCAGAAAATACAAAAAGATAAATGGGCTACAAACACATTAATAGAGAGATTACAACTCCCTGTCCCTAAATGGGAAATTATATCTTCCGACAAAGATGTAGGAAGAATCTGGAATAGTTATGAAAAGCCAGTAGTTATTAAACCTACAGGTCTAACAGCAGGTCATGGTGTTACTGTCGGTATCGATACCCTGCAAAAGGCTAAAGATGCTTTTCAATATGCAAAAGAAATGATTGATAGAAAGAATTTCAGAAAATGGCAATCCAAGATTCTAATACAAGAACAGGTTCAAGGTGATGATTATAGGCTCCTTGTTATTAATGGAAAGTTACAAGTTGTAACTAAGAGAATCCCAGCGTTCATAGTTGGAGATGGGAAAAAGAGTATAGAAAAATTAATTAAGAAAGAGAATAGAAACCCCGCTAGAGATCTATCTAATCCTGCACATACTCTAAAACCGATAAATATTGATAAACCTCTTCTTAAATATCTTAAGGAGCAAGAACTCTCTTTAGAGTATGTACCAGAGAAAGATGAAAAGATCTTTGTTAGAAAAGTTGCTAGTATGAGCCAAGGGGGTATCACCGAGGATTTTACTGATGAAGTAAGCAAGGAAATTAGAACAATAGTTGAATCTATTTCTCAAAGTCTGCATATTTTTACTCTCGGTATTGATGTAATGTGCAAAGATATTTCAAAACCTCTTACAAAAGATAATGGAGGAATACTTGAAGTAAATATGATGCCAGAAACATATCTCAATTTATACCCAGTATTAGGTAAACAGAGAGATTATGTTGCAGATATATATGTAGATGAGCTCATCTCAGAGGAAAGCTGTAAAAAATATGTATTAGTGGGTCAAACTAAAGATGATTTACCTACTCTATTAAGAAAAAAGGTGATTATAGAAAAAGATCAGACTATTGGAGAGATAGTTGGGAGTAAGTATCGTATAAATGGGATGGAGGTAGATTCTGAGGCTGAGAGATGGCAACATGTTGAAGCAATTAAATGTAATGCCTCCTTGGACGTAATTCTACTTCATTCCAGAGATTGGGATGAAGTCAAAGAGTATGGATTTGGATTTGATCATATAAATACGCTATACATAACAAAGGAAAATACGAAAGAAAAAGAATATATGAGAATAGTTAAAAAGTACAAAAGAAAGGGTTTAATAGATAAAATAAAAGCAATTTAAGAATGCAATACTTAATAATTGATAAAGTACAACCGATTACAAAGGGGAAGGTTACCTATGCTACCAAAAGGATAATTGAGGAATTGGATAAAAAAAATATACCCCACTCTCTAGCATACCTAAATGAACTTGAATTTGAATTTATCAATGGTGAAACATCGATAAAAGCGAAAAGAGAAGATATTACAAAATATACTCACATACTATTCAGAGGTCATGATTTACATGATGAAATACAATATCAATCCAAAAAATATATTGTGGATTACATTGATCAACATAATATAGACAACCCCGGAAAAAAGATTCTCGTACAAAACTCCGAAGCTATTAAAGAACTCCCTTACTACAATAAAATTGCTTTAGCACTGTTTAGCTGGAAACATGATATCCCATATTTTAATACATATTACAGAACAGATGGTAATTATCTGGCACACAGAGATGTTCTTAATGCTTTTCCATTAATAATGAAAGATTACTCGGGGGCTAATAGAGTACAAAAAATAGGAGGGAAGGAAAAGATAAAAAAGAATGTATTCAAAATTATTAACGAAGATGGATATAGACAGAAAATTCTTAAAAACCTTGTACACTCTAGGATGTTTATCCAGGAGTTTTCAAGTAGTAAAATTGATTATAGAATATTTGTGAGTAAAGGACAATTTATAGGGGGTTGGAAGAGAGAGGCAATAGAAGGTTTCATGACTGTTAAGAGGGGAGAATATTCTTCTTACAATGAACCTGAGGAATCAATAAGAGAACTTGCTCAAAATGTTGCACAAAAGTTAGGAGCAGATTTTATTGCAGTAGATATTATGAAAATGGGGAATAAACCATTACTACAGGAGATAAGTTATAACCCTGGATTTAAAGCCTACGAAACGAAAATAAAAGGAGATACAGTAAATATAGCTAAGAATATTGTTGAATCCTTTTAGATTCCAACTTCTCTAAAAATCTTTTTCCACTCTTCTTTATCTGGAACAATCTTTGCTTTAGGTATTAATCCAGAATCCACCCAACTACACTGTTTAAAGTCAATTTTACCTGCATATAGTTTTTTGTACATTGATTTGTCATCCTCTAGTTTGTTTCTTACCCTCCTAAACCCTCTGAAATATACAACATCTTTACTATATATACCTGGGTAACTAGTATCCCCTAGACCCCTTTTAATCCTGTATGTTACATTGAATGCTGCCTTCGGTGGTAGAGATCCAAGCAAAACATTGCAAAGATTTCTAAATGTCATATCTTCACCCATATATATAGCACATGTTAAAGCAGCCTTTTCTTTGAGCCATTTCTTAGTTAACAAATCCATATTTTCTTCATTCCATGTAGCCAACCCTTCCTCTACATCTAAATAGCTTGGAAGATTAGCCTTACTAAGGGCATTAAACCCGCTTTGAGCACCATTAATCGATCTTAAAACATGTGTACCTACCTCATGAATTATTGTCTTTCTGAGCTTGAATTTGGAACGCTCAATCTCTGGATACAAGAAAACCTTCTTACTCTTTATACCGACCCTAGCTACATTCTTAGGAATATTTTTAGATTTCTGAACACCCCAATCCTCAATTCCCAAAATTTCAAAGACTGAATTAAATATCCTTTCAATTTCATCATAGCCTAACATCTCCCTACTCTTCTTGGGAGGATACTTTGAGATATTGTAAGTTTTTAATCTATTCCTTAAGACTCTAGAGGCATTCCTAAAAAGCAAGGGTGTAGGTTTACCATATCTATGATAGGAAATTTCACTTACTAGTTCGTTATTACCAACCGCTCTCATTAACCTATTCGCCTCATCTTTTGAAGAAATTAATTGAATATAGAAGTCGGAGATACGTGGGTCTACATCTGAAATACTTTGAACAGAGGCTAATTCCCTTAAAATAGATAAATTGCTGTTTTTAATATTTCTGTATTCAAATTGTGGTTCGTAGGTATTCGAATTAAAAAATTTCTTTTTCTCACTCTTCAAATTAGTTGGTGTAAATACTAGTCCAATAGGGATCCTAAGCTTGTTTAAAAGCCCTGTTACCTCTTCTAATTTCATTGTTGTCTTACCTAACCTTGAAAATATATTCATAATTATTTTGTTGTTTTGTTAAATGTAAATGCTCTCTCCCCACTTCCCATTAATTCTAGCGCTATACCCGTTCCATTTGCAACACAATACATAGGCTCATCGGCAACATACGCAGGAACTCCTATTGCTTTAGCAAATAGCTTATCCAAATTTCTTAGTTTAGAAGTTCCACCNCTCATAGTAATCCCCCTATCCATAATATCTGCAGAAAGCTCTGGTGGAGTACTCNCTAAAACACTCTTTATACTGTTAATAATGCTGAGAAGGGGTCGCTTTACAGCACCTGCGACATCGTTTGAACTTATAGTTATTGCCCTTGGTAATCCCGCTCCAAAATCTCTACCTCTTACCTCCATACTCTTTGGATTTTTAATCTCAATTGCAGAACCTATCCTTATCTTAATGTTTTCTGCTGTTTGCTCACCTATTAAGACACCCTTTTTCTTCTTCATGTAGCTAATTATAGCATCGTTAATGGCATCTCCCGCTATTCTTAATGACTCATATTCTACAATTCCATCCAATGAAAGGACCGCAACTTCAGCAGTCCCTCCTCCTAGATTAACAATCATATTTCCGGAAGATGTCTCTATTGGTAAGCCTGCACCTAATGCAGCAAGCAGAGGCTCCGGGAGCATGGTAATCTGTTTTGCTCCAGCATTATTCGCGGCTTTTAATACTGCTCTTTGCTCAACCGTAGTTATACCAGCAGGGACACTAATTACTATATCAGGTTTAAATATCCTTGATTTACCTAAAGCTTTGTTAAAAAAATATTTCAATAAAGCCTCTGTTACTCTTGAATCAGCAATAACTCCATCTTTAAGAGGTCTCTTTGCTACAATATTCTCTGGTGTTTTTCCAATCATTTTTTTTGCTTCAGAACCAACAGATATAACCTTGAAGGTATTAACATCTATAGCAACAACAGTTGGTTCAACAAAAGAGATCCCCTCTCCTTGTACAAAAATAATTGAATTTGCGGTGCCTAAATCAACACCTAATTTCTTTCCTAGCATTGTTGATTATACCAATAAAAAGGGATTAATGTATGATATACTTAACAACCATGAAAAAGGAAAATCAAGATAAAAAAAGTTTCTCTTTTATATCTCTACTCGCTTCCCTTTTTGTATATATAGGGGCAATAGCCATATATTTCTATGCAAATGGTTGGAGAATCGGAAATATGGATGACTTCTTTATTAAAACAGGAGTACTAACAGTTGTATCAGACCCATTTTTAGCCACATTATATGTAGACGGTGAGCAGAAAGGAAGAACACCTAAAAGTGTAAGTCTCCCTATCGGACTATACGACATATCTCTATATAGATCCGACTACAGGGAATGGAAAAAAACAATTGAAATTAAGGATGAAAAATCCACACCCGTCTATCCTTGGTTGATTTTAGAAGATATTCAAAAGAAGCAACCCTACT
>JGI24025J20009_10000157_pt1 | contig 52447 bp, 52 predicted proteins | sample Cruoilmetagenom3_FD_20009 | JGI IMG/M metagenome (IMG submission 20009)
TGGCACAAAATTTCGAACATCCTCGCGCCCCATCAGCACCGCATCGTCCCCTGTCGCCAAGTTGGCATTGCCCCGCCGCGCCAGACCGTCAAACTGACCGTCATCATGTGCGAGCAACAGACATCCGCGTTGTGACAGCATAACGTTATAGTTCAGTTCGGCTTCAAGGTTCTCCCATAATTTCAGCGAATGCGAATAGAACTCGAGGTTCCCGTCCAACAGATAGTTCGCGCGAACGATCGTCGTATTGCGCCCGACATTCCCGCCGCCAATGTAACCTTTCTCAAGCACCGCGATGTTCCGGACACCGTAGTTTTTCGCCAGATAGTATGCTGTCGACAAGCCGTGTCCGCCGCCACCGATAATCACAACTTCATAAGATTTCTTTGGTTCGGGGTCACGCCAGACCGGTTTCCAACCTTTGTTGCCGGTCAAACCGTTTTTTAAGATCTGGAGCGCAGAATACCGCAAGAAGAATTTTCCTTTTTAATCCTTCAAACCTTATTCCGGCCTATAGCGTATTACCAGTTCAAAACCCATGACTTGCCACCATCAATGCCGTCAACTATAGAACGGCCAGATCAATTTCCTCAGCGAGAGCGTAACATGCCCAAAATCAACGGTAACGAAATCCGGCCCGGCGCCATTCTGGAACACAATGATGGCCTTTGGATCGCTGTAAAAGTTTCGCACGTGAAACCGGGTAAAGGTGGTGCGTTCGCGCAAGTGGAGATGAAAAACCTCCGCAACGGTTCCAAGCTGAACGAGCGGTTCCGCGCCGCGGATAAAGTCGAGAAAGTTCGTCTTGAACAGAAATCCCAGCAGTTCCTTTATGAAACCGACGGGATGCTTGTGTTCATGGACCTTGATACTTACGAGCAAATCGAGCTGCCTTCCGACATCCTTGGCGACCGCCGTCCCTTCCTTCAAGATGGTATGACCATCCAGATCGAATACCACGAGAGCGAAGCGCTTAGCGCCCAGTTGCCGCAGCGCGTTACTTGCAAAGTTGTCGACACTGAACCTGCCGTTAAAGGCCAGACGGCTGCGAACAGCTTCAAGCCCGCAATTCTGGACAACGGCGTCCGCGTCATGATCCCGCCGTTCGTTGGAACAGACGAAGATATCGTTGTATCGACAGAAACTTTGGAATACGTCGAACGCGCCTAAACGCTCTTTTTTCGGCGGGACCGCCCGCCAATTTTTCGAAAGCCGAATACATGTCAAATGCCTCTGCAAATATGAACCTTATGGTTAAGGCCGCCCGCATAGCTGGCCGCAAACTGCTTCGTGATTTTAACGAAGTCGAAAACCTTCAGGTTTCGATGAAAGGGGCCGGCGACTTTGTTTCGAAGGCTGACACGACCGCCGAAGAGACAATCCGCGAGGAACTGACCGAAGCGCGTCCGAACTACGGCTTCCTTGGCGAAGAGTTTCCCGAATCTTTTGGCGAAGACCCGACCCGTCGCTGGATCGTTGATCCGCTGGATGGCACCACAAATTTTCTGCACGGCATGCCACATTGGGCGATATCAATCGCCCTGCAGCACCGCAATGAAATTGTCGCGGCCGTAGTTTATGATCCGGTAAAGGACGAAATGTTCACCGCCGAAAAAGGCGAAGGTGCATGGGTCAACGACCGCCGGCTTCGTGTCTCCGCGCGGCGCGAAATGATCGAAATGGTGTTTGCCACCGGAGTTCCGTTTGGCGGCCGCTCCGATTTGCCCGAAACGCTACAAGACTTGGCGCGCATAATGCCAAGTTGTGCTGGCGTTCGCCGCTGGGGCGCAGCAGCGTTGGATCTGGCGTATGTCGCCGCAGGTCGCTACGACGGTTTCTGGGAACGTCGCCTGCATCCATGGGATATGGCTGCAGGGCTTTTGCTGGTTAAGGAAGCTGGTGGTATAGTCGAAGCCATTAACCCTGACGAGCCTCCGATCGAAAGCGGCGATGTTATTGCGAGTAACGAACCGGTCTTCAACCGCTTCGCAAAACTGGTACGCAACGAGGACTAAATCCGCCGGATAATTGCTTTATCCGCTGTCATATCTTCTTTTGCACGATCAAACCGCAAATACGCCAACCCTTCATCGGCGGAAACCGTAAACAGGGTTCCGGCTGGCTTTTCACCGACCATGATCGGCGTACCAGCTTCGGCAACGCCATCAACTGAAACGCGGACCAGCCCTTTTTTCAACTCGGTCTTGTGTTTCATCCGGGCGGTGACCTCTTGGCCTACATAACAGCCCTTGCGAAAATCGACGCCGTTCAATGCCTCAAACCCCGCTTCGAGGATATAGGTGTCATTGTCCAGCAACTCGCGCCCCGACTCAGGCACCGCATTTGCAACACGCAACGCATCCCAGGCCGCCATATCCAGCGCAGGAGCAGTATCTTTCGAATACCGCCGCCATCCGAGCTTGTCCGACCGCGGGTCAACAAACGCCCCTTCCGGCTGGGCATCAAAGCCCTGAATCACGGATAAGCCTGAATCTTCGATCTGCACATCGGCGCGCAAGCGGTACATGTTCAATCGTTGTGCAAGTGCCTGTGCGCGGGCAGCCTGAACATCGATCAACAAAGATTCCCCGTCAGAGGTGACAATAAAATCAAACAGATACTTCCCTTGCGGGCTTAACATCGCCGCGTAAACCGGACCATCAACCGTTCTGCTGACCGCATTGCTTACCAGCCCTTCCAGAAAACTGACACGATCCGCGCCTGTTACGCGCAGTACCGCGCGGTCTATGTTGTGATATTCATTAGCCATATTCGGTATCTCCCCTTTGTAGGTCATATATAGGCATCGCGTCTGCATTTCACCCCTGCTATATTCGCGCATGTAGAATTAACCCGAGAACCACATGCCCGCGCCCATATCCGTCATTATACCGACCTTGAATTCTGCACGAAACCTTCCCGCATGCCTTGGTGCATTAAGCGAAGCCCTGACAGTCGGGTTATTGACTGAAGTCATCTTCGCCGATGGCGGCTCCTCCGATGATACCGAACAAATCGCCGACGAAGTTGGTGCCGAATTTGTTTCTGCGCCGCAAGGCCGGGGGAACCAAATGGCAATGGCCGCAACCGTTGCCAAAGGCGAATGGTTACTGTTTTTACATGCGGACAGCGTTTTTGGTAAAAGCTGGACGGACGGGGTTTCCAAACATTTGAACGACCCCGAAAAAGCTGGCTATTTCAAACTGCGATTTGACGAGCCGGGACTAGCGGCAAAACTCGTGGCTTTCTGGGCCAATTTTCGATCCCGATTGTTCGGCTTGCCGTATGGAGATCAAGGCTTGTTAATCAGCCAGCGGCTATACAACAGTGTCGGCGGCTATGACCCGATACCCATAATGGAGGACGTCGCGATGGCGAAAAAACTACGCGGCGACCTTATGGGCATCCCGATTGTCGTGGAAACAAGCGCGGAAAAGTACCGTAAGAACGGCTGGCTCAAACGCTCCTTTCGGAATTTTTCTATCCTGCTGCAATATTTTGCCGGTGCCGATCCCGAGAAATTGGCGAAAAAGTACTACTTCTAAACATTCGCGAACTGAAGACGGTACAGCTCGGCGTAAAGGCCGGTATTCGTCAACAGTTCCTCATGGGTTCCGGTTTCAACAACACGCCCCTCGTTCATTACAATTATCAGATCCGCATCCAGAATTGTCGACAGCCGGTGCGCAATCACAAACGTCGTGCGCCCCTTCGCCAACTCGTCGAGCGCCGATTTGATAGCCGCCTCGGATTCCGCATCGAGTGCCGATGTCGGTTCGTCTAGAAGCAAGATTTTCGCGTTCCGCAGTATAGCACGGGCAATGGATAGCCGTTGTTTTTCACCACCGGAAAAATGGCTGCCGGACGAGGTCACTACAGTGTCATAACCCATTGGTAAATTGTTAATGAACGTGTCAGAGGCAGCAGCTTTAGCCGCATTCTCGATCTCGATATCCGTCGCATCCATACGCCCAAACGCAATATTTTCCCGCACTGTGCCCGAAAGCAAGACGGAATCCTGACTTACCACCGCAATCTGGTCACGCAAGGACTTCACAGAGATATCACGGATATCAATCCCGTCGACCAGCACTCGACCGCTTGTGGCATCGAACAAACGCGGGATCAGATTAAAAATTGTGGATTTGCCTGCACCGGACGGGCCGACCAAAGCAACCTTGGTGCCTGCGGGAACGTCGATGGAAACATCCGTCAACGCCTCGAAGCCGTTGGGATACGCAAACCCGACGTTTTCGAACCGTACGTTCCCAATCGCATCCGTCAGATCGACCGCCCCGGGCTTGTCTACTATTTCGTTCTTGGCATCCAGAATACGGAAAACGCGTTCCAGTGGCACCCGCCCTTGCATCACATCCGTGAAAGTGCCACCAACGCGACGCGCCGGTGTAGACAGGACGCCAACACCTGTAAGCAGTCCCATAAAGTCAGCAACGGATGTTGTGCCCAACGCAATCCGCCAGGACACGACAATCAGTAACACCGCGACACCCGAACCGCTGACGATCTCCATAATCGGAGACAAACGTCCCTTCCACTTCATATCCTTGATTCTTAGCGTCTCGATTCGACTGAAAATCCCGGAGGCAGCCTTGTTCAAGTGATCTTCCAACTGATATGTTCTTGCCATCCGGATACTGGACAGGCCTTCGACGATTTCGGTGTTCATCGTCGACAGTTCTGCTTGCGTACTTTTCGAAATTTTCCGTACCTTCCCGCCAATCGTGCTAACCGGTAGTGCGGCGAGTGAAAAAATTACCACCAGCAGGATTGTGATCTGCCAGTCAATTGTCAGCATCACACCAAGCGTTGCAACGATAATAAGAACCGCGGAAACCCCGGCAAGCATCGATTGCACCGCAGATCGAAGCACGGCCACATCAGACGAAAACCGCGCCGCCAGCGCAGCCGGCGTCTCCCCTTGCAACCGATTAAGATCGGCGTGGATCAGATGTTCGTACATTTGCTTTTGCAGCCCGGCTTCGAATTTGAACAAGGCCGAGTGGCTGGCGAAATTCTGAAAAAAAACGCTGAAACCTTTTACAACAGCGATCAACATAATCCCGATTGGCCCCCAATATATGACCGATGTATCGGAATTTTCGTATGCTGCTAAAATTAGCTGGATGATTTTGGAATATCCGGCGGACGCCAACGCGGTGATAACCATCAAACCCAAGCTTAGAAAAATCAGGCCGCGAAACTGTGAAAGCCAGTCGCGCCACAATCGACGATACCCGACTTCGGCAATCTTCGGACCAGTCTGCATCTTGGGTTCTCCGGTTTGTAGGATAAGCTGCTCAGAACGCTATTTAGTGTCCACGGCATCTCACCCCAATGGGGAAAAGTGATATTATTAGTATTTTCTGCGTTTTGCCAGTTTCCATTCCAAAAACTACCGGTATTCTTCTGGCAAACACTTCAAGGATAATTCCAATGACACATAGTTTCGGTCGCGACCTATTCATGACACCTGGCCCATCAGTAATTCCGGACCGGGTTCTAAATGCGATGCACAAACCTGCACCAAATATTTACGAAGGCGACCTGATAGACACTGTCGATGGCATTCTACAAAACTTGCGTAAAGTCGCGCGGACCACCGGTGATCCAACGATCTACATCAGTAACGGTCATGGTGTTTGGGAAGCGGCGCTGCATAACGTGGTTGCGCCCGGTGAAAAGGTACTTTGCCTCGCCACGGGTACTTTTGGAAATGGTTGGGCCGACACCGCAAGCGCGATGGGAATAGAGGCCGAGATTCTAGATTTTGGCACCGCCGCCCGCTTCAACTCACAAAAGGTTGCCGAGGTTTTGGCCTTGGACACCGCAAACGAGATTAAAGCAGTATTGGCAACACATACTGACACATCTTCGTCGGTCTCCAATGATATCGCGGGTCTACGACAGGCAATGGACGAAACCGGTCACACCGCACTACTCATGGTGGATTGCATTGCTAGCCTTGGCTGCGAACCCTTCGAGATGGACGAATGGGGCGTTGATGTGATGGTAGCGGGTTGCCAAAAGGGATTGATGACCCCGCCGGGAATGGCCTTCACTTTTCACAATTCAAAAGCTGCAGAAGTGTCGGCTCGTACACCGAAAACTTCTCCCTACTGGGACTGGATGCCACGAACCGACCCGGATCGTTTTTACATGCGTTTCGCGGGCACGCCGCCGACCCACCATCTTTTCGGCTTGGACGAAGCTTTGCGGATGATTGTAGCCGAAGAAGGCATCGAAAATGTCTTAGCCCGGCACACAAAACAAGCCCAAGCGGTCTGGGCAGCAATCGATACTTGGGCCCAAAAGGGCGCAATCCGGTGCAATGTTAGTGATCCGGAGCATCGCTCAACCGCTGTCACAACCGTAGTGTCCGATAGCGTTGATCTGTTGCCACTACAAGAATGGTGCAAAGATCAGGGCGGACTGGTGCTAGGTGTCGGTATTGGGTTTGGCGACTACGAACCACATCAAATATTCCGGATCGGACACATGGGGCACATGAATCCGGTAATGCTGCTCGGTGCGCTGTCGACCATCGATGCAGGCTTAAAGGCGCTGCAAATTCCACATGGTAGCGGTGCGATAGAGGCGGCCGGGCGAGTATTGTCCGCCTAGGTGTCTATCGACATAGCGGATTCGAAAAACACTTCTTCCAGATTGTTTCCTTCGCCAGCGCGGTCAACAATCAGGAAATCCTGTGCGTCTCCTAACACCAGCAACGGATGGTGCCAGACGTTGGTTCCGTATTGCAGCCCCTGATTTCCGGCACAAAGGAATGCGCGACAATCAGCCTGCGTCGGAGTTTCGGCTACAACAGCCAGCCACGGCTGTCCGCCGAGCGGAACAAACGCCTGCGAACCGAGCGGATGCCGTTCCAGCATCGCAACACTTCGCTCACGCGGGCGACCACGAAAAATCGAAAGAATCGCTTCTCCGTCGCCAACTTCGGCCTGCGCCAACGCATGAAATCGGGTGGTATAACCGCAGTTGATCTCGACTGCCGTTGACGGGTCTGCCTCAATAACCTTTCCAAACGGCGCAAAGGTCTCGGCGGTCAATGGTTCGACGCGGATACCCATCAAAGTTTCAACTTCGGATGACGGTTCACGTCTTTATAAAGCAAATACCGGAAATTCCCCGGACCACCAGCATAACAAGCCTGCGGGCAGAATGCGCGAAGCCACATGAAATCGCCAGCTTCGACCTCCACCCAGTCGTTATTCAAGTTGTAAACGGCCTTACCTTCCAGAACATAAAGCCCGTGTTCCATCACGTGTGTTTCCAGAAACGGAATGACACCACCCGGTTTGAAAGTGACAATATTTACGTGCATGTCGTGACGCATGTCGTTTGAATCAACAAAGCGCGTTGTCGACCAAGCTTCATTGGTATCCGGCATCGGCGTTGGTGCTACATCCTTATCACTGGTCACGAATGCCTCGGGCAAGTCAATCCCGTCGACCGCCTCATAGGATTTTCTTATCCAGTGGAAAGTTGCAGTGGTGTCGGAGGTGTTTCGTAGACTCCATTTTGCACGTGGCGGGATAAAGGCGTAGCCGCCCTCCTCCAGTCGGTGTTGCACGCCGTCAATCGTCAAATCAATCGTGCCGGAAACAACAAATAAAACTGCTTCAGCTTTCTGGTCGGGCTCCGGATTTGTGCTTCCGCCTTCGGGTGAAATTTCGACGATATATTGTGCGAAGGTTTCGGAAAATCCGGACAAGGGTCGCGCGATAATCCATGCGCGTGTCTTCTCCCAGAAGGGCAAATTACTGGTGACGATATCAGTCATCACAGCTTTTGGAATCACCGCATAGGCATCCGTAAATGTCGCCCGACCAGTCATCAATTGAGTCTGAGATGGCAGACCACCCTTTGGAAAGAAATATGCGTCTTTGGTCACAAGAAACCACCGTAATAATTTGAATTTCCAAAACTCTACAACGATATCGGGTCGAAAACTCGCATTGTTTGCATTGAAACAGTTTATCGAGGCCTATGAATATCCAGCCCTAAACCGGCGGGTTTTCAGCGCGCCAATGGTCTGCAATCTCGCCGCGAGTCGTCAGCCACACATCCTTGTGCCCTTGAACATACTCAAGGAACCGCGCCAGCGACGCTGCGCGACCCGGTCGTCCGACCAGACGGCAATGCAAGCCAATGGACATCATCCGCCCGCCCTCGGCGTAAAGTGTGTCGAAGCTGTCTTTGAGGTAGCTAAAGAACTGGTCGCCCGAGTTAAATCCCTGTGGCGAGGCAAAGCGCATATCGTTGGCGTCGAGCGTATAGGGCACCATCAGGAATGGGCCGTCGGGGCCGTCGACATAGTAGGGAATGTCATCGGCATAAGTATCTGCAGAATACTCAAAACCGGCTTCCATCGTCAGATTGTGCGTGTTTTCAGAAGAGCGGCCCTGATACATGCCTTTAGGCTTTTCGCCTGTAACCTCGGTGTGTATCCGTATGGCTTCGGCGATATGTTCACGTTCAACTTCTTCTGGTACATCCTTGTAATCAATCCATTTATACCCGTGACTGGCGATCTCCCAACCAGCTGAATTCATCGCCTCGACGGCATCAGGGTTACGGGCGAGCGCCATGGCCACGCCAAATACTGTCACCGGAATATTGCGGCCAGTGAACATTCGGTGCAAACGCCAGAAGCCAGCACGCGATCCGTATTCATATATCGATTCCATATTCATGTGGCGCTGTCCGGGCCATGCGGCGGCACCCACGATTTCGGATAGGAAAGCTTCGGACGCAGCATCGCCGTGCAAAATATTATTCTCGCCACCCTCCTCATAATTGATAACGAACTGCACCGCCAACCGGGCGCCGTTCGGCCAGTTGGCCTCCGGCGCGGTTGCACCATATCCAATCATGTCGCGTGGGTAGTTGGTCATTTCAAAGTCTCCAATGCCAGCGGCAACGCTTGTTCGAAGAGGTCGATATCTTGCGGTCGGCCCGCTGAAACACGGATACAGCGGTCTTGCGGTGCGACAAACGGCATTCGTACAAATATGTTTTGTTCGATCAAGGCGGCAACTAGTGAACGAGCATAGTCGCCGTCGCGACCGCAGTCGATCGTCACAAAATTTGTCGCCGATTCAATTGGCTTCAAACCGTAACGCCGGACGATCTCGCCGATACGTTCCTTGCCGGCGGTCACATCAGCAACGGTACGCGCCAGATAAGCTTGATCTTCCAGCGCGGCCAAAGCCCCAGCCTGCGATGCACGGTTCATGCCAAAATGATTGCGCACCTTATTGAACGAATTGATCAGGCTGGCTTCGCCAACCGCATAACCAACCCGCGCACCAGCCATTCCGTAAGCTTTCGAAAACGTGCGCATTCGGATGACGTTGGGATTGCTTACATCAAATTGCGGCGCCGTACCCTCAGGCGCGAATTCCAGATAAGCCTCGTCCAGACAAAGGACCGTCCCCTCTGGCACATTATCGATCATATCCTGAACCGTCGCGGCATCGTGACTGGTCCCCATCGGATTGTCGGGATTGGCAAAATACATCAGCGAGGCGTCGACTTCCCGCGCCTTGGTTAGTAACGCCTGCGGATCTTCGAAATCACCGGCGTAAGGTACAGTTTCCAGAACGCCACCATACCCGGCAACATGGAAATTAAACGTCGGATAGGCCCCGAGCGACGTCACAACCGCAGTTCCGTCCGTCACCAGCATTCGGCATAGCGAGCCGAGCAAGCCATCAATGCCGGCCCCGACCACAATGTTTTCCGGTCCCACACCGTGAAAAGCCGCAAGCGCCCGTTTTAGATCATGGTTCTCGGGGTCGCCATACATCCAGAGATCTGGAATCGCTGCCTGCATCGCCTCGATTGCCTTTGGCGAGGGGCCAAAAACATTCTCGTTCGCACCAAGCCGTGCGGAAAACTTTTTGCCGCGAGCGCGTTCTTGCGTTTCCGGTCCGACAAACGGAACCGTTGACGGCAGACTGGCGACGAGCGCCGTATATCTAGGAGCTTTCATTTCACTACCTTTTAGTCAGGACTGCTTTTTATCATAGATGCGGGCCACCAAAAAACAACATACAGCAAGCGCGCCGAAAATCGCCATAGTACCGCTTACCGCCGTATGGCTACCGTCGAACAAAACACTGGCGACAATAGCTCCGATGGCCCCTGCCAGCATCAGCATCGCCCCAAGGACCGAAGAAGCAAAACCCGGCATCTCGCCCGCTGGCTCCATCGCGAGCGTTTGCCCGATTGGCAGGATTAACCCGAACGCCAGCATATAAATGCAAACACCCCCCCAGAAAACCGTCAACGACGGCACTGTTACAAACAGAACCACATGGATCAGCGCGGCAATACCAAGCACTAGAACCGAAAGGCTCTCGATCTTGCGCATACCCAAAGGTCCGACCAAAAACCGGATTGCCAGAGTCCCCACCAGAATGAAAACCGCGCCAATCGCGAAGATTGCACCGAAGGCGGAGGGCTGCAGATCATACGCCTTTTCCACCACCACCGCCCCTATAGAAAGGATGCTGGCATAGCCGCCGAAAGTAAGGCTGGAAATCCCCATACCGACTAGAAAATCCCGTTGGTGGAAGAGATAGCCAAAGGCGTGCAAAACAAACGCGATGCTAAAGCGTTCGGGGCGCGTTTCTTTGACGGTTTCTTTTGTATTGAACGCGGAAAGCAGCAGCAAGACGATGCTGAAAACGGCCAGAAACACAAATATCGCCCGCCACGAGAACAGAACCAATAAACCCGACCCCATGATCGGTGCAATCATTGGTGCAACTGCTGTGACAGCCATCAATACCGCCAGCAGCTTTGCCACAACTACGCCGCTGCCGATGTCGCGTACAATCGCCCGTGCAATCACGGGCGCGCCGGCCGACAATCCCTGCGCCGCGCGGAAACCGATAAGAACCCAGAAGTCGGTGGCCATCGCCGCCCCGAGCGAAGAAACCGTAAACAGCGCCAGACTAATCAGCAGGACTTTTTTGCGACCATAAGCGTCGGACAACAGCCCCCAGAATAGCTGGCCCACCCCGTAGGTCAGAAAATACACACCAACAATCAAGGAACCGAGGTTCTCCGCAACCACGAGGTCACGTGCGATCACGCCGGTCGCAGGCGCGGTGATGTCGATTGTCAACGCGGTCAGGGCCGCCAAGCCGCCCAGCAGAAAAATGAAATCGAAACGTTCGGCCATAGGTTTATTCAAGTGTTGCTCCAATAAAAAAGGGACGCACGTGGCGCCCCCTCAGATAGCAGCTCTTTACGGGCCGCGTCACCCCAAATCAGCTAAACGTTTCATCGCAGCTTCGAGTTTCTCGACCTCTTCGGCCGCTGCTGCCAGACGCTGGCGGTTTTCTTCCACCACCGCTGCCGGCGCCTTAGCGGTAAACTTCTCGTTCGAGAGCTTACCTTTGATCCCGCCCATCTCTTTGGCCAGTTTCTCCAGCGCCTTCGATAAGCGCGACTGCTCTGCATCAATGTCAATGATATCGGCCAAAGGTAGACAGAAAGTGCCACCCTCAACGGTAATCGTCACCGCCCCTTTAGGTGCCTCGGCAGCTTCGGAAAGATCGGCGATACGAGCCAACCGGTGAATCAACACGGCGTTGCGCGCGAAGGCGGCTTTGCCGGCCTCATCTAGGTCCAGCTGAACCATCGGAATTTTCGCACCAGCGGGAACATGCATCTCTGCACGGACCGAGCGGATGCTTTCAATAAGGCCGATCACCCAGCCCATCTCTGCGTCCGCAGTCGGTTGCGCTAGATCGGCGCTCGAATATTGTGGCCAATCTGCGTGCACCAGCATTTTAGGCCGCTCCGCAATATCACCCCAAAGCTGTTCGGTGATATAGGGCATGATCGGGTGCAACATAATCAGGCACTGGTCAATCGCCCAAGCCATCGTCGCCCGTGTCTCGGCAACGACCGCTTCGTCGTCAGACTGGAACAAAGGCTTCGCGAACTCGACATACCAGTCACAAACCTTGCCCCAGACGTGCGAATATAGACCGGTCGCCGCATCGTTAAAACGATAGGCATTCAGCGATGCATCCGTAGATTCGAGCGCCCGCGCTGTCTCGCCAACGATCCACTTGTTAACAGTTTGGGTCACCGTGGAGGGGTCAAAATCCGCCGACGGCTTACACTCATTCATCTCGGCAAACCGTGCTGCATTCCACAGTTTGGTTCCGAAATTACGATACCCAGCAATGCGTTGCGTGGATAACTTAAGGTCGCGTCCCATCGCTGCCATCGCCGTAACCGTAAAGCGAACCGCATCTGCACCATATTCGTCGATCAGCTCAAGCGGGTCCAGAACGTTGCCCGTCGACTTGGACATCTTCTTGCCCTTCTCGTCGCGAACCAGCGCATGCACATAAACAGTATGGAACGGAATTTGATCTACCACAGCCAACTGCATCATCATCATCCGGGCGACCCAGAAGAAGATAATGTCAAAACCGGTTATCAGAACGTCCGTCGGGAAATACCGCTGCAGCTCCGGTGTATCTTCGGGCCAACCGAGTGTACCGATCGGCCAAAGACCCGACGAGAACCATGTGTCCAGAACATCCGGATCCTGTCGCAATGCCTTACCACCAGAGGCTGCGATGGCCTCTTCTTCGGTGGCCGCACAGTATTCGTTACCCTCATCGTCGTACCAAACCGGAATTTGGTGACCCCACCAAAGCTGACGGGAAATGCACCACGGCTCGATGTTTTCGAGCCAGTGGAAATAGACCTTACGGTCGCTCTCCGGAAGGATCGTCACCTCGCCCGAACGTACCGCGTCAATCGCAGGCTGCACAATTTGTGCAGTATCCACGAACCACTGATCGGTCAGCATCGGCTCGATAACGACTTTCGAGCGATCCCCGAACGGCTGCATAATCTTCTTGTCTTCGACGTGCGTCATCAGGCCCAGCGCGTCAATATCCGCGATCACCGCTTTACGGCAGACAAAACGGTCCATGCCGTGATATTTCGAAGGCACCAGATTGTCCTTGGCATTGTCGTCACGCATATGACCCTTCACATCCATCAATGGATACATCGGGATGTCATTGCGCTTGGCCACCGCATAATCGTTGAAATCATGCGCGCCGGTGATCTTCACCGCGCCGGAACCGAAATCCGGATCAGGGTATTCATCCGTAATGATCGGGATCAATCGATCACAAAGTGGCAGATGCACCATTTTGCCAACAATCGACGCATAGCGTTCGTCGCTTGGGTGAACAGCTACAGCGCCATCGCCCAACATGGTTTCAGGTCGCGTAGTCGCAATGGCGATGTAATCCCGCTCTTCGCTTAGTGTAACGTTTCCGTCTTCGTCTTTCTCGACATATGTATAAGTTTCACCGCCTTGCAGCGGGTACTTAAAGTGCCACATGTGCCCGTTAACTTCGACATTTTCGACTTCAAGGTCGGAAATCGCGGTCTCGAATTTCGGATCCCAGTTAACCAGACGGTTGCCTTTATAGATCAGGCCTTTGTTGTACATATCGACAAAGACCTTCAGAACCGCTTCATGGAATCCTTCGTCCATAGTAAACCGGTTCCGCGACCAATCGCACGAAGCACCCAGACGTTTAAGTTGCTGGATAATCGTTCCACCGGACTGCTCTTTCCACTCCCAGACTTTTTCAAGAAACTTCTCGCGGCCCATCTCCTTGCGGCCAACGTTACCCGCCTCCGCCAACTGCCGCTCCACAACCATCTGCGTAGCAATACCGGCGTGGTCCTGCCCCGGCTGCCAAAGTGTGTCGAACCCACGCATGCGATGCCAACGCACCAGAATGTCCTGAAGCGTATTGTTGAACGCATGACCCATATGCAAAACGCCCGTCACATTGGGCGGAGGAATCATGATGCTAAAGGTTTCCTCACGCGACGCATTTGCACCAGCTTTGAAGGCATCGATTGCCTCCCACTTCGCGTAAATCGCGGCCTCGGCGGCGGCGGCGTCAAAATTCTTTTCCATAGGCATCGGGCATATCCTGAAATTTGGGTTTGGCTGTTCATACATTGGGTTAAAGCGAAGGAAAACCCCTCAGATGGCGCGATCTATCTTCGTTGACAAATGGATCAGGCTTTCGGACGACCGAACCCCCGAAATCGCCCCGATTTCATCCAACACCTGATCGAGTCGCGCGGTACTGTCGGTCGCCAGTTGCAACACCAGATCAAACCGCCCTGAGGCGGTATGTGCGACCTCCACCTCGGGAATGTTTTTCAGGCGCTGCACGACTTGTGGACCACTGCGCGGATCGAACTGCACCAGCACCGTCGCCTTGATCCGGTTAAGCTGCGTCGCATCGCCAAGTTTGACGGTATATCCGGCGATAACCCCCGTCCGCTCCAACCTTTCAAGCCTCGCCTGAACCGTCGTGCGCGCTAATCCAAGCCGCCTTGCGAGGGTTGAAACCGATGTTCGCGCATCGCTAGCCAGCTCCCGTATCAGGGTATTATCTATGCTATCCATTATATTTGCCCATTAAGTCGTCATTATGACGATACTATCTCATATTTTCACCAAGTTTACGAGTGATAATGTCGTACACAAAGCACACTGTCGGTGAATACACTGGGGGAACCGATGAACGTTACATCCGAAATCTGGAACACACCTACCGACTACCTGCTGGCGCGCAGCCCCGATAGTCCGGTACATTTCTTTGCGCCCTCAATTTTGCAAACGCAGGCGAAACGCTTTTTGAGTGGATTTAATGGTCTGGTAACCTTTGCGGTCAAAGCCAATCCTGATCCGGCGGTGATCACCAATCTGGTGGCCGCAGGCCTGCAAGCGTTCGACGTCGCCTCCCCGAACGAAATCAGACTTCTGCGCGAACTCGCCCCACACGCATCTTTGCACTATAATAATCCGGTCCGTTCTCGCACCGAAATCCGTTTTGCGTCAGAAATGGGCGTGAAGTCCTTTTCGGTCGACGGTTTCAACGAATTAGCCAAGCTTCAGGACATCATTCCGCCAAGCGGAATCGAAGTCTCCGTCCGTATCAAGCTGCCGGTATCAGGCGCTGCATATGATTTCGGCACCAAGTTCGGAGCAACTCCGGAAAAAGCGATCGAACTACTGCGACGCGTCAAAGCGGCTGGATTCCTGCCCTCCATGACCTTCCACCCCGGAACCCAATGTGAAGACAAAATGGCGTGGAGGGAATACATCACCGCCTCCGCTGCCGTTTCGCGTGCCGCCGGCGTTCCGCTTCATCGTCTGAACGTCGGTGGCGGATTCCCCTGCAAAATGGCTACTGGCGCACCCGATCTCGAAGGTTTTTTCGCCCTGATTGACGAAACAGTGGCGGCCCAATTCGGCGAAGATCGCCCCGCACTGATTTGCGAACCCGGCCGCACCATGGTCGCGGAGTCCTTTTCCCATGCCACCCGTGTTAAAAGCGTTAACGATAATGGCGATGTCTATCTCAATGACGGCATCTATGGCGGCCTATCCGAATTTCCGGTACTTGATGTGGCACGCGACTACGCCGTGATCAGCGCGAGCTTCACACCGGCCACTACGCCTGTTCCGACCTCAATTTACGGCCCCACCTGTGATTCACTCGACGTTCTGCCAGGCAGTCTAGAGTTACCATCTAACATAGCGGACGACGACTACGTCGTGTTTCAAAGCATGGGCGCGTACGTGAAAGGTGTAACAACCGATTTCAACGGTTACGGCCAACTGGAAACGGTCACGGTACTGGCCCTATAGGTTGGTCACTTATTCCCATCTGGAAACAAAATCTCCACAATTGACCAATTGTATCGCCACAAGACTTGCATATGTTAATCGCGAAATGTGTAACGAGGCGAAACATGAGTATCTTACAATCCCAAGGCATCCACCACATCACCCTGAACGGTGCTGACCGTCAAACCAGCATCGACTTCTGGGAGGGCATCATGGGTATGGCGCTTATTTTCGAGCAACCCAACCTCGATGACCCAGACACAAACCATCTATATTTCGATTGCGGGGATGGCAGTACTATCACCGTTTTCACCCGCGAAGACCGCAAGCCGGAAACGAGCCCGTTGCCGCAGCCCAATGGTTCAATCCACCATATCGCCCTTTGGGTCGGGCAATCGACCATTAGGGTCGCGAAGGACCGCCTCAAAACCAACGGAATCGCCAGTTCCGGAATAAAGGATCGTGGTTTTATGGATTCGCTATATTTCCGTGACCCGCTCGGCCTTCTGGTGGAACTTGCCAGCTACAAATTCGATCCACCACTTGGCTACACGCACGCGCAGGTGCTCGCCCGCGCACATAAAATCCGCCTCGCCCGTGGTGGGCACGCGATCGAGGACCAAGATGTCGCCGACGCGCTTCTGAAGCTAGTTGCTGAATAACAGGACCTCACTCAAACTTGAGTTCCCCGAAGCAACATCAGCACTATACTATCTCGGGGGCAAAACATTGAGCCGCACACATGTGGTCATCATTGACGGAACGCTTAGCCGTCTGGAAGAGGGGCAGGAAACCAATGCCGGCCTTCTCTTTAACTGTTGCTTGAAAACCTGCCCGACACCAATCTTCGGGTCACCTACCACCCGGCATACAGGGCGTAGGCCTGCGCAAATGGGTGAACATCGCCGCCGGAGTCGGAATCAACCTGACAATCTGCTCTGGATACACCGCCCTCTCGCGCCATTATGCCGCCGGCGATAAAATCCTGTTATTCGGGTTCAGTCGGGGCGCTTATGCGGTGCGGTCTCTGGCGGGAATGATTGGTCGCATTGGATTGCCGAAAGCCGAACACATGACGAGCCAGCGCGTCCAGCGTGCTTTTCGCCACTACGAAAACGACCGCAATGGCCCAAGGGCAACAGGCTTTAGTCGCTCCTACTGCCACAGAGGCGTCGAAATCGAGATGGTTGGCGTATGGGATACGGTCAAAGCTCTTGGGTTGCCTTACCCGCTCCTCAATCGCATCGCCCCGATGGCGACGGAATTTCACGACCACCGCCTTGGTCCCTCCATCGCCAATGCATTTCAAGCCCTCGCTTTGGACGAAACCCGCCGCGCCTATAAACCGATACTGTGGGAATGCGTGCCCGGATGGGAAGGGCGGGTTGAACAACTCTGGTTTCCGGGCACCCACTCCGATATCGGTGGCCAGATCGAAGATTTTCAGCAAGCACGCCCGCTTTCGAACATACCATTGGTATAGATGCTGAAAAGGGCGAAAGTCTGTGGTCTGTCCCTGCCGGACAACTGGCAAAGCAGGTTCCCGACCGACCCGACCGCCGATATGATTAGCGCCTATGCCGGCTTGGCAAAACTATTTCTGCTTCGCGCGCCGCGCCTGCGACACCCCGTTTGACGATTTGCATCGCAGCGTAGACGAGCGCCAAAATGCGCTCGACACCTATCAGCCCAAGGCGATGCTGTGCACACCCGTCCACCACGATGCCTGATTGCACCTGCCCCACACGTTCGTTAGTTTCGCGATTGAACTAACACGGAGTCCCGATGCGCAGCTCACTGATGATCCAAGGCACCGGCTCCAATGTCGGAAAGTCCATGCTGGTCGCCGGCCTTTGCCGCGCCATGACCCGTCGAGGCCTGCGAGTCTTGCCGTTCAAACCGCAAAACATGTCCAACAATGCGGCTGTTACCAGCGACGGCGGCGAGATCGGTCGTGCCCAAGCCCTTCAGGCGTTGGCTTGCGGAGTGGAACCGCTTGTCGACATGAACCCCGTGTTGCTGAAACCGGAAACCGAAGTCGGCTCGCAAGTCATCGTACAGGGCAAACGCCTGACCACCGTCGCCGCACGCGATTACGCCAAACTGAAACCCACTCTGATGACATCAGTTTTGGAGAGTTTTAACCGCCTTCGCGACAAAGCAGACATCGTTCTGGTCGAGGGCGCCGGTAGCCCCGCAGAAATCAACCTGCGCCTAGGCGACATCGCCAACATGGGTTTTGCAGAAGCCGCGCGGGTGCCCGTAATCCTAGCCGGTGACATTGATCGTGGCGGCGTCATCGCCCAACTGGTCGGTTCGCACGCCGTTCTGTCGAACGGCGATCGCGCCCTGATTAAAGGCTTCCTTGTCAATAAGTTCCGTGGCGATCCAACCCTATTTGATGAGGGCGTGACCGAAATCGAAACCCGCACCGGATGGAATAACTTCGGCGTCGCCCCATGGTTTGCGCAAGCCAACCGTTTGCCTGCTGAAGATGCGCTCGACATTTCGGGCGCAGGGAACGGTCCGATAAAAATTGCCGTACCGATGCTATCACGCATCGCCAACTTCGACGACCTTGATCCGCTAAAGTTGGAACCCTCGGTGACACTGGTCATGTTAAAACCCGGCGAACCGCTACCGGGAGATGCCGCGCTTGTCATCCTCCCCGGCACAAAATCTACCATCGGCGACCTGAACTTTTTGCGCCAACAAGGCTGGGATATCGATCTGAGAGCACATGTCCGGCGTGGCGGGCGCGTGCTGGGGATTTGTGGCGGCTATCAGATGCTAGGACAATCCATCGATGACCCCGAAGGCATCGAAGGGCCAGCCCAACGTGTTGACGGGCTTGACCTGTTGGACGTTCACACCATCATGTCACCCGAAAAACACTTGGCCGAAGTCAGCGGTAAACACCTATCATCTGACACTCCGATAAGCGGGTACGAAATTCATATTGGCCAAACATCGGGCGCGGATTGCGAACGGCCGTGGCTGGACATATCAGGGCAGAACGCCGGTGCCAGCAACCCGTCAGGCCAAATATCCGGTTGCTACATCCACGGCCTGTTTACGAACGATACCTTCCGCGCGGCATTCCTGAAATCCCTAGGCGCACCAACCGCTACTCTTGCGTATTCCGCCGAAGTCGAACGGGTGCTGGACGATCTCGCCGACCATTTGGAACAGCACCTCGACATAGACGCGATGATCGATCTCGCCCGCGCGGGCGTCTAGTATCCCGCGGTACGATCAACAACGTGTATAAACGGCTCCCCTGCCTCACCGCGACGTATATTCTCCGCAATAGTTTGCGACGCCGTTTCAGGGCGCGTTTCCGATGCAATATGTGGGGTCACCGTAACCCGTGGATGTGCCCAATACGGGTGCGCTTCGGGCAGAGGTTCCTCCCGAAATACATCCAACGTCGCATGGGCCACCTTGCCAGAATCCAGCGCCTCAAGAAGCGCACTATCGTCAATCAAAGTCCCGCGGCCCGGATTAATAATGAACGCGCCATCCGGCAATAAATTCAGACTATCGCGATCCAGAATATTTTGCGTCTCGNCCGTATCCGGCAACAGCAACACAATAATATCAGAAGTCGTCAAAATATCGCGTAAACCTTCTGCGCCTGCAAACGTCTCGATACCCTCGATAGTTTTCAAACGACGGCTCCAGCCTTTAACCTGAAACCCGAGTTTTGATGCCGCATCCGCACAGCTCAAACCGAGCTCCCCCAATCCCAGAAACCCGACCGTCCGGCTTCTGGCCAGCGGCGGTACGACATCATTGCGCCAGACACCATCTTGCCCGAGAATATGCGCATCCATACCGAGGTGGTGGCGCAAAATATGCCCCGTAACCCACTCCCGCATCCCTTCGGACAAGCCTTCATCAACCATCCGGCAAAGCGGAACCTTTATACTATCGTTACCTTCAATCTTCTCGACACCGGCCCACAGGCTCAACACGGCTTTCAAGTTCGTAAAGGGTGCAAAATCACTGATCGGTCCGGTCGGTGCGTAAATTACATAATCAACGTTCTCCGGCGCATCCGTATCGCGGACAAGGTTAACGTCCAGGCCTTTTTCGGCAAAAGCCTTGTGTAAAACATCTTCATACCGCGCCCAATTAGCAGCGCGGTCAGCGAAAAGAGCCGTAACAGTCATGATCTACCTCGGTCTGTGGATATGTGCGCTTTGAATTAAACCAATGGCGCCAAGCAAAACCAGCATAGCTGTGCCGCCATAAGAAACAAGCGGCAACGGCACGCCCACCACCGGAACAAGCCCCATCACCATTGCCATATTCACTGCGAAAAAGAAGAAGAACACCGCGCCTAGACCGCCAGTCACCAGCGCGGCAAAGCGGTCACGATTATTGATAGCCGAAGCAACAATAAACCCGATAATCGCGGTATATACCAGCAGCAGCGAGAACGAGCCAATAAAGCCGAACTCCTCCGCTAGCGTCGTGAAAATAAAGTCCGTGTGTTTTTCGGGCAGAAAGTTCAGACGGCTTTGCGTGCCCTGCATAAACCCGCGCCCCGACAAACCGCCCGAACCCAATGCGATCTTCGATTGTGTGATGTGATAACCCGACCCAAGCGGATCAAGTGCCGGATTTAGGAAGGTCTCGATCCGGCGATATTGGTAGTCTTTCAGTATCTGCCAGCTCTCGCCACGCGATATCATCACGACCGTGATCAACCCGCCACCCAACGCCAGCGCCGTCGCGAAATACCATAGGCTAACACCGGCCAAAAACATGACAACGCCCGCCCCGAGCGCCAGCAAAATCGAAGTCCCGAGATCCGGTTGCTGCAGCACCATAACGACAGGCACCAATGTGATAACCAGTGGAATAACCACCCATAAAGGACGCGAAATTTTCTCAGGCTCCAACCAGTCGTAATACATCGCCAATGCCAGAATTAGAGAAACCTTCATAACTTCCGAAGGCTGCAACTGCATAAAACCAAGGTCGATCCAGCGTTGCGCACCCATTCCGGTTTCGCCAAAGAAATGCACAACCACCAATAATATGAGCGAACCCAAATAAGCAATTGGTGCCATACGCCGCCAAAACCGGATGTGGATGAAGGCGATGATAAACATGCCGACCACACCTCCGGCAAAACGGATCATCTGCGCACGCGCCCAAGGGTCCAGACTGCCATCCGCTACGGAATAGAGCATCATGAAGCCGGTGGCCGAAACTGCCAGTACCAGCAAAAATAACGGCCAGTGCACGTAGAATATCTTCGAAAGTCCTGTCGGAGATTTGTCATAACCGGAATCGTAATAACTCATAACCGGTCACTCCTCGCGGCTGGCGGCGCGATACCGGACTGCGTGGCTTCTTCAAGCGCGCTCTCGCGTTCCCCCCTGATTCTGTTGCGCTCAGCCGCGGGATAGGCGCTTAGTGGCGGCACTTCGCCGTAAAGCGCGCGCATCATTATATCGCGAGCAATCGGAGCCGCGACGGCCGATCCACCGCCGCCATGTTCCACGACCACCGCAATCGCATAGCGTGGGTTATCAAACGGCGCATAGCCGACAAACAACGCATGGTCCCGGCGTTTCCACGGCAAATCCTCGTTTTTTACAACCCCCGCGGCGCGCTCTTCCGGTGTAATGTGCCGAACCTGCGACGTACCGGTTTTACCAGCCAACAGTTTGTCTTTGTCATCAATACGCGACGCGTAGGCGGTGCCTTTCTTTTCGTTCACGACCGCAAACATACCCTTGCGAACCTGGTCAATATCCACCGATTGGATATCCAGCGTGGCGGGCACCTGTTGCGGTTGTGGTTTGCCATCAATCGTTCGAACCAGCCGAGGCAATATCTTTTTGCCCGAAGCAATCCGTGCGGTCATGACCGCTAACTGCACCGGCGAGGTTAGAACAAAGCCCTGCCCGATCCCCGCATTCAGCGTGTCACCCTGCAACCAGCCCTGATCAAAAACCCGCCGCTTATACGCTAGGTTCGGCACCAGCCCCGAAGACATCGCCGGCAACGGTATATCAAACCGCTCGCCCAACCCCAGTTGCTTGGCTTTCTCGGCAATCTTTTCGATGCCCACGCGTTTTGCGACCTCGTAATAATATACGTCGCAGGAATGTTTTAGGCTGTCGACCATGCCAACACGGCCATGACCGCCGCGTTTCCAGCAGTGGAAACGCCGACCACCAAGGTCGTAATGGCCCGGACAATAAACCGTCTCGTCGGGCTTGATGACATCCGCTTCGCGCGCCGCCAATGCCACGACCATTTTAAACGTAGAGCCCGGCGGATAAGCGTCCGACACCGATTTATTGGACAGTGGGCGATATTCGTTTTCACGTAGCCCCGCCCAGTCAGTCGTCGAAATTCCGCGCAGAAATAGGTTGGGGTCAAAGCTCGGCGCCGAGGCCATCGCCACGATATCCCCGTTTTGCGCATCCAGCACAATCGCCGAGGCGCTCTGTTCCCCCAGCCGTTCCATCGCGTATTCTTGCAGGTTGGTATCAAGCGTCAACTGGATGTCCTTGCCCGCAACGCCGTCATCCCGCCCAAGCTCGCGCATGATCCGCCCGATCGAGTTCACCTCGATCCGGCTGGTTCCCGCTGACCCACGCAAATCTTCCTCGATAATACGTTCGACGCCGGTTTTTCCTATCGGATAGCGCGGAATTTGGAACAACGGATCCGGATCATCCATCCGCGCAAGATCGTTTTCACTGACAGGACCAACATATCCGACCAGATGTGCAAAGGTTTGATCAAACGGATAGCTGCGTGTCAGGCCCACTTCGGGAATAATTCCGGGCAACGCTGGTGCATTCGACGAAACCAGCGCAAACTCCTCCCACGTCAGATGCTCGGCAACTGTCACCGGAACAAACGCGCTGCGCTGGCGCATGTCCTTTTCCACCCGCGCGCGGCGATCATCGGAAAGGGTTATCAGTTCCTCCAGCCGATCCAGAACCTCGCTGGCATTTCCCGCCTGTTCGCGGATCATTACGATACGGTAGTTCTGCTCGTTCACCGCAATTGGCACACCGTTGCGATCAAAAATCAAACCTCGCTCGGGGGCCAGTAGCCGGATATTGATGCGGTTCTCTTCGGCTAGCAAACGGAACTGGTCTGACTGGTCCACCTGCAGTTGCCGCATCCGCCAACCCAGCGTACCGATCACGCCCAACTGTACCCCCATCCATAGCAATCCCCGACGCGTAATGCGCCGTTGCCTGATCTTGCTGCTACGAGTTGGCTGCATTAGAGAACATACCCCAACCTATTGGGACGTTTGTCTTTCTTGAGCGCACGCACCCGGAATCCCCAGTGCAATATTGCCACCACCACCGGATAGCTCGCCACCGTCCGCAGCCAATGCGTCGCAACCTCAGAGAACCCGTAAGCGCTGTCAAAGGACGCAAACAACAGGAAATTCTGAAGCAACAGCATAAACGCCAATAGTGCGCCGATATATAACCACTCCAGAACAAATGGAATGTCCCGAAAGGCGCGCAAACTTACCCTTAGAACCTCGGTTCCAACGAATAGCAACAGCGCCCAAAGCCCCAGCGGGCGCATCATCAAAGCGTCTGCCAACACTGCCAAAAACACAATCACCAGCAACGGCGAACTATCAGGGCGCCGGATGATCCAAGCCCCGAACAAACAGAACATAACATCTGGAAAGGCAACGCTATTTGCCGCCAAACCCATCGGTACGAGGGGCAACCCGATACTGACAAAACCGAGCAGTGCAAACAGCGCAACCTCGGCCCAGCGTCGGGATTTGACGGGTGCGCCGCTCATTCGTCTGCGCCCTCGATAATCGGTGCACCAATAATGTCACCGGTTCCGCTGATATCCTCGCGCGGTGTAATCTTCAGCACCCGAATAAAATCGAGGTTTTCATAATCTGCCGCCAACCGCACACGGAACCGCCCCTGCGGGTCAACCGCCACCTGCCCGACCAGAATATCCGCCGGAAATACCCCGCCATCGCCCGAAGTCATCACCCGGCTACCCGCTTGCACTCCGGCCTCCGAATCCAGAAAATCGAGCGGCGGAACTATCGTATTGTCACCCCGCAAAATCGCCCGACGCCCCGACGGAATTACCACCACCGGAACGCTTGAGCTAACATCCGACAAAAACAAAACCCGCGAGGTCAGCTCGCCAACACCTGCTATCCGGCCAACCAGACCAAGCCCGTCAACCGCGGCGAAACCATCGCTCACCCCATCCTGCCGTCCGATGTTAACCAACGCAGACTGGCTGAACGGCCCGCCTGAATCCGTCATCACCTCGCCAGTGATAAACGCCAACCGCGAATTCAGCTTTACATTATTCAGCGCCAACAGCTGCGCATTTTTCTGCTCCAACTGCAAAGCAGCTTCGCGCCAGCCCTTCATCCGCTGCAATTCGCGCCGCAATTCCTGATTTTGCTCGTAAACGCGCGTATAGGACTGAAAGTCCGACACCATCCGCGTCATCGAAGTCACAGGCACCAGCGCCCATTCGAAACTAGGGAAAAACCGGTCGACCAGCGCCATACGGAACCGCTCGGCACGAGGGTTATCGATGCGCGACAGTAAAAACAGTCCGAGAAGAAGGACAAACAGAACGCCGACAAGGAACCTGCGCAAAACCCGCCACGAATTGGATATAGAAGTATCCTGCGCCACCGTCGGGCACCCCCTAGCTACCGGCCTTCACAGCCTTGCGGTTAGTTCCCGTAATCGATCACATGTACAAGCTGGGTTTCAAACTCCAGCGATTTACCAGTCCCGAGCGCCACGCAGTTCAGCGGCTGGTCAGCAACCGAAATCGAAAGCCCTGTCTGTTCGCGCAAAGCCAGATCCAGATCGCCAAGCAACGCGCCGCCGCCTGTTAGCATCACGCCGCGATCCACAATATCCGCGCCCAGATCCGGTGGTGTCGATTCTAGCGCTGTCAAAACCGCCTCGCAAATTTGCTGCACCGGTTCGGCCAAAGCCTCGGCCACCTGTGCCTGCGTTACTTCGATTTCCTTTGGAACCCCGTTCAGCAGGTCGCGCCCGCGAATTTCCATGCTCAACCCGCGACCGTCTTCGGGCATACGTGCCGTTCCGATCGAGGTTTTGATCCGCTCCGCCGTGGATTCCCCGACCAGCAGGTTATGCTGACGACGAAGATACGACACAATAGCATCATCCATCCGGTCACCACCAACACGAACCGAGCGCGCATAAACGATGTCGCCCAGCGACAGCACCGCCACCTCGGTCGTACCACCGCCGATATCGACGACCATGTTGCCCGTCGGATCCGTGATCGGCATCCCCGCCCCGATCGCCGCTGCAATCGGCTCGGCGATCAATCCGGCCTTGCGCGCTCCCGCCTGCAAAACCGATTCACGGATGGCCCGCTTCTCGACCGGTGTCGCGCCATGAGGCACACAAATAATAATCTTGGGTTTGGCGAAGCTGCCACGTTTGTGCACCTTCTTGATGAAATGTTTAATCATCTCTTCGGCGACATCGAAGTCCGCAATCACCCCGTCCCGCATCGGGCGGATCGCTTCGATTGAGCCCGGCGTTCTGCCCAGCATCAGCTTGGCATCTTCGCCCACGGCCAGCACCGTCTTTTTACCATCGCGGATGTGATATGCTACCACTGACGGCTCGTTCAGGATAATCCCCTTACCCTTCACATAGACCAGCGTATTCGCCGTGCCCAGGTCGATCGCCATATCGGCGGATAGCATGCTGTTAAACTTATCGAACATTTCGTGCCCCTCGAAACCAAAGCGGCCCTGCCATTGGGGCCGCTTCTCCTTGCCCTCCTTATACGATTTCAACGCAATCGTGGTAAAGGGGGGCAAGAAGTAATGTTGGTTCGTTTAGTGCAATTATATGATGGTCTGGCGAGAAGTCGCCTACGTTTCGTGCAACTTCTCTTCGGCCCCGTATTTATGTAAGCGCGGCAGGCGCCTTTTTCTGACGCCGTACAATCAGCTTGTTCAGGGCGTTCACATAGGCCTTGGCCGAAGCCACAACCGTGTCGGTATCCGAAGACTGTCCCGTTACGATCTTGCCCTCTTCCTCCATCCGCACCGTCACAGTCGCCTGCGCATCCGTACCGCCGGTCACCGCGTGCACCTGATAAAGCGCCAACTTAGCTTCATGCGGAAACACCATCTTGATGGCGTTAAAAACCGCGTCGACAGGGCCGTCTCCAGTTGCCGAAACCGAATGAGTTTCCTCACCAGCCTTCATGCTCAGATCTGCTGTTTGCGGTCCTTCGGTCCCACAGACAACGCGCAAAGACTTAACCTGAAAATGGTCGTTCGCGGTGTTGGTTTCGCTGTCCGTCATCAATGCGATCAAGTCGTCGTCAAAGACTTCCTTCTTGCGATCGGCCAATTCCTTGAACCGCACAAAAACGTCTATCAACTGGTTATCGCCCAGCGAATACCCAAGGTTCTCCAGCTTCGAGCGCAGCGCTGCACGCCCTGAATGTTTGCCCATCACCAGAGAGGTTTCCGCCAATCCGATGTCTTCCGGACGCATAATTTCGAAGGTACCGGCATGCTTCAACATCCCGTCCTGATGGATTCCACTCTCGTGGGCAAAGGCATTCTTACCGACAATCGCTTTGTTGAACTGCACCGGAAATCCCGAAACAGTCGATACCAACCGCGAAGCCTGCATAATTTTCGTCGTATCAATACTATTGTGATACGGGAAAATATCCTGACGCACACGCATCGCCATCACGACTTCTTCCAGCGCAGTGTTGCCCGCACGCTCCCCTAGGCCGTTAATCGTGCACTCGATCTGGCGAGCACCAGCCTCGACTGCCGCCAGCGCATTCGCCGTCGCCATGCCCAAATCGTTGTGACAGTGCGTAGCGATCGTGATCTCGTCCATGCCCGGCACACGTTCCAGCAACATACGGATGATGTCGGCACTTTCACGCGGCGCAGTATATCCTACGGTATCCGGAATATTAATTGTCGTCGCACCGGCCTTGATCGCAATCTCGCAAACGCGCGCCAGATAATCGTCTTCGGTCCGCGTCGCATCCATCGGCGACCACTGCACATTGTCACAAAGGTTGCGCGCATAGCTTACAGTGTCGTGAATCTTCTGCGCCATCTCGTCACGATCCAGTTGCACCTGAAATTCGCGGTGCAATGGCGATGTGCCGATAAACGTATGGATCCGCGGCCGTTTAGCGTTTTTCACAGCATCCCAGCAGCGATCGATATCGCCGAAACTGGCGCGTGCCAAACCGCAAATCACAGTATTCGGAGCGGCTTTGGCAATCTCCGTCACCGCCTCGAAATCCCCATCCGAGGCAATCGGGAAACCGGCTTCGATAATATCGACACCCATTTCGTCCAGAAGCGAGGCAATCTCGATCTTTTCATTCAGCGTCATCGTTGCACCGGGGCTTTGTTCCCCGTCGCGAAGAGTGGTGTCAAAGATCAGAACGCGGTTCTTCTCGGATTGCGGTGTAGTATTAGTAGTCATTTGAAAATTCCTTAGCAAAGAGAGAGGTTGGCGCGAAAGTTCTCCTCTGAGCGCGCGCGCCGTTATCCCGGCTCGCTCAGAGGCTGCTAAGAAGTAGGAGCGCAGAAAGACCGCCAGCGATCGCTGCGGTCGGCTTCGTCAAAATTTTCGCTCTCATACTCATGAGGCGCACTATACGCCGGGAAATCAAAAGATAAAGCGTGTTTTGGATAAAATCTTTAAGTTTCACGCTTGCGACAAAATGGCACGATTCATAGGTATACCCTTGATGCATGGCTGGTATGCATTAAATGCACTACTGAAGCGTCAAGAAAGTGTCATATAAGACACCATACTCATTTAACGACACGAGAAGGACGACGTATGTTCGATTACGTTGACTCAACGGCTTTTGCCAACGACCAAGGTGCCCGCGCCCAGAAACTGTTTGCAGCAGTTGTACTGGCGGCTCTTGATGATGCAATAGCTGATGACAAAAAATATGGCAATGGCACCGAAGTCATTGCACGCTGGGCACGCTCGCGCGACGGTCGTGAAGTGCTTATGTGTGCGGGCATCGACCCTAATGAACGTTGTGTTAAAGGCATGATGGAATTCGTCAGCCGTGGTGTCCGCACCTCGGTTGCTCTATCGCGCGAAGAAAGTGAACGCCAAGCGGCAGCCGCTTAATTTATCCAATAATTCCAATAAGACGGGCCTTTCTGGGCCCGTTTTTTTATGCGCAGAATTCAACATTTTAGACGCGCCTCGATCATCGTTTGATCGCCGGAAACCGAGCCTTTCACCACGCCACAGCCGCTGGCCTGTTCGATTGCGGCAACGGCGCGCGAACCGGTCACTGCCAGCTTTGGCAACAATTCAAAATTCAGACGAATGGCCCGCGCCTCTTCTCCGACAACGTAAACATCAAAGACCGAGCCCTCAACGACAACACGCGTCGGCTCAACTCCGCCAAAATTCAACCCCGGAGAGGAGCATGCGACAAGGGCCATTAACATCTGAAAAAGTAAAAAGAATCGCATGGGGTATCCATTCAACCAACACCCCATCGTTGCGCGAAATTGGTTAATAGAACCCTAACAAAAGTCTATCCGTCGAGGTATTGGCCCTCGTCGTCCTCGTAGACATAGGTTGTCACCACTTCCGGCACCTCGCCAAATTGTCGCATAATCTTGCCCGGATAGTAGGTTGTCGGGATTTCCGCGAACATTGGCAAACCGTTCAGTACCGACGAAACAGAAATACCGCATCGCAATTTCGCCGTCGTCCCCTGCGCAATTGCACGCTGCAAAATCAGCTCGGCCTGCTCCGGAGTCAGCTGCACTTCCTGCGCCACAACATAGTAGCCGCGTCGCGCATGATAGGATTTATAATACTCTACCATCGCCGGATGCATCCCGTAATTCACATCCCGCGCGTTCGGGCTGGTAGAATGGCGGAACGTTCCGGCCGGATCATACAACACCTGCTGCGAAGCGTTGATCAACAACCCCGAATGCTCCCCGAAATCGCCGGATTCATTAACCATGGTCACCAAGGTTACCGAAGGAGGCTTGCTGCTAACATAGCTCGCGGTCTGGATATCGATCGCCGACGCAATCGGCGCATTCCGCTCCGAACCTTCGCAGCCCATCAAAGCCACAAGGGACAGAACCGTAAGAATGGTGCGGATTTTGAACACGGGGGGGACCTCTTAAAAATATTCGGGTCAGATTAGTGAATAATCGGGTTTTGAAAAGCACAAAAAGAAAAGGCGCCCAAAAAGGCGCCAGATCATCACATAGTTGTTACCAAAATCAGGTGTGGTAGATCGCCAGATAGACAACAATCAGAATGCTGATGCCTGTTACCCATTTGCCCAGCTTGATGAAGCCGTCAAATGTTTTTTCCTGTTCGTAGATATCCATGGAACCGTGCTTATGTTCAGACATTGTAGCCTCCCTCTGTTTTGATTTTGTTTTCAATGCCATGATTCCGGCAGAATTGGAAGCGCTTTGACTGCGGCCCATCGTCATAACCGCAACTATTGCGGTTTATGCCACATCCAGGCGTCGTCCTCGCGCCGGCTACGAACGATTGTTCCAATCTGGTGAAGATGGTTGAGATGGCCATACGCCTCTACCAGGGCCAAACCGTATTCACCCTCGCCAATGGTGCGTTTGAATAGCGGCGGAAAGCATTCGGCGGCGGTTTGAGGGGTCAACAGGTGCTGCTCCAGACGGGTCAAGGCACTATGATGGTTCTCGATCAACTGGCCCATTCGCTGCGGTAATCCGGTGAAGGGCAGCTTGTGCCCGGGCAACACAAAATGATCCTGCTGCGCGAGCGCGCCCAGACGTTCGCAACTCTCCAGCCAGTCCCCGACCGGATCGGCCTCCGGTTCCGTCGCATAGACACCAAGGTTGGACGAAATACCGGCAATAACCTGATCTCCAGAGATCACCAGATTATCATCCAGACTCCAAAGCGTCGCGTGTTCGGGCGCGTGTCCATGGCCAATATGCACAACCCAGCGTCGCCCGCCGATGGTCAAAACATCGTCCTGCTTTATCCGCTGGAACCCCAAAGGCATGGGCGCAACCACATCGGCAAAGTTAAACGGTTTCTCGGCGATACGTTTGTCGTAAACCCCGCGATCCATCCCCGCTGCACGGTAAAACGCCAATGTCTCGGGTGTTAGCCGTTCCTGCACATCGAGCGTCAGCATCCGCGAGAATAGCCACGCCGTGCGCGTGGTCCACAACTCCGCCCCATGGTCCGATTGCAGCCAGCCGGCCATGCCAACGTGATCGGGGTGGTGATGCGTCACCAAAACCCGCGTAATCGGTTTGCCGCGCAACGGGCCGGCCATCAGAGCCTCCCAGATAGCGCGACCCTTTTTGCTGTTGAAACCGGTGTCGATCACCGTCCAGCCGTCACCATCGTCCAGTGCATATACATTGACGTGGTCCAACCGCATCGGCAGCGGCAGACGCATCCACAACACACCTTCGGCCACTTCGATGGCCTCGCCTGCGCTCGGCGGTTGTTCATAGGGGAAATCGATCATAAAACCTTTATCTTTCATTATGCCGACAGCGCATCCGCATCGAGGGCATAGAGCGTCGTGGCTCCCTCGCGCGCCGCACAACAAAGTGCGTCAACCTGTTGAGCCAACTGCCTGATATGGAACCGGGCGAGCGGCATTCTCGCTGCATTCGCAAGTGCAGCCTTCAGCAGATAATGCCCACCCAGCGCCAAAGCGAACGCCCGCAAATACGGCACCGCCCCCGCGAATCGATCGTTCATATCCGCATCACACATCCAGTGCGTCGTTGCGTTAAGGCTCATCTCGGCCGACGCTAGAAACGCAGCCAGATCCGGTGCTCTTTCCTCGGCCAATGCCGCAGTCAGACTGATCTCGCCCAACAACCCGAAAGCCGCCGCGCCGCCGTCCATCAGCTTGCGACCAACCATGTCCATTGCCTGAATACCGTTGGTACCCTCGTAAATGGCCGTCACCCGCACATCACGGTAAAACTGCGCCGCACCGGTTTCTTCGATATAGCCCATGCCGCCATGCACCTGCACGCCGATCTCGGCCACTTCGCAACCGGTGTCTGTACCGAACGCCTTGGCAATCGGCGTCAGAAATGCCCCGCGCGCCGCGTGCTGTGCAGCCTCATCCCCGTCCAGCGCCTTGGACAAATCGATACTGACCGCCGCATCCAGAATAATCGCCCGCGCCGACGAGGTCAGCGCCTTCATCGTCAAAATATTCCGCCGCACGTCCGCATGATCCAGAATGGTGCCGGTGCCACCTTCAACCGGACTGCGCCCCTGCTTTCGCTCCAACGCAAATTCCACCGCTTTTTGCAGCGCGCCCTCGGCTTGGCTAAGACCCTGCACGCCGACACCGATCCGCGCGTTATTCATCATCGTGAACATCGCCGCCATGCCGCCGCTCTCGGCGCCAATCATCCAGCCCGTCGCACCGTCGAACTCCATAATCGCGGTTGGCGAGCCGTGCAGCCCCATCTTGTGCTCAAGACTTATAGGCCGTGCATTGTTCGCCACCCCCGGATTGCCATCTGCATCCGGAATATACTTCGGCACCAGAAACAGGCTTATCCCTTTGGTCCCCGCCACGGCATCGGGCAAACGCGCCAACACCAAATGACAGATATTCTCGGCAACATCATGATCGCCCCAGCTGATGAAAATTTTCTGGCCGGAAACCGCATAGGTCCCGTCGCCATTCGCGACCGCCTTCGACCGCAGCGCCCCGACATCCGAGCCGGCCCCCGCCTCCGTCAGGTTCATCGTCCCTGTCCATGCACCGGAAGTCAGCTTGGGCAGATACAGCGCCTTGATCTCGTCACTCGCATGGTGCTCCAACGCCTCGATCTGGCCTTGCGTCATCAACGGGTTCAGCGATAGCGACAAGCACGCACTGCTCATCATCTCGCCAACGCAGGAAACCAGCGTCAACGGCAAACCCATGCCACCGAATTCCGGATCGCCAGCCATACCGACCCAGCCACCCTCGGCAATCGCCTTATATCCAGCGTCAAATCCCGGCGAACACCGCGTCACCCCGTTCTCCAGCTTCGCCGGATGTAAGTCGCCCTCGCGGTTCAAAGGTGTCAGAATGTCTTCGCTTAAACGCGCCGCCTCGCCCAGAATCGCCTCGGCCATATCCGGTGTCGCCTCGCTAAACCGTGCCGTATCTGCCAGCCTTCCTGCGTTCAGGACATGGTCGAGATAAAAGGTCATTTCCTTGACCGGCGCACGATAGGACATATGAAGCACTCCGTTATTGTTCTTTGCCAAACGACATTAGTTCCGCTATTCCTGCCGCAAATTAGGTCGCCCGACAATGATGGGCAAGGTATACGCGGCGTCAATATGAATTACTCAACGCAAAGACTAGCGGCTGACAACGACGGCATCAAAACCGCCGCCACCCTTCTGCGCGCCGGCCAGTTGGTAGCCTTCCCGACAGAAACCGTCTACGGCCTCGGTGCGGATGCGCGCAACAGCCACGCGGTCACCAACATCTTCGCGGCCAAACAACGCCCACACTTCAACCCGCTGATCGTGCATCTGCCCGACCTCGCCGCAGTTGAGAGTATCGCCGAACTACCCGACTCCGCGCGCGCACTGGCAGCCGCATTCTGGCCGGGTCCGTTAACACTGGTTCTGAAACGCCGCCCAGACTGCGGGTTATCCGACCTTGTCACCGCCGGTCTGGACACCGTCGCCGTCCGCATCCCCGAACACCCGCTCGCTCGCCGGTTGCTGACTGAATTCGGCGGCCCCGTCGCTGCGCCCTCTGCCAATCCGTCCGGCAAGATAAGCCCGACGACAGCCGATCACGTGCTAGAGGGTCTGTCCGGCAAAGTCGCCGCCGTCCTCGACGGCGGCCCCTGCGGAGTCGGGCTGGAATCCACGATCCTCGGCTTTACCAACAGCCACCCAATTCTGCTGCGAACCGGCGGTATCCCGGTCGAGGCCATCGAATCCGCGCTCGGCCAGAAAATCGCCAAAGACGAAGGCGAAAACATCACCGCTCCGGGCCAGCTTAAATCCCACTACGCCCCGTCGGCAACAATGCGCCTAGACGCCACCGCCCCCGAATCCGACGAGGTCTGGCTCGGCTTTGGCCCCGACAGCGTCGAAACACCCGCCCTCAACCTATCGCCAAATGGCGACCTGCACGAAGCCGCCGCTAACCTGTTCGCACATATGCGCGCACTGGACAAAATCGCCAAATCTGAAGGTTTACATAAAATTGCCGTCGCGGTCATTCCGCATCACGGCCTTGGCGCCGCGATTAACGACCGCCTAGAGCGCGCAGCTGCTCCACGAGCCTAGGCGCGGCCACCGTCGGCCGACAGCATCGCTGGATCAAACCCCAGACTGCTCATCGCCGCGTTCCACTTCTTGCTCCACGGCGTATCAAAAACGATCTTCGGGTCGGCGTCACATATCAACCAGCCGTTCTTCTGGATTTCCGCTTCCAGCTGCCCCGGCCCCCATCCTGCATATCCCAACGATAACAAACGCTTGTCCGGTCCTTTGCCATCTGCAATATCCTGCAAAACATCCTTCGTAGCCGTCATCCCGAATTCCTCCGAAATCGACATCGTTCCGCCCTTGGTAAAATAATCGGTGGAGTGCAGGACAAATCCGCGCCCATGCTCCACTGGCCCACCAAACAACACTTCCGGCCCGTTGGCCGCATCGTCGCCGGAGACGCCCAACTGCTCCATCAGTTCCTTGAAATCCAGCCCGCGCGCAGGCCGGTTGATGGTTAGCCCCATCGCACCCTCGGGTGTATGGACGCACATGAAAATTACGGCGTGATCGAAACGTGGATCACCCATTCCCGGCATCGCAACCAGAAATTTCCCGTCCAAAAAAGGTAGCTCCTCAGCGGATGTATCAGTCATGCACTAAAGATGCGCCCCTACCGGCAACATTTCAAGACAAACCCATCGCTAAGTTGTGACTTTTCCTTTGTGATTTCGTCACTATGTTAGGCAAATGATTAAAAAACTGCTCATAGCCGCCGCTCTTTTCCCCGCCGCCTCCCAAGCTGGCGAGCTTTACGGCAACGTCGAGTTCCTGAACGGATGGCAGCTCCCCGACGGCAGTTACCAGACCGCGATCGAGTTCGACCTTTCCGAGGGCTGGAAAACCTACTGGCGCACACCCGGCCCCGCCGGCATCCCGCCGGCATTCGACTGGAGCGGTTCACAAAACATATCCAACATCGAAATCAGCTGGCCAACGCCCCACGTATTCGAAACCTTCGGCCTCTATTCAATCGGCTACAAGGGCAAGATGACCCTGCCCGTCCGCATAACACCGATCGAAATCGACGCGCCTATAAATGTCGACCTGAACCTCGACTTCGGCGTCTGTTCCGACATCTGCGTCCCTGCCAGCGAACGGCTGGTCACCGAGCTTTCGGAAGCCACACCTGACGTCGGCGTCTCCGGCATCAAATCCGCCCTGACCGAAGCCCCTGCCTCCGCCAAATCCGGTGGCATCCGCGCGGCGAGTTGCGCGCTCACCCCGAACGGTACCGGCTTCGATATCCGCGCTGATCTGAAATTTGCAAATACCGTCGGCGGCACACCTTTGACCGTCATCGAATACGCCGACCCTGATATCTGGATTGATCTCGCCGAAACCAGCGCCAACGGCAAAGACCTGACCGCCACCGCGACGCTGGAATACTACGGCGACGCGATGCTCCTCGTCGACCGTAGCGCCATCCGCATTACCGTCCTCAACGAGGACAAAGCCGTCGAAGTTCTGGGCTGCCCCGCTAAAGGTTAACGTAAAACGTACATACAGGTTGTGTACGCATTGTGTACGTATTGTGCACAGGTTTTTCGCTGCAAAAACCGCAAAAGTTAACGCGTTTCAGCTCTTCGTGCGCTGCTTGTGCTCTTCGAGCCGTGGCATGATTTCAACGAAGTTGCAGGGCATATGCCGGTAGTCCAGCTGGTCCTTCAGTATCCCGTCCCAACCATCTTTACACGCTCCCGGCGACCCAGGTAATGCGAACATATACGTCCCGTCCGCAACCCCGCCACAAGCCCGTGATTGCACCGCCGAAGTCCCGATTTTCTCGACTGAAACTATGGTGAACAACGTCGAAAACGCGTCGATCTCTTTTTCATAAACATCACGGTGCGCTTCCACCGTAATATCGCGCCCGGTCAACCCTGTACCGCCTGTCGAAATCACCACGTCGACGTTTTCATCCGCCGCCCATCCGCGCAATTTATCAGCAATATCAGCACGTTCATCCCGAACGATATCGCGTGCCGCCAGAATATGCCCCGCCGCCTCGATCCGCTTCACCAACGTGTCGCCCGAGCGGTCCTCCGCCAGCGAACGACTGTCAGACACCGTCAAAACCGCGATACGAACCGGCACAAACTCGCGTTTCTCACTCGCAGATATATGGGACATTCAACTCTCTTCCATTTTCGCTTTAAGCATCAACAAATCCGCCCACGCCAGCCGCTTCTGTGCCGGTGCGCGCAACAAATAGGCAGGGTGGAATATCGAGACGGCCGGAATCCCCGCAACCTCGTGCCACTGCCCGCGCAAACGCGTCACACCCTGCTCCGTATCCAGCAAAAGCTGGTTCGAAGGATTTCCCACCAGCATCAGGAAATCGGGCTTAATCAACTCGATATGCCGCATCAAAAACGGCTTCATCATCGTCGTCTCTTCGGGTAGCGGATCGCGGTTCTGGGGTGGCCGCCAAGGCAGTACATTAGTGATATATACCGCCTGCTCACGATCCTCCGCCATTCGGCTAAGTCCAATCGCAGCCAGCATTTTATCCAGCAATTGCCCCGAGGCACCGATAAACGGCTTCCCCGCCCGATCCTCTTCCTTACCGGGTGCCTCCCCAATAACCATAACGCGGGCTGCCGGGTTTCCATCCGCGAAAACCGTGTTACGTGCGCCCCGCCGCAAGTCGCAACCGTCAAAGTTCTCGACCGCCGCGCGCAGAGCATCTAGATCAGAACATCCCGCCGCCAGACGCGCGGCTTCCGCTGACACATCAGCGGGCGCTTCCGCGACGGGCGCGACAACCTCGGCCGGCTTCACCGCCGCAGGCTTGGTTTTTTCGGCGTAACGATCAACCGCAACCGAGCTGATCGCTTCGTCAGCGCCAAGCTCAACCTGCCACGCAAGTTGCGCCAATGCCTCGTGATATTCGTGCGGTTCCAGACTCATGTCAGCACCCTACCCAAACGCAACCGCTTGTTCCACAGAAAATCCCTGCTATAAGCACCCAAATCACCGAAAGGAGTCGCCAGCATGTTCACCCAGCGCCATCTTCTCGGGATCGAGTCGTTGTCCCAACAAGACATAACCGAAATCCTCGATCTGGCAGAACATTATGCCCAGCATAACCTCAAGCAAAACAAACACTTGGACGTGCTCGCGGGCCTGACCCAGATAAACATGTTCTTCGAGAACTCTACCCGCACCCAAGCCAGCTTCGAGATTGCCGGCAAACGTCTCGGTGCCGACGTGATGAACATGTCGATGCAAGCCAGTTCGATCAAAAAGGGCGAGACCCTGATCGATACGGCCCTAACCCTCAACGCCATGCACCCCGACCTTCTGGTCGTCCGCCACCCCCATTCTGGCGCAGTCAAACTGTTGGCGGAAAAGGTAAATTGCGCGGTAATGAATGCGGGCGACGGTCGCCACGAACACCCGACACAGGCGTTGTTGGACGCGCTAACCATCCGCCGTTCTAAAGGCCGCCTGCACCGCCTGATCATCGCGATTTGTGGTGATATCGCCCACTCTCGCGTTGCCCGCTCGAATATGTTCCTGCTCGGCAAAATGGAAAACCGTGTGCGTCTGGTCGGCCCTAAAACCCTCATGCCCGCCGGTGTCGACAAACTGGGGGTCGAGGTTACCGACAACATGGCCGAAGGTCTGAAAGACGCCGACGTCGTCATGATGCTCCGCTTGCAAAAGGAACGCATGGACGGCGCCTTTATCCCGTCCGAACGCGAATATTACCACCGTTGGGGACTGGACGAAGCCAAGCTCGCTAACGCCAAACCCGACGCTATCGTCATGCACCCCGGCCCCATGAACCGCGGCGTCGAGATCGACGGAATTCTGGCCGATGACATCAACCGCTCGGTCATTCAGGAACAGGTAGAGATGGGCGTCGCCGTCCGCATGGCCGTGATGGAGTTACTGGCCCGCAACCTCCGAAAATCCAAAGAGGAGGGCGCATCATGCTAACTCTGACCAACGCACGTATCATCGACCCCGAAGCCGGTACCGAGAAGCTCCGTTCAGTTGTTATCAAGGACGGTCGTATTGATCAGATTTTAGCAAATGAAATCAAAACATTCCCCGCAGGGAAGGTCATTGACTGTGGTGGCAAATGCCTCGCCCCCGGAATTGTCGACATCGGTGTCAAAATCGGTGAGCCGGGTGAGCGCCACAAAGAAAGTTTTCGCACGGCAGGCCTCGCCGCCGCTGCTGGCGGGGTTACGACGATGGTCACCCGCCCCGATACGACACCCGCAATCGACACCCCCGAAATCCTCGATTTCTTCCGCCGTCGCGCTGCCGACGAGGTCGCAGTTAACGTCCTGCCTATGGCCGCCCTTACCAAAGGTCGCGGTGGTAAGGAGATGGCCGAAATCGGGTTTTTACAAGATGCCGGTGCCGTCGCGTTTTCTGACGCTGACCGCCCGATTGAAAACGCCAAAACCCTTCAACGCATCCTGACCTACGCCAACGCGTCCGGCGCACTGGTTATCGGTCACGTGCAAGAACCGGTGTTATCCAAAGGAGCCGCCGTCACTTCGGGCGCCTTCGCGACCAAGCAGGGTCTTCCCGCCGTTTCCCCGATGGCCGAACGTATCCAGCTGGAACGCGACCTCGCATTGGTGGAAATGACCGGTGCGAAATACCACGCAGATCAGATCACTTGCGCCTCTGCCCTGACCGTTCTGGAACGCGCCAAGAAAGCTGGTCTGAATGTCACTGCCGGTGTGTCTATCCATCATCTGACCCTGAACGAATTCGACGTCGAGGATTATCGTACCTTCTTCAAGGTCAAACCCCCGCTCCGCGCCGAGGACGACCGCCTCGCAGTTGTCCATGCTGTTGCGAACGGCTTGATCGACATCATTAGCTCCATGCACACCCCGCAGGACGAAGAATCCAAACGCCTGCCATACGAGGAAGCCGCAAGTGGTGCCGTTGGCCTGCAAACCATGTTGCCCGCCTTAATGCAGCTCGTCCACGGTGGCCACATGGACCTACCCACCCTATTCCGGGCCATTTCCCTAAACCCCGCCAAACTGCTTGGTCTTGAGGCCGGACGCATGGCCGAGGGCGCACCCGCCGACCTAATTCTGTTCGATCCGGACGCCCCCTTTGTGATGGACCGCTTCGAGCTGTTATCGAAATCCAAGAACGCACCGTTTGACGGTCGCCGTATGCAAGGTAAAGTCCTGAAAACCTTCGTCGCTGGCGAGCAAGTCTTTTAAGGAGCCGCAATGCTACCCGATTTCCTGCGTTTCTGGGGCGCGAACCCCGCGTTAGAAGCCCAATGGCCGTGGCTGCTGGGCGTCCTTGCCGCCGCCTACCTGCTGGGTTCTGTTCCGTTCGGCATGCTGATTTCCAAAGTTATGGGATTGGGCAATCTGCGCGACATCGGTTCGGGCAACATCGGCGCGACCAACGTGTTGCGCACAGGTTCAAAGAAAGCCGCGCTGGCAACGCTGGTTCTGGACGCCGGCAAAGGCGCCGTGGCGGTCCTGATCGCCCGCGCGTGGCTTGGCGAAGACGCGGCCCAAGTCGCAGCTCTCGGGGCGTTCCTTGGCCACCTGTTCCCGATCTACCTGATGTTCAAAGGCGGTAAAGGAGTTGCCGTATTCCTCGGCATTATGCTCGCGCTGAACTTCTGGGCTGGCCTTGCCGCCTGCGCCACATGGCTGGCGATTGCACTGATCTTCCGCATTTCGTCGCTGTCGGCGCTCGTTGCGTCTGCTGCAACCCCGTTTTGGCTATATGCGTTTGGCATGCCAGCCGCAGTCTGGCTAGGCGTCGTGTTGGCCTGCTTCGTCTGGGTTCGGCACTTCGCCAATATCGAGAGATTGCTGAAAGGTACGGAACCGAAAATCGGCAAAAAGTAAGCGGCGCGTCCGCTACCGAACAAACCTGCTGCCGCTTTAAGCTAAACCTTTCGCTTGATTGAACACACAGCCTGTCACAAAGAGACGGAATAACAATCAAGCGAGGGAATACCCATGAATTTCACGCAGTCCGTTTCAACATGTTTTTCTAAATACATCACCTTCAAGGGCCGCGCCTCGCGCTCGGAACTTTGGTGGTTTGTCCTGTTTATCATTGTCGGAAGCGCCATCGCCGGTGCGGCTGATTCCGCCATATTCGGCAAGAACACTATGATGATGGGTGGGATGGAGTTTTCCTATAATGCCGGATTCATCGGCAATATCTTCGCCCTTGTCACCTTCTTGCCTGTATGGGCAGTCGAGGTTCGCCGTTTGCACGACACCGGCAGATCCGGTTGGTGGTTGTTGCTCTGCCTTATCCCGTTAATCGGTGCGATCATTTTGCTGGTCTGGATGATCGGCAAAGGCACCGGGGGTGACAACGAATACGGCGCTGATCCATTAGCCTAAAGAAATCGCCCCGCCGGGAATGCGGGACGACCAATTCTAGTAGGAATATTCCTGATAGACGCGCTTGATATCCCCGCCCCATTCGCACTGATACAAACGTTCCAGTTTCTTGGCTGGCGAGTATCCGCGATCGACGATTTCCTGCAAAGCATTGAGGAAATGTGTCTCGTCGGGGATCATACCTCCCGCCCCCGGTCTCGCCCGCGCTTTTAGACCGGCCTCGGAAATTGCCAGCAAATCCTTGGCCACATCCAGAACTTCGCGCCCGTTAACACGCGCCTGCAAACCGTCCTTAGCCACATCTATCCGCAGCTGGTCACGCTGTTCCGCGGTCCAGTCCTTGCAAACATCCCACGCCGCATCGAGCGCGTTTTGGTCATACATCAACCCGACCCAGAAGGCTGGCAACGCACAGATTTTGCGCCAAGGGCCGCCGTCGGCGCCGCGCATNTCCATGTATTGCTTGATNCGCGCNTCGGGGAAAGCGGTGGTCAGATGGTCGGCCCAATCGGAAAGCGTTGGNATTTCNCCGGGCAATGCCGGCAGTTTTCCAACCAGAAAATCGCGGAACGACATGCCTAGCGCGTCGATATACTTNCCATCGCGGTAAACGAAATACATCGGCACATCGAGGGCATATTGCACCCATGCCTCGAACCCGAAGCCGTCTTCAAACACAAACGGCACCATACCGGTGCGGGCCTTATCGGTGTCTTGCCAAATACGGGCGCGCCATGACTGGTAGCCGGTTAACTTGCCCTCGAAGAACGGGGAATTCGCAAACAGTGCCGTTGCAATTGGCTGCAAGGCGATACCGGTACGCAGTTTGTGCACCATGTCCGGCTCGGACGCGAAATCGAGATTAACCTGAATAGTTGTCGTGCGGTACATCATCTGCGTGCCGTGCGTACCAACCGTGCCCATGTACGGGGTCATCAGCTTGTAGCGCCCCTTCGGCATCATCGGCATTTGCTCTTCCGTCCATTCCGGCGCTGCGCCCATGCCAAAGAAACGCGCGCCAATACGGTCGGCGACGGTTTTTACTTCGCGAAGATGCTCGTTCGCCTCGTCACAGGTCTGATGGATACTTTCCAGCGGCGCACCAGAGAGTTCCAACTGCCCGCCCGGTTCCAGACTGACGTTCGCACCATCTTTGGTTAGACCGATCAGATGTCCTGCTTCCTCAACCGGAGCCCAGCCGAATTCGTCCCGCAACCCTTCGAGAATTGCCTTGATCGACCGCTCGCCCTCGTACGGGATGGGTTTCAGGGTATCTTTACAATAACCGAACTTCTCGTGCTCGGTGCCGATGCGCCATTCGCTCTTGGGTTTACAACCAGCGGACATGTATTCTGCCAGTTGCGAGTGGTGCTCGATCGGGCCACCACCGGACTGAGGTATCGACATTTATGGAACTCCCGTTTTTATGTTCTGACTATCGACTTAGGATGCCCGTATCTGCGGCGCAAGTCATGTTATCGTGTTTTGTGGACCGCGCTGCCAAATCGTGAAAATCTCCTGCGTTTCGGCCCTCATAGCCCGTAGAATTTTTTCGTAACCGAGGTTCGGAAGGGCCGCGAAAGTTTCCACCAATTGTTCCGCTCCGTCCGCCGAAGCCGGTATCACCAGCGAGCCCTCCGGGCCCCATAGGATCCAGTTTCGGTCACCGCTGGCGCTAGGCAGGGTTGAAAGCTGAAGGCGCAATAACGTGTCCAATTCGACAGTGCCACCTTTTTCAGGCGCGAAGTAGGTGATTTCCCGCTCACGGACCTCCACGATACCGGGCCCGTCAGCATCAACGGAAATGCGGGCGCGCATGTAGGACACATAGAGGATACTGCCAATAACAGCGGCGATTGCCAGCCCGATGATGCCGGAAATCCAGCTCGATTGCACGATTGCCTTCCATAACAGCCAGATCGACAGGGCGAAAAGCACCGCAATCAGGGCAGGTTCTCGCCAGCGGCGCAGCGTGTGGATCGCTTCGGGACGTAAAAAAGCCATGCCTAGTCCTAGATGTCAGCGGGGGCGAAGAAGGTTATAGTGTAGTGACCGATCTGCTCAAAGCCAATGGCCCGATAGGCACGCGAGGCGTTTTCATCCGCCGAAAACAGAACCGCGTTTTTGACGCCAGCGGCGCGGGCTTCAGCCAAATGCAGCGCAACGGCCAATCGGGCGTAGCCGCGAACGCGACGCTCGGGCGGGGTGTAGACACCGCCGACCAGCACCGTATCGGGTAAAACTGCATTGAACGCGGTCTGCGCGACCAAGTCACCATTTTTTACCAAAACCCGCATTTTGCCCGATTTCATACGCTCCGCCGCGTCATGTTTACTTTTGTCGCGGGTTTCGTCGTTGTCCTGTCCCAGTCCGGTTTCGATCATATAAGCAAACGCCCATTTCTCTAGAACGGCGATATCCTCGTTCACCGGCTTTCGAAGGCTTGAACCACGATTGGCCGGAACTACCAGATTATCGAGATCGAGGGAAAACAACGGCTCTACATCGTCAAAAGTCGTCGGCGCATCTTGCATGCCGAAAGCCTCTCGTAATTCCGCGACCTGACCGGATTCGCCCAGCATTGCAGTGTATTCTGTGTCCTCCCGCAAATTTTCTTTCATAAACCGCGCGATTTCCGCGATCCCATCAGGCGCCTGCACCATCAGCGTCCCGCTATTCGAGATAGCCGCTACCCCTTGGATCGCGCCACCCTTCTCCCGCAGAAAGTAGCGCATGGCGTTTGGGTGATCGCTGCGCCCGATGCTGTAGTCCCGCAAATTACCACGCAGGAACATGGAGGTTTCATGGCGTTTGGCAAGAAACGCATCCAACCGCAGTGTGTCGTCGCGCGTCGCTTCTCGTAAAATAACTCTCAATCCCAATCTCCCAAGACCGATTGCCACGCAGTCAGTGCAGCAATCGCCGCCGTGTCAGCCCGCAATATCCGGGGACCAAGCGTAACCGACGTCACCTGCGTCATGCCCCTTAGCTGCTCGACCTCCTCGGGCGAGAACCCGCCCTCGGGACCGATAACGATCGCCCATTTACCACCTGTCTTCTGCGCCAATGCCTGCGCCACCGGCAATGCCACGCGACTTTCATCGCAGAACATCAACTGTCGGTCCTCCGGCCAGTCAGCCAACACATCGGAGAGCTTTTGGATATCGGTAACCTCTGGCACAAATGTGCCACCGCACTGCTCGGTGGCCTCCATCGCATACGCTCGGAGGCGGTCGATCTGTATCCGATCCATATTCGTGTAGCGGGTAAGCACGGGCATGATCCGCGCTGCACCCAGTTCGGCGGCTTTCTCTACAATAAACGCGGTGCGGGCTTTCTTGATCGGCGCGAACATCAGCCAGAGGTCCGGTGGCAAGCGCAATGGTGCCGTTTGTTCGCGAACTGCGAGACGCCCCGTCCGCTTGCCGGCTTCGGCGACTTCGGCCAACCATTCGCCATCGCGACCGTTAAATAACAGCACATTTGCGCCGGTTTGCAGACGCATAACGTTGAACAGATAGTTCGCCTGTTCTTTTGTCAGGACAATCCCTTGCCCTGATGCCAGTGGACCCTCTACAAAGAGCCTGATTTTTGCGTGTTTCTTAGCCATGGTATGCCCCTATGAATCAAGACGATCATATGCCTGAACCGAACCAAGATGGAAGAGTTGCCGATGCGACGACGCTAAATTGGGTGGATCGCTTTGCCCCGCGCTGGTCACGCCCCTATTTGCGGCTGTCGCGTGCGGATCGACCTGCGGGGACGTGGCTGCTTCTGATTCCGTGCTGGTGGGGGTTGGGACTGGCGGTCGCGGCCGATCCTGCGGGTGGAAACCTCGGTGACATCTGGATCGCAATCGGCTGTGCCATCGGTGCATTCCTGATGCGCGGCGCGGGGTGCACATGGAACGACATATCGGACCGCGAGTTTGACGCACAGGTCGCGCGGACAAAATCGCGCCCGCTGCCGTCTGGTCAGGTCACGGTCAAACAAGCTGCCGTCTGGCTGGCCCTGCAAATGCTGATAGCCTTTGCCGTTTTGTTAACCTTCAACCCCTTTACTATCGCCCTTGGCATCGCGGCGCTGATACCGGTCGCGGTCTACCCGTTCGCCAAGCGCTTTACCTGGTGGCCGCAAGTCTTCCTCGGCATCGCTTTCAACTGGGGCGCGCTGTTGGCGTGGGCGGCGCATGAAGGTGCGCTAGGATGGCCGCCGGTTTTGCTTTACCTTTCCGGCATCGCCTGGACGTTGTTCTATGACACGATCTATGCGCATCAGGACAAAGACGACGACGCCTTGATCGGCGTTAAATCGACGGCGCGCCTATTTGCGGAAAAGACACCGCGATATCTGCTGGTGTTCATGATCCTCGCTGTCGTTCTCATGATGATGGCTGCGATTTCCGCGCTGGCGAGTGGCACGCCCGTCACGCTATTGCTCGGAATAATGGCCGCTTGGGCCTTCGGATTGCATATGTTTTGGCAGATGCGCCACCTCGATATCGACGACGCTGAAAAATGTCTGCACCTGTTTCGTTCCAATCGGGATGCAGGGTTGATCGCCGCCGCAATCCTCGCCATCGGCGCTTTACTGTAATCTAGGCGACAGGGCGGTTGCCCTGCCTGAAATCATCGCTTAGAAAACAGCCAACTAAACGACTCCGAGGTCCCATGCGCCCTGCCGCCATAGCATTCGCCACAGCCGGATTTCTGGCCAGTATCGCCGCCGCTGCGGTGGTCGCCAATTTTGCCGTAGCAAAACTGGAAGACGCAACCATGCGGAATTCCAAAACCGCGCTGGTGGCATCGGGTCAAGGCTGGGTCGAGATCGAAACCGACGGAATGTTGGTCAAACTCACCGGAACCGCTCCGGATGAACGCCGCCGCATGGTGGCGTTGGACGCAATTGGTGGTGTAGTTTCTTCATCCCGTATCCGTGACACTCTCGAGGTTGAGGAAAGCGTCGCTGCCGTAGCGCCGGAATTCGCGCTGGAGATCCTGCGAAGCGGCACGGATGTTTCACTGATCGGCATCACTCCGGTAGAAGGCGACGTTGATGTTGTCCGCAACGCCGTTGACCGGATCATAGACGTCTCGTTGATCGACATGAAAGAATCCACCAGTTGGGATGCACCGGAAGGCTGGCAAACCGCGCTTGGTTTCGGGGCCGAAATTATGACCCGCATCGAGCGGGCGAAAATCAGTATCAAGCCGGGTGAAGTCAACGTGAGCGCCGTCGTGAAAAGCGATGCGGAAAAACGGTCGTTGCAGCAAGACCTTGCCTCGATCCGGCCCGCTGATATTGAGTTTACAATTGATATCACAGCCCCGCGCCCGATCTTTGCGCCGTATATGTTGACGTTGAAAATAAGCGAAGATGAAACCGCGCTTATGTGTTACGCGCTGACGCAAGAAGGCGCGGCGCGCATTCTTGCCGCCGCAAAGCTTGCCGGCGTGACAGAAAGCGCCTCTTGTGAAATTGGTCTCGGTGCCCCTACGGATACATGGGCAGATGCGGCAGTTGCCGGTATTGATGCTATAACAAAGTTGGGCGGTGGCAAGCTGGAGATGATCGATTCCGGTGTTACCCTGACCGCCCCGCTTGGATTTAACCCCGAAGCCTTCAACACGATTAGCCTTGCGTATAGAGAGGTTCTTCCGCAATCCTATGCGTTCAAAGCCGTGCTGCCCGAAGCCGAAGTCGTCAACGACGAGACCCGCCCTTATTTCCACGCGCAACTGCGTGACAACGGCAGCGCGCTTATGAACGGCGTCACCATCGACGAAATTTCCAAACGCACGTTGCTGACCTATGCCGAAGCCAAGTTCGGCCACGGCTCCGTCAACGACATCACCAAAATTGCCGAATTCGCGCCCCATGGATGGACATCCCGCCAACTGGTCGCACTCGAAGTATTGTCGATGCTGCGGGTCGGCAATATCAACGTAACCGAAGACACCGTGACCGTCAGCGGCACCGGCGAAACCGAAGGGTTATACGACGCCATTCTGAGCAAACTCGAAGTCGGGTTCGGCGCCGACGCGCAATTCGAGATAACAGTGGAAGAAGACGTTCCGGCATCGGTCGTCGAAGATTTGCCCGACCCGAAAGAATGTGAAGCTGAAATTGCCACCCTGTTGGCGGAGAACCAAATTCTGTTCGCACCCTCCTCGGCAGTGATTGAATCTTCGTCGGTGAAAACCATCAATACTATCGTCACGATCCTGAACCGTTGCAGCCATGCAGCATTTGAAATCGGTGGCCATACCGACAGTCAGGGCCGCGAGGAGATGAACAAAAACCTGAGCCAGAGCCGCGCCGACGCTGTGCTCGACTCGCTGCTGGCACGTAACATGTTGCTCGGGGAACTAACGGCCGTTGGCTACGGCGAAAGCCAACCGATTGCCGACAATGAAACCGAAGAAGGGCGTCAGGAAAACCGACGCATCGCTTTCAAATTGCTAGGGGACACCACAGATGGACAGAACTGATTTGACACTGATAATCGGGTCTGCACTGGTTGCGGCCCTCATCATCGGATGGACCGTTCGCTGGTTCTTTGACCGCATGAACACCACTGGCCCGATGGCCTCGGACGAGGTTGTCGCCCGGATGCGCGAAGCTGAGGCTGCACAGGCCGCTGCCGAGAGCCGCGCCGACGAGATTGAAGCGCAAGCCCGCCGAACCGAAAGCCAGCTACACGCGGAACTGGATGCCGCCATGACCGGTCTAGGGAACGCCCGCCGCGAAGCCGAGCAGTGGCGCACCGACGCCGAAGCATGGCGTGCGGAGGTTGACGAGTTACGCGGGCATTAAGACCAGCGGTTCAGCGCCTCTTCGTCAGCATCACGGGCATCAACCCATTTACCGCCATCCGCAGTGCCTTCTTTCTTCCAGAAAGGCGCGCGGGATTTCAGGAAATCCATCAGAAATTCAGCCGCCTCGAAAGCGTCACCGCGATGCGGCGAGGCCGCAGCCACCAGCACGATCTGCGCACCCGGCTCCAGCTTGCCATAGCGATGGATGATCCGCGTTGCCTGCAGCTGCCAACGAGAATTGGCCTTGGCCTCGATTGCAGCCAACGCCTTTTCGGTCATGCCGGGGTAATGCTCCAGCTCCATTTCCGCAATACCCTCGCCACCGGCGGTATCCCGCACCAGCCCCGTGAAAGTCACCACAGCGCCGATATCAGTACGGCCAGCACTCAGGACCTTTAGCTCGGCACCAACATCGAAGTCTTCAGCCTGCACGCTGACTGACATATCAGCCCCCTGTCATCGGTGGGAAAAACGCGATTTCGCGAACACCGACGAGCGGCGCGGATAGCTCGGAAAGCTCCTGATCCAGCGCCACGCGAATGGCGTTCATATCCGAAAACGCAAGGTCATAGCGCTCCTCGCGGTCACGCAATTCGGCGACCAAATCGGCCACCGTCTCGGCGGATGTTTCAACAACCTCGCGCGGCACACCAATGCGCTCGCGCACCCAAGCGAAATACAAGACCTGCATTAGTTTTCCTCTCGTAGGAATGGCAGTGATTTACGGAAATAGTCAAATCCGGTGATCAAAGTCAGCAACGCGGCGAGCACCAACAAACCGAGACCGGCCCATGTTACCACCTTGAACGACTGGAACAGCAGCCAGAGGTTGCCGGTATCCTCGACTTCACCATTGATCACGGCCCTGGCGTAATCTGCTTCCATGCCAAACATGTTTCCAGCCACATAGAATTGCAGCATGTGCCCCAGCAACAAGGCCGCAACCGCAACCATCTGCACGGTGGTTTTCCACTTCGCAAGCTTGGTAACTTTCAGGGTGCTGGCGCTTGCACCTAGGAACTCCCGCAGGCCGGAGACGAATATTTCGCGAAACATAATCGCTACCACGGCGATCAGAATAAGGAAGTCCTGCCACGGCCAGACGACCAACAGGTTGCCAGCCGAAAGTGACACCACTACGACAAGCGCAATCACCACCATCACCTTGTCGGCGATCGGGTCCAGCATCCGTCCGAAATTGCTAGTCTGGTTCCACTTACGCGCCAAATACCCGTCGAGGAAATCAGTCAACGATGCCCCTACGAACAAGATCAGCGCCACCCAGTCCGCCAAGGGGCTGGGAAACACGATATATGCCAACGGCACGCCCGGAGCCGCTAGTAGACGTAAAACGGTCAGAATATTGGGAATGTTCCAGCGCATGATCTCTCCAGTTCAGTTACCCATGCTTAACGGTTTATTCGCCGCTGTGGAAGAAGCCATAGATGCTTTCTGCCATGGCATCCGAAATTCCTTCAACCGCCTTCAAATCCGCAAGCCCGGCCCGCGTTGCCGCCTTCGCCGAACCGAAATGTGCCAGCAACGCCCGCTTACGCATCGCGCCGACGCCGGGCACATCGTCCAGCGGTGTCGCCCCGACCGCTTTCGCCCGCTTGGTACGATGCGCGCCAATGGCGAAACGGTGCGCTTCGTCGCGCAAGCGCTGCACGAAATACAAAACCGGATCGCGGTGGGGCAGCGAAAACGGCCGCTTGCCGGGGCGGTGGAACTCTTCCTTACCGGCATCTCGGTCCTCGCCCTTGGCGATGCCGACAATAGCCACACCTTCAACCCCGAGTGCATCCAATGCTGTCACGGTCGCCGACACCTGCCCCGCGCCACCGTCGATCAGCAGCAGATCTGGCCACATGTCGGTTTTGCGTTCAGGGTCTTCCTTCAGCAAACGTCGGAAACGACGGTCGAGTACCTCGCGCATCATCCCGAAATCGTCACCGGGGGTCAGCTCGGTATTCTTGATGTTGAACTTGCGGTAACTGGATTTCATCCAACCCTCCGGTCCCGCCACAACCATGCCGCCGACCGCGTTGGTGCCGGAAATGTGGCTGTTATCGAAAACCTCGATCCGTTCCGGTGTTTTCTCCAATCCAAATGCGGCGGCCAGCCCCTCGAGCAATTTCGTCTGGGTGGCGGTTTCCGACATCTTGCGCGCCAAAGCCTCGCGCGCATTGCGCTCGGCGCCCTCGACCAAAACACGCTTTTCGCCACGCCGCGGGACCAACAGTTCGACTTTGCGGCCAAGTTGCGTCGTTAACGCCTCTTCCAGCAGATCCGCGTTCTCGATTTCATGACTTAGCAGCAACAACCTTGGTGGTGTTTTGTTTCCATAGAACTGCCCAATAAAAGCCTCCAGTATCTCGGCTGGCTCGGCACCGGCACCAGTTCGTGGGTAATATGCCCGATTGCCCCAGTTCTGGTTAGCGCGGATGAAGAATACCTGCACACAAGCCTGCCCGCCCTCCTGACTAAGACCGATGATATCCGCCTCGGAAACCCCTTGCGGATTGATACCTTGCGAGGTCTGCACCGCCGTCAGCGCACTGATCCTGTCTCGGAGAGAGCCGGCTTTCTCGTATTCCATCGCCTCGCTCGCCTCGGCCATCTGCTTGGCGAGACCAGCCTGAATGGCGGTCGACTTGCCCGACAAAAACCTGATCGCGTCCTGCACGGTTTCTGCGTATTCCTCGCGACTGATCTTCCCAACACAAGGGGCCGAGCAACGTTTTATCTGGTATTGCAGACATGGCCGCGTACGGCTCGAAAAAATCGAGTCAGAACAATTCCGCAACAGAAAGACTTTTTGCAAATGATGCAGCGTCCGGTTCACCGAGCCCGCCGACGCGAAAGGCCCGAAATACATCCCCTGCCCCTTTTTGGAGCCACGATGCTTCTGCGCCTGCGGATAATCGTGATGGGTCGTGACCACGATGTTCGGAAAACTCTTGTCGTCACGCAGCAGCACATTGTAGCGCGGCTTCAACTGCTTGATCAGGTTCTGCTCCAGCAACAAGGCTTCGGTTTCGGTTTGCGTGGTCAGAAACATCATTTGCGCCGTCGCCGAGATCATCCGCCCGATCCGTGCGGTATGACCGGTCAGGCGCGCATAATTCGACACACGTTTCTTCAGGTTCCGCGCTTTACCAACATAAAGAACCTCGCCCCTGGCATCGAGCATCCGGTACACTCCGGGACTGTTATCCAAAGTGTTCAGATACTTCTGAATGACTTTAAATCCAGTTTCGGCAGCGTCGTCGACCAGCGCGACGCCCTCTTCCTCGAAGCCTGAATTTTGATGATTTTCGGTCAATTAACCTGCATGCCTCTGATGAAAACGATTCTTATGTTAGCTGTATTGTTCATGATAATATTTCAAGAGAAAACATGTCCACGGTTCCTGTGGATAACTCTGTTGGTAAATTTCCTGACACTCGCCAAAAACCAACAATACTTGAAAAGATTACCCATTGGTTAAAAAATAGGCAATTCAATAAGTTGTTGTTATTGTTGCGGTATTTTTATTTCGTTGACGGGTTTTCAAGACATGTGACAGAATCATTACAGAAATGTGAAAGAACTCGGGTCAAGTGGAAAAGTCAGAAAAGTTCCGATTTTTTGGCTATAATTTTAGCATATTGAAAAGCAAAGGTTTTTTACTCTACCCCGAGGACATCCGGCGTTTTCCATGCCAGATGCTGGCCACCATCAAGGCAAATCAACTGGCCAGTCATGCCGTCAATTTCGAGAATAAAATCCAGTGCTTTGCAGATTTCCTGCGGGTTGGAACCGCGTTCCAAAATCGTTGCCGCCCGTTGCTTGGCGAAATGTTCGGCGGTCTGACGCGTCCCCTGCATTGTCGGCCCCGGCCCGATTGCGTTGACGCGAATGTGCGGGGCGAGAAATTGGGCCGAAGTCTGCGTAAACGCCCAAAGACCCGCCTTGGCGAGGGTGTAGGTGGCAAATTCCGGTGTCAGCTTACGAACCCGCATATCGGCCATATTGACCACACAAGCCCGCGCTACCGGCTCGCCATTTTCGTCGTTAACCGCTTTAGGAGCCTGATCCGCAAAAGCCTGTGTCAGGAACACCGGCGCGCGAAGGTTGGAGTTGATATGACGGTCCCAGCTTTTGATGCTGGCGGTTTCCAGATTGTCATACTCGAAAATCGAGGCATTATTGATCAGAATATCAAGCGGCGCGCCAATGGCGGCCACTGCCCGTCCTACCAGCGTTTCGGTGTCGTGGATGTCGAGCAGGTCGGCGTGTACAGCCGCGGCCTTAACGCCAAGCGCCCGCGCTTCGTCTGCGGTGGATTCGGCTTCGTCTGCGCTGCTGGAATAGTGGATAACCACATCGACGCCTTTAGCAGCCAAGTGCAGAACCATGGCGCGCCCCAGACGTTTCGCGCCACCGGTAATCAACGCAGTTCTTGCCATGGTATTCTCCGGTTAGTGCAGCATCGACACAATATAGACCACATAAGCGGTCAGAAACAAGAATCCCCATAAACGGGAAAGTTTCAACCCAAAAAACACGAATAAGGCGAGCACAGCAGATGACGCCAGCATTATCCACAGATCGCTGTATAGGAACCTTGGGGCGATTTCCAACGGCCCAAAGAAACTCGCGATCCCCATGATCGCTAGCAGGTTAAACATATTCGAACCGATGACATTACCAAGCGCCACGTCTGCCTGCCGGCGGAATGCAGCGACAACTGTCGTTGCAAGCTCGGGTAATGAGGTGCCAATAGCAACCAGAGTCAGCCCGACGATTTCTTCCGAAATCCCGTGTTTATCGGCGATCCCAAGCGCGCCTTCGATCAATATGTCCGCGCCAAACGGTAAGCCGATCAGACCTGCGATCATATAAGCGGAAACTTTCCAGACCGGCATATTCGGGTCTGCGTCTTCCAACTCGGACAGATCTTCCGAGGTTACGCTATCGATATTCACGCCACGACGGGCCCTACGTGCGGCAACAAAAGCATCACCGAGCATCGCCACAAGTAACACCAGCAGCACGATGCCTTGCCAGATATGCAGCGGACCAAGATAGCAAAGCGCAATAAAAACAACGGACGCCGCAATCATCTGGATATAGCTGCGCCTCGTGTCGCAACGGCTGGTATCCATCGTCATCATCAAGGCAGGTATACCAAGAACCAGCAATACGTTGGCGGTGTTTGAACCCACCACATTTCCAAGGGCGATACCGGGAGCGCCTTCCAATGCGGATTGCACTGCGATCAGTAACTCGGGAGCGGACGTGCCGAAACCGACGATGGTAAAGCTGACGATCAAAGCTGGGATACCCAAACGCAGGCTAAGGGAAACCGCACCTTTGACCAGCGAGTCGCCCGCCACAAGCAGGACAATCAGACCAGCAAATACTAAAAGTATATCCATCAAATTCTGGCGGTCCCTATCCGTAAACGCCTATTTGGCGCTTTTCTTACATGTGCACGGCTCGATACCAATCAGGTAGTTTCCGCATGTCTTGCATTTTTTCGCACGACGTAACTCTTTGGGTTTCTTTAGTTTCAAAACCCGCAACTTGCCAAACATGCCAAGTGCTACGATTACGATCAAGAAGATTGAGACAACTTTATACATCATATCACACTTATAACCCGAAACGGGACCAGTTCATACGGTCCTCCACGTCGGAGATCACATTGGCGGCGCCAAACCTGCTAAGTATCGAACGCTTCAACCCATGATCACGCAGTCTTACGTCGTCGCCAAACAACGCCTTCATCTTGGGTACAAGATGCGCAATCCCATCGACCAGACCGTTCTCGATCGCCTGCTTTCCAACCCAGATTTCGCCGGTAAATAGATCTTTGTCACCGACTTTTGCACCACGGCGCGAAGTAACCTGAGCGATAAAGTTTTCGTGGATGACTTTTTGCAATCCTTTGATCCGCTCGACATCCTCGTCTTTCACGGGCCGGAATGGATCCAGCATCGATTTGTCTTCGCCCGCCGTATAGATACGACGTTCGACACCCTGACGCTCCATCAGTTCGTTAAACCCGAAGGAGGCTGAAATCACCCCGATCGAGCCGATAATCGAGTTCCCGTCGACGTAAATCTCGTCTGCCGTCGTCGCCAGCCAATAACCGCCAGAGGCTGCCAC
>JGI24025J20009_10000161_pt1 | contig 52256 bp, 52 predicted proteins | sample Cruoilmetagenom3_FD_20009 | JGI IMG/M metagenome (IMG submission 20009)
GTTAACTCAGGAAAAGTGCGGCTTGGGCGAGCTGTTCCACAGCGTCATCGGCGCTCACCTGATCGCCATAATCGCTCGCAGTCCAGTCCTTGGCCAATTGCGCGCGGTCGCGGGTTCCGTCGCATAGTGACAGGAAATGCCTTGGACCTTCCTGCATGGTGACGACTTTCAAATCGAGCGAGAACAGGATCGGCATTCCCATTGCCACCTGCGCACGCACCAGCGGACTAGCTTCCGGGTAATCGCCCGGCTGCGTAGTGCCGGGATAAGGTAGCGCGTGCAGCGTCACGACAGAGTTGCGATACAATTCCAACAGCGCCTCGCATTGGTCTTGTGATCCCGCAAACTGCGCCAGCGGCAAGCGAGTAGGCCATGCCTTGCCCAGCGCATGCAAGAAGTCCGCAATAGGCGCGTCATCGATGGAGAACGGACCTTCGGCATGGTCGAATTCGGAATCGCTCGTCCGTTCAACCTTGGCGCTGGCGTAAAGTCCATCAAACGCCGAGAAATCCGCGATCCTTGCCGGATTGCGGCCNGGACGGACGAACAGGCTCTGGTGGAAAAAGGCCACCGCTTCGTAATCGCTCGCCTGCGCGGCGGCGACGACGGCGGCATCGTCCATCGCTTCGCCCGGCAGGCCGTCGGTAATCATTTTTGGCACGGCATCGTTGAGAAACGCCAGATTGTGCGCCCCTGCCGCAGCGACAACGTCGGACAGCGCCTGCGGGTGATACTCGTTCGACAATTCATCATGATAGAGCGAGCCGTCATTCTTCGCCGCCATCGGTGCAGCGACTTTGCGCAGTGCCTGCTGCACCATGCGTTCGCCCTCCCGGTCGGCGGAATAGGCGCGCAGCACTTCGCGCGCCTTCGCGATCCGCTCCGCGCCTTCCAATCCGTCGACTTCACGGCGCACCATGTCGCGCACGGCCATACGCAGGAAGCCGCCCGGCTGCGCGTTGTAGCTGACGAAAGCGATTCCATCGGGCGAGAGCACGCGGTCAATCAACCGCCAGGTCGCCTCGCGCACAGCTTCCGGTACCCAGGCATAGAGGCCATGAGCGATGACGTAATCATATGAGCCCTCGGCCTTCTCGGCCCAGTCGAGAAGATCACCGACGACCACATCGACATTGGTGAGGCCAGCCTCGGCCACCAGCGCCTGCCCGCGCGAAATCGCGGCCTGCGAGAGATCGAAGCTGGTGAAATGTGCATCAGGCAGCCCAGCTGCCATCGCGGCGAGGTTAAGCCCGTCACCACCAGCGATCTCCAGCACCCGCGCGGTGCGCGGATCGGGGGCGGACAGACCGTGCAGGCGAGCGATGGCAGCAAGATGCACGGGATGCGTGCCGGGATAGGTTGCCGCCGGATATTCGACCGCGTCGTAGCTGAACTGATCGTCCATCGGCTTCCCCCTCTTGCCAAATTTGTAAAGTCTGTCCGCTAGCGGCCCACCGCGACATAGGTGAAGCCATGGTCCTCAACATCGCGGCGCGAATAGAGATTACGCAGATCGACCAGAAGCGGCGCTTTGAGAAGATCTTTCACGCGTTCCAGATCGAGCGCGCGAAACGCATCCCATTCGGTCACGATGACTGCCGCATCCGCCCCATCGAGCGCGTCATAGGCTCCCTCGCAATAGGTCACATTATTCAGCACTTTGGCAGCCTGTTCCATGCCTTCGGGATCGTAGGCCTTCACCCTGATGCCAGCATCCTGCAACGCCTGCACAACACTGATCGCAGGGCTGTCGCGCATGTCATCGGTGTTGGCCTTGAAAGTCAGGCCCAGCACAGCAACCGTCTTGCCGTGCTGTTCGCCGCCGCCCATCGCCTGGACCACCTTGCGGCCCATCGAGCGTTTGCGCTGGTCATTGCTGGCCACCACGCTTTCGACGATACGCAGCGGTGCTTCATAGTCCTGCCCTGTCTTGAGCAGCGCCAGCGTATCCTTCGGAAAACAAGATCCACCATAACCCGGCCCCGGCATCAGGAAGCGATTGCCGATGCGGCTGTCCAGCCCGATCCCCTTGGCCACATCGCGCACGTCGGTGCCAACTTTCTCACACAAATCAGCGATCTCATTGATGAAGCTGATCTTGGTTGCGAGGAAGGCGTTGGCGGCATATTTGGTCAGTTCCGCACCGCGCCGGCTCATCGACACAAGCGGGCTTTCGTTGCGGGTGAGCGGGCGGTAGATTTCTTCCAGAACGCGCATCGCATGATCGTCATTCACGCCGATGACCACTCGGTCGGGGCGCTTGAAATCGTCAATCGCGGCACCTTCGCGTAAGAATTCAGGGTTGGAGGCTACGGAAAACTCCAGCTCGGGCGCTTCTTCGCGGATGATGCGCTCCACCTCATCGCCTGTCCCCACTGGCACGGTGGATTTATCGACCACCACCACGCCTGCAGGAAGAAGCGGCGCCATTTCCTGCGCAGCAGCATAGACGTAGGACAAATCCGCATGACCATCGCCGCGCCGCGAAGGCGTGCCGACCGCGATGAACACCGCATCGGCATTGGGCAGCGCCTGCGCCAGATCGAGCGTGAAGGATAAGCGTCCAGCCTCGACATTCTTGGCCACCAGCTCGTCCAGACCCGGCTCGAAGATCGGAATTTCGCCGCTGAGCAGCGCGTCGATCTTCGACTGGTCCTTGTCCACGCAGATCACTTCATGGCCGAAATCGGCAAAGCAGGCGCCCGAAACGAGGCCGACATAGCCGGTACCGATCATTACGATATGCATGGATGTTTCCTTTGCACGAGGGGAGAATAGGCAGGCCGTACTGCCGGAAAACTAATCAAGTGCTCCTAGTCGAAGCGGTTCGTCGCAGGCAAGTCTCAGCCGCGCGATCAGCCCCTACCACGATAGGGCGCAACCCCCTGATCGGGCAGCCACAGGCCTTCGGGCGGCGCCCCGCTTTGCCAGAACACGTCGATTGGAATGCCGCCGCGCGGATACCAATATCCGCCGATACGCAGCCATTTGGGTTGCATTTCGGCAGCCAGCCGCTGGCCAATGCCCACCGTCACATCCTCGTGAAAGCCATTGTGGTTGCGAAAAGCGCCAAGAAACAGCTTGAGGCTTTTGGATTCGACGATGGTTTCGCCGGGCGCATAGTCGATCACCAGATGCGCGAAATCGGGCGCGCCGGTCACCGGGCACAGGCTGGTGAATTCGGGAGCGGCAAAGCGCACCAGATATAGCGCGCCGGGGCGCGGATTGGGGACGTAATCCAGCCTCGCCTCTTCGGGAGAGGTTGGCAGAGGTGTTTGCTGGCCAAGAAACTGCGGCTGGCCTGAAGTATCACTATCGCTCATGGCGAGCACAGATGGCGCGAAGCATGGCGCAGCACAAGGGGGCGCGGGCACGGATGTGATGCAAATGCTATGCAGAGCGCCGATTGCGGCGTATCGCGTTAACCATGGATGCGGGGGACGATCACACAGAAGAGGAAGCTCTGGTCGCGGCCGATGCGCCAGCGCTGGCGATTGATCTTTTGCCGACACGGCTATCGGTGGGGCCGACGCGCGTGTTGCTCAACTGGCGCTTGGACCTGACCAATGGCGGCGATAGCCATATCGTCGCGCTCCGCATCTGGAGCGATATGGTAAGCGCACACAGCGCGGTTCCCAGCAGCGAACAGCTCGGCGGGCCAGACCCGGATGATGCGGGCCTGCACACGGTCGCGCAACTGGCCCCCGGCGACACGGCAAATGTGATGGGCGAATGGCAAATGCCGCGCAACGCCGTGCGCGCGGTGGACAATTCGCCTGACCAGCTCATTCTACCGCTCGCCCGGTTTCGGATTATTGGCGCCGGAATCGCGCCCACGCGCCGCGCCTTCATCATCGGTAGCCCGCCCGCGCCGGGAGATGAGAGGCTGCGCGCGCTGCAATTGAGCGGTGATCTGCAAATCCACGCGCGCCTGTCTGCACGGGCGGTTACGTAACCCTTACGCACACTCCGATTTACCTGCGGCGAGCCAGCGGCTAGTCCGGCAGATATGAACCCTCTCGTCTCAACCCAATGGCTGTCGGAAGAGCTGGGATCGTCCGATCTCCTCGTGCTCGATGCCTCCGCCCATCTTCCCGGTGCCGATCGTGATGCCAAGGCAGAGTTTGCAGAAGCGCATATTCCCGGCGCGCGGTTTCTGGACCTGAAAGCGCTGACCAACCCGCACAGCGACGTGCCATCGGCCCTGCCGACCAAGGTGCAGTTCGAAGATCATCTGGCAGCGCTGGGAATGTCGCATGACAGCCGTATCGTGCTGTATGACAACAGCGCGCTGCGCTCGGCTGCGCGCGCATGGTTCATGTTTCGCTTGTTCAAATTGCCCAATGTCGCGCTGCTTGATGGCGGTTTACCCAAATGGCTGGCGGAGGATCGCCCGGTTGAGAGCGGGCCTGCCGAAGGTAAGCCAGAGAACAGCGACACGATTGCAGTCATCCCCTCCGTCATCGTCACGGTTGCAGACGATGGCCGGGTACGCTGCAAAGCGGACATACTGACCAATATCGACAAATGCGGCGAGCAGGTCGTTGATGCCCGCGATGCAGCGCGGTTTCGCGGCGAGGCGCCCGATATTCGCTCAGGCGTGGCGTCCGGCCATATCCCCGGATCGTGCAACTTGCCGTTCGGCATGGTGCTGAATGATGACGGCACGTTCAAGGATGCTGCGAGCATTCGTGCTGCCTTTACCGAGGCCGGCGTCAATCTCGACCGTCCTATCGTAACGACTTGCGGCAGCGGCATAACCGCATCTGTGCTGCTGTTTGCGCTGCATCTGATCGGCAAGGACGGCGCGCTCTATGATGGCAGCTGGAGCGAATGGGGTGCCGATCCCGCTATGCCCGTGGGTACAGGAGAGCCGGGATGAGCGGGGACGAAAAGAACAACGCAGTTCATAAACCCGCCACACGACTGGTTGAAGCCGGTCGGCGCAAGCAGTGGACCAGCACACCGGGCCAGAAAGGCGGCGTCGTCAATCCGCCGGTCTGGCGCAGCAGCACGCATTTGTATGAGGACACTGCCGATCTCGCCAAGGGCCGCCCCAATGCCGATGGGCATTTCTTTTACGGCAGGCGCGGCGGTCCTACACAATGGGCGCTGGCTGATGCACTGACCGGACTGGAGCCGGGCGCAGACGGGACTGAACTGTTCCCCAGCGGCGTCGCGGCGATTGCCTGCACGCTGATGGCCTTGCTGGCACCAGGTGATGAATTGCTGTTCACCGACAATGCCTATGAACCATCGCGCAATATGGCGCTGGGGATGCTCGAACGCTTCAACATTAGCGCCCGCGCATTCGATCCGCTCGACCCTGACAGTTTCGCAGCCGCGATCAGTGAGAACACCAAGGTTGTCTTGTTGGAAAGCCCCGGCAGCCTGACGATGGAAGTATGCGACATTCCTGCCCTCACCGCCATTGCGCGCGACAAGGGCGTGATCTCGGTGATCGATAACACCTGGGCCTCGCCACTCGGCTTCCCGGCGCTGGAGCGGGGCTGCGATGTCAGCATCATGAGCCTGACAAAACATGTCGGCGGCCATTCGGATTTGATGATGGGTAGCGTCTCGGCCGCCAAGCCGCTCATCATGCGCGTCAGGAAGCATGCGCAATATATGGGGCAGGTCGTTTCGCCCGATGATGCCGCATTGGCGCTGCGCGGCCTGCGGACCATGAAATTGCGGCTCGATCAAACGACCTCAAGCGCATTTGAGATTTGCAAGTGGCTGGAATCGCGTCCCGAAGTTTCCGCTGTGCTTTGCCCCATGCTCCCCGGCGCGCCCGGCCATGATCTGTGGCAGCGCGACTTTTCGGGTGGATGCGGACTGTTCAGCTTCATCTTCAACGATGCGAACAAGCAATCGCGCGCGGCGTTTATCGACGCACTCCATCTGTTCGGGATCGGCTTTAGCTGGGGCGGTTATGAGAGCCTTATCATTCCCGTCGATCCCGGCCCCATTCGGGACCATAATGCGTGGCCGCCGGGGATCGACAGTGGCTGCGGGCTTGGCGTGCGGCTCGCCATCGGGTTAGAGGATACAAGTGATCTGACGAATGATCTGGCGCGCAGTTTTGCGGCCATGGGAGAAACATGAGCGTAACCCCACCCTCGGCGAGTTCTGCTACTGCCGATACCACGGCACCTGAAGCCGTGCCGCTGATTGATCGGCAGACAGGAGAGCCATTGCTTGACCCGGAAACTGGTGAGCAGCTGATGGGCATTGTGGCCAACGCAGCTGTGCCCATGCTCGACCCTGGAACGGGTAAGCCAATGCTCAATCCAGAAACTGGAGAGCCTCTGCTGGCCGCGCCAGTGCCCGAGATCACTCCGGAACCGGAGCCAGAGCCAACCGCAGCGATCTCATCATCTGAAGATTTGCGCGATGCGGTTTCCGAGCGCAGCGAAACCGTTGGCGGATTGGTCGACACGCTGGATGTCGTGGCGCTGGAATTCGGTACGATGCGCGTGTCGCTTTGGGATGTGATCGTCCTGATTGGCGTTGTTGCGCTCGTCATCCTGCTCGCCTGGCTGGCAAACCGGCTCTTGCGCATGGCCCTGCGCCGCATGACCCGGCTGGATGAATCGCAGAGCCTCCTGACCGAGAAAATCTCGACCATTGTCATATGGACAGCGGCATTTCTGCTCGGCATCGATATGCTCGGTATCGACCTCACTGCGCTGGCGGTCTTCTCCGGTGCATTCGGCCTCGCCATCGGTTTCGGACTGCAGAAGACCTTCGGCAACTTGATCGCCGGGATTATTCTGCTGATGGACAAGTCGATAAAGCCGGGAGACGTGATCTCGGTGGCCGATCAGGCTGGCAATGAAAGTTTCGGCCAAATTCGCAAGATCGGCATTCGCGCCATTTCGGTGGTGACGCGCGACCAGACCGAATATCTGATCCCGAACGAAAACCTGATGGTCAATCAGGTGGTCAACTGGTCCTACAGCTCGAAAGATGTGCGGGTGAAGGCGCCCGTCGGCGTCTCTTACAGTAGCGATCTCGATCTGGTGACAAAGCTGCTTTATCAGGCCGTCGATGATACGCCGCGCATTCTCAAGGCGCCTCGACCTCGCGTCAACATCATGGGCTTTGGCGACAGTTCGGTAGACTTAGAAGTGCGCTTCTGGATCAAGGATCCGGAGGAAGGCATGTCCAATATCCGGTCCGAAGTCTATTCCCACATGTGGCGGCTATTCCACGAAAACGATATCGAAATCCCCTTCCCGCAGCGCGATCTCAATTTGCGCGGAAATGACCAGTTTCAACAGCTTGTTGAGGCGATTTCGCAGCAGGTGGAGAAGAATAANGGCGGCTGACGAGCGGACAACGCACATGTTNCGCTAAAGCAAAGCTACACGCGTCCAAATTCATTCTCGCTGGTGGGACCAGCCGCCCGGGTTCATCTAATCGCCATGAAGAGTGGCATCATATATCTTGTCGGAGCGGGTCCGGGCGATCCTGACCTGCTGACGCTGCGCGCCGCGCGGCTCATCGAGCGCGCGCAATTAATCGTGCATGACGGGCTGGTTGATCCGGCGATCCTTGCCCTCACCCGTGCCGACGCGCAGCTGATTTCCGTCGCCAAACAACGCGCACGCCACACTCTTCCGCAGGATGATATCAACGCGCTGCTGGTGCGCGAGGCCAAAGCCGGGCGCGATGTCGTGCGGCTGAAGGGTGGCGATCCCTTTGTGTTTGGACGCGGCGGTGAGGAAATGGAAGCCGCGCAGGCCGCCGGAGTTCGCGTGGAAGTCATTCCCGGAATATCCGCTGCGAATGGCGCAGCCGCAGCGTCGGGCATTGCACTCACGCACCGTAACAGCGCCAGCATCGTCAGTTTCGTCGCTGGCCAGTGCAAGGGCCTTACCGAGCAGGATTGGGCGGGCCTTGCCGGAAAAGGGCGCACGCTGGTGATCTACATGGGCGTGAAAACTGCCCCCCAAATTGCCGAGAAACTGATGGGTGATGGCCTCGCACCCGATATGCCGCTGGCCGTGCTTGAAAACGCCTGCCGCCCGGAAATGCGCGTGCTGCGCGGTCCGCTCGCCGCCCTTCCTGAACTGGTAGAAGCTGAAGCGGTGAAAAGCCCCGCGCTCATCATCATTGGCGAAGTCACGGCGCGTGAGAACACTGCGCTTGCCGAAATCGTGGCGGAGGCTGTGTCATGAAAATCCTGACAGGAAATGATCTGAAAACCGGCGCGGTCGTTTGGTGGGATGGCCAAGGCTGGTCGCTGCACATCGCAGACGCCGCCGATGCTGGCGACGCGAGCGGCGAAATCCTCGCTGGAGAGGAATCAGCGCGGCGTGTGAACGCACCCTATGCCATCGCCGCGGAATTGACCGACGACGGCCCCCGCCCTGCGCATATCAAGGACCGCGTCCGCGCGCTCGGCCCCACCGTGCGCCCCGACCTTGGATACAAGGCCGCTGAACAAAACGGCTGGGACTGGGTGATCTGATGTATCAGTATGATTCTTACGACCAAGCCATGGTGGACGCGCGCGTGGAGGAATTCCGCGATCAGTGCCGTCGCCGCCTCGAAGGCAAGTTGACCGAAGACCAGTTCAAACCGCTGCGGCTGATGAATGGTCTCTATCTGCAATTGCACGCTTACATGCTGCGCGTCGCCATCCCCTATGGCACGCTGAGCAGCGCCCAGATGCACGCGCTGGCGGATATCGCCGATAAATATGACAAGGGCTATGCCCACTTCACGACGCGGCAGAATGTCCAATACAATTGGATCAAGCTGGAAGAGGCAGGTGACCTTCTGGCGGACCTCGCCAAGGTCGAAATGCACGCCATCCAGACCAGCGGCAATTGCATCCGCAACATAAGTTCAGACCACTTTGCTGGCGCTGCGGCAGACGAGCGGGTCGATCCGCGCCCCTATGCCGAATTGCTGCGCCAATGGTCCAGCTTCCATCCTGAATTCAGCTATTTGCCGCGCAAGTTCAAAATCGCGGTGATCGCGTCTGACAAGGACCGCGCAGCAATGCGGCTGCACGATATCGGCATCAATATTGTTGAGCGCGACGGCGCGCTTGGTGCCGCATTCTATGTCGGCGGCGGCATGGGGCGCACTCCTATGATCGCTCCGTTGATCCGCGACTTTGTGCCGCTCGATCAGCTTGTCACCTATTCGGAAGCGTGCCTGCGGGTCTACAATCGCCACGGTCGCCGCGACAACAAGTACAAGGCGCGCATCAAAATCCTCGTCCACGAAATGGGCGCAGAGGAATACACGCGGCAGGTCGAGCTAGAATTCGCGCATTTGCTGGAACAGGGCGTGGAGCCGCCGCCGGCAGAATTGGAGCGGATCAAGCCGTATTTTNCACAGCCATCATATCGTCATCCCAGCGAAATCTGGGATCTCCCCCGGCTGGAGCGTGAGGCTGCCAGCGATCCCAGCTTTCGCTGGGACGATGGGTTTGGGAAGTGGGTCCGCCGCAATACACACCCGCACAAGGCCCCAGGGTACGTCTCTGCCGTCATCAGCCTGAAGCCTGTCGGCGGTATTCCCGGCGATGCCAGCGCGGCACAGATGCATTTGATGGCGGAGCTCGCGCGCGAATATTCCTTCGACGAATGCCGGGTGATGCACACGCAGAACATTGTCCTGCCACATGTCGAAATCGGACGACTGCACGAACTTTGGACCAAGCTGGAGGCAGCAGGCCTTGGCGCGCCCAATCTCGATCAGATCGGCGACATCATCGCCTGCCCCGGTCTCGATTATTGCAGTCTGGCCAATGCCCGCTCGATCCCCGTCGCGCAGAAAATCTCAGAACGCTTCGCCGCCAGCGGCAAGGGCGAGGCTCTGGGTGAATTGAAGCTGAAAATCTCCGGTTGCATCAACGCCTGCGGGCACCACCATGCTGGCCATGTTGGCATCCTCGGTGTCGACCGTAAAGGCGTTGAAAATTACCAGCTGCTGCTCGGCGGGAGCGAGGCGGAAGATGTCTCCCTCGCAAAAATCACCGGGCGCGGATTTGACGAGGCGGGCATTATCAATGCGGTCGAGACAGTCGCCGATGTCTATCTCGACCAGCGGCAGGAGGGCGAGCGCTTCCTTGATACCTACCGCCGCATCGGCATGGATCACTTCAAGGAGGCGCTTTATGGCTGATACTGATCTGGGCACAGGCCGTGACGAAGTGCAGCTGCGCTTCCGTGATGATGCGATGGCAGACGGCGCGCAAGTGACTGTCGATGCCTTTCTCGAGCAGACAGACGCCAGCGCCGTGCGCATCGAGCCAGGCGATGATGCCCGCGATTTGCTGCCGCATCTCGCGCGTATCAAGCTGATTGAAGTGAATTTTCCGACTTTCGCGGACGGACGCGGTTACTCCGCCGCGCGGTTGCTGCGCGAGAACGGCTATACTGGCGAAGTGCGTGCGGTGGGCGATGTTCTGGTGGACCAGATTGCCTATATGCGCCGCTGCGGTTTCGACAGTTTCGCGCCCGATCAGGCCCTTGATGAGGCGGATGTCGAGACCGCCCTAGACCGCTGGCCGCATGTCTATCAGCCTGCTGCCGATACCGCCGTGCCGATATGGAAGTTGAGGCATGGCTGAGGCCGCGCGCTCCATCGATCGAATCGACACCGCACCTGCCTTCACGCAGGGTGATGCCGATGCGCTCAATGCGCGGTTCGCAGGTGTTGGCACGCTCGACATGCTGCGCACGCTGTTTGCTGAGGACACTCTGGGTGAAGTCGCGGTGGTCTCAAGCTTTGGCACCGAAAGCGCAATATTGCTGGACCTCGTCGCACGAGCTGATCGCAATATTCCGGTGATCTTCGTCGATACGCTCAAGATGTTCGAAGAAACGCTCGCCTATCGTGACACGCTCATCGAGCAGCTCGGCCTGCGCAAGCCCTCCGTGGTGCAACCCGATGCCACTGAGCTGACCGCCAAAGACGAGACCGGCCTGCGCTGGTCCTACGATCCCGATGGCTGCTGCGCGATCCGTAAAGTCGAACCACTGGCGCGTGCCAAAACCGGGCTCGACAGCTGGATTTCGGGCCGCAAGGCGTTTCAGTCGGTCACTCGGCAAGATATCCCGCGCTTCGAAGTCGAAGATGGGCGGCTCAAGATCAATCCGCTGGGCGACTGGGTGAAGGCCGATCTGGAGGCCTATTTTGAAGAGCGTGATCTGCCGCGCCACCCGCTGGAAGCCAAGGGATTCCTCTCGGTCGGCTGCGCCCCCTGCACCTCTCCGGTGGCTCCGGGCGAAGACCCGCGTGCCGGGCGCTGGCGCGGTTGGGACAAGACCGAATGCGGAATTCACACCGCTGACAGAGACGAAAAAAGCTCCGAATTGCCGCCGGGCTACGAACCCTTCCTCTAGCGCGCGAGCTGCAATTCCGGCGCGTAGCCGAAGCCCGCTTCCGCACCCGGTATCATGCGATAGCCGCGCACGATCAGCGCCTGTTTGCGCAGGTCTGGATTGGAAAGGCCGGGGATGAAAAGCTGTTCGACCGGGTCCTTGCTGTAGAGGCGCGGGTTCACGATCGACTGCACGTTTACCGCATTGGTGGCATAGGCCGGATTGCCCTCCCCCTTAAAGGCGGACAGTGACTGCAAGCTGCGCGCCTGCACCAGCAGTGTCATCGAACTCCATTCAGCAGGCACTGCGCACAGCATCCGCGCGGCTGCACCCACAGATGCGCCATGGCTATCGGCATAGGATTCCAGCTTCTTGTAATTGTCGAAGTCGAGCCACCAGCTGCCCGCCGCAACATTGCCGACCGATGGCGCGACGCCAAAGCGCAGGAGAATTTCCCCAGCAGGAATCTGGACCTTGCGTGGATTGCGAATGCCGCCATTGGTGCTGTGGCCGATGACTTCGCCGCCCGGCCCGTAAATCTCACCCAGATTGGCACCGGGGCGCAGGCTCACCGTTTGGCCGCGCGCCATGCGGATGGCATCGGGCCGGTCCATGTAACTCTGGTTGATCGTTCCCATTCTCGTCACCCTCTCGCGCATGCGGAATGCGACCCTGCGGCGTCTGTCGCACCTGTGACAAACAGACTGCTATGCAATGATCGCTGAGTCCAGCAGGTACGGATGCCGTCAGCGGGGCGAGCAACAATGCTATTCGCGTATCAGCAGACCGTACGCGATCAGCGTGCCGACCACATCGTCCAGTTCCTCGGCATCGTCGACAGTGAAATCGGTCTTGGCAAAGCTGCCAGCGGCCAATTTCGCCTGCAACTGCGCGCCCAGTTTGTCCGACAATGGAATGCTGGATCCTGCAAGGACGATCTGAAGGTCTTCACCATCGCCATCCGGCTTCGGTGTGGTCTCGAAACTGTAGAGGATATGGTCGCGCGCGCGCAGTCGGTCATCCGCGCCAACACCCTCGGCCAAGGCAAGCAATGCTCCGCGCACACGCGGTCCCTGCGCGCGCACGAAATTGCCGGAGAACACGTTGAGCGTTGCCTCGAAGTCAGCTTTCGCGGCAATCTCGTCTGCCAAATAGCGGAACATGCCTGCATGATCGGACTGTGCGCGTTCTCGGTCGAAGAACAGGTCGCGCGGCAACGAATTGCGCATCTCGGGTATGCGCAGCGACGCTTCGGCGACTGCCTCCAACATGAATTCTGCCCAGGTCTGGACAAGTATCCCCACGGTAATGTGCAGGCTCGGCTCATCACCATGATTGGGCGCGCGGTGCGCCGTGCCGCGCGGGACATAAAGGCACTCGCCCGCTTCCAGCACGAATTTCTCTTTCAGCTCGCCGGTTTCGTCCACCCCCTTGCGGAAGCCTTCGCCGCGGAACGGCAGGCCATCACGGTCGCCATAAATCTCCCATTCCTTGGCACCCGCGATCTGGATCACGAAGACGTCATGATTGTCGTAATGAATGCCAAAGCCGTGCGCTTCGGGAGGAGTCAGATAGACATTGGTCTGGATCCGCGCACCGAACTCCTTCTCCAACCCGAGACAAAAACTGTAAAGCTTGCCATCGGCAAAATGCAGCTGCGGCAGGATAATCGTTGCGCCATTGCGGTAATTGTCGATCACCGCACCGCGATCAACCACATTGTTGCCAAAGAGGAACTCGTCCTGCGAGACGCCCTGACCCGATTTGGCCATGCTGATCGCGCTGGCAGGCAATTCGCTGTCCGAAATGATCTCGTCGATGCGATTGAGGCTGAGCAGGCCCTCGATTTCCGGGTGCTTCACCGGGCTTTTGTAGAATTTCTGCTCATAATATTGGGCAAAGAATTCTTCGGGCGTGAGCGGGGCGACAAGCTGTTCCAGTGCCGCGGTTGCCGAGGGATTTTGGGTCATCGAATTGATCGAACCTCATTCCAAAAAGAAAGGACGGAAACCGATATCCCGGCCCCGTCCTTTCTGCATCAACTATTCGAGAGAATTATCCAGCGCAGGAGCCGCGACCGCGGCCATAACCAGCGTTGTCGGTCGGATCGGAATCGGTCCGCCCGGTGCGGCCATTGCCACCTGCATCGGCGTTGCCGCCAGAATCGCTATCGGTATCGCCCGTGGTGCTGCCGCGTCCGCGACCGGCGCAATCGCGATTGGAGCCGGTGTCGCTATCGGTAACGCCTGAACTGCCGCGGCCATAGCCAGCGCGGTCAGCATTGGAACCGGAGTCGCTATCCGTCACACCAGTGCGACCATTGCCCGCAGGATCGGCATTGGAACCGGAATCACTATCGGTCTGACCGGTCCGCTGCTGCGCGATGACAGGCGTGCTGATGACGGTGGCTGCCGCTGCGCCGGTGATCAGGCCGACGAACGAACGACGCGAAACGGATACTGCTTTTTTGGCCATGAAGAGCCCCCTTTTATTCCCTGCTTCGGCATATGCCGAAAACCCTGTCCGCAGCTCTAGCTTAAGACTCATCGTTTTCAAGGGCGGTGGGAAAAAACTTTACAGCTCTGTCAATAAAGCGGGCCGCCACCCGACAGGATGACGGCCCGAAATTGTCTTGAATTGAAGACTGCTCCCTCCTCGGAAGGAACTGACTGTCCTACGAAGCGCAGGACCCGCGTCCGCGACCATAGCCGCTGCGGTCGGTCGGATCGGAGTCGGTCCGGCCCGTGCGACCATTGCCAGCCGGATCGGCGTTGCCGCCAGAATCGCTGTCGGTGTCGCCCGTTGTACTGCCACGCCCGCGACCGCCGCAATCACGGTTCGACCCGGAGTCGGAATCGGTCCCGCCATAACGAGAGCTGCCACGGCCATTGCCTGCAGGATCAGCATTAGAGCCGGAATCGCTGTCGGTCAGGCCAGAACGGCTGCCNCGGCCATTGCCTGCAGGATCAGCATTAGAGCCGGAATCGCTGTCGGTCAGGCCAGAACGGCTGCCGCGGCCATTGCCTGCAGGATCGGCATTAGAGCCGGAATCGCTGTCGGTCAGGCCAGAGCGGCTGCCACGGCCATTGCCTGCAGGATCAGCATTGGAGCCGGAATCGCTATCGGTCAGGCCAGAGCGGCTGCCACGGCCATTGCCGGCACGATCAGCATTAGAGCCGGAATCGCTATCGGTCACGCCAGTGCGGCCACCACGGCCATAGCCCGAGCGATCTGCATAGGAACCGGTGTCGCTATCGGTCACGCCAGTGTGGCCGCCGCCGACCGGATCGGCATTGGAGCCGGTATCGCTATCGGTTTGGCCAGTACGCTGCTGCGCCGCAACGGGCGTCCCAACTACTGTAGCGGCTGCCGCGCCGGTGATGAGACCGACGAATGAACGCCGCGAAACGGGTCGTGTTCTCTTTGCCATGAAATCCCCCTAGTCCTTATTCCAGACAGATTGTCCGGAAAACTCGAATAAGACCCTAACAATTGAAAACTTAATGGCAAGTGAGCGAGCCGAATATTTCCCACAGCGTCAAAGCCAGCCAGCGTCGCGATACCATTGCGCCGTTGTTGCAAGTCCTTGATGTGTCGTGGTTGTCGCTTCCCAAATATCCCGCGGTACGCGTTTCGCAGGATCGGCCACCCAATCGGGGTGAGACATGTAACGCGCCCGGTCTGGGGTGAGTTTTGCCTTGTCACCGCGAATACTCCGGTCAATCCGCGCGGCCCCGGTCAGCAATTTGTGCGGCAAATTTGGAGCCCAAACCGACTTGCCAACTGCTTGACCTACAGCTCGCGCCAGCTCTTTGTGCGTCCAGCCACCAGCCGTGCCATCGTCGGGTTCGAATATCCGGTCCCGGACAGTCTCAGCCGGTGCGACCAGATCGAGCAGCAAGCGCGCCAGATCGCCGACATGGATTATCGAAGTGCGCCCGGGCGGCGGCATCGGCATGAAGCGCCACTGGGCGGCGCGAAACAAGTCGAACATCTCTGTATCACGCGGACCATATACGGCGGGGGGCCGCACAATGGTCCAATCGAGACCGCTGACCTGCACCACCTCTTCGGCCAGCCGCTTGGAATGGCCGTAGTCGGATAACGTCGGCTCGCGCGCGGCAAGCGAGGATACATGCACAAAGCGTGAGCAGCCCGCCTGCCTTGTGGCTTCCACCACATTCTGCGTGCCGCTGACATTGCCCTGCCGAAAGCCAGCGGCGTCCGGCGCATTCACCACTCCGGCGATGTGCAGGACAAATTGGCAGCCCTCGGCAAGCCGGGTGAGCGCGTCGCTGGTGCCAAGGTCGCCTGCAATCCACTCCACACCATCGCGCGGTTCCTGCTCGCGCCGGGTCAGCGCGCGCACTTCCATGCCGCGCCGCATCGCTTCGTCCAGCACAGCCTGGCCGACAAAGCCGGTTGCTCCGGTCAAAGCGAGAGTCACATCAGCACCAGATGATCGCGGTGGATCACTGCGGATCGCGGAGAATGGCCCAGAATCTCCTCCAGCTCGGCGCTCTGGCGGCCCATGATCGCCGCAACATCGTCAGCGTCATATCCGACCAGCCCCTTGGCGATTTCAGTTCCAGCCACATCGAGGACTTGAATGATATCGCCGCGTTCAAAATTGCCTTTTGCTGCAAAGATTCCGGCGGCCAGCACGCTTTTGCCCTTGTGCAGGGCGCGGACACAGCCGTCGTCGACCGAAATGGAGCCATTGAAGCGCATCCGGCCGCCGATCCATGCACGCTTCCCACTCTCATCCCGCTGCGGCAGAAAAAGCGTGCCTGCTTGTGATGCCATGGCCCGCGCGAGCGGCATTTCGTGACGCCCATCGATAATCGCGAGTGCAATCCCTGCCCGTTCGGCGATTTCGGCTGCAAGCAGCTTGGCGGTCATGCCGCCTGACCCCAAGCCAGAGCCTGAGCCAGTATCAGCCATCGCATGAATTTCCTCCGTCACCCCGTCCACTTCATCCAGCCGTTCAGCGTCGGGATGGTCAGGGTGGCGATCGTACAGGCCGTCGACATCGGTCAGCAGGATCACCCCATCGGCATTGCACGCCTGCGCTACACGCGCGGCGAGGCGATCATTGTCGCCAAAGCGAATTTCGCCCGTGGCGATCGAATCGTTCTCGTTCACAACTGGCACCACACCGCTCTTGAGCAGGCGGCGTAGCGTCGCCGAGATGTTAAGATAGCGCTTGTGGCTTTCAAAATCATCGAGTGTCAGCAACATCTGCGCTGCCACCAGCCGGCGCTCGGCGAGCAGACGGGACCACACGGAAGCCAGTTCGATCTGTCCGACCGAAGCGGAAGCCTGCGCCTCAGCCAACGTCTTGCGTCCGCCACCTTCGAATTCCAGCGTCTTGGCACCGATCGCGATGGAGCCGGAGCTGACCACCACCACCTCGATACCCATTTCGCGCGCAGTGCAAATTTCATTGACGACCGAGCGCAGCCATTCAACCTCCACCTGCCCGCTACTATCGACCAGCAGCGCACTGCCGATCTTGATGACAAGACGAGTGCATTTCTCAGGGTCGCGAAAGTCGAGAAGGTTTTGGATGGGCATAGAATCTAAGGCCTATAGGGTAGCAACGAGCACGGCCAGAGGCGGGGTTAACCGGCGCGGCAGACGGCGATCAAATCGGCGACCACGGCTTGTCATCCTCTACCACACCATCATCATCGATCGCCGCAGAGGGCTTCTCGGTCATGGTCGTGCTGGGAAGATAGCCGAGCACCGCGTCCATCAGCGCCTCAATCCCGGCGCCTGTGGCACCCGAAACGGGGAACACCTCATCAGCGCCCGCCGCCTTCAGTTCCTCGGCGAAGGCATCGCCCAGTTCCTCATCCGCAAGATCCATCTTGTTGAGCGCGATCAGGCGCGGCTTGTCTTCCAGTGCTTCGCCATAGGCTTCCAGCTCGCCTTCCACCACACGCAAGGCTTCGACCGGGTCATCGCCATTGATGTCGATCAGGTGGATCAGCACCCGGCAGCGTTCGATATGGCCCAGAAAACGATCGCCAATGCCCGCGCCTTCCGCAGCGCCTTCGATCAAGCCGGGAATATCCGCCAGCACAAACTCGCGGCCCTTGTGCTGGACTACGCCCAGCTTGGGGATCAGCGTGGTGAACGCATAAGCGCCGACCTTGGCCCCGGCATTGGACACGGCATTGATGAAGGTCGATTTGCCCGCATTGGGCAGCCCCACAAGCCCGACATCGGCGAGCAGCTTGAGCCGCAGCCAAACCCACATTTCTTCACCCGGCTCGCCCGGCTGGTGCTGGCGCGGGGCGCGATTGGTGGCGCTTTTGTAACTCGCATTGCCGCGGCCACCCATGCCGCCTTGCAGCAGAACTTCGCTCTGGCCTTCATGGGTGAAGTCGATCAGCACTTCTTCTTTATCCTCGGACAGGACCTGTGTTCCCACCGGGACCTGGATCACCAGATCATCCGCGCCTGCACCATAGCGATCGCGGCCCATGCCATGCCCGCCGCGCTTGGCTTTGAAATGCTGGGCGTAACGAAAATCGATCAGCGTGTTGAGGCCCGGCGCCGCGACCATAATGATATCGCCGCCCCTGCCGCCATTGCCGCCATCGGGACCGCCATATTCGATATATTTCTCCCGCCGAAAGCTGACGGCACCAGGGCCGCCGGGACCGGATTTCAGGAAGATCTTGGCTTGGTCGAGAAAATGCATTGCGGGGCCTTAGAGTAAGTTTTGGTTTTGCGCACCTTTCTCGAGATGCAAAGAATTGGCAGGGAGCAACCACAGTCGGCCAATGTCAGCCGGTCATCACGACCAATTGCTGTGTTAGCCCCCTATGTGGCGCTCAAATCGACGCCGACAAGGCGACGACAGCGCGCGACCGCGCTGCCCGCAGCTGCCTCGCAGTGAAGGCGAAGCCAAACGAAGGGATTAGCAGCGAGGATCGCGCGCCCGGATGGGCGTGCGGAGGATTAAGAGCCCCTCGCTTTGGCTTATTGCGCAGCGTCATCCTCTTCGGCAGGCGGCGGAGGCACGACGACGCCCTCGCCCTCAAGCGGCTGGACCACCGGCGTGCTCGAGCTGGTATCGTCGATCGGTACCACTGGAATGGTCGCACCCGTGGCGGTGTCGGGAACTGATACGGGGTCCTGCGGCATCAGACCGGTCGTCGCGACACCCGCTGCCTGCTGCTGGACGCGATTGCCATAAATAGCCACCCAGCCCGGCTGCGACGGGCCATATCGCGAACCATAGCGCGCGTCCCACGCCGCTGAGTCCAGCTGATATTGCTCATAGGCAGTAAAGAACTGCTCAAACGCCATTTCATAGCGCTGCAAGCCGGTCACCGCGAATGTCATGAAGTCCTCTGGCCGGGCAGTTTGATATTCATTCGCAACCGCCAGCGCGGTGTCGCAAAACGCGCTGCGTGCCGGGGGTGATGCGAAATAATTGTACATCTCGGTCGAATGCGTCTCGCGCGCCAGCAGCGCTGCTCGGCGCGCACCTTCCTGCGCACGGAATTGCGCCTCCACCCGGTTGTTGACCCCTGAGAGCGCGCGCGATTCCTGTTGAAGCATGGTCGCATAGGCATCGAGGATCGGCTGATGCACGGCGCGCGTGCAATTGAGCGCAGCCACATTCCAACCCGACCGGAAATGCCACACCGCCTCATCCTGCGGCAGCAATGTGTTGATTGTCTGGCGCGTGCCGAACGCATCCTTGACCGGAATCGTCATCTGATACGCGGCCTGCGGCGGTGGCAATGGGCGATAGGGCACCGCTTCAACCACTGGCGGCGGAGGCGGTGGTGGAGGCGGCGGAGGTGGAGGCGGCGGCGTGGCGCACGCCGCCAACATCGCTGTGGCCATAACGGCAACAACACTTCGCGTGGCAATCGCCTTGATCGAGATCGGTGGCGTGGACTTGGGTGAAGCGGTCATGTCGCGCTGGATTCCTCTCGCCGGGGATGATCCCCCATTGTGCGTTAAGCCAAGCTGACTAACGCGGCGGCCGNACAAAGAAAATGCCCGGAGCGCAAATTTGCACCCCGGGCACGTTCAAACGAATCNTGCGTGCGACCAATGGGGCCGCAGCAATGTTCTATTCGCGGGCGACGCCCATGAAGCGCAGCAGGAACAGGAACATGTTGATGAAGTCGAGATAGAGCGACAGTGCGCCCATCACGACCATCTTGCCCATCGGGAAGGCCGCAGCCGCCGTAGGGTTGGTCATTTTGATCTGCTGGATCGTGAGATATTCGGTCTTCAGGCGCTGCGTATCGTAGGCGGTAAGGCCTGCGAAGATCAGGACGCCGATAAAGCTGATCGCCAGTTCCATGGTGCTGGAACCGAGGAACATGTTGATCACGCTGGCGATAATCAGGCCGATCACACCCATGATCAGGAAGCTGCCCCAACCGCTGAGGTCCTTCTGCGTGGTGTAGCCGAACAGGCTAAGCCCAGCAAAAGCGCCCGCCGTGGCGAAGAATGTCGCCGCAATCGAACCGCCTGTGTAACGGAGAAAAATTGTCGAGAGCGAGAGGCCCATCAGGACCGCAAAGCCCCAGAACAGCGCCTGCAATGTCGGGGTCGAGAATTTGTCCCGCCCGAAGCTCATCGCAAAGACTACGGCGAGCGGCGACAATGCCACGATCCACATCAGCATGCCGCCCTGTATGAAGGTGATGGCCAAGCCGCTGCGCGCCGTCAGCATCGCTACGATACCCGTCAGCATGATAGCCGAAGCCATATAATTATAAATCGAGAGCATGTGCTTGCGCAGGCCCGCATCGAAACTCGTGCGGCCAGTCACATCACCTGTCTGGCTCGGCGTCACACCGAGGCCGTCCTGGCGGGTGCTTTGGTCGTTCCAGTCTGCCATGTTTTCCCAAACTCCTTTAGCCGGTCTCTCCGAAGCGGACCGGGTCACATGAGAATATCGGGCTTTTGCGAGCGATTTTCAAGTAAAACCGGGCGAATTGCGGCAAACCGTCCGTTAACCGTCCAAATGCCTTAATCGCGCGCTTCGCGGGCCATTTCAACGCTGCGATCGCGCGCAGCGCGCAGGGTTTCGGTCATCAGGCGAGTAAGCGCCTCGCCATCATCCAGCACATCCATGCCCTTACGCGTGACGCCGCCGGGACTGGCCACCATGTCCGCCAATGTGCCCGGGGGATGGTCCGAATTGGCCGCCAGAGAGGCTGCACCCTCGGTCATCGCAATGGCCAGCTCGCGCGCCTGATCTTCGGGCAGGCCAAGCCGCACGGCCGCCGCGCCTAGCGCATCAATAAAGCGATAGACAAAGGCCGGACCGCTTCCGGCCAGCGCTGTGACGAGGTCAAACTTGTCCTCGCCCACCCATGCAGGCGTGCCGAGATCGTCGATAAGGGCAACCAAAGCCTCGCGGCCCGCCTGATCCAGCCCCTCTTCCGCCAAGGCGACAGGCGATTTGCCCAACGCACATGCCAGATTGGGCATGACACGCACGACTGCACCTGCATCGGGGAAACGTTCGCGCAGCGTATCGAGTTGAACCCCGGCCAGCACCGAAAGCACCGCCGCGCTCTTTCCAGCAACCCCCTGAAGTGTATGTGCAATATCGGCGAGCATATGCGGTTTGAAGCCGAGCAGAACCGCGTCAAAATGGCGATCCGTCGGCACTTCGCGCAGCAATTCAACATTGCCCGGAACGTGTTCGCGTGTGGGGGTGACGACGGTGATGCGATCACGCGGCAGGCCAGCAGCCAGCCAGCCTTCAAGCATGGCTCCAGCCATATTGCCGCACCCTACGATCAGAATGGATTCGAATGTCATGCCAAGCCGTTTAGGCTTCTCCGGCAGCATCTACCAGTGCTGCGTCCAGCGCCTCGCGCGGGCCCTTGTCGCTCCACAGCAGGAATTGGAACGCCGGATAGAAGCGGTCGCATTCGGCCACGGCGGATTCGATGGCGTGCTGAGCCATATCGATGCTCAACATCCCGTCATCGCCCAGCATCAGACCATGGCGATACAGCAGCATACCGCCCTGCGACCAGATATCGAAATGGCCGAGCCACAGCTGTTCATTTATCATTGCCAGCAGTTCGTAAGCGGGGACGCGCTTTTCCTCGCCTACGCGGATTTCCGGCAGGCATAGCACTTGCAGGACATGATCTTCTCGCCGCCAGATGGCGCGCAGCTGATAGGTCGTCCAACTGCCTGGAATTTCTACCGTAACTTCGTCCTCAGACACCTGCTCATGCGTCCAGCCATGCGCCTCAAACAGGGCAGTCAGCATCTCCACCGGAGCGGCATCCTCCGTCGGCTCAATGGTCGCGCGTTCGGTGTTCATGATGCGTAGGCGGCTTTACAAGTCATGCCGATCTTAATGCGTCGGCAGGCATGTTTGGCGCAATCGAACTGGCCGAAACGGTCGGGCAAAACTCGACTGGCTTGTTTACAATATGTGCACAAATCGTTCCGCCCCGAGGGGCCGCGATCAATCGAGCGGAAGGACTTCCTCACCCTCCGCGCTGGTAAAACGGAAGGAATCGACGCCCGCCTCGCCCAATTCGCTGACAAATTGCTGCGCATCGGTGCGCGACTCGAACGGGCCAGTGACAAGGCGATTGGTCTGGTTCCACGGCGCAGTGTAGGCATCGCGACCGTCCAGCAGGCCGTTCGCACCACGCACGATCCGCCGCCAGTCGAAGCGGAATGCGGCGAGATCCTGTCCGGTAGCGACTTGCACCCAGTGGCGGCTTGGATGCGCAGGCGGGGGAGGCGGTGCTGGTTCAGGCTCAGGCTCTGGCGCGCGAGCAGGCTCGATAGTCGTGATGTCCACCGCGCCCGCACTTGGGGTGGCGGCGGAGGTTGCGCTCGGCAGCGTGAAATCAGCGAAAGCCTCTGCCAGATCGAGCTGCTCCTCAGCCGGCTCCGGTTCCGGCTCGGCAATCTGTGTGGTCTGCACCACCGGCTCCGACACGGAGAATGACGGGCGCGCTTCCTCGGCGGGCGGGAAGGCGGCTTCGTCTCCCAAAGTCGCCACCACAACCGGCGAAGGTTCGCGCGCTGGCGGGGGAGGCGGCTGTTCGACCGGTTCGGCCCGTCTTTCTGTAACGGCGATTGCCGGAAGTTCGCCGCTTCCCGTTCGTGCAGGAGTTGTTTGCTCTGGTTCAGCGATGGGCGGCTGAGCCGGACCAAGCGCTGTGCCGCTGGGCGTCAACCGGTCCGCACTCGACACCGGCGCGGATCGCACGGGATCCTCGGCCACGGCAGCGATTTGCGGCGAGTCCTGCCCGATTTGCGAGGCAGCAGGGAAGCGTCCAAGGTTGGCCGCTGCGGCCTGCTGCGCGCGGGTAAGACGCGGCATATAGCGCAGATAGGGTGCCAAACGTCCCGGACAGCCGTGGGGGTAGCATAGCCTCGGCGATGGTGATCGCTTCTTCATCGCGGCCCAGAATGGCGAGCGCAAAGGCGCGGCTGCGGTAGGCGCTGCGATCCTGACGCTGGAGCAGGGGCAGCAAGGTCGCCTCCGACGCAGGGGCATCGCCCGAAATGGCATAGGACAGGGCGAGCCGCCGAACGACCTCGTCACTCGCTGTTCGCGAAAGAGATTGCCGGTACAGCCGCTGGGCACGGGCATTGTTGCCGATCAAATCATAGGCAAGCCCCCTCTCTGCGGCGACGGACGACATTGAAGCGCCGGCGGCATTGGCATTGTCGAACAATTGCACTGCCGTCAGCCCCTCACCGCGCCGCACCGCGACCAAGCCGAGCCCGAGGAGAACGCGGCGATCCTCGGGCCGACGCGCCTGCGCACGGTTGAAGAAACCCAGCGCCCCGCTGATATCGCCAAGCGCGAGTGACGCATTCCCGGCATCAACCAGCGCCGAGACATTATTGGGGCTTTGCGAAAGGCGCCGCAGCGCATCCGCCAGATCATCGCTCGCCGGTTCAGGCAATGCCTGCACAACTTCCTGCGCCTGCGCTGGCGGGCCATGGCCCGCCGCCACGACCAGCGCCGATAAAACGGCGCAGGATGCGATCAGGCGACAGAGATGGCGGGCCGGTTTCATAGGCCGCGTCCTATACGGTTTTCGGTGAACCAGGCGAAAACGAATTCGCCCAGCAGGTCACTGGCTGCGTTCGTCCGGTGTGCAGCAGGCGTCCAGACTATTGGTTGTTCTGACGGCCAAGGAAGCGCGGAATGCGCATGGCGCTGCCATCGCCATCCTCTTCCTCTTCCTCTTCATCCTCTTCGCCCTTGTTCTGGCGTGAGAGGTTAGCCATCCTTTCGAACAGCGTCGTACCTGCTCCAGCGCCGGCTGCCGATGGTGCTGCAGTCGAGAATGTCGGAGAACCTCCGTCACCATCCGCTGTGTTTTCATCGGACGTATCGCTATCCTGCGCAGCAGAAGCGGCTCCGAGCATTCGGGCGCGGCGTCCGCCGATCCCTGCTTCGACCTGATCTTCATCCTCTTCGGCATGGACGGTATCAAGCAGGTCTTCGTCACCGGCGGGACCTTCATGTTCTTCCTCGCCGGAATCGTCGCCGGAAGCATCATTGCTTTCCGCTTCAAGCTCAGGCTCCACGTCGGCTGCGGTCAGATCGAAGGTATCGTCGACCGGCTCATCCGCATCGGCATGGCCATAGCCGTGCTCTTCCATTCCAAAACCATCATCATCAGCCGGTTCGGGAAGCGTTTCCGCAGGTTCTGGCTCTGGCGCTGCCTCTGCCTCTGCGGGCGCCTCTTCCCCTGCCTCTTCCATTGCGCCCAAATCGAGCGCGTCATCCTCTTCCACGTCATCCGTGTGATCGTCTTCGGACGGAATGGGGATTGGCGGGCGCGCAAGGCCGCGGGCGCCGGACAGGTTTACCGGGCGCGAGGCCTGCTCCATCTGATCGGCGCTCTGTTCGATCCCGGTGGCGACCACGCTAACGCGGATCTTACCATCGAGTTCGGGATTGAAGGCGCTACCCCAGATGATGTTGGCTTCTGCATCCACCAGTTCGCGAATGTGGTTCGCGGCTTCATCAACTTCGAGCAGCTTCATGTCTTCGCCGCCGATGATCGAAATGATCACGCCTTTCGCACCTTGCATCGACACGCCATCGAGCAGTGGATTGGCAATCGCGCGTTCGGCAGCTTCCAGAGCGCGATTATCGCCCTCGCCCTCGCCTGTGCCCATCATGGCCTTGCCCATTTCGCCCATTACGGAGCGGACGTCGGCAAAGTCGAGATTGATGAGGCCCGGCATCACCATCAGATCGGTGATCGAGCGCACGCCCTGTTGCAGCACTTCGTCCGCCAGCAGGAACGCTTCCTTGAATGTCGTATCCGCCTTGGCGACGAGGAACAGGTTCTGGTTGGGAATGACGATCAGCGTATCGACATTCTTCTGCAATTCATCAATGCCGCTTTCGGCGCTGCGCATCCGGCGTGTGCCTTCGAACAAGAACGGCTTGGTCACCACGCCGACAGTCAGAATACCTCTGTCACGCGCCACCTTGGCGATGACCGGTGCTGCACCAGTACCTGTGCCGCCGCCCATGCCAGCGGCGATGAAGACCATGTTCACGCCTTCCAGCGCGCGTTCGATTTCCTCGGTCGTTTCTTCCGCTGCCGCACGGCCCACTTCGGGTCGCGAGCCTGCGCCCAGGCCCTGCGTGATATCGGGACCAAGCTGAATGCGGTGTTCGGCAGAGGCGGTATTAAGCGCCTGCGCATCAGTATTGGCGACGATAAAATCGACGCCTTCGATTTCCGCCTCCATCATGTTGGCGATGGCGTTGCCGCCTGCGCCGCCGACACCGATCACGGTGATGCGCGGACGAAGTTCTTCAACAGAAGGCGGGCCGATATTGATGCTCATTATGATGTTCCCTCGGGAAGCAGATAAAACTCTACAGAAATCACTACAAATTTCGTTACACAACTCACTGTGCCACAAAGCGATTCAGCACGTGAACAAAATTCCGACACTATCCACAATTGCGCCCACAATTGTGCATATGCTCAGAAATACTCCTTCATCGCCGTCCATACACGCATAACCGTCTCGACGGGACCGAATGACGTAGCGCTGGTGTAGCGCGATCCGACCGAACGGATATCTATCGGGTCCTCTGCTGCATAGAGCACGAGGCCGGCCAACGTTGCAAAACCTGGCGCGGAATGCGCTTCTGGCAGACCCTTCAAGGCTACAGGACGACCAATGCGGACCGGCACGCCCAACGTGCTTTGCGCATAATCAGCCAGTCCCGCCAGTTCTGCACCGCCGCCGGTAATGACCACCTGCCGCGCGCTTGAACCCGGTTTACCGCCAGCAAAGCCCATGGCTTCGAGTGCCTTACCGATATCGCGCATCAGCGTGTCGAGCTCACCCGTGATCACGCCAATCAACTCGGCACGTGGCACCTGATTGCGATCATCTGCACCGCGCGCGACCGGACCGCGGCCCTCTTCGCCGGGAGCCGTCACCGGGATCATCTCGCGGTGATCGGTGGGGCTGGCAATGGCCGAGCCGTTGACGCATTTAAGCCGTTCGGCCTGAAACCGGCGGATCGAAAACGCGCTGGCGACCGCATCGGTAATGTCATTGGAGCCGCGCGGTATGGCAGTCAGCCCGACCAGCATCCCGCCAGCATAGACCGAAACATTGGTCACTTCGCCGCCAAATTCGACCATGGCGACGCCCAGATCACGTTCTTCGGCGGTGAGGCAGGCGTAACCTGTGGCGAGCGGAGAGGCGACCACGCCTTCGACATCGAAATGCGCATTCTGCACCGTTTCGGTGACATTGCGCACCGGAGCACCATCGGCCATCATAACGTGAATATCGACGCCAAGCCGCTCTGCATGCAGCCCCTTGGGATTGGCAACGCCATGTGCGCCATCAAGGAAATAGCAGGCCGGCTGCGCGTGCAGCACTGTGCGGCCATCGGGTGCAATCGTATCGCGCGCCGACAATAACAGCGCTTCAATATCCTCATCCTCGATGCGGCGACCGCCAATGGGAATTTCAACGGGGCGAATTTCGCTGGCGAGCCCTGCGCCCGAACAGCCGATCCACACGCTCTCCACGCTGGTCCCGGCGAGCTTTTCCGCCCGGTCCAGCGCGTCGCGCGCGGCATAGGTCGCTGCCGCCATATCCACGACATAGCCACGCGAAATGCCCTGACTGGCGCGGTGGCCGCTGCCCAGCACTTGCATCTCGCCATTTTCCATCAGCGCAGCGATCATCGCCGAGACGCGAAACGACCCGATATTGACTGCGCCAAAGACGCGCGCAATGCGCTGCCCGCTCGACATCAGTTCTCTTCCCCCATCGCCATTTCCTGTGCCTCTGCCCGCCCCGGCACATGCATGTACATGCGCGGCGCATTGCGCATGTCAAAACTCGCCGCCTGACCTCCGATCAGCCGGTGCACGCCGTCCGCCTGCGCAAAACTGATAAGCGCAGCGGCAGACCGTTCCTCACCCTCCGGCAGGGCAAGGCGCTGATCGGTCACGAAAGTCAGGTTCCAGCGCCGATTACCGACCCATTCCGCGCCCTTCACCTGCGCCTGCAAGGCCGGTGCTGCATCAAGCAGCGTAGTTAGAGCTTCAACCCGGTCCTGCGCGCCCGGCCCTTCGATCAGCAGATAATCCACCGCCGCGTCACGCGCGATTGGCTCCAGCTCGACACCCGTAGGATCAATCAGCATCAGCCGATCGGGCCGTTGCAGCACGGCATGCGGTTCGCGCTCGATAATATCGACCACCAGCGTGGCCGGAAGCTGGCGCGATACACGCGCATCGCGCACCCAAGGGAGGGCAAGCAATTCATCGCGCAAACCAGCAAGATCAACCCGCGTCATGGCGAGGTCCTGCTGCCCGAAAGCGCGCTCATACACGCTCATCTCGTTCATGCGGCTCGTGCCGTTCACTTCGACATTGGAGACCTTGTATCCGGCATTGGACGCGACATGGGCGAAGCGATCGGACACGACCGCTGTGGCGCCCGAAATATTGGCCAGGAACAGCGCGAAGGCTGCCCCGCCTGCCAGGATCAGGAAGGTAAAAGCCTTGTGCAATTGCTCTTCGGTAAAGGGCAACATGCCCAGCATCCGCCAGATGAAGGACTGGCCGGTATTGCGCGCATTGCGGACCTTGCGGCTGGTGCCCTGCGCGCGGGCCTGACGGCGCACGCCTTTCGTCTTGCGAGTGACCTTGCGCGCCATCAGACTAGCTTCCCTGCGCGGCGCAGCGCGTCTTCCACGATCATTTCGCACAGATCAGAATATTCGATGCCGCAATAGCGCGCCTGTTCGGGCACGAGGCTGAGCGGGGTCATGCCCGGCTGGGTATTGGTTTCGAGCACGAACAGGCCATCCTCGCCGCGTTCATCATCCCAGCGATAATCGGTCCGGCTGGTGCCGTTGCAACCCAGCACGCGGTGCGCCTGTTCGGCATAGCGCAGGCATAGCGCGGCAATGTTATCGGGAATGTCGGCGGGGAAGACGTGGGTCGTCTGGCCTTCGGTATATTTGTGCTCGAAATCGTAAAAGCCGCTGTCGATAATCAGTTCGGTAACGCCGAGCGCCTTCGCGCCGTCCGCCGTGTCGATCACCGCCGTCGTCAATTCGCGCCCGCGAATGTAAGGTTCAGCGAGCAGGCTGTCGAAGTCCTGCCACGGGCCCTTCGCATCGCGCGCAATCGGATTGCCGCAATTGCTTGTCTCCGTGACTATGGCCACACCAACTGAAGAGCCTTCATTGACCGGCTTGAGGACATAAGGCCGCGCAATCGGGTCGCCTTCGAACAGGTCTTCTGACTTCACGATCCGCCCACCCGGCATCGGCACACCTTGCGGGACAAGCGCCTGCTTGGTCAGTTCCTTATCAATCGCAACGACCGAGGTCGCAAGGCCCGAATGGGTGTATGGCACGCCCATCAGGTCGAGCATTCCCTGCACGGTTCCGTCTTCGCCGGGAACACCGTGCAGCGCGTTGAACACGACATCGGGCGCGGCATCGGCAATTTTGGCCGCGACATCGCGGTCCATATCGAGCCGGGTAACTTTGTGGCCCACGCTTTCCAGCGCATCAGCAACGCCCTTGCCCGACATGAGCGAGACTTCGCGCTCATTCGCCCAGCCGCCCATCAGGACGAGGATATGGAGGGGAGAGAGTCGTGCCATCAGCTTACGGCCGCCCCACCCGCTTGATTTCCCATTCCAGCGCCACGCCGGTTTTTTCGGACACGCGGCGGCGCACTTCCTCCCCCAGTCCTTCGATGTCCGAGCTTGTCGCATCGCCTGTGTTGATCAGGAAATTGGTGTGCTTCTCGCTCACTTGCGCTCCGCCCATGGTGAGGCCGCGGCAACCCGCTTCATCGACAAGCTGCCACGCTTTGCCGCCTGCGGGGTTCTTGAAGGTCGATCCGCCGGTTTTGGTACGAAGCGGCTGCGAATTCTCGCGTTCTTCGGCGATGCGGTCCATTTCCGCGCCAATCGCCTCCGGGTCGCCCGGTTCGCCTTTGAACCGCGCGGCGACAACGATGGCGCCCTCGGTCAGGCGCGAATGGCGATAGCTGTAATCAAGATCGGACACCGGGATCGTCACGCAATTTCCATCGGGCAGCACCACGTCGCAATCGACAAGGATATCGGCGACCTCGCGGCCATAGGCCCCGCCATTCATGCGTACGAAACCGCCCACCGTGCCGGGAATGCCGCGCAGAAATTCCATCCCGGCAATGCCCGCATCGCGCGCAGTGGAGGCGACCAGAATGCCCGGCGCACCGCCGCCGCATTCCACCACATTGTCGCGTTTTACTTCGACAGTCGAAAATGGCTTTCCCAGCCGCACCACCACGCCCGGAACACCGCCATCGCGGATGATGAGATTGGAGCCGAGGCCAAGCCCCATCACCGGCGTGCCGGGTTCAAGATCGGAGAGAAACGTGGTCAGATCATCCAGATCGGCAGGCTCGAACAGCCAGTCCGCCGCGCCGCCGGTTTTGAACCAGACGAGCTTGGCGAGCGGAGCATCCTGTTTCAGATCCCCGCGCACGTCAGCAGGCACAGTTCCGCTGCCCACCGGCTCTTCATGAGAGCCGGGTGCGGATTGTGCGCGCATCTGATCACCTGGTTGCATCATTGTCTCAGTCGCGCCCCTTGGCTGCCCGGAATTTCGCAACATCACCGGCAAGGCCCGCCGCCCATTTGGTAATATCGCCCGCGCCGAGGCACACGACCATGTCGCCGGGCGCAAGTTCATCTGCGAGCTTTTTGGCAAGATCAGCCGGTCCATCGACAGCTTCGGCATGGCGATGGCCCCGCGCCTTCATCCCCGCGACCAGAGCGTGTTCGTCCACGCCCTCGATCGGCTCTTCGCCTGCGGGGTAAACCGGCGCGGCGTAGATCAGGTCAGCGTCGCCAAACGCGCCCTGAAAGTCCTCCAGCAGATCGCGCAACCGTGTGTAACGATGCGGCTGTACAACTGCGACAACGCGCCCTGATGCAGCATCATGCGCAGCCGACAGGACGGCCCGAATTTCGACCGGATGGTGCGCATAATCATCGATCACCTGCACGCCGATATCGCCGCCCAGATCAATGTCGCCGACATGCGAGAAGCGCCGCTTCACCCCGCCAAAGCGGGAGAAACCGTCGCGGATGGCATCGCCTGAGCAACCCATTTCCAGCGCCACGGCAATCGCTGCGCAGGCGTTCTGAACATTGTGACGGCCGGGCATGGGGAGCACGATGCCATCGATGCGCGTCTCGGTGCCGCCGCGCCCGGTCTGCACCGCGTCAAACCGCGTTACAGCTCCGTCAGGCGCGACATTCTCGGCGCGCACATCGGCGTGTGCAGAAAAGCCGTAAGTGATCACCCGCCGGTCGCGCACCTTGGCAATGACATTGCGAACCTCGTCATGATCGAGACACAGAACCGCCGCGCCGTAGAAAGGCACGTTTTCGATGAACTGGACGAAAGCGTCCTTCACCGCATCGAAACTGCCGTAATGGTCGAGATGTTCGGGATCGATATTCGTGACGACCGCAATCGTCCCGTCGAGACGCAGGAAGCTGCCGTCACTTTCGTCGGCCTCCACCACCATCCACTCGGAATCGCCCAGCCGCGCATTGGAGCCGTAGCTTTCGATGATGCCGCCATTGATAACGGTCGGGTCCACGCCCCCCGCATCAAGCAATGCGGCGATCATGCTGGTCGTCGTGGTCTTGCCATGCGTTCCCGCCACCGCGACAGTGCTTTTAAGGCGCATCAGTTCAGCGAGCATTTCGGCGCGCTTGACCACTGGGACACGGTTTTCCAGCGCGGCCGCCACTTCAGGATTGGTGCGTTTGACTGCGGTCGAGGTGACGACCACTGCGGCATCACCCAAATTGGCGGCATCGTGACCGATAGCGATTTGCATACCGCTCGCCCGCAGAGCCTCTACCCGCGCGCTTTCCGACAGATCACTGCCCTGCACGCTATAGCCGAGATTGTGCATCACTTCGGCAATGCCCGACATGCCGATCCCGCCGATACCAACGAAATGGATCGTGCCAATATCGGTGCCGACGCCTTTCATTCAGAAAGGTCCTTCGCAGCGCCATTGGTGGCGGCTTCTTGCGAAGCGCCGCGCGCATTGTTCTCGCCCACGCGGATCACGTCCATCATNTCCGCGCCNCCAAAACTTTCGACCAGATCGGCAAGATCGCTCGCCGCCTTGGGGCGTCCGCAATTCCATGCAGCATGAGCAGCGGTTGCCAGAGTTTCAGGCTTTTGCGCCATCGCCCTGATCTGCTTGGCGAGTTCCTTTGCCTCAAACCGTGTCTGGCGGATCGAACGCGCCCCGCCCGCCTTGACCATTTCCCGCGTATTGGCGGCCTGGTGATCGTCGGTGGCGATAGGCAGCGGCACCAGAATCGCTGGACGGCCAACAGCGGTTAGCTCCGCAATCGTGGAAGCACCCGCGCGGCCAATAAACAAATGCGCATCGGCCAGAGTGGCGGCCATATCCTCGAAATAGGTCGCCAGCTCTGCGGGTATGTCGTGATTGGCATAGCGGCTGCGAACAGCTTCCAGATCTTCCGGGCGGCATTGCTGTGTCACCTGCAAGCGGCTGCGCAGCGCAGGAGGCAGCATGGACAGCCCATCGGGCACCACTTCGGAAAGGACACGCGCGCCCTGACTGCCACCGGTCACCAGCACGCGGAAAAGACCTTCTTCAGCGAAAGCAGGAAATGGCTCTTCGCGCAGGCTCAGCACGCCGGGGCGTACGGGATTGCCGACAAGGTGTTCCTTGTTCCGGTGCTTGGATTTCAGGCGATCGATTTCAGGATAGGCTGTTGCGATGGCATTCACCCGGCCCGCCATCAGCCGATTGACCCGGCCCAGTACAGCATTCTGTTCATGAATGACTGTGGGAATAGCCATCGACTGCGCGGCGAGCAGCGCAGGCAATGCGGGATAGCCGCCAAAGCCGATGACCGCGCTCGGCTCGAAAGTTTCGAACAGGCGCTTGGCCATGCTGCGGCCCTTCAGCACCGCGCGAATGCCGCCCAGCCAGCGCAGCGGGTTTTTAACAAACCGCCCGGCGGGCAGAACATGCGCGGTGAGGAAATCGGGCTTGCCGGGGATCGCCGCGCCGCGTTCATCAGTGATCAGCGCGACATGGTGTCCGCGCCGCTCCAGCTCATGCGCCAGCGCGAAGGCGGGCGTCAGATGCCCTCCGGTGCCTCCGGCAGCCAGCACGAAATGGCGAGCAGATGCGGTCATAGATCATCGTCCTTCTCGAAAGAGCCTTTGATGTCGAATGGCTCTCGTTCGAGATAGGGGTTGCGACGTGTCACCGCCAGCAACAGTCCAACGGTGAAGCAGATCGCCAGAGTGGACGATCCGCCATAGCTCACCAGCGGCAGGGTCATGCCCTTGCTGGGGAAGAGTTGCAGATTGACGAGGATGTTGATGAAGGCCTGCCCACCGAACATCGCGGTCAGCCCGCTGGCAGCCAGAATGATGAACAGCCGGTCTTCCTCCACCAGCCGGATGAGCACGCGCAAGACAATGGCGAGGTAAAGGACAATCACCACGCCGCACACCAGCAGGCCGAACTCTTCGCCGATGACCGAGAAGATGTAATCGGTATGCGCTTCGGGCAGGCGCATCTTGTTCTCGCCCAGCCAGAAACCGCTGCCCGTCCAGCCGCCGCCCTGCAAGGTCCGCCCGGCCAGATCGACATGGTCATAGGCCGTCGGCCCGCCAAGGAAGGCGTCGATGCGGTTGCGGGCATTGTCATAAAAGACATAGGCCGCCAGCAGCAGCGCCAGTCCAGTACCGGTCAACATGCCGATACGTTGCAGCGGCAAGCCCGCCAGCATCACCATCACGAACCATGTCCCGACAAATAGCACCGCGCCGCCAAGATTGGGTTGGAGCATCAGCAGCAGCACGATCATGCCGAGCAATGCGCCCGACACCCCGATCACCGGCAGTTTGGGATCGCGCAATTTCCATGAAAGAATCCACGCCAGCGTGATGGCAAAGGCAGGCTTCAGAAATTCGCTGGGTTGCAGCGACATGCCGACATTCAACCAACGCCGCGCGCCGTTCACTTCGGTCCCGATAATCGGCACCAGCACCAGACCTACAAGCATCATCCCGGCGAGCGCAACGCCGCCCCGGCGCAGCAATCTGGCAGGCAGAAACGAGGTGCCGACAAGCACGCACAGGCCGAGCAATTGCAACCGCACATGCGCCCAGAAGAAATACAGATCGGGCAGGGTCACGCTGTCGGTCGAAAGTCGTCCGGCACTCGCAGGAGATGCAGCGGCCACCGCCAGCGTCCCAACCAGCATCAGCGCGATCACGAAACCCAGCAGCCAGCGATCAACCTCACGCCACCAGATGCGCAATTCGCGCTTCCAATCCCGCTTGATACGCGGGCCTCTAGGACTGCCAGCGCCGCGCTCACCTGGACGGGGGATGAAGATCGGGGTCGTCGTCATGCGGAGGGACTCGATGCGCCATTGTCGGCGCTGTTTCCGTTCGACCAGTCTCCGTCGCAGCCCATTTCGAGCACCAATTCTCGGAACGTGTCGCCTCGCACTTCATAGTCCCGAAACTGGTCGAAGCTGGCGCAGGCTGGGCTGAGCATCACCACATCGCCATCCTGTGCGTTTTTCATAGCGCGCCGCATGGCCTCTGCCATCAACTCGCAGCGCTCGACCGGCATATGAGGATTGAGAATTTCGGCGAACATCGCGCCCGCTTCACCTATCGTATAGGCGCGCACGACATTGCCGAAATGGGGCGCGCACTCGTCCAGATTGTCTTCCTTCGCCAGCCCGCCACAGATCCAGTGGATACGCGCGCGGCCTCCCACTGGCGGAAAAGCCGCGAGAGCGGGCGCAGCGGATGCGGGATTCGTCGCCTTGCTGTCATTAATGAACAGGATGCCCTTGCTCGTCACGACGCGCTCCATCCGGTGCGGCAGACCGGGGAAGGTTGCGAGACCTTGCAGCACTTGCTCGCGGCTCAGACCCATTTCCTGCACCAGAGCCGCAGCTATGGCGGCGTTCTGGAGATTGTGCGGCCCTTGCAGGCTGGGCCAATCAGGCTGGTGCTGCGACCATCCATGCGTGTCCACGCACACAGCGCGGCCCGGCGCGCGGCGCGCAGCCTCTGCCTGTTGCACGGCATTGGTAGGCGCATCGGCGCAGCCAAACACTGCGAACTGGCCGGAACCCTGCATTGCAAGCAGCCGCCCCTTGGAAAAAGCATAGGCTGCGAAACCGTCATACCGGTCGAGATGATCGGGCGTGATATTGATCAGCGCCGCCGCCTCGCAGGCAAGCGAGCGGGTCAGGTCGATCTGATAGCTCGACAGCTCCAGCACATAGACGCCGCCTTCCTCCAGCGGCTCTTCGCCAAGGATCGGCAGACCAATGTTGCCTCCCATGCGCGTCTTGACGCCGACATTGGTCAGTAAGTGATGCACCAGTGCGGTCGCGGTCGATTTGCCGTTCGTGCCGGTGATACCGATGACGCGGTGCGCAGGCAGTTCGGAGCGGGCGAGAGCGAACAATTCGATGTCACCAATGATCGGCACGCCCGCCGCCCTGGCCTTCTCGGTCAGCGGATGGGTATTGAGCGGCACGCCGGGAGAAACGATAATCGCATCGAAACCGACTAGGTCGATCTCCAGCGGATCGGCAATGGTCGCGCGCCCGGCCAATGCCTCGCGCGGCTCACTCCGCCGGTCCCATGCTGTGACATCTGCGCCGCTCGCCAGCAGGCTTTCGGCCACGGCCATGCCGGAACGCGCCAGACCCAGCACCAGATAGCGCTTGGCAGCAAAGGCGCGCGCCGTAATCACCGGACNTTCAACGTCGCNAGNCCCAGTACGGCGAGCACAATGGCNATGATCCAGAAACGGATCACGACCTTGCTCTCGCTCCAGCCGAGCTGTTCGAAATGGTGGTGGATCGGTGCCATGCGGAACACGCGGCGTCCGGTGCGCTTGAACCAGAACACCTGAATGATAACGCTGACGGCCTCCAGCACGAACAGTCCGCCCACGATGGCGAGAACGATTTCGTGGTGGCTGGCGACAGCAATCGCGCCCAGAGCTCCGCCCAAGGCCAGCGAGCCAGTGTCACCCATGAAGACTGCCGCAGGGGGCGCGTTGAACCACAGGAAGGCGAGGCCTGCGCCCATTATCGCCGCGCACATGATCGCCAGCTCGCCTGCGCCGGGCACGTGCGGGATGCCCAGATATTCGGAGAAGTCGACGCGCCCGACGAGGTAGCAGATGATAAGAAACGCGCCCGCCGCAATCACAACCGGCATGGTCGCAAGCCCGTCCAGCCCGTCGGTCAAATTGACCGCATTGCCTGCCCCCACAATCACTACCGCAGCGAACACATAATAGAACCAGCCCAGCGGGATCGATCCGCCGAACACGAAGGGGACGTAGAGATTGGTGTTGATCTGGCTGACGATCAAATAGCTGGCGATGCCCGCCACGATAAATTCGCCAAGCAGCCTGACCTTGCCCGAAACGCCGTGATGGCTGCGCTTGGACACCTTGTCGTAATCGTCGAGAAAACCAATCAGGCCGAAACCGATCGTGACGGCAAGGCATGCCCAGACGAACGGATTGGTAAGGTCCATCCACAACAGCATGGAAATGGTCAAAGCGGTCAGGATCATCAGCCCGCCCATGGTTGGCGTGCCGACCTTCTTCTGATGCGATTCCGGTCCGTCAGCGCGGATCGGCTGACCCTTGCCTTGGCGCACGCGGAGCATGTTGATGAATTTCGGGCCGATAATCAGTCCGATCAGCAGCGCAGTCATCATCGCCGCTCCCGCGCGGAAGGTCTGGTAGCGGATGAGGTTCGCCAACCCTTCAAATTCGAGCAATTCGGCGAGAAAATAGAACATGGGCGCGTGTGTCAGCCTTCTTTTGCGGCGAAATGGTCGACCACGCGGGAAAGCCCTACTGAATTGGAACCCTTGACCAGCACAGCGTCTCCGCCAGCCAATCCGAATTCCTGTAGCGCCGCGATGGCTTCACCCGCATTCTCGCAATGGGCAAAGCGGAGCGCGTTGCCAAGCGTATCGCGGGGGAGTTTCCCCATCTCGCGGGCCAATGCTGTCATTTCCGCGCCGACCAGCACGGCAAAGTCGACACCTGCCTCGGCCACCGGCTGCGCAAGCTGCCCGTGGAAGGCCTCGGCAAAATCGCCCAGTTCCTTCATGCTGCCGAGCACAGCGATACGCCGACTGGCAGGCGTCTGGCCCAATTGCTGCAAGGTGGCGCGCATACTTGCCGGATTGGCGTTGTAGCTTTCATCAATCAGTAAAGCATGACCGCCGGGCACCTTCACGCTCAAACGAGCGCCGCGACCTTTCAATCCGCCCATTTCAGCGAGCGCCAATCCAGCAGCGCCCAGATCGCCGCCTGCGGCATGGACCGCTGCCATCACGCACAGCGAATTGTCGATCCAGTGCTCGCCCGGCTCAGCCACGGTGTAACACAGGCCAATATCGCCCATCGCGGCGGTTACGAGCGCGCCGCCGTTGGCTTGCTGCACAGCATCCATCAACCGCATGTCGGCATGGGCCGCGCGGCCAAAGCTGATGACATTCGCACCAAGTTCCAACGCAGTGTTGCGCAGAAATTCAAAGTGGTCGCTGTCCGCAGGGATGATGGCAGTGCCACCCGGCTCCAATCCACCGAAGATCTCAGCCTTGGCGGCGGCAATCGCCTCCATACTGCCGAGGTTTTCGATATGGGCGGGCGCGATGGTGGTGATGACCGCGACATGCGGGCGAACCTGCACCGTCAGGTCAGCTATCTCGCCCGCGTGATTCATGCCCATTTCGAACACGCCATATGTGCTGCGCGCGGGCATTCGTGACAGGCTGAGCGGAACGCCGACATGGTTGTTGTAACTGCGCACGCTGCGGTGCGACCCGCCCCGGCTGGCGCGTTCAAGCGAGGTGAAGATCGCTTCCTTTACGCCCGTCTTGCCGACCGAACCGGTTACGCCAAGGACTGTAGCCGCTGTGCGTTCTCGCGCGGCATGGGCCAATGCGTGCAACGCGGCGGTGGTATCATCCACCAGCACATGCGGGAACTCGACCGGACGATCGACGATGGCGGCGGCGGCGCCGTTGGCGAAGGCTGCGTCCAGGAAGCGATGACCATCCATCGCCTCTCCCTTGAGCGCCACGAACAGATCGCCAACCTGCACATCGCGGCTATCCATTTCGACGCCGCTAACCTGAAATTCACCATAAGCAGTCCCGCCTGTAGCGGCGGCGATGTCGGCTGAGGTCCACAGTGCAAGGCGCACTGCGTCGGTCCGCAGACGAGGCCAGCTCAGCGCTTGTGCGAGCGCGGTCATACCGCCTCTCCCGCTGCCAGTTCGGCAGCGCATTCGCGCGCGACATTTACATCGTCAAACGGCAAAACCCGCATATTCTCTCCCGAACCCACTATCTGTCCTTGTTCGTGACCCTTGCCTGCGATCAGCACGATGTCATCGCGCCCCGCTTCGGCAATGGCGGCAGCAATGGCTTCACGCCGGCCGCCAACTTCGCGCGCGCCCGGTGCGCCCGCCATGACCTGCGCCCGGATCGCCGCCGGATCTTCGCCGCGCGGATTGTCGTCTGTAACAATGACCAGATCGCTTCCCGCAATGGCGGCTTCGCCCATCGGCGCTCGCTTGCCCGTATCGCGGTCCCCGCCTGCCCCGAACACGGTAATCAGGCGACCCGCGACATGCGGGCGCAGCGCCGCAATTGCGGCGGACAAGGCATCTGGCGTGTGAGCATAATCGACATAGATCGGCGCGCCTGACGCAGCGATCACCGCGCGCTCCAGTCGCCCGCGCACCGGTTGCAAGCGCGAAACCGCATCAAACACCTGCGCCGCCGGACTGCCGGTCGCCAGCGCAAGTCCAGCAGCAGTCAGCGCATTGGCGACCTGATAGGCACCAATCAGTGGAAGGCGAAAGCGATAGGTCTCGCCCGCATGAGCAATCTCAAGCTCCTGCCCCAATTGCGTGGCTTCGCGTGAGAGGATGTTGATGCCCTCGCCCTGCTCGCCCACGGTGAACANCGTCAGGCCGCGCGCGCGGGCCACATCGGCAACGCGCTTCGAGTATTCGTCATCCGCCCAGAGCACCGCCGTGCCGCCATCATCGAGCACTTCGCCAAACAGCCGCATCTTGGCCGCAAAATAGTCCTCCATATCAGCGTGATAATCAAGGTGATCGCGGCTGAAATTGGTGAAAGCTCCGGCGGCAACCCGCAGGCCCTCATTGCGATATTGCGACAGACCATGGCTCGATGCCTCATAGGCGACATGCGTCACGCCTTCACGCGCAAGGCCGGTGTTGTTGGCAAGGAACGTCACGATGTCGGGCGTGGTCAGCCCGGTGGACACGCTCTCATCGGGCGTGGTGACACCCAGCGTCCCGATGCTGGCGGCGCGCAGGCCGCACATGCGCCAAATCTGCCGCGTCATCTCGACCGTGGACGTCTTGCCATTGGTGCCCGTCACCGCGACCACAACATCGGGCGTCGGACGGAAATATTGCGCAGCCAATTCGGCGAACAGCTTGCGCGGCGTGGCACCCGCAATGTGCAGCGCGCCTTCGACATTGGCTTCCGGACGCGCGACAATTGCCACGGCGCCGCTGGCAATGGCGGCTGGAATGAAATCCTCGCCATTGACTGCGCTGCCCTGAAACGCGCCGAAGACATTGCCCGGCGCGACTTTGCGATTGTCGATAGCGAAGCCGGTGATCACTGTGTCACCCGCAGCTCCCGCATCGATCCCGGCGTGTTTGGCGAGATCAGCCAGCCGCATCAGTTGTTGTCCCCAACCAGCGGTCGCAGGTCTGTGAGATCAATATCGCGGTCGGCATCCGGAAGAACGCCCAATTGCGGGCCGATACGCGGCACAAGGCGGCCCACGATCGGGGCGGCATTCCATGCTGCCGTGCGCTGATAGGAACTGGCGACCGTACCCTGCGGCTCATCAAGCATCGCAATGATGACGTAGCGCGGATTGTCCATCGGGAAGGCCGCTGCAAAGGTGGAAACGAGCGTGGTCTGACGATACCCGCCAGCGCCCGGCTTTTCCGCGCTGCCAGTCTTGCCGCCGACTCGGAAACCCGGCGCATCGGCATTGCGGCCGGTGCCGTAAACCGCGATCATGCGGAGCAATTGGTTCATCCGCGCGCTGGTGCTGGCACGGAACACGCGGCGTCCGCGCGGAGCTTCTCCCGGTGCAACGCGCTGTAGCGTAGCGGGACGCCAGATCCCGCCATTGACCATGGCCGCATAGGCGCTGGCCAGATGGAGCGGGGTCACGGCTATACCGTGCCCATAACCAACTGTGATTGCGCGGATACGCTGCCAATCACCCGACGCCCAGATCGGAAAACCGCGCGCGGGCAATTCGATATAGGGCCGCTCATTCATGCCCAGCTCGACCATATAGGAGCGCAGGGTGTCAGCGCCCATCTCATCGACGATATGGCCGGTCACGATATTGCTCGAGTGAATGAGCATCTGCGGCGTGTTGAGCGAAGCACCCAGCGGGTGGGAATCGCTGATCATGTGGCCCTGCACTTCGTAGGGCGTGGCACCAAAGCGGCGGGACAGATCGGTGATCGCCCCGCTATCGATTGCCGCAGCAACGGTCAGCGGTTTGAAGGTGGAGCCAAGCTCGTAAACCTGATTGGTCACGCGGTTGAAGGCAGGCGCGGTGATACCGCGATCATGCTGTTCCTGCGTTACCCGCACATCGGACGATTCAACCTGATTGGGATCGAATTCGGGTAGCGAGGCGAGCCCAAGCACCTCGCCCGTATCAACATCGAGCACGATGCCAGCCGCGCCCACCGCATTGACCGACAACATGCCGCGCCGCAGCTCGTCCTCCAGCGCGCCTTGCACGCGCATATCGATGCTCAACGCTACTGGCTCTGCGCGCCGGGCCGGATCGAGCAGGCGCTCATTCAAGACTTGTTCCATGCCCACGCGGCCATTGCCGTCAGCCGCGACATAACCCAGCACATGCGCGGCCATCGACCCTTGCGGATAATGGCGATCTTCTTCCTGCGGCAGTTCCAGCGCCAACTCGCCAATCTGCATGACGCGATTGGCATCTTCGGGCAGAACACGGCGGCGCAGATAGCCGGGACGACCCGATGCGAGCTGCTGCGTCACCTCATGCGTATCGAGATCGGGAAAAATCGCATTCAATTCCTGCGCCACCGCATCGGGCGAACGAACCAGCGGCGGGCCACCGTCGCCACCTTCAGTCATGGCAGCGGGATTGTACCACAGCGCATAGGCGGGAAAGGCGCGTGCCAGCGGAACGCCATTGCGATCGGTGATCTCTCCGCGAGGGGGCAGCAGCGCGTCGGCCATGCTCTGCTGAGCCGGACCGGATTGGACCAGACCGAGAAAGGCGATCTTCAGCAATGCGGCGAGCGCAATCAGCGAAAAGACCGCGATCACCAACAGCAGCCGCAACCGCGCGATCAGCAGCGAGCGGCGGCGCTGGTCCACCAGCCCGGTCTGCCCGGAAATGATCGTACGCGGAACGGCGTAGGCGGTCACCGCGAGGCAACTCCCGCGCTGACTTGAGCAATACTGGCCTGAGCAACACTGGCCTGAGCAACACCAGGAATCGGGGCAACACCGGCAATCGGAACGCGCAGCGGTCCAGGCGCGATGGTCACTGCCAGTGCGGCGCTGCCATCACGCTCCTCTTCCAGCAGGTTCGCCTGTATCGGCTCCCCCGTCAGTGGAGATACAATTTGCGGGAAATCAGGCACATCCCCGCCCGAACGCAGTCCCGCAAGCCGGATCGGCGGCGGCGCACCTTCGGCAGGCGGCGTGCCATACATCGCGAGTTGGCGCGGACTATCGATAAACTGGTCGGCAGTGGGAGATTGAAAGCCGAAGTCGACCCGGTTCCACGCCGCCAATTGCACCTGATTGGAACGGGTGAGAAACTCCGTTTCCAGCAGCATATTCTGTTCTTCGAGCGACACGATCTGCCGTTCGGCGCGCACAACGTCGGCGTGAACAGCCGTTACCTTGATATGCAGCATGGCATACAGCGCGAGGCAGGTGCCAAGGGCTGCGAACCAGCCGATCCGGCGGAAGCCGCGCGGTCCGTTGTTGGGTATCTGGTTCATGCGGCATTCTCCCGGGCAGGTGCGGCAGTGCGGGTCGCGGCACGCAAGGTGGAGGAGCGCGCCCGCGGATTGCGTGCGATCTCCGCAGCGGAGGGCCGGATCGCCTTGCTCAGTTGCCCGAAGCGCGGGGAAGGGGCTGTCCGCGCCTCGGGCAGGTGACGCGAGCCGCGGGGGTTCATATTCGCGGCATCGCGGAGGAAGGTCTTGACGATGCGATCTTCAAGGCTGTGAAAGCTAACCACGGCAAGACGGCCACCTTCACCAAGCAGTTGCTCGGCGGCGTTCAGACCCGCTTCAAGCTCGTCCAACTCGCCATTCACATGGATGCGGATCGCTTGGAAGCTGCGTGTGGCCGGGTCCTTGCCCACGCCCGATTTGTAACGCAGCGCCTTGCGCACGACATCGGCCAGTTCGCCAGTCGTCGTGAGCGGGCGCGCAGCCACGATAGCGCGAGCAACGCGGCGCGATTGGCGCTCCTCACCATAGCGATAGAGCACATTGGCGATGTCTTCCTGGTCCGCCTCGTTGACGAAATCCGCGGCAGTCGGGCCGGACTGACTCATGGTCATGTCGAGCGGGCCATTGCTGGAAAAGGCAAAGCCGCGCTCCGCCTGGTCGAGCTGCATGGAAGACACGCCGATATCCATCGTGATGCCATCGACCTGCGCAATGCCAGCTTCGGCCATGCTGGCGACCATTTCGGAAAACCGGCGCGGATGGAGCACAAGACGCGGAGCATCGCCCTGAGATTCGGGCCATTGCTGTCCGGCGGAAATCGCATCAGGATCGCGGTCAAACGCATGAACCGTCGCGCCTGCATCCAGCAATGCGCGGGTGTAACCGCCAGCACCGAAAGTGGCGTCGATAATCACATCGCCGGGCTGCGGAGCCAGCGCTTCAATCACTTCATCGAGAAGGACGGGAATATGGGGAGCTGGCGCGGTCATTTGCGCTTCGCCTCCGCCTTGGCCATTTCGGAGAGGCACTTGGCCTGCGGTCCGCGGAAATTGGGGCCTTCCTGCGCCAGCAAGACCTTGGGATTCCACATGGTGATGAACTCACCCACGCCCTGAAAGTAAATTTCACCCGAGACATCGAACATGCCGTCGACTGTGTCGGGCAGCACGAAACGGCCACTCTTGTCGAACGGGACTTCTTCGAAATCCCACAGATTGAGCATCATTTCGTCGCGGTCGAATTCTCTGCCCAGCTCGGTTGCGATGCGCTGCTCGCGGTCAAGAATGGTGTCGAACTGTTGCTGCCGGTCCAGCCCGAAGCCGGTCAGGCAAGGCCATTTGGCATGCTGGCCAATACATAGCGTGCGCTCGCCGGTCGCCTCGAAGATGCGGTTGCGCAGCTTGGGCGGCAGGACGAAGCGGTCCTTCTCGCCGCGAAGCGAAAAGCCCTGTCCTCCAAATCCTGTCGGCCGCTGCGACACGTCCCAATCCCCAATCTGCGTTTCCCTGCCGGACAGACCTTCCCCGTGCCCAGCCGCGCGCAAGCACAGCCGAACGGCCCCAAGAAGAGGCGTGACATGGTCGGGTTGTCCGATGGAATGCAGGAATAACGCGGGTTAGCGCGGGATGGAAGGGGAAATTACGGGAAATTGTGGGAGAAGCGCCTAAGCCTTTGTTTTTATTGGCGCAGATTCTCCGTGGCGATTGCACCTTTCGGTTGCTGCTCATCAAGCATAAATGCCGGATTTCCGTCACTTTCGTCCGAGCCTTGCGGTAAATCCGCGCGAATTCCCGCATTTTCCCGCATTTGCGGAAAAATGTCTTCGAGTAGCGANTCGAAGCCCGACTCGGCATGAGGATAGGGNCCGGCAGCATCAAGAATCGCAGCGTCGGCCATGATCAGCACNTGGCCCGCGCCGATGCGGCAATGCGCCAGCAATCCTGCCTGCTCCAGCGCGCAAGANCCACCCTCGCCAAGCGTGCGAAAAACGCCGAACATGTTGACCGGCAGCAGCCCGTCGGCACGGTCCACCACATCCGGTCCCTTCTCTTGCGTGGCATCCATCATCAACTCGAGACCCCAGCGGGCAAGGATTGGCGATAGTAAAGTGACATCCTGCGGCCTGCGCCTGTCACCAATGTGAAAACGCGATTCCCCGGTCATCCACGGATCAGCGAACAGCAGCAGCCGCCCGCCTTCGCGCACCCAGGCATCCAATGCGACATTCTCTTCCCCGCTCAGCCCGCGCGGTTGGGCGAGGAGCAGGTGGCGATAAGGCGCAAGAGCTTCATCGGACAGGTAATCGAGCGGAGCAAGCTGCGCGCGGCGCTCCAGCACATCACGCGCCCAATGCGATGGCGCTTCGCCAGTCACCAATTCGTCAAAGCCAGCAACTTCGCCCCAATAGATCGGAATTGTACCCATCAGACCGATTGTCGATTGCTCGCCATACCCCAGTGACCGCCCATCCTCCTGCGCTCGGCCCGGAATGGCAGACAAAGCGAGCAGGCCCACGGCCCAAATCGCCAAACTGATCATCTTATTGAAGCGGAGCATTCTGCACGGTTGTTGGCGGCGGAACATCGCTTGTTGGATCGCCCGCAGGTTCGGCAATCGGAACAACCGGCTCGGCAGGCAATTCCGGTGCCACCCCGGCATCGACAAGAGGATCGCTCGGCGGGCTGGTTTCGATGGCGACGACGGTCGGCGCGGCCTCTGGCACGGCATTCGCCTCAGTCTCCTGCGCGCGGCTGTTCACGATATCGGCGAGCGCGATCACCAGCACCATTGTGAAAATACCAAAAACACCGACCTGAAGTCGCTGCAAACGCTCTGCCCGCGTGCCGCCCAGTGGAACAGACACAATTTCTGCCGATGCAGAAGCTGTCTCTTGCGAGGTCAAGCGGGGCCTGAGCAGATCACGCGGGTCCAAAACCATGGTGCCAATCCTACCCGATCAAGATGAACCTAGCCAGTCAAAGACGGGCAGGCCTTTCTTCGCCAGCCATTCGGCGTTGTAGAGCGTGGAGAGATAGCGAAAGCCGCTGTCGCACAGGATCGTAGCGATGCGAGGCTCTTCGTGCCCCTCGGCAACGAGTTTGCGTCCCAACGCGACCGCACCGGCAACGTTGATGCCCGAAGACAGACCTAGGCACAGCCCTTCCTCGCGCAGCAGGCGAGCGACCCAGTCCAGGCCCTCCTCATCGGAAATACGGAATTGGTCGTCGATCGGTGCATCTTCGAGATTCGCCGTAATACGGCCTTGCCCGATACCTTCTGCCACGGAAGAGCCTTCGGATTTCAATTCGCCATTGGCGTAATAATTGTAGAGCGCTGCGCCATGCGGATCGGTGAGCGCGATGCGCACACCCTCATCCTGCGCCTTCAAACCCATACCGACACCCGCCAGCGTGCCGCCGGTGCCCACGGCGCAGGTAAAGCCATCAACGCGGCCTTCCATCTGCTCCCAGATTTCGGGCGCAGTCCCTTCGATATGCGCGCGACGGTTGGCGACATTGTCGAACTGGTTAGCCCAGATCGCATTGTCGGTTTCCTCGGCAATGCGGCGACTGGTGTGGACGAAGTGATTGGGGTCGGCGAATTTGGTCGGCGGAACGGTGACAAGCTGCGCGCCTAGTGCCCGCAAAGTGTCCATCTTTTCCTGCGACTGATTGTCTGGCATCACAATTACTGTCTTGTAGCCCAGCGCATTGGCGACCAGCGCGATGCCGATCCCGGTGTTGCCCGCCGTTCCCTCGACCACCGTTCCGCCGGGCTTCAGCTCTCCGCGCGCCTCTGCATCACGGATGATCCACAGCGCAGCGCGGTCCTTTACGCTGGCTCCGGGATTGGCGAATTCGCACTTGCCCCATATTTCACAGCCCGCCGCCTCGCTCGCTCCTGACAGGAGGACGAGCGGCGTATTGCCGATGAGGTCGAGTGTGTCGGTGCGGACAGGAGCGTTGGTCATAACGATAAGTTAGGGTGTGACCGGCGAGCTAGCAAGGATTTCGGTCGCTGAGCAGGCCCACCCCCCGCCCCCTCCCGCAGGCGGTAGGGGAGCGAGACTTGGTGAACCGAAGGTGAGCCTAGTCGCAGCGGGGTGGGCTCACGCTCCGCTACTTAATCTTCTTCGGCGATGGTCACCTTCAACCCGTCAAGATCGCCGGTGAACGGGATCTGGCACGACAGGCGCGAGCTTTCGTTGCGGTGATCGCTGGAATCGAGAAGGTCGTCCTCGTCTTCGCCCATTTCGGGAAGCTTGTCCTTGAAGGACGCATCGACATGCACATGGCAGGTCGCGCAGGAGCAGCAGCCGCCGCACAGCGCGAGCAATTCGTCGAACCCATTATCGCGGATCGCTTCCATCACGGTAAGGCCGTCCGAAACCTCGATTGTGCTTTCTTCGCCTGCGCGATTGACGACGGTTAGCTTTGGCATGGGTGCGTTATTCCTCTGGTGGCCTTGCCTGCGGCTGCTAGGGAAACGCGAAACGAATGGCAAGCACGGCCAGAAGGAGCATGATGTGGGTTTAACCGCAAGCCAGATCGAAACAGCACTTGATGAAGTGGCCGAGCGCGAACCGGCNATTGCCCGGGCATTGAAGGTGGCAGGCTATCCCGAAACGCGCATTCGGGAGACTGGCTACAAGACCTTGCTACGCACCATCGTCGGCCAACAGGTCAGCGTCGCAGCGGCGACATCAATGTGGAACAAGCTGGAAGGTGAATTGGGCGCGGACTTCACTCCCGCCTGCCTTCTGGAACGCGATTTCGACACGCTGCGCGCCTGCGGCCTCTCGCGCCAAAAGCAGGGTTACGCGCCTCTCGCGCCAAAAGCAGGGTTATGCGCGGTCCCTGTGCGAATTGGTGACCGCAGACGAGCTGGACCTTACCAATCTGCCGACAGACGATGAGGACGCCATCGCGCAGCTCACCCGCATCAAAGGTATCGGTCGCTGGTCTGCGGAGATTTACCTGCTGTTTGCCGAGGGACGCCCCGACATCTGGCCAGCGGGAGATCTCGCAGTGATGGCAGGCATCGGAAAAATCCTCGGACTGGAAGAGCGCCCTGACGAAAAAGCCACCCGCGCCCTCGCCGAACCCTGGCGACCACATCGCGGCGCGACGGCGATTTTCACCTGGCATTGTTACAACAATCCGGCGTTGTGATTGGAATCGGCGCACTCAGTCCCTAACTCCCATCCCTGAAACTGGGAGACATCATGACCGACACCTTCGCCGCCAAAGCCGCGCAGCGCATTGCTGACACTCCGCTGATCCCGCGTGATCATCTGTTCGGCAATCCCACCCGCACCGGCGGACGGATCAGTCCGGATGGCAAGTGGGTCAGCTGGATGGCNGCGTGGGAAGGCGTGATGAATGTCTTCATGGCTCCGGCAGAGGACGAAACCGATGTGCGCCGCATGACAAGCGCCAAGGACCGCCCGATCCCGACCTACTTCTGGGCGCCCGACAGCCAGAGCCTGCTCTACATTCGCGACAAGGAAGGTGATGAGAATTACCTGCTCTATCAGGTCGATTTGACCGGTGAAAAGGAAACCTGCCTCACGCCTTTCGAGAACACGCGCGTCCAGATTGTCGGCGCGTCCGATACCATCAAGGACAAGCTGCTCGTCGGCCTCAACAACCGCGATGCGCGCTTCCATGATGTCCATATGCTCGACCTGACGAGTGGCGATTTGGCGCTGGTGTTCGAGAACAATGACTGGGCCGGGTTCAACGCGGATGACAGCCTGACCTTGCGCTGGGCCATACGCCAGAATGCCCAAGGCGGAACCGACATGCATGAAATTACCGATGGCGCCGTGGCGGAGGAGCCGCGCGAGGTGACAGGGCTGGACGATGCGCTGACCACCGGTATGGCGGGCTATACGACAGATGGCTCGATCCTCTACTGGCTCGACAGCCGGGGCCGCGACACAGCCGCGCTGTTTGCCGAGGATACCGCCACAGGCGAGCGAACACTGATCGCGGAGCATGACAAGGCCGATATCGGCGGCACCATGCGCGACACCAAGACCGGCGTAGTGCAAGCGTGGAGCGCGACCTATCTGCGCACCGAGCATCATCCGCTGGTCGAGGATATCGCAGCTTCATTGTCATGGTTGCGCGGGCAGTTGGAGGGTGATTTCGGCGTGCAAGCGCGCACTGATGATGATCGCCGCTGGCTGGTTTGGAATGACCCGCTGACTGCGCCGATCAAGTCCTACCTCTATGACCGCGACGCTCAGACCCTGCGCGAATTCTATACCACCCGACCGGAGCTGGAAGGCGCGCCGCTGCAACCCATGCATAGCGTGGAAATTGCAGCGCGCGACGGACTGACCCTCCCCAGCTATCTCACTCTGCCACCCGGCTGCGACCTTGATGAAGACGGCACGCCTGAGGCCCGTGTGCCGCTGGTGCTACTGGTCCATGGCGGTCCGTGGGCGCGCGATGCCTATGGCTTCAACCGCAACCACCAATGGCTCGCCAATCGTGGCTACGGCGTGTTGAGCGTCAACTTCCGTGGCTCCACTGGCTTCGGCAAAAATTTCATCAGCGCCGGCGACAAGGAATGGTCGGGCAAGATGCACGATGATTTGATCGATGCCGTGAACTGGGCCGTCGATCAGGGCATCGCTGATAAGGACAAAATCGCCATCATGGGCGGCTCCTACGGCGGTTATGCGACGCTGGTGGGCCTGACCTTCACGCCCGAAGTCTTTGCCTGCGGCGTTGATATCGTTGGCCCGTCCAACCTCGAAACGCTGCTGGAAACCATTCCGCCCTATTGGGAGCCGATGGTGAANCAATTCCATGAACGCATGGGCGACCCNACCACACCCGAAGGNCTGCAATTCCTGAAAGATATCAGCCCGCTCTACAAGGCNAGCGAAATCACCAAGCCGCTGCTGATCGGTCAGGGCGCGAATGATCCGCGCGTGAAGCAGGCCGAGAGCGACCAGATCGTGGGAGCCATGGAAGAGCATGGCGTGCCCATCACTTACGTCCTGTTCCCCGATGAGGGCCACGGCTTTGCTCGCCCGGAGAACAATATCGCCTTCAACGCCATCACCGAGAGCTTCCTCGCCGAAGTGCTGGTTGGACGCGCAGAGCCTTTGGGCGATGTGCTGGATGCCTCGACTGCGGAAATTCGCAACGGGCGTGAGCATGTGGGGCTGTAGCTTCGCGCGCAATCGTGATTGACATTGGTGTCAGTAGGGATATTCCGATCCGATGGCTGACACGAAAAGCATTNTCATCACCGGCGGCGGTTCCGGCATTGGCCGCGCCATTGCGCAGCGTTTTGCACGNGAGGGCTGGTTTATCGGTNTGGCGGACATCAACAGCGCCGGGATGGAAGAAACCGCCGCGCTGCTTCCCGAAGGCCAGTGGTCGACCCACAAGCTCGACGTGCGCGAGCCGGAGCAATGGGATGCGGCGCTGGCGGGTTTTGCCAAGGCCGCTGGTGGCCGCATCGATGCTCTTGCGAACAATGCTGGCGTCCCGCTGGGCGGCGATCTTTCAGAGCTGACGACCGAGGAAATCGACCGCACGCTGGCAATCAATTTAACCGGCGTGATCTACGGCGCGCGNGCTGCCTATCCGCACCTNAAAGCCACCGCCCCCGGCTCCTGCCTCGTCAACACATGCAGCGCGGCGGGGCTTTATGGGCANGCGGGCATGACGGTCTATTGCGCCAGCAAATTCGGCGTGCGCGCGCTGACCGAGAGCCTTGATATCGAATGGGCCGCAGACGGTATTCGCGTGACCGACGTGATGCCCAGCTTTATCGACACCCCGCTGCTCGCGCAGTCGAGCCACACCTCCAGCAATGTGCCGATCCGCGACCGGGTTGCCGCAGCCGGACTGGAATTCACTCCGGTGGAGGATGTCGCCGAGACGTTTTGGCGCGCAGTCACCGGCGAAAAACTGCACAATGCGGTGGGCAAGACCGCGCGCAAGCTCGCCACAGCAGCCCGCTGGATGCCAAGCTACATCCGCCGCAAATCGCGCGAATTGGCAAAGGCCGGCCTCAAGCCGATGGGTTGACGTCTTGCCTAAGACATCGTCATTGCGAGGAGCCGCAGGCGAAGCCTGCCCTTCGGCTGGCAAGAGCCAGCCGAAGGGCGCTATCCAGAAAGTGCAAGGGCTGGATTGCTTCGCTTCGCTCGCAATGACGGGAAGATACAGATGACCACACAGAAGAGCATTTTCATAACCGGCGGCGGGTCAGGCATTGGCCGCGCGATGGCGCAGAAATTTTCCGCCGAGGGCTGGCTGGTCGGCATTTCGGACCTCAATCAGGCCGGTATGGAAGAGACCAGCGCTTTGCTGCCCGAAGGCCAGTGCCGAACCTACAAATTCGACGTGACGGACCGCGCCGCGTGGGATGAAGCCCTGTCGAGCTTCGCCGAGCATACCGGCGGCAGGCTGAACGTGCTTGCGAACAATGCAGGTCTGCCATCGGGCGGACCGCTAACCGAGGTGACGCATGAGGAACTGGACTTGCTGCTCGACGTGAATCTGCGCGCAGTGTTCTACGGCGCGAAAGCGGCTTTCCCCTATCTCAAGGCCGCTGCGCCTGGTTCATGCCTGCTCAACACCGCCAGCGCGGCGGCAATTACGGCATGGCCAATCAAAGCGTTACGGTGCGACCAAGGCGGGCGTTAAGTCGATGACCGAAAGCCTTGATGCGGAATGGACGCCTCAGGGCATCAAGGTCCGCTCGCTGATGCCCAGCTTCATCGACACACCCTTGTTGCAGAACCCGCCCAACCGCAGCCGCAATACACCAATCCGTGATGCTGTGGTGAAGGCCGGTCTGGAATTCACGCCAGTCAAAGTGGTTGCACAAGAAGCATGGAACGCGGTTCACGGCGACAAGGTGCACATCCTTGTCGGCAAAACCGCGAAGAAGATGAGTTTGATCGCCAAGCTGTTTCCCGGCAAGCTGCGCCAGCGCGCGCGGACCTTGGCCAGCGCCCACGAACGCAGCGAGGGCCGCCCAGCTTCGTCAGACTAAGCGCCCCGCCGTTCGGCTCTACTCCGCTAGCGACAGCATGACTGCGCGGCCTTCCAGCGAGAGGAACGGCTCCGCCTCTGCCCACGGCAGCACCACGGTATCCGCACAGGCGGTGTAGACATGCGGCAGTGACGGGATGAAGGCGAGTCCTTCGCGCTGAAGGCCGATACCCCAGCGCGATGTTTCCGCTGCGATCCCGGCGCAGTCGTCGCCGCCGTCCGCGTCTTGCGGCCACTGCGCAACCAGCGCTGCGACCAAAGCCTGCGTCGCCGTGGCCCAGACGTAGCTGTCGACACCCGCGTCATGCAGTTCACGCTCCAGCGCGGTGTCGTTGAGCCAAATTTCCGGATCGATCTCCGCGCCGGAATTGCGATCAAATACGCGCCGCTTTTGCCAGTAAGACGGGTGCGCCCCGCCGCAGTAGACGCCATTGGTCTCGAACGCAGCGACCCACCGCTGCGTAATCAGTTCGGGGACCATTTGCTGCGAGAAGTCACCGTCCACGCCATGCACACCGATATTCTGCGCAAAGCACTGCGCATAGGTATCGCTCATATCGCCGCGCGGCATAGCAGCAGTGAGGAGCCCGTTGATTGCACGATTGGTGCGACGCGGATCGCTCTCACTGTCAGGAAGGATGAATGTCGAAATATTGATGTCGTGAACCTCGTCCCCACCGCCAGCCTGCCAATGCGCGGGCGGCGCGAAGTTGAGCGTGACAAAATCCTGTCCGTCCAGAGCGCTTGCCAAGCCCGTGACGCTGCCGCCTTCAAGGCGCGGCTGCATGAACGCGCCGCTTTCGCATGGTCCAGCAAATTCATCGCGCCCGGACCATTCGAGCCGGGTCAGCCGGATCGGAGCGTTGCTGTCGGCAGCGCGCCAGACACCGGTCGCGGTGTTTTTCCCAAGCGCTTCGATTTGCCAGCTGGCATCACCGGGATCAGACCAGCCGACGGCTTCAACAAAGCCATCCTGCTCGCCTTCGATGGGCTGCAGGCGGATCAGCTGTTTGCTGGAATCGAAATAATAGACCCCGCGTTCATCGCCGCCGCCAAAGCACGCGTAGACCGGCTGGTTGCCCACCGCGCCCTGCCAAACGCCGCGCAGGCCCTCGGCTTCTTGTGCTACCGCAGGACTGGCAAATATTGCGGCAGCGAGCGCGAGCACGCCAGCCGCGCGGATCATGCCAGCAGCCCCTCGATCGCGCGCGCCATTTTCATGTCGCGCATGGAGAGGCCATTCGCGTCATGCGTAGTCAGCTCAATTTGCACCTTGTTGTAGACATTGGACCATTCGGGGTGATGATCTTGCTGCTCTGCAATCATCGCCACCTGCGTCATGAAGGCGAACGCCTGACTGAAATTTGCAAATTCAAACGTGCGGCCAATCGCATCGCCATCGCGGGTGAAAGCCCAGCCGTCCAATGCGGCAACCAGAACTTCCGCTTCCCTGTGTCCCAGACCTTCGACTGCCATTGTATGTCCCCCTGATTTTCGAATGCTTGCGCGTTGCAGCCACAATGCCCTAACGCGGCCAATGATGGAACCGTGCCGATTAGCCGCCACTGAACTGGCCTGCCGCCGCGGCGACCGGGTGCTGTTTTCCAGCCTCTCACTGACGCTGGAGGCTGGCGAGGCGGTGCAGGTCACCGGCCCCAATGGCACGGGCAAATCGAGCCTTATTCGCATCCTTGCCGGTTTGATGCTCCCTTTTTCCGGCAAGGTAGAGAGTGCTGGTTCGATGGCACTGGTGGACGAACGCCTCGCGCTGGATGAGCATTTGCCGCTGGGCCGCGCGCTCGCATTCTGGGAGCGGCTCGATGGCTGCACCAACGCCGATGCTGCTCGCCACTTTGCAATTGGACGGATTGCTTGAAGTGCCTGTGCGTTTCCTCTCAACCGGTCAGCGCAAGCGTGCTGCCCTCGCCCGCCTCCTCAATGGCGGACGACAGATCTGGCTGCTCGATGAGCCTTTGAACGGGCTCGATGATCAGGCGCGTGGCGCGGTCGAGGCGCTGCTGGCCCTGCATTGCGGCGGCGGCGGAATTGCGCTTGTTGCCAGCCACCAGCCGATTGCCCTGCCCGGCCAGAAAAGCCTGCACCTGCCGGATTTCGCCGCGTGAGCGTGTTTACCGCCCTGCTCCGGCGTGATCTCGCCGCGCTGCTGCCCGGATCGGCGCGCGGCAATTCACTGCTGCCGCTATTGTTCTTC
>JGI24025J20009_10000162_pt1 | contig 52240 bp, 56 predicted proteins | sample Cruoilmetagenom3_FD_20009 | JGI IMG/M metagenome (IMG submission 20009)
CTTAAATAAAATCATTAATTCAACCAATTGAAAAATAGTTTTAAGAGGTGCTCGAAATATTTAATTACGAGCAACCTCCAATCCCACTTAATTTCGGGCCAACTGGACAAGGTTAAAAAGATATATTAAAAAATCCCATTGAATTTGTATCAATGGGATTTTATTCTTTGTGCTATTTTTGATTATTGAACTATAATTTTAAATACTTGTTGCTTAGATCCTTTTTCAATCTTTAGAAAATACAAGCCAGTATTTAGATAAGAAATATTTAAATTTTTCCCATAAAAGGATTGAAATTTATTTAATAATTTTCCTGTTACATCATAAATCGTAATGTTTGTGCTCTCCAAGGATTGATGAAAATGAACGGTATTATTATAAATTGGGTTGTTTATGGAAATTTCCTCTATATGAGTGACATTAGTGATAGATAAATTTATATTACATTGTTCAGAATTGTTATTTATATCTTCAATTATTGATCCAGGAGTTACATCTCTACCAATAAACGCAGTGTAATCTTTCGGGTATTTTTCCCCTCTAAACATACTATTGTCACCAACAATTTCTGAATCTGTTGCATATTGATTGTATATTTCAGAACCAGCAGGATTTCTATACATCCAAGCTACATTGTTATCTAAATCTAATTCTGTTAGTCTTCCTTTAGACGTTTCACAAAATATCATATTACCATTAGGTAAGGATTGAACACCAGATTTTTTAAGTTCAAGAACTGTTTCACCTAAAATATTTCCACTCCAAGACCAAAAATAATCTGAAGGTAAATATGTATTATTCACTAATTGATAATTGTTATTTGTATCTAATTCTGGTGTAATTAAATGAATAGAACTATGAGTTTGAGTACCATCTTGATCGTTATTAAAGATAGAAATCTTCCCTTCATTTAAATAACCATTTGTAACCCATTTGGCATCATGTTGTTCATACAATTTTCTATCAGAAGGTAATCCTTGTCTATATACTTCTGGATTTCCCCAACGCCAAAGAAAATCACCACCATTCCCAGAATTCCCTCCTGTTTGTCCTGAAGCCTCTGCAGTAGTTGTACTATGATCAATAATGTATATTTCACCCAAACTTTTGGCAGACATGATTATATGGTCTAAATCTGCATTGTATGCTACACTATTCATATGTATCCAATCAGAATGTATCATATTATAATCTTCATAATTAAAATCTAATAACTCTGGATGTGCAGCAACGTCTCCATAATTTGCAGCATTAGAGTCAAAATCTTGGATGATATGATCTAGAAAACGCCATTCCCAAACTATATTTATTTGATCTATACCAACCGGTTGGAATTCAATTATTTTTTCAGACCTAAAATCTCCATCAACTAAATCAGGGTTTTTACCTAAATTTATTTGCTCTGCTTCTGAAACAACCTCTTTAATTAAGCATAATATATTTCCATTAGGTAAAGGTTCTATATCGTGATGTTGTTTTAAATTAATTGTGCTTAGATTGAATTGCCAAACTAAATTATCATCCCAATCTCTAATTTCTAAGTTTTGTTTTCCAGCTCTTAAAAGATTGCCATTTTCTAGAAGATAGCATGTTAATGCTGGATTATCTGAAAATGTCCAAGTATTAATAACATTTCCACAATTATTTATGAGATATACAGACGTATCTTTTTCTGGTGTAAACAAAGTGTAACCATCAAAAGCTGATGTTTCATTTTGTAATAGTCCAAGGGTTTCTTGACCAAAAAAAATAGTTGATAAAAAGAAATAAAAAAAGAATAGTAAATAATTTAATTTCATGTTTAAAGTTTGAAAGTGAAAATTACAACTTTAAACATGAAATTAAATTAGAAGTTAAAAAAATTAGCAAGCCTCTTTTTTATTTAAACAATATTGTAAAGCACCAGAAGGACATTTCTTTACTTGTTTAATAATTTTATTTGTAGAAGCGCCATCCAGGTCAATCCAAGGAATAACAGAATCTCTAAAAACATTTGAAAGTTCTTTTGCACAACGCTCTGCGTGTACGCAAATACGAGGTTTATAGGTTACAGTAATATCTCTATTACTGAAAACATTTGGGGTATTTGTTTCCATAAGTAGATCATTATTTGGGGTTATAATCTAAAATAAATGTAATTAAACTGGATTTTAGCACAATCAAAAATCCGACTAAATGTATCAAAAATTCGATTAAAAACAATCTTAATTCTATTTATTCGATGAACTACATCCTTTTTATTTAAATTCTGAAGTAAAATGAAATTTGATACTCGGATATTTCTGTTGAGTCATCTGCATAGAAAATGGAGAATCAGCTAAAAATACCAATTGATTTTGTTTGTCTTTTGCTAAGAAACGTTGCTTTACTCTTAGAAACTCTTTATACTCTTCATTTTTTTGATCGCTAACTTCAATCCAGCAAGCTTTATGTACATTCAAGTTTTCGTAAGTGCATTTTGCTCCATATTCATGTTCTAATCGGTATTGGATAACTTCATATTGCAGAGCTCCAACTGTACCAATAACTTTTCTTCCATTAAGTTCTAAAGTAAATAATTGTGCAACACCTTCGTCCATTAATTGGTCGATGCCTTTAAAGAGTTGTTTTGATTTTAAAGGGTCTGCATTATTAATATATCTAAAATGTTCAGGTGAGAAACTAGGAACACCTTTGTAATTCAATACTTCTCCTTCTGTTAAAGTATCACCTATTTTAAATGTTCCAGTATCTTGCAGCCCAACAATATCTCCAGGATACGATATATCTACAATTTCCTTTCTCTCGGCAAAAAATGCATTAGGACTAGAAAATTTTAGTTTCTTATTATGCCTAACGTGCAAGTAAGGTTTATTTCTCTCAAAAGTTCCTGAAACAATTTTAATAAATGCTAAACGGTTTCTATGATTGGGATCCATATTTGCATGAATCTTAAACACAAACCCTGTAAATTTTTGCTCCTCAGGCTTTACTAATCTTTCTTCACTTTGTTTTGGCCTTGGTTTTGGTGCTATTTCTACAAAGCAATCTAGTAGTTCACGAACTCCAAAATTGTTTAAAGCTGATCCAAAGAACACGGGTTGTTGCTTTCCATTTAAATATTCATCCTTTTCAAATGTTGGATATATACCTTCAACAAGTTCTATTTCTTCACGAAGTGTATTGGCAGCTTTTTCGCCAACAAGTTTATCTAATTCTGGTGATTGTAAATCTGAAATCTTAATAGTCTCTTCAATGTTTTTTCTACTGTCACCACTAAATAAATTTACATTTTTTTCCCAAATGTTATAGATTCCTTTAAAATCGTAGCCCATACCAATTGGAAAGCTTAGTGGTACGACACTAAGACCTAGTTTTTGTTCAATTTCATCCAATAAATCAAAAGCATCTTTACCCTCTCTATCCATTTTATTGATAAAAACGATCATAGGAATATTACGCATTCTACAAACTTCAACCAGTTTTTCAGTCTGCTCCTCAACACCTTTTGCAACATCAATAACAACAATCACGCTATCAACAGCAGTAAGTGTTCTAAACGTATCTTCAGCAAAATCTTTGTGACCAGGAGTATCAAGAATATTAATTTTTATACCATCATATTCGAACGCTAAAACAGAAGTAGCAACAGAAATTCCACGCTGACGTTCAATTTCCATAAAGTCACTAGTAGCACCTTTTTTTATTTTGTTACTTTTTACAGCTCCAGCTTCTTGAATAGCACCACCAAAAAGTAATAATTTTTCGGTTAAAGTTGTTTTTCCAGCATCTGGATGCGAAATAATACCAAAAGTTCTTCGTCTGTTTATTTCCTTTATAAAGCTCATAATAATCTTGCAAATGGGTTGCAAAGATACTATTATTAAACACAATTTAAATGATTGTTTTAACTGCTTTTCAATTTTATGAAAAGTTTGACGCATTTTTAATATTTTGATTGTTATTTTTACATTATGATTGAAGAGCAAGTAATTTTAGTAAATGAAAACGATGAGCAAATTGGACTCATGCCAAAACTTGAGGCGCATGAAAAGGCCTTATTACATCGTGCTTTTTCGATTTTTGTATTTAATGATAAAAATGAATTGATGCTTCAGCAACGTGCTGCACATAAATATCATTCCCCAAAATTATGGACAAATACCTGTTGTAGCCATCAAAGAGATGGTGAAACAAATATTCAGGCAGGTATACGTCGTTTACAGGAAGAAATGGGGTTTGTAACTCCTTTAGAAGAATCTATTTCATTTATTTATAAAGCACCTTTTGACAATGGTTTAACTGAACATGAATATGACCATATTTTAATTGGTAAGTATAATAATGATCCAAATATTAATCCAGACGAAGTTTCAAATTGGAAATGGATGTCGTTAGATAATGTACAAACAGACATTAAAACACAACCTGAAAATTACACCGAATGGTTTAAAATTATTTTCGATAAATTCTACGAACATATAAATATTACTGAAGCATGATGGTAACCGTTAGTAGAAAAGCACATTTTAATGCTGCACATAGATTATACAGAATAGATTGGAGCAACGAGAAGAACCATACTGTTTTTGGAAAATGCAGTAACCCAAATTATCATGGTCATAATTATGAACTTGTTGTTAGCGTGACTGGTAAAATTGATAAAGAAACAGGTTATGTTATAGATATGAAAGTATTAAAAGACCTTATAAAAGAAGAAGTTGAAGATGCCTTCGACCATAAAAATTTAAATTTAGATGTAGAAGCGTTTAAAAACTTAAATCCAACTGCTGAAAATATTGTTGTTGTTATTTATAATAAATTAAGGTCGCGAATAAAATCAAATTTAAAGTTGAAAGTAACACTCTACGAAACACCTCGTAATTTTGTAAGCTATTCAGGAGAGTAAAAGAATGAATAATCCATTGTATCCATTAAAGTTTCATCCCATTTTAAAAGAGAAAATTTGGGGAGGGCAAAAACTAAAAGCACTACTTAATAAAGAAAGTTACCTGCCAAATATTGGAGAAAGCTGGGAGATTAGTGATGTTGAAGGCGATACGTCTATAGTTTCAAATAGAAATTTAGAAAATCAATCTTTAAAGCAACTTTTAGATACATATAAAGCAGATTTAATAGGCGAGAAAAACTATAAACGGTTTGGAAATACATTCCCTTTATTAATTAAGTTTATCGACGCAAAGCAAGACTTATCTATACAACTTCACCCAAACGATGAAATAGCTTCAAAACGTCATAATTCTTTTGGAAAAACAGAGATGTGGTATGTGATGCAAGCTGATTTAGATTCAAATTTAATAGTTGGATTTAATCAAGAGATGACTCCAGAAAAATATTTAGAACATCTTAAAGAAAAAACGTTAACTCAGATTCTAAATTTTGACAAGGTAAAAACTGGTGATACATATTTCATTGAAGTTGGAAGAGTTCATGCCATTGGAGCAGGAGTCCTTTTGGCAGAAATCCAGCAAACAAGTGATATAACTTATCGTGTGTACGATTGGGATCGTGTAGATGAAAAAGGAAACTCTCGAGAGTTACATAACGATTTAGCTTTGGATGCTTTTAATTTTAACATGCCCGAAAATTTTAGAGTAGCTTATAATAAGAAAGAGAACCAACATAACAACATGATAAGTTGCCCTTATTTTACTACCAACTACTTAAAAGTTAATAACACATTAAAAGTTAAAAATACTTTTGATTCTTTTATTATATATATGTGTGTTGAAGGTGAAGCACATATTCAAGTAACAAACTATAAAGAGACTATTAAAGCTGGAGAAACCATCTTGATTCCAGCTAATATAAAAGCATTTGAAATTACTTCTAAAAATGCAACACTATTAGAAGTTTATGTTTAATTTTGTACCTAAATAAATTATTAAAAAATGGCAAATAAAAGAGATTTAAAGAAAGACATCAATTATGTTTTAGGAGACATAATTGAAGCAGTATATGTTTGGGAATATTCAAACACAGATAAAGATACTAAAAAAAGTGAAGCAGTTATAGATGAAGCTATATCTACTTTTGATGAGTTAATTACTAAAGTTAACGATAGAAAAGTAGAAGATAAAAAAGCACATTTTAAAGCTATTAATAAAGAATTAGAAGACAAAGGAAGAGCTTTAATTGAAAAAATTAATAAGCTAGGTTAAAATTAGAATAAGTTTGCAAATATTATTTTAAAAAATATATTTGCAATCTGTTTTTTGCCGATGTAGCTCAGCTGGCTAGAGCAGCTGATTTGTAATCAGCAGGTCGTGGGTTCGAGTCCCTCCATCGGCTCTAAAAAAAAAGCCTCTCAAAATTTTTGAGAGGCTTTTTTAGTTATTCAGACTTTCTAATTTTCAGATAACCTTCTAATGATTTGCCATATTTTGAATCTCTAACTTTAGGTGTTAAGGATTGATTGATTGTATCTAACCACTTTGTTTGAGCATCATATATCTCAGTAAGTGCTAAATATGGAGCAACTTCACTATCATTATTGGTAATAGCAAAATTGACAGTATATAAATATTTGCTTTTTAATAAATTGTCTAAAGCTTTCTTGTTCGTGTCAATCCTTAAAGAGTCTTTCGCAATTTTAGCATCAAAACTTTCTTTGATTAAGTCTAAATTTTTATCTTCATATCTAGCTGTAACCTTTAAAAATTCTTCGTAAAGTTTTTGTTGTTTAGAGCCATTAATTTTGGCATTAGGAACAAATTCTTTTAAAGTAGTAGTAATTTCTGTAATACCTTTATCTGCAAAAAATACAATTCTAGTATTCGTTTCATTACTATTGTTTTTATCTAAACGAAGATAGAAAGCTTCAGGAGATTCTAGATTGGTCTTTAATTCAAATTCCGAAGAGCCATTAAGAAATACAGAATCAACAATTATTATTGAAGAATCTTGTTCCTTTTCAAGATACACAGTTCCTTTTTTTAATCCTTTTACTTGACCTTTTACAATCAGGTCTGGATTTGAATCTTTTCCACAAGAAATTAAAGCAATTAGAACAACTAGTAAGCTTAACTTTTTCATATAAATATTTATAATTTTGCAGCGCAAATATCACATAAATATTAAATATATGCTAACCTCCAGCTGCTAATTTCATTAAAATGGTACAGCCAATTGCAGCAATGGTTCCTATAGCATATCCAAAAACAGCTAAAAGCACACCAACAGTTGCTAAAGATGGATGAAAAGCAGAAGCTACAATAGGAGCAGAGGCAGCTCCACCAACGTTTGCCTGAGATCCAACAGCTAAGAAGAAATAAGGTGCTTTAATAATTTTTGCTATAATAATTAAAAGAATGGCATGAATACTCATCCAAATTAAACCAACAGCAATCAATCCAGGATTATCGAAAATAGACATCAAATCTATTTTCATTCCTATTGATGCTACAAGAATATAAATAAAGACGCTACCAAATTTACTGGCTCCAGCACCTTCATAATTTTTAGCTTTTGTAAATGATAAGAATATAGCTATAAGAGTTGCAATACTTATCATCCAGAAGAATTGAGAATCTAAAAAGGTAAAGGTGTTTCTTAACGTTTTAGATTCAATATTACTAACAACACTTTCAAAATATGGTGCTAAAATATTTGCACCAATATGAGATAAACTAACTGTCCCAAAAGCAATGGCAACAATAATCATAATATCTGTTAAAGAAGGATTTCTATTGACACTTTTAGCAAAAGAAATGACTTTCTCTTTTAAAGATTCAATGGCAGAGTTATCTGCTCCAAGCCATTTATCTATAGCTTTAGATCTACCAATTCCAATTAATATAATTGCCATCCAAATATTGGCAACCACAATATCTACAAATACCATTTTACCGTATTCAGATTGATTATATTCAAAAATCTCAAGCATAGCAGTTTGGTTTGCACCACCACCAATCCAACTTCCTGCTAATGTAGAGAGTCCTCTCCATACAGCATCAGGACCAACACCACCAACAACATCTGGCGATACCATAGAAATTAATAGAATGGCAATTGGACCTCCAATAATAATTCCAACTGTTCCTGTTAAGAACATTACTAAAGCTTTCCAACCTAAATTATATACAGCTTTTAAGTCGATACTTAAAGTCATGAGTACTAAAGCTGCTGGTAACAAATATCGACTAGAAACATAATACAAACTAGTACTGTGCTCTACAACTTCACCAGAATCTGATGTGGTTTGCCATTCTGGAGCAATAATTCCTAAAGTAGTTAATAGAGCAGGAAGCATATAAGCCATAAACAATCCAGGGACTATTTTATAAAATTTAGGCCAGAAACCTGTTTTTATTGATTCTGTGTAAAAAATAAAACCTAACGTTAGCATTAGGAGTCCAAAAACAATTGTATCGTTTGTAAAAATTGGTGCTTGTTGCATGTTTTATAATTTGATGTTGCAAAATACCAAAATAAAAGGGTATAAAAAAAGTGACTTTTTTAAAGTCACTTTTTTTCTGTTTTTTTCGGGTCTCTGTTGTGCTCTTTTAGATATTGCATAAGCATCCATTCAATCTGTCCATTGGTGCTCCTGAACTCATCAGAAGCCCATTTTTCAACAGCTTTGAGCATTTCTTCATTTATTCTTAATGCAAAGGCTTTCTTTTTCGACATATTATTTTTTTATAAAAGCTTCAAGAATATGTATTAACTCATCAGATAATGGATAATCTGGTGAATAATATGATTTTATATTGTCTTCATCCTTTTCAATGGTTTTTAAAGTATGACTCATACTTTCTATAATCACTAATTCAGAATCTGGTTTAGCTTCATGTAATTTATTAGCTTCTTCAACTTTTACCTGAAGGTCTTTAGTTCCATTAATAATAAGTACTGGAATCTCTAATTTATTTATCTCTACTGAAGGGTTATATGCCATCCAAGTAATAAAAAATGGTTGATTTTGCTTACTAAATAAATGTGCTAAAGCAGGATTTACATTTTCTATGGTTCCAGTTTCTTTAAGTTCATCTATTTGTTCTTTAGCCATGGCTGACATGTCTTCACTAACTTGTTTGTAGCTATTAATGATGAAATCTCCCATGTCTTCACTAATTCCAGCTAGAGAAACATATTTATCGACATCTTCTTGCGAGGCTAACATGGCAACCAAAGATCCTTGACTATGACCAATTAACGTAATGCTAGAAAATCGATTGTCATTTTTAAATTTTGTTATAGCTAAATTGGCATCATCAACAAAACGATAAAAATCCAAATCATCCATCATGAATTTTACGTTTTCTTCTGTTGAATTACGTTTGTCGTATCTATAAAAGGCAATTCCTCTTACATTTAAACTATCAGACAATTGCTTAATATAATTGGCTTTTATGTTAACTCCAGCTTGATTACCATTTCTATCAACATTTCCTGAGCCATGTATAAAAATGACTAAAGGCTGACTTTTTAATTCTTCATTATAAGACAAAGTACCAGGAAGCTTGATGCTATCATTCATTATTAAAATGTCTTCTGAAATGATGTTTTCTTGTGAAAGCATCAATACGTTGAATAATAGCGCTAGGCATATTGTAATTTGCTTCATTTTATCTGTTTTTATCTCGCTCTAAAACTATTCTAGCTGAATTCTCTGCAATATGAATAACACTCCAACCAGATACAGCATGTTGATTAAGAGTGTCTTCTAAACGTTCGTTGTTTTTGCTTAACCCCATTTTCCAATTAATGACTTTGTATTCTTTCATTTATTGATTGTTTTTTAGTGATTTAAAGTTCCTGCATTTACAATAGGTGAAGCATCTTTATCTCCACATAAAATGACCATCAGGTTACTAACCATTGCAGCTTTTCGTTCATCGTCTAAATCTACAATATTCTTCTTTCCTAATTCATCTAGTGCCATTTCTACCATACTAACAGCTCCTTCAACAATTTTATGTCTTGCTGCAACAATGGCAGTTGCTTGTTGNCGTTTTAACATGGCATTTGCAATTTCTTGAGCATAAGCTAAATATCCTATTCTNGCTTCAAGCACTTCAATTCCCGCAATAGATAAGCGTTCTTCAATTTCTTTTTCTAAAGCTTCACTTACTTCGTTGACACTTGAACGAAGTGTAATGTCTTCGGTTAAGCCTTCGTCAGCAAAATTATCATAAGGATACATACTAGCTAATTTTCTAACTGCTGCATCTGTTTGTACACGTACAAAATTTTCAAAATTATCTACATCAAAAGCTGCTTTGTAAGTGTTTTGAACTCTCCATACAAGTATGGTACTTATCATTACAGGATTACCAAGTTTATCGTTCACTTTCAGGCGTTCGCTATCAAAATTACTTGCACGAAGTGATATTTTCTTCTTGGTATAAAAAGGATTTACCCAATAAAAGCCATTCTTCTTTACTGATCCAACATATTTTCCGAATAATAATAGAACTCTAGAATTATTAGGTTGAACCATTATAAAACCAATGGCAATAAAAATTGCAACTGGAATAAATAAAAGGTATTCAGGATTTTTTGTAATTATTGCTAATGCTATTGTTCCAAAAAATAAAATAATAAATACTAAGAGCATTAAATAACCGTTAGCTGGGACAATATTTTTTTCTTCTTTCATGTGTATAAAATTTAATTGTTTAATTCAATATGATATTAAAATGATATCATAAAGATATGTATAAATTTATAAACTACAAAATTAAGTTTGGCACGATGATTGAATTATAGATAATACAAAGATTTACTACACAAAACTTTTTAAAGAGTGTGGTTACTTTTAAAAAAGGTAGTAATACATATTTTTGGTTGGTTAGTTAGGAAAAGCGTCTGTTTACAGACGCTTTTCTTTTTTTAATAAATTGAATGAAGTCTATTTTAAGAATTCTAAAATAGCTGGAATAATTTCTGGAATTAATTTTCTAAAAGATTCGTTATAAGATTTTGAGTTTTCAAGATCATCACCAAGAATAGGAAATAGAACATGGTTCATGTTTTCAATAATCAATAATTGTCCGTTTTGTGAAGCATCTTTTAAGAGTTGAGCTTCTTCAATAGGAACCTGTAAATCTTTAGTTCCGTTTATAATTAAAGTGGGAATTTGTAATTCTGAAATGCTTTCTTCTGGATTATATTGAATCCAACTACTCATAAAAGTTTGATTTTCTAAACTAAAGATAGATTCTAGAGCAGGAGGATAGTTAGGTGTGGTTTTACCTTCTTTTAAAATATTAAATGTAGCAATAGCCTCTTCGGTTAAGCCAGGAACAGTTTGTTCTATCTGTTCTAAAATAACCTGATCTATAGATTTTCCTGAGCCAGCAATGGAAACAAAACCAGANACAAATTCTTTAGATGCCAGCATACCAACTAAACTTCCTTGACCATGACCTATTATATAGATGTCTTTAAAAAGGTTCTTTTCATAAAAGTAATTAACAATAGAATCAGCATCTGCAATAAAATTGTTAAAATTAATGTTCTTATCTACTCGTCCTTTTCTAATTTGTTTTACTATGCGTTTATCGTATCTATATGTAGCAATACCTTTATTTGATAACCCTTCGGCTAATTTTCTTAAGATATTATTTTTCTGAAAATTCTGATTACCATTTCTATCTGTAGGACCAGAATCACCAATAATAATTACCAAAGGAGGATTTTGATTATTTGTTGGAGTTAATAATGTACCATCAATAAATTGATTGATTGAAATATCTTCTGCTATATATACATTTTCTTGTGAAGAAATTCTAGATATACTACATATTAATAAAACAAATAGAACTTTTAGTTTCATGGTTTTTAATTTTCAAGCTAAAAAAAACAAGAATTGAATTCTCATATAACGTAAAATTACTCTAAAATTATCTTTTAATAGGATTTATTTTACAAGATTTTCAGTCAACAAAAGAGTGCATTTCGTCGATAATAAGTAATATTTCAACGTCAAATGTTAAAAAAACATGTATTTCATCGAATTTAATTGCTTTTAAGCGTTAGAATTCAAATATAATTTTACATTTGAAGTGTACTAAAATATTACTTTTTAGTTCAATGGATTAATTAATTAATATTTGCATTATGTTGTTGATCATAGAGACCCTAAATCTAACTACATAATAAAGATGCAAGTAAAACTAAACCGAGGTTGAGGGACCTCGGTTTTTTTTATGCAATAAACCGAAAGGTTAGATTAATCCGTTTTCCAACTTCTTTTTTTGTTTTTGGAATTTGATGTAACCAATAATGTTGCATTTCACCTTGCATTATTAATAAACTAGCATGTTTTAATTCTAGCTTGTGACTTTCTTTAGGATTCATTCTATGCCTAAATTTAAATATTCTGCTTGCTCCAAAACGAATAGAAGCAATACTTGGGTTTATGCCTAATTCTTTTTCGTTGTCTGCATGCCAACCATTACTATCGTTTCCATCTCTATATAAATTTATAAGAACAGAATTAAATTTGTGTTTTGAAACTGATTCAACTTTGTTTTTTATATTTAATAGCAGCTCATTAAAAATATGAGACTTCATGGTTATACCTGAGTAAGTGTATGGTTTGTTATTATCATTGTATAAAGCCGTTAATCTTGGCTGTTTATGTGTTTTGCCAAACAATGTAATGTCGTCCTGTTGCCATAAAACTTGTTGCAATAAGTCATTAAAAAGCCTATTAGCTTCAGCTGTGGTATAAAAACTAGAAAAATAAACAAGATCAGCTTGTGGCAGATTAAAAATAGTTTTTTCAGTAGAAAACAAATTCATCATTTAATTTTTTTCTAAATTAGCATAACTCTATGAAAATAAAAATTGCCATATTAGTGTCGCTCTTTTTAATTCTTGTTTCTTTTAAACTAGATAAAAACGACTTACCTGAAGGTTTCGTTTATGCAAGGTCTATTATTCCAGATTTAGAAGTAGAATTACGTTATTATTCCACCAATAATTTTGTTGGAGATACGATTGATGCATATCATGCCAATAAATTAATTATTACCAAGCAAACAGCTGAAGCATTAAAACTAGTTCAAGAAGACTTATTACTACAGAATTTATGCTTAAAAGTTTATGATGGATACAGACCTCAAGAAGCTGTTAATCATTTTATGACATGGGCAAGAAATTTAAACGACACCTTAAATAAGCAAGCATTCTATCCAGATGTAAATAAAAGGCATTTGTTTCAAGAAGGCTATATTGCTTCAAAATCTGGGCATAGTAGAGGTAGTACCTTAGATTTAACCATTATTGATGCAGACACTCAAGAAGCTTTAGATATGGGAAGTCCTTACGATTTTTTTGGTGTAGCATCTTGGGTTGATTTTCAAAACATTTCTGAAAAACAAAAAGCTAATAGACAGCTTTTACAAGCTGTTATGTTAAAACATGGTTTTAGAAATTATCCAAAAGAATGGTGGCATTTTACATTGATAAATGAGCCTTTTCCAGATACTTATTTTAATTTTCCTGTAGAATAGATAGTATATAGACCAGTTATTCATTAAAAGGGAAACATATCAATTTATAACAATATAAACTTGTGCTTCTTCATATTAACTGTATTTTTACAGCCGTAAAATTACCATCATGACAGAGTTTATTAGAAGACGTGCAGTCAATGCAAAAAATGATATTTTATCAGGTTTAACAGTTGCTTTAGCATTAGTTCCAGAAGCAGTTGCCTTTGCTTTTGTTGCAGGTGTAGACCCACTTGTAGGACTATATGCAGCTTTTATGATTGGAATAATTACCTCTATTTTTGGTGGTCGTCCAGGTATGATTAGTGGTGCAACTGGAGCTCTGGCTGTTGTTATGGTTAGCTTGGTTGCCGAAGGAAATGCTATGGGAGCAGTAGGAGAGCAACTTGGATTGTATTACCTGTTTGCTACAGTTATACTTATGGGAATCATACAGATGTTAGCTGGTGTTTTTAAACTCGGAAAATTTGTAAGATTGATTCCTCATCCAGTAATGATGGGTTTTGTTAACGGTTTAGCCATTGTTATTTTCTTATCGCAATTAGGCATGTTTATGACTGTTGAGAATGGTCAAGAAATATGGTTGCAAGGAGCAAAACTTTGGACCATGATTGGTCTTGTGGCTTTAACTATGGGAATCATGTTTGGATTGCCAAAACTTACAAAAAAAATGCCTGAAGCATTGGTTGCTATTTTAGTAGTTTCTGCCATTGTAATTTTTGGAAACCTAGATGTTGCTACTGTTGGTAGTTTTATTCGTGAAGGTGGAGGAGAAGGTTTAAAAGGAGGCTTACCAATATTTCAAGCAGATATTTTTAATAAAGTGCCATTAAATTGGGCAACTTTGAAATTTATTGGTCCTTATGCATTAATTCTAGCAGCAATAGGATTAATTGAATCTTTAATGACACTTAATTTAATTGATGAACTAACCGAAACCAGAGGGAATTCTAATCGAGAATGTTTGGCTCAAGGTGGTGCAAATATCGTGACTGGACTTTTTGGAGGCATGGGAGGATGTGCCATGATTGGGCAATCTATCATCAATATTAAAGGTGGAGGAAGAACTAGGTTATCTGGTATTGTAGCAGCTCTCGCCTTATTAGGATTTATCCTGTTTGCTTCTGGACTTATTGAACAAGTCCCAATTGCAGCCTTAGTAGGTGTCATGTTTATGGTAGTTGTGGGAACCTTTGCCTGGTCTAGTTTTAGAATTATGAATAAGATTCCAAAAACAGATTTGTTTGTGCTTATTCTAGTATCTGGACTAACCGTTCTTTTCGATTTAGCCATAGCTGTTATTGCTGGAGTTATTGTAAGTGCTCTGGTGTTTTCTTGGGAAAATGCCAAACGTATTCGTGCTAGAAAACGTATTAAAGAAGATGGAACCAAAGTATATGAAATCTGGGGACCTTTATTTTTTGGTTCTATAAAAGCGTTTAATGATAAATTTGATGTGAAAAATGATCCTGATAAAGTTGAAATAGATTTTGTTGAATCTCGTATAAGTGATCACTCTGCTTTGGAAGCCATTTCTAATTTAGTTGAAAAATATAAATCTGAAGGTAAAGACGTTAAATTGAAGCACTTAAGTGAAGACTGCAAAGCATTGCTTTATAAGTCAAATCCAAAATTTAGAGGTATTATAGTTGAAGCAATAGACGATCCTAGATATCATTTAGCAGCTAATCCTGAAGAATTCCCAAAGCCACTTTCGGAGTATAAGTTATAAAATGCGATAGCTCTTAAAAAATTATTTCACTCTCACACTTTTAGGAACCAGTTTCGTGTAGTCTCCATTATTTCTAATCACATCACGTACAATAGAAGATGAAATATAAGAGGTATTAGCAGCAGTTAAAAGAAAAACAGTTTCTATTGGAGCTAAATCGCGATTGGTGTGTGCTATGGCTTTTTCGAATTCAAAATCGGCTGGATTACGTAAACCTCTTAATATAAACTTGACGTTGTTTTTTAGACAGAAATCTACAGTTAAGCCTTTATAAGAAACAACTTTTACTTTAGGTTCGTTTTCAAAAGCATCTTTTATAAATTGCATACGTTCTTCTAAAGAGAACATATATTTTTTTTCTGAATTGATACCAATGGCTACTATAACTTCATCAAACAAATGTACACCACGTTTAATAATGTCGTAATGTCCTAAGGTTAGTGGATCAAAAGATCCTGGAAAGATGGCTCGTTTCATAGAATAAAATTACAATTTTTAATTTAAAGCTTCAACTATAGCATTTTCAAATAGCTCAACCAAACTAATTCCAGCTGCAGCAGCTTGTTGAGGTAAGATACTTGCTTCCGTTAATCCTGGAACCGTATTCATTTCAATTAAGTGAGGCTCACCATCTTTAAAAATATACTCACTTCTACTAAAACCTGTCATCTTTAAAATATTATAAACCTTTTTTGCTACTTTATTCACTTTGTCTTCCTGCTCTTTTGTAATTCTAGCAGGTGTTATTTCTTGAGACTCACCTAAATATTTAGCTTTATAATCGAAAAAATCATTATCGCTAACAATCTCAGTTATAGGTAAAACGGTTGTTTCACCTTTATACTTAATGACACCAACAGAAACTTCTGTGCCATCTAAAAAGGCTTCAATAATAATTTCGTCGTCTTCTTTAAAAGCAACATCAATAGCTTGCTGTAATTCTTCAGTTTTATAAACTTTGGTAATCCCAAAGCTACTTCCAGCTTTATTTGCTTTAACAAAACATGGTAAACCTACTTTGTTTACAATGGCATTTTCATCAATCTCATCTCCCAGATTTATGTAAAAACTTTCAGCTGTTTTAATACCATAAGGTTTTAGTACACTTAAACAATCTCGTTTATTAAACGTTAGTGCTGCTTGATACATGTTGCAACTTGTTTGTGGAATATTTAAGAGTTTAAAATAAGCTTGCATAAAACCATCTTCTCCTGGAGATCCATGAATGGCATTGAAAACACAGTCGAAAGTTATTTTAGAATTATCAATGCTTATAGAAAAATCATTTTTATCAACCGGAAATTCTTGGTCATTATCATTTACATAAACCCATTTATTTTTAAAAACATGAATTCTGTAAGCAGCATAGTTTTCATTGTTAAGTGTTTGGTAAACAACGTTTCCACTTTTTAATGAGATTTCGAATTCGCTAGAGAAACCTCCCATAATTATGGCTATGTTTTTTTTCATATATATAAGAAACGATGGAAATAATCGTTAAGCTAAAATATCACATTAAAAGCAAAAGAAAAAACAGTTCTGTTTTTATATCTTTGCTTCACAAATAAATTTAAATGAGCCTTATAAACTTTCTTAAAAGTAAAACATTTTTAAAGCAAATTTTACTTGCTGTAGTTGCCTTATTGGTATTAATATTTATAATGCTTAAATGGCTAAAAGTTTCTACAAATCATGGTGAATTTGAAACTGTCCCAGAATTAAAAGGAAAATCGATTCAAGTAGCAAATATTGAACTTAAAGAAAACAATCTAGCGATGGAAATTTTAGATTCTTCCAATTACAATCCAGATTATCCAAAATATTCTGTGATTGAGCAAGATCCTATTGCTGGAGAAAAAGTAAAAGAAGACCGAAAAATATATTTAACTCTTAATCCTTCTGGCTTTAGAAAAGTATTAGTTCCAGATTTAAAGGAGCGTACGTTTAGGCAAGCCAAGCCAACTCTAGAGGCTTTAGGCTTTGAGGTAGGTGAATTAACCTATATAGATAATATTGCAAAAGATATGGTTTTAGATATGCGTTTTAACGGAAAAGCCATTAAATCTGGCGATATGCTTCCAAAGACTTCTAAAATTGATTTGGTTTTAGGAAATGGTACTAGAACAACTTCAGATTAAATATGGCAGACTTTACACCTGAGCAGGAGAGTGACGACGAATTATTTGAACACCATGCATTTACTGCAGATAAAGGTCAACAGCCTCTTAGAATAGATAAATATTTAATGAATTTTATTGAGAATGCCACTCGTAATAAAATTCAAGCAGCTGCAAAAAGTGGGAATATTTATGTGAATGATGTTCAAGTGAAATCGAATTATAAGGTAAAACCATTCGATAATATTCGTGTGCTTTTCGAACATCCTCCTTATGAAAACCTGCTAACACCAGAGAATATACCGTTGGATATTGTTTACGAAGACGACGACCTTTTAATAGTTAACAAAGAGCCAGGAATGGTTGTTCACCCTGGACATGGTAATTATTCTGGAACTTTAATAAATGCTTTGATTTATCATTTCGATAATCTGCCTAACAATTCCAGTAATCGTCCAGGTTTGGTACATAGAATCGATAAAGATACAAGTGGACTTTTAGTAGTAGCTAAAAACGAAGAAGCCATGACGCATCTCTCAAAACAGTTTTTCGATAAAACTAGTGAGCGTGAATATGTGGCTATAGTTTGGGGAAACATGGATGAAGATGAAGGGACTATTGAAGGCAATATTGGTCGTCATCCAAAAAACAGATTACAGAATACGGTCTTCTTTGGAGAAGATGAAGACAAAGGCAAGCCAGCAGTCACGCATTATAAAGTTATAGAACGTTTAGGGTATGTTACATTAGTGTCTTGCAAATTAGAAACAGGACGTACACACCAAATACGTGTGCACATGAAGCATATTGGACATACCTTGTTTAACGATGAACGTTATGGTGGTGAACGCATTTTAAAAGGAACAACTTTTACCAAATACAAGCAGTTTGTAGATAATTGTTTTAAAGTTTTACCAAGACAAGCACTACATGCAAAAACATTAGGCTTTAAGCATCCAAAAACTGGAAAATTCATGAGCTTTAATACTGAGATTCCAGAAGATATGCAACAATGTATTGAAAAGTGGAGACATTATGTGAAGCATCAGGAGATGTAAACTTGGTAATTGAATAAAGAAAATCCATGAAGTAAGCATAAAAACTTTATTTTATTAACTTCACCATAACAATTTCCATTCGTTATTTTAGTGATTTATCCGTAACTTTGAATCTATAAGTTAACTATAAAGAGATTCCTGCTTTCACAGGAAGTTTGCATATGAAGCTAGTTTTATCACCAGCAAAATCACTCGATTTTGAAAGTAAATTACCAACTACAAAAACATCTGAAGGACAGTTTTTATCTGAGTCCGAACGCATTAATAAATTACTAAAAAAGAAATCTGTCAACAGTTTATCGAAGTTGATGAGTATTTCTCAAGCATTAGGTCAACTTAATTATGAGCGTAATCAAGATTGGCAATTACCTTTTACAAAAGATAATGCCAGGCCAGCAGTTTATGCTTTTAATGGTGATGTTTACAGAGGTTTAGATGTCTATACTTTAGATGCTAAAAAAATAGATACGTTACAAGATACAGTAAGAATTCTTTCAGGATTGTATGGTGTTTTAAAACCATTGGATTTAATGCAAGCCTATAGATTGGAAATGGGAACAAAACTTTCTGTTGGAAGAAATAAAAACCTATATGAATTCTGGAAGAAGAAAGTTACCAAAGCCTTAAACGAAGAATTGGAAGACAACGAACTCTTTTTAAATTTAGCTAGCAATGAGTATTTTAAGGCCATAGATACAAAAACATTGAAAGTGCCAGTTATCAATATCGATTTTAAAGAACTTAAAAATGGCGAGTATAAAACCATTGGTATTTTTGCAAAATTAGCAAGAGGCTTAATGGCTAGATATATTATAGATACTAATGCCAAAACCTTAGAAGATATTAAAGGGTTTAATTTAGAAAACTACAGATTTCATGAGCAACTCTCCAAAGAAAACAGTTTGGTCTTTACAAGATAACAAGCGTAACGAAGAACAAAGAAGTGCTTTTAAACCTACTGGTAAAAAACCAAAAAGCAAAACCTTAAAATATGTTTTGACTTCTGTTTTAGTCTTGTTGGTAATGAGTTTTTTGCTTATTCAAATTTATGAAGAAGATTTAGAAACCTGCATAACAGATACGTTCTGCATTAACTCAAATGAAGATATTCTGTTATATACCATGTATGTATTTGTAAATATAAGTATTGTTATTTTGTCGATAGTTGGGGCCTATTCAATTGGTAAGAGACTAGCTAATTATATTAAGATTTAGGAGTTGCTTTTTTATTCACATTTAACAGATCTTCTAAACNTGGACGTTTTTTAATTCGTGGAGTCTGACACCAAAAGTACCACGATGTATTTTTCCTCTTTTAGTTTTTTTATCCACTTTTCCCATAGTTTTGTGTATTTTGTTGAATATATAAAACACAAAAAATAAGCTTACAAATCAAGAGATTCATGTTCAAACATCAGCATCCATACAAACCATTCATTCCAGAACATGCAACCAAATTAATAGTTGGCACCTTACCACCTCCAAGATTTAGTATTGGAGAATTAAAACCTGCAGATGTCAATTTTTGTTATGGAAGTAGTGATGGGCAACTATGGAAAATTCTAGATGCCTTGTTTCAGCTGAAATTAAAATATGAAACTACAGAAAAAGCCATCATTCAACGAAAACAATTTCTAATCAGTAGAAAAATTGGTATTTGCGATATTGTAGAATCTGCAGAACGTGAGAAAATTGATGCTTCAGACTTAGGCATGCAAAACATTGTGTTAAGAGATTTAGTTGGTTATTTAAAAAAACACCCAAAAGTGGATACCTTACTATTTACAGGAGGAAACAGTAAAAATGGTCCTGAATATTTTTTTAGAAGACATTTAAAAGATTATAATTTGAAACTTGAATTAGTGTCTAATGAAGTTCCAAGAATACATCAATTCGAATTATGTCATTTAGAATGTCATTCAGAGCGAAGCGAAGAATCTAAACAAGAAAACATATTTTCATCCCAAAACAAACGTATCATAAAAACCATTTCCTTAACTGCACCTTCAGGAGCAGCTAATAGAGCAGTAGGTAGCATGCCATTATACAAACAGCTAAAACAGAAAAACCCAAAGTTTAATACTCTAGATTTTAGAATGATGCAATATCGCGAGTTTTTTTAAAGGACTTTAATTAATTGCGTCGTAGTGTAATAAAGCTCAAAAAATTATTCCTCTTTATAAACATTAAAGGAAATTCCCATGCCATAATTACTTAATCCAGCAGATAATAAACTGGAATCGTCAATATTTCCTTTTTTAAATTGAGTCCATTGATTTTTATCTACAAACACACGTTTTATAAAGGTGTTATTTGCTGATATCTGATCCGTAAATGGGAGTAGAGGTCTAAAATTGGTTGGAATCTTTACGGTACCTTCTCTGCTTTTAATTTCTTTATATTTTTTATTTGGCAGTAGTTTCCCGGCTTTGTCTGTATAGCCTAAAACTTGAATAGATATAAATAACCCTGTTTTCGGCATAAATACATCATTTGAAGAAACATCTAAATGATATTCGTCCCCATCTTTTTCAGTGACTCTAAAAATAATATTTTCATAAATTAGAGGCTTTCCAGGAAAACCATTATTATTTTCATAAATATTCACCTTAAATAGAGTCGAAAACGGCTTCTTTTCTGCATTCGATTTATTTCTTTTTTTCCAATCTATGGACTCTAAAGCAATAGGTAGATGTACTTTGGTTAGTTTTTTTAATTTGTCGTCTGGATTGTTAAAAAGGACAGCAATTTCAGATTCTATAGTTGGTAACCAGCATTTATAATAATCATCATCTAAATATGGTTTAAGCTTCTCTTCTTTAAATTTTCTATCAATTTTAACTCTAATTACAACTTCGTCTAACTTATCTATATGTGGTTCTAACTCAATTTTCTCTGGTAAGTTTACAGTTGCTATACTTAAATCTTTAAATCCTAAAGCAGAGACAAAAATCGAATCTATATTTGGATACATTTTTTCGGTAAAAAGAAATTTGCCTTCATCGTCTGCAAAAACACCTTGTCCATTTCCAAAAGATATTGTAGCATAAGACACAGGATGTCTAGTCTCAGAATCAATAATTGTTGTCTGTGAAGAACCAGAAAAAGAAAAAAGTATTAAAAATAAATAGATTGATTGTTTAAACATAGTTTGAATGAATCAAAAATTTGTTGAACTCTAAAGATACTAAAACTAAAAGAGCAAATAAAAAATCCTACTAATTATAAAAATTAGTAGGATTGATTCTCGTGTTACAAATAATAAGTTACTCTTTGTCTAAATCTTTAGTCATTTTAAAACCTAAGAATAAACCTGCTCCTGCCATAAAGAAAATAACTGCAGGATAAACAGCTTCTTCATCTAAAGAAGTAAAGTCATCTAGTAAAGAAGCGATAAACACTCCTAGCCCAATTCCCATTAATAATAAAGCAAGATTTAGAATAAGTACTTTCCAGATTGGAGCTGTACTTTGCTTGCCTTTCATAAAAATACTTGCATCTGCACCTTTCTCTATAAGTGCTAAGCGTTCTTTATTCCTTGTTGAAAAGAATAAATAAAATACTCCAAAAATTGCTCCAAATATAATTGGAATGATAATTAATTCTGATCCCATAACTGTTTGTTTTTAATTGATTAATTTTAATGTGTTCATAGCTTATGACGATGCTTTTTATATTATGGTTACAACTTTTTCGAAATATTTTTATTTTTTATCTGTAACCACAGACACTTTATTGTCGTCTAAAACACAAATGACCATCGAAAAAGACCAATACCAAATCAATCAAGTACTTGAAGGGAATACAAATGCCTTTAGTGTTCTGGTTGACCAATATAAAGACTTGGTTTTTACTTTAGCTCTACGAATGCTTAAAAACAGGGAAGAAGCTGAAGAAGTTAGTCAAGATACATTTATAAAAGTCTTTAAGTCTTTAGAGAAATTTAAAGGCGATTCTAAATTTTCAACATGGATTTATAAGGTGACATATAATACCTGTTTAGATAGATTAAAGAAGAATAAAAGACAACAACAAGTTGTGTCTATAGATGAGTTTACTGAAAAGCATGTAAAAACTATAGATAATGCTCTGGATAATATGGTTAAAGGAGAGCGTTTGAAAGCTATTCAAGATTGTATAAATTTGTTACCAAATGATGATGGCTTTTTATTAACTCTTTATTATTTTGAAGAGCAATCTCTAGCTGAAATTTCAAATATTGTTGGTATATCAGCTAATCATGTAAAAGTGAAATTATATCGTAGCAGACAGAAGCTTGCTAGTATTTTAAAAGAAAGATTAGAACCAGAAATGATAGAACATTATGAAAGAGAAAGAAAATAAAAAAATGGATGTATTGATTGAAGATGTGATGAAACAAACTGAGTTAGAATCACCTTCATTAAATTTCACATCAAATGTGATGCAGCAAATTCTAGCTGATTCTAAAAGTTCTGCAACCGTTTATAAACCATTAATTACTAAAACCGGTTGGGTTGGTCTGTTTTTAAGTGTTTTGGCTTTAGTCCTTTATATAGTAGTTTCTGGAGATTCACAAAATAGCGAATGGTTTAATGCTATAGATTTTAGTGTACTCACTAAATTCAATCTAACTAATTTATTTTCAGGAATAAAATTATCAAACACAACGTTGTACGCCTTTATCTTATTTGGTGGAATGATTTGTGTACAAATTCCGTTACTTAAAAATTATTTCGATAAAAGACTAAACATGTAAGTCTGTTTAAAAATATTAACAACCAAACACCAAACACCAAACACCAAACACCAAACACCAAACACCAAACACCAACCTAATACCAGCGTTTTTTCTTCTTTTTTGAAGCTTTACTTTTTCTACCTTTTTTATGTTTACTTGTTGACTGATTAGATTTATGAATTTCAGCCTTTGCTTTAGGATCTAATGGATAAGGATGATTTTCTTCAACAGGAATCTGGACCTGTAATAATTGCTGAATGGTTTTTACATAAGCTTTTTCGTCTGCACCACAAAAAGAATAAGACATACCAGAATTTCCTGCACGACCAGTTCTACCAATTCTATGTACATAAGTTTCTGGTATGTTAGGTAAATCGAAATTAATTACAGCATCTAGTTCGTTGATATCTATTCCACGAGCAGCCACATCTGTTGCAATAAGAATATTTACTTGCCCACTTTTAAATTTCTTTAAAGCTGTTTGTCTATCAGTTTGCGATTTATCTCCATGAAGAGTTTCAACCTGATAGCCGTTTTTAATTAAAGTTTGTTCTAATTTATCGACACCAAATTTAGTACGTCTAAAAATTAAAATACTACCTTTAATTTCGTTTCGTAATAAATGCAAACACAACTCAATTTTGTTGCGTTTTGGAACATAGTATAAAACCTGACCAATATTGTTTGCAGTAGATAAAGTTGTTTGGATCTCAATTCGTTCAGGGTTATTTAAGATTGTATTGGCAAGTTGCTCAACTTTAAAAGGCATAGTTGCCGAAAATAATAGAATTTGTTTTTGTTTTGGACAAAGGTTTGCTATATACTTTACATCGTCAATAAAACCCATATCAAGCATTAAATCTGCTTCATCTAGAACTAAAACTTCAACGTCCTCTAGATTAATGACGTCTTGTTTTTGTAAATCGATTAACCTTCCAGGTGTTGCAACTAAAATATCTACACCTTTAGTCAATACATCAATTTGAGGTTCTATAGAAGTACCACCAAAAATAACAGTAGCTCTTAAATTGGTATGTCTGCCATAAGCTTTAAAATTATTACCAATTTGAAGTGCTAACTCTCGTGTAGGACTTACTATAAGTGCTTTTATTTTTTTACCACCTTTTGGCGCATCTTGATTTTCGAATAACAACTGCAAAATGGGTAAAGCAAAAGCAGCAGTTTTTCCGGTTCCAGTTTGTGCCGAAGTAATAACGTCTTTTTTAGCTAATACAAAAGGAATGGTTTTTTGTTGAACTAGAGTAGGAGTGAAATAGCCTTGCTCTTCAATGGCTTTTAAAAGCGGATTTATAAGTTGTAAGTCTTTAAATGACATGCTAATATATTTGCGACAAAGATAGTTGAATTTTCAAGGATATAATTTGAGAAAGATACATTTCATAATATTAGTAATCCTTAATTTATAAATGCCACAGAAAAAAAATTTAAAAAAAGATAATTCTATATGGTGGCTTAAAAATTAATTATAAATTTGTCCCTTCAAAATGAGAAAAAATCGCAAGCATAGCATTTGTAAGATGAATTGGAAATTTCCCAAAGGCTAGAGCGTACTATATATTTAAAATATTTTAAAAGCGTTCTACTAAAAAGTAAGAACGCTTTTTTTATGGTCAAAAAAATAAAAAAAAATGAACACATTTAAGTTGAAATCAATGCGAAATATTATTAAGAATATGCATAAACATATGTTTAAGAATATATCAACCTATCAAAGAGAATAAATTAGCCTATTTAATAATTTTAAATCCTTTGATTATCATGAAAATCAAAGGATTTTTTTTTTACAACAAATCATGAAAAATAAAATAACACTCATATTAAAAAAAGACATTTTACTTAAAGAGTTAAAAAGCTATACTTGGGTTTTTGCAGGTTCTGTATTACTATCTATTGCTTATGTCATTTTAATAATACCTCACAATATTGTTCCTGGAGGAATTTTAGGTTTAAGTATTGTGGTAAATAAGTTAACAGGATTATCTATAGGGCTTTTAGCTTTAATGATTAATATTCCATTGTTATTATGGGGAACCAAAGTATTAGGTCTTAAAACTGGTATAAAAACAGCTTTTTCAATGATTTTGGTGTCGTTCTATATAGATGTGTTTTCGGCTTTCCTGAAAAACAAGGTTGTTGTTGAAGATGTATTGGTGTCATCTGTATTTGGTGGTGTTATTATTGGTTTAGCTGTTTCTATTGTTATGAATGCAGGAGCAACTACAGGTGGAAACGACATTTTAGTTAGGATTTTAGCAACAAAAATTAAATTGCCATACAATCAATTAATTCTAATTATTGATGGTATTGTTATTTTTCTAGGTATTTTGGTTTTTGAAGATTTTACTATGGCAGCTTATAGTATTATTGCCATTATAGCTATAAGTAAGACTATTGAGTATTACATAAAAAAGTCGTTGAAAAACATGACTATATTAGTTTTTTCATCAAAAAACTTATTAATTCAGGAATCTATTTTAGAGAATAAAAAACATACTGAAGGTGTATTGAAACTGATTTATTATGATGCTAACGGAAAACTAATTTTAATTACCAAAAACACTAAGAAATTAGAAAAGGTAAAAGAGTTTATCTATAAAATAGATCCAAATGCTACTATTTCTGTTTTAGAATCTAATAGTGTTGTTAGTTAATTAAAAATTGTATTTTAATAATATCAAGAAGCTACCTATATTTTAGGTAGCTTTTTTATTTCCGATAAGTAAAACCTTACTTTCGGACAATGAAACTGTTCTTTAGCACATAACCAATTGATTTACTGGTTAATAAATCCGTATAGTTAAATATTTCTCAAAAGCTGATCCTTATCTTGAATGGGTTTAATTTATCCGTTTATTATCACTTGTGAAATATTTCATTTTACATTGCAACAATTACAAATTGTTTTGTTAATCGTCATAATTCTAATTGGTTTTTTTAAAACACTTTTGATGAAATTTAGATTTATAACAAAAAATGGAGTGGTAATTAAGCTCTTAATTTATAATTGAATAAAAAAGCACTTTGATATTTACAAAGTGCTTTTTTTATCTATTTAGAATGCTGAATATTTTCAGCATGACAATTATTTAATCATGTCGTAACTACGCTTTATAAAGTTAGTCAGTTCTTCCCCTTTTAAAAGTCCTTGAGACAATCTGGCTAAGTCTAAACTTTGGTTTATTAAACGTTCTTGTTTCTTTTTAGTTTTTGTTGAAAGAATATCGTTAACCAATTCAGAATTGGTGTTCACAACCAGATTATACATCTCTGGCATGTTACCCATTCCAAACATACCTCCACCACCAGTTTGTTGCATCTCTTTCATTCTACGCATAAATTCTGGTTGCGTAATCATAAATGGTGTGGCATTGCTGTCCATAGTTTCTAATTGTACAGAGAATTTTTCAGCAGGAATTACTTCTTTTAAAAGCGTTTCAAGTTCTGTTTTTTGTTCGTCTGTTAATTTAGAAATTTTAGTATCTTCTTTTTTAATTAAATTATCGACATGGTCTGCATCTACACGAGCAAACGTGATATTCTCTTTAGTAGATTCTAGTTTTTGCATTAAATGACTCACAATAGGAGAGTCTAATAACAACACCTCGTAACCTTTATCTTTTGCAGCTTGAATATAACTGTGTTGCGTATCTTCGTTTGAAGCATAAAGAATCACTAATTTATCGTCTTTATCTGTCTGATTTGCTTTTATTTTATTGAATAATTCTTCATAAGTATAGAATTTTCCATCAACAGTTGGATATAATGCAAAAGCATCAGCTTTTTCAAAGAATTTATCTTCAGAAAGCATTCCATATTCAATCACTATTTTAATATCGTTCCATTTAGCTTCAAAATCCTCACGATTGTTATTAAATAACGATTTTAATTTATCAGCTACTTTTCTTGTAATGTAAGATGAAATCTTTTTAACAGCTCCATCTGCTTGTAAGTAAGAACGAGAAACGTTTAACGGAATATCTGGCGAATCGATAACACCACGTAACATGGTTAAAAATTCTGGAACAATACCTTCTACATTATCGGTTACAAAAACCTGATTTTGGTATAATTGAATTTTATCCTTCTGAATATTTAAATCATTGGTCATCTTAGGGAAATACAAGATTCCATTTAAGTTAAACGGATAATCAACATTTAAATGAATGTGAAATAATGGCTCTTCAAACTGCATTGGATACAATTCTCTATAGAAACTTTTATAATTTTCATCTTCTAAATCTGTTGGTTGTTTTGTCCAAGCTGGATTTGGATTATTGATGATGTTATCTACAGTAATTTGTTTGTGTGGTTCAGTTGTTTCTTTACCATCTTTATCTTTAGTTGTTTTAGGAGTAAAGTCTGGATCGTTTACTTCTTTTGTTCCAAATTTAATTGGAATAGGCATAAACTTGTTATACTTAGTAAGTAAACTGTTTATGCGAGCTTCTTCTAAAAATTCTGTAGAATCTTCAGCTATATGAAGAATGATTTCCGTTCCTCTTTCTGTTTTATCGTGAGGCTCTAAAGTAAATTCTGGACTCCCATCGCAAATCCAATGTGCAGCAGGTTCATCTTTAAAAGATTTGGTGATAATTTCTACTTTATCTGCAACCATAAAGGCTGAATAAAAACCAAGACCAAAATGACCTATAATTCCAGAGTCTTTTTCAGAATCTTTGTACTTATCTAAAAACTCTTCAGCTCCTGAAAATGCAATTTGATTGATGTATTTTTCTACCTCTTCTGCACTCATGCCTAGACCTTGATCAATAATATGAAGTTTTTTTCCTTCTTTATCGATTTTAATTTCAATTTGTGGGTTTCCGTATTCCACCTTTGCATCACCAATACTTGTCAGGTGTTTTAGTTTTGATGTGGCATCTGTAGCATTACTAATCAATTCACGTAAAAAGATTTCGTGATCGCTGTATAAGAATTTTTTAATGAGAGGAAAGATGTTTTCAATTGATACATTAATGTTTCCTTTTGTCATGATATATGTGTTTTAAATTTTTAATATTATTGATTACTTGATAGTCAAAAAAAATACCAAGGATGATAATATGACAAACTGACACAATAAAACAAAAGACCACCAAATTGGTGGTCTTTTAATTTCAATAAAGGAGTTTCTATTAATTTGTTGCTTCAGATTTTTCAGGTCTGTTTTTTACATTATCTTCTAACCATTGATCTTGTTCCCAGAGCATGTTAAAAAAAGATAACTTTTTATGAAATTCACTTTTAAAATTGATTTTATTAAGAATACTATATTTAATGATTAAATTGCAACACTGTTTTGAATGTATAAAAATTGATTTATGTATAACTCGAAAATTATTGGTTTAGGGAAGTATGTTCCTGATAATGTGGTTACAAATGATGATCTGTCAAAAATGATGGACACTAATGATGCATGGATTCAAGAACGAACAGGTATTCAGGAAAGACGCTGGGTAAAACCAGGTTCTGGAGATACCACATCTGTTATGGGAATTAAAGCAGCTAAAATTGCTATAGAACGTTCTGGAATTGATAAAGATGATATAGATTTTATAGTGTTTGCAACTTTAAGTCCAGATATGTATTTTCCTGGACCAGGAGTGCAGGTGCAACATGCTCTTGATATTAAGACAGTTGGAGCATTAGATGTAAGGAACCAATGTTCAGGTTTTATATATGCGATTTCTGTAGCAGATAATTTTATTAAAACTGGTATGTATAAAAACGTACTAGTTATTGGTAGTGAATTACATTCTCATGGTCTAGACAAAACAGATAGAGGCAGAGGTGTTTCGGTTATTTTTGGAGATGGAGCAGGAGCAGCAGTTTTAACTAGAGAAGAAGATACAAGTAAAGGAATTTTGTCTACACACTTACATTCTCAAGGAGAGCATGCAGAAGAATTAGTGCTTATTGCTCCAGGAATGGGAAAACGTTGGATTAATGATATTCTTGCTGATAATAATCCAGAAGATGAAAGTTATTTCCCTTATATGAATGGTCAATTTGTGTTTAAAAACGCAGTAGTTCGATTTAGTGAAGTAATAAATGAAGGTTTGCAAAAAAACAATTTGAAAGTTGATGATATTGATATGCTTATTCCTCATCAAGCTAATTTGAGAATAGCACAATTTATTCAAAGGAAATTTAAGTTATCAGATAAGCAAGTATTCAATAATATCCAGAAATACGGAAATACTACAGCAGCTTCAATACCAATTGCTTTAACTGAAGCTTGGGAAGAAGGTAAAGTGAAAGAAGGTGATACTGTTGTATTGGCTGCATTTGGAAGTGGTTTTACTTGGGGATCTGTTATTATAAAATGGTAACTATTTCAGTATTTTATTAATGAAATTAAAAAACTCCAAAACTATACAGTTTCGGAGTTTCTCGTTATTAACCAATTTTAAATAACACTAACCATAAAAAAAATTCTTATAGTTATTTATTACTTAAAAACTTATCACTTATAATATTAGACGTACAAAAGGTGTTTTTATTTCATTAATTAACATTTTTAACTATCATTTAACAGATATAATTAAAAACCCGAAGCATTTGCTTCGGGTTTTTTCAATTTAATAGTCGGACTTAACACTAACCATCAACTATTATGTTGACTATTAAATATAATATATTTTTTGAAGCTAAGTTTTGTGTTTAATATAGAGACGCTTATTTTTGAAAATTGTTACTTTTTTCAACACTACTTAACAACACTTTAACACATGAGTAAGAAAACATTGGTGTTTGGAGCATCATTAAAGCCTGATAGATACTCTAATATGGCTTTAAGAAAATTAGTAAACTATAAACATGAAACTGTTGCTTTTGGTATGAGATTTGGAGAAGAAGCTGGAGTTGTTATAGATACAGAATTAAAGCAATACGAAGCTTTAGATACGGTTACTTTATATGTAAACTCAAAAAGACAATCAGCATTTTATAATTATTTAGTTTCTTTAAAACCAAAACGAATTATTTTTAATCCAGGAACTGAAAACCCTGAATTTTACAACATTCTAAAAGAAAATAATATATTTTTTGAGGTAGCCTGTACTTTAGTTTTGCTTTCTACGAATCAGTACTAATCCTAAGAAAGTTAAAAACCCATTTAAGATTAGTATAAAGAACCCAAATTCAAAACCAAACCAGATTGAACTATTCACACTTATTATATAAGATAAAATAGGAGATAGGATAGCAATTACAGGAACCAGTTTGTCTTTTACTTGCCATTTTGTAAATAACCCAAACGCATAAAGCCCTAATAATGGCCCATAAGTATAGCCAGCAAAAACAAATAATTTAGCTATTACACTTTCGTCTTTAATTAGGTATTTGAATGAGATAATTACCAGAATTAAAATAAGAGAGAATAAAATATGAATCTGTTTTCTTTTGGCTATTTGCGCTTTTTCGTCCAGCTTTTTTTCAATATCTAAAATATCTATACTAAAAGAGGTTGTTAATGCTGTTAAGGCACTATCTGCACTACTGTAAGCAGCAGCTATTAGTCCAATTAGAAAAAACACGAAAACACCAATGCCTAAGTGGTTTTTGGCTAGTAAAGGAAACAAGTCATCTTTATGAGCATCTATACCATTTTGCTGTGCATAAACAGTTAATAATAATCCCAAACTTAAAAATATAAAGTTGACAATAGTCAGAACAATAGTAAACCAAAACATGTTCTTTTGCGCATCTTTTAAGGTTTTACAAGTCAGGTTTTTTTGCATCATGTCTTGGTCTAAACCAGTCATAACAATGGCTATAAAAGCACCTGAAATAAACTGTTTCCAGAAGTAATTACTAGATTTAAAATCGTCAAAAAAGAAGGTCTTAGACATGTCGCTGTCTAAAACAAACCCTAAAACATTACCGCCATTTAAACCTAATTCATCACTAACAAAATAAATAGCAACACCAACTGCAATGAGCATAAAAAGCGTTTGTAAAGTGTCTGTCCAGACTATAGTTTTTATGCCAGACTTAAAAGTATAGAGCCAGATAAGTAACACTGTTATAACAACTGTTTGCCAAAAGGCAATGCCAATTTCATCAAAAATAATAATTTGTAACACATTAGCAACTAGAAACAATCTAAAACTGGCTCCTACAATTCTTGATAATAAGAAAAATGACGCACCAGTTTTATAAGAATAATTACCAAACCGTTCATCAAGGTAAGTATATATAGATGTTAAATTAAGTTTGTAATATAGAGGGAGTAAAACTGTTCCAATAACAAAATAACCAACTATATAGCCTAAAACCACTTGCATATAGCTAAACTGAGATGCTTCAATCCAACCAGGAACAGAAATAAACGTCACGCCTGAGAGCGAGGCTCCAATCATACCAAAAGCAACTACAAACCAAGGTGATTGTTTGTTTCCTTTAAAAAAAGCATCATTACCTGATTTTTTTCCAGTGAAATAGGAAATTAAAACAAGTACAACAAAATAGGATAAGATGAGAAGGATTATTTGAGTAGCATTCATATAGATGGTTTCAAGTGTCCAAATTAAACTTATTATGGTTCAAATTCAAAATTTTTGTTTGTGAAGCGTCTATAATAAAAAGAATTACTCAAAATTAGCGTAATTTGTCACTAAATAGTAAATTCGCAAACATGGAATTTTCCTCAAAATTATTAGAAAAAGCAGTCAACGAAATGGCGCAATTACCAGGAATTGGTAAGCGTACTGCCTTGCGATTGGTACTGCATTTATTAAGGCAACCTGAAGGACAAACACTTCAATTAGCCAAGGCTTTAGAAGTTATGAGGACAGATATTAAATTCTGTAAAAGTTGTAATAATATTAGCGATAAAGAAGTTTGCGAAATTTGCTCTAATCCTCATAGAACAAGTGAGGTTATTTGTGTTGTTGAAGATATTCGTGATGTTATGGCAATCGAAAACACAAGTTCTTTTAGAGGTTTGTATCATGTTTTAGGTGGAAAAATTTCGCCTATGGATGGTATTGGTCCAAACGAATTAAATATTCAGCCTCTAGTTAATAAGGTAAAAGAAGGTCATGTTAAAGAGCTTATTTTTGCTTTAGGTTCTACTATGGAAGGAGATACCACTAATTTCTATATTTATAAACAAATTCAAGGTTGTAATGTGACAACTTCTACAATAGCAAGAGGAATTTCGGTTGGAAACGAATTAGAATATACAGACGAAATTACTTTAGGAAGAAGCATTATAAATCGTATTCCATTTGAAGCTTCTTTAAAATCTTGATATCCATTATTTGAAACTATCCATCATCATATTAAACTATAATGTAAAGCACTTTCTTGAACTTTGTTTAAGGAGTGTTGAAGCTGCTATTTCTAATATTGATGCCGAAATTATAGTGGTTGATAACAACTCTCCAGATGTAAGTTGTAGCATGGTTAAGCAACTATTCCCAAATGTTAAGCTCATTGAAAACAAAACAAACGATGGTTTTTCAAAAGGAAATAATAAAGGAGTAAAACAAGCAAAAGGTGAATATATCTGTATATTAAATCCTGATACAGTTGTTGCTGAAGATACTTTTGAGATACTATTAAAATTTGCTGACTCTAAATCAGACTTAGGAATTTTAGGTTGCAAGTTAATTGATGGTAAAGGACAGTTTTTGCCTGAAAGTAAACGGAATGTTCCTACACCAATAGTGTCTATAAAGAAAGTTTTAGGATTTAGTAAATCTTATTATGCAACACAATTAAATAAAGATGAAGATGGCAAAGTTGCCATACTTGTTGGTGCTTTTATGCTTATTAAAAAAAGTGTCTATCAAGACGTTGGTGGTTTTGATGAAGATTATTTTATGTATGGCGAAGATTTAGATTTATCTTACAAAGTTCTAAAAGCAGGACATCAAAATTATTATTGTTCTCAAACAACGGTTGTTCATTTTAAAGGCGAAAGCACTTTAAAAGATAGAACCTATGCCAAACGATTTAATGGCTCTATGCAATTGTTTTTTGATAAACATTTTAAAGCCAATTGGCTCTTCAATATATTAATTTGGTTTGGAATTAAAATCGTTTCTATTTTTCCTAAAAATGAAGAAGGAACTTCTAAAAATGTAAAAGCGTATGTGTTGGTATCTAATAATGATGCGCATGACATTCAAAATAAATTGGATAAAACCCTGACTTTACAAACATCAGTTACAAGTTACCTTCCACATGTTGAATATATTTTAGACATCGATTTTTTAGGCTTTAAAAAAGCGATAGGAATAATCTCAAAAAACAAACAGAAACCTTCAAGTACATTTAAATTTTTGCTTCAAAAATCAAGCGTTATTATTGGTAGCAACAGTTCTAAAAGTAGAGGAGAAGTCATTTATATAAAAAATAATTAATTAAGGAAACTGTAATAGATTCAATGATTTTTCATTAATTTTGCAGTCATAATTTAAAAAAAAAGCATTCCATTACAGATATGGCAAAATTTGAATTAAAGCTTCCAAAAATGGGTGAAAGTGTTGCAGAGGCAACCATTACTTCTTGGTTAAAAGAAGTAGGAGATACCATAGAAGCAGACGAGGCAGTTTTAGAAATTGCAACAGATAAAGTAGATAGCGAAGTACCTAGTGAAGTTGATGGTGTATTAGTTGAAAAACTATTCAATGTAGACGATGTGGTTCAAGTAGGACAAGTTATTGCTGTTATTGAAACTGAAGGTGGTGGTGGTGTTGAAGTTACTGCACCTAAGGCTGAGCCAGCACAAGTTGCTGAACAAGCTGTTGTTGCTCAAGTAGCACAAACGGTTGAAGTTGCAAAAGAAACTGTGATTTCTGTTAGCTCTACAGAAGATAGATTCTATTCGCCTTTAGTTAAAAATATTGCTAAAAAAGAAGGTGTTACTCAAGCAGAATTAGATACCCTTGCTGGAACTGGAAAAGATGGTCGTGTAACTAAAAATGATATCCTTGCTCATTTGGAGTCAAGAGGTAATAAAAAGGTTGTCACTTCGAGCGCAGTCGAGAAGTCTCAAGCAACTCCTGCCAAAACAGAGAAACCTACTCCTCCTCATGCAGTTGCGAGTGGAGACGACGAGATTATAGAAATGACCAGAATGGGCAAAATTATTGCACATCACATGGTTGAGTCGGTTCAAACTTCAGCTCACGTACAAAGTTTTATTGAGGCAGATGTAACTAAAATATGGAATTGGCGTAAAAAAGTAAAAGATGATTTTGCAAAACGTGAAGGTGAAAATTTAACCTTTACACCAATCTTTATGGAAGCGATTGCAAAAGCATTACGCGATTTCCCAATGATGAATATTTCTCTTCAAGGAGATACTATTGTAAAGAAAAAACATATCAATTTAGGTATGGCTGCAGCTTTAGGCGATGGAAACTTAATTGTTCCTGTTATTAAAGATGCTGACCAGCTTAATTTAGTTGGAATGACTAAAAAGGTAAACGATTTAGCAAACAGAGCTAGATTAAACCAATTGAAACCAGACGATATTCAAGGAGGAACTTATACAGTAACCAATGTTGGTACTTTTGGTAGCATCATGGGAACGCCAATTATCAATCAACCACAAGTAGGTATTTTAGCTCTTGGAGCTATTAGAAAAGTACCAGCAGTTGTAGAAACTCCTGAAGGCGATTTTATAGGGATCCGTTACAGAATGTTCTTATCTCATTCTTACGACCACAGAGTTGTAAATGGAGCTCTTGGAGGCCAATTTGTAAAAGCCGTAAAAGATTATTTAGAAGCTTGGGATTCTAATAGAGAAATCTAACAAATTCCTGCGAATTTGTCATTTAGAGCATAGCGAAGAATCTCATATAAAAACAGAAAAGCACAATCCTAAAATTGTGCTTTTTTGTTTTCATCCATTTATCATATAAATATTTCTATTTTTTTATGTGTTGCTAATGTCAAGATATAAATCCGTTTTAATACTGAAATAAGTTTAATACATATTATTTGCATTATCAGTTAAACGAAGTTCTGCTAATTATCTTTTAAAGCCCAATTTCATCAATTTGTTTTAGGTGATAGATAGCCGTTTTTATTTATTCTCATTATCTTTGCCTAAAATTATAAGTTATGCAACTTAATCTTACAAAACCTATCTGTTTTTTCGATTTGGAAACCACTGGAATTAACATTTCTAAAGACAGAATAGTAGAAATTTCTATCCTAAAAGTTTATCCAGATGGAAAGGAAGAAAACTACACGCGTTTGGTAAATCCTACCATTCCTATTCCTGCAGAAGTAATAGATATTCATGGAATCTCAGATGAAGATGTTGCAGATAAACCAACTTTTAGTGAGTTGGCTAAAGAGATTCATAACATGATTAAGGATTCAGATTTAGGAGGTTTTAATTCCAATAGATTCGATATCCCACTTTTAGCTGAAGAAATGCTTCGTGCTGACATCGATTTTGACATGAAAAACAGATTGTCTGTAGACGTTCAAACTATTTTTCATAAAATGGAACAAAGAACGCTTGTAGCTGCTTATAAATTTTATTGCGATAAAAACCTGGAAGATGCACATAGTGCAGAAGCAGATACTCTGGCTACTTACGAAGTGTTAAAGGCTCAAGTTGATAAATACAGCGATTTAGAAAACGACACGAAATTTTTAGCAGAATTTAGCTCTCGAAAAAAGTTTGCAGATTTTGCAGGGTTTTTAATTTATAATAAAGAAGGTGAAGAGTGTTTTTCTTTCGGAAAACATAAAGGGAAACGCGTAGTAGATGTTTTAGAAAATGAACCTGGATATTTTGGTTGGATATTGAATGCCGATTTTCCTCTTTACACTAAAAAGGTGTTAACATCTATTAAATTAAGGTCTTTTAATAATAAATTGGACTAAGATGAAACTTATTTGCATCGGACGAAATTATACAGATCATATTAAAGAGTTGGAAAACGAAAAGCCAACAGATCCAGTAGTATTTTTAAAACCAGATACTGCCATTCTTTTAAAGAAGCAACCATTTTTTATTCCAGATTTTTCTGAAGATGTGCATCATGAAGTTGAGGTTTTGATAAAAATAAATAAAGTAGGAAAACATATCGATAAAAAATTTGCTCATAAATATTATAGTGAAATTGGTTTAGGTATCGATTTTACAGCTCGCGATTTGCAAGCCAAACTAAAAGAAAAGGGTTTGCCTTGGGAAAAAGCTAAAGCCTTTGATGGAGCAGCAGTTATAGGTAGTTGGATATCTAAAGAAGATGTTAAGGATGTAAACAACATGTCTTTCACATTGCAAAAAAATGAAGACCTAGTTCAAACAGGAAATACCAGTCACATGCTCTGGAAAATAGATGAATTGATAGAATATATCTCAAAATATTTCACTTTAAAGATTGGAGATATTATCTTTACAGGAACACCAGCAGGAGTTGGCAAGGTAGTTGCTAACGATAAATTAGTAGGATACATAGAAGACAAGCAAATGTTTTCAATAACAGTAAAATAAATGGAACAACATTATAAATTATATAGAGTAAGAGAATTAGCCGATGGAGATGAGGAGTTTGTAGCAACTTTAGCTGCTGCTTTTTTAGAAGAAGTGCCAGAAGATGCCGAACGATTAAAAGAAGCTGTAGCAAATAANGACCATTATAATGCCTATCAAGCAGCACATAAAATGAAACCAACAATCGATTTATTCGAACTAGGTGTTCTTCAAGACTTAATAGAAGTGCAGGATTGGGGGAAATTTGAAAAAACAGATTTAGATATTTCAGATAGATTAACCATAGTTTTAGCTGCAGTTAATAATGCTACAGAAGAGTTAAAAGCAGATTTTAATTTGTAATGCAAGCAGAAATTATTACCATAGGAGATGAAATTCTTATTGGTCAAATTGTAGATACCAATTCAGCTTTTATAAGTAAAGCTTTAAACAATATTGGAGTTTCTGTTTATCAAATAACCTCCATTCAAGATGATAAAACTCATATTTTAAAAGCCTTAAAAGAAGCTGAAGAAAATGCTGATATTATTGTTGTTACTGGAGGATTAGGTCCAACAAAGGACGATATTACCAAGAGAACCATTGCAGATTATTTTAATGATACCTTAATTCAAAGTGATGCCGTTTTACAAAACATCCAGCATCTTTGGAAAACTTACATCAAACAACCTTTAGCACAAGTAAATATAGATCAGGCTTTGGTGCCATCAAAAGCCCAAGTATTGATGAATGTTAATGGTAGTGCACCAGGAATGTGGATGGAACAAAACGGAAAAGTATTTATTTCGCTTCCAGGAGTTCCATTCGAGATGAAAGCGCTAATGGAGAGCCAAGTAATTCCTAAATTAAGAGAAGCGTATCAATTTCCATTTATAAAGCATACAACCATTTTAACCTATGGTTTAGGTGAAAGTTCTTTAGCTGAAAGAATAGAAGAATTCGAAGATAATCTGCCAAATTTCATGAAACTGGCTTACTTGCCAGGATTAGGCCGTGTGCGTTTGCGTTTGTCTGCAAAAGACATGGATAAAGCTTTAGTTGAAACTGAAATGCAAAGCCAAATAAATAAACTTTTGCCACAAATTAAAGATATTTTTGTTGGTTTTGAATCAGACGATTCTATTGAAGCTGTTTTAGGAAATCAATTAGTACAGCTTGGAAAAACAGTAGCAACAGCCGAAAGTTGTACAGGAGGTAAAATAGCTGAATCGTTTACTGCAAATCCTGGAGCATCAAAATATTTTAAAGGCAGTGTGGTAAGTTATGCTACTCAAACTAAAATAGATATTTTAAAAGTTCCTGAGGAAACAATTAACAGCTATTCGGTTGTTAGTTCCCATGTAGCAGAAGCTATGGCTAAAAATGTTTTAGACTTGTTTCAAACAGATTATGCTATTTCAACTACAGGAAATGCTGGACCAGACAAAGGAGATTCTAATGCTGAAGTTGGAACTGTTTTTATTGCTATTGCTACAAAAAACTATGTTTATTCAGAAGAATTTAACTTTGGAAACCATCGAACTAAAGTCATTAGAAAAGCTGTAAATAAAGCTTTTGAAATGCTTCAAAAAGAAATTTTAAAAAAGTAACAATTTTAGTTTGTTGATATTGTAAAGTTTTACTAAATTTGCAGCCTGTTTAAAATATCCATGATGGATTTTTAGAAAACAGAGCATATAACAATTTTAAAGTTAGAAGAAATGTCAAGAGTTTGTGAACTTACTGGAAAGAAAGCGATGGTTGGAAACAACGTATCTCACGCAATGAATAGAACTAAGCGTAAATTTGATGCAAATTTAATCAAAAAGCGTTTTTATCTTCCTGAAGAAGATAAGTGGGTAACTTTAAAAGTTTCTGCTGCTGCATTAAAAACAATTAATAAAATTGGTATTACTGCTGCAATTAAAGAAGCTAAATCTAAAGGGTTTTTAAAATAATAGACTCAATTAAAAGTTAAGAAAATGGCAAAGAAAGGTAACAGAATACAAGTAATTTTAGAGTGCACTGAGCATAAAGAGTCTGGAAAACCAGGAACTTCTAGATATATTACTACTAAGAATAAAAAGAACACGCCTGATAGAATGGAAATTAAAAAATTCAATCCTATCTTAAAGAAAATGACTGTTCATAAAGAAATTAAATAACTACAAACAACATTAGATCATGGCAAAGAAATCTGTAGCATCCTTACAAACAGGATCAAAAAGACTAACAAAGGCAATCAAAATGGTAAGATCTCCTAAAACTGGGGCTTACATGTTTGTTGAATCAATTATGTCACCAGAACAAGTAAACGAGTGGTTATCTAAACAATAATCTTACTTATATATAATATTTTAAGCTGCTTTCTATTTTAGAAGGCAGCTTTTATTTTATATTTACGCTAGTTTTAATGACAAATGTTCAGCTAATATATTGAGGCAAGACTTTTGATATAGAAAATGTAATTGAATTAATAATAAAATGAGTTTTTTTAAAAAAATATTTTCTTCAGAAAAAAAAGAAACACTTGATAAAGGGTTAGAAAAATCTAAAACCAATTTTCTTAATAAGTTAAGTAAAGCGGTTGCTGGAAAATCTAAAGTTGATGATGAGGTTTTAGATAATCTGGAAGAAATTCTAGTTACTAGTGATGTTGGTGTAAATACGACCCTTAAAGTAATTAAGCGTATTGAAGCTCGTGTGCAACAAGATAAATATCTTGGAACAGACGAACTTAACAAAATACTTCGTGAAGAAATTGCTGGTTTATTAAGTGAAACCAATTCTGGTGAAGATTCTGAATATACAATTCCTAAACTTCCAGTCGATAATGAAGGAAATAAAACACCTTATGTTTTAATGGTTGTTGGTGTAAATGGTGTTGGTAAAACAACAACTATTGGAAAACTAGCTTATCAGTTTAAAAAGCAAGGTTTAAATGTGGTACTTGGTGCAGCAGACACCTTTAGAGCAGCTGCTATAGATCAATTACAAGTTTGGGCAGATCGCGTAGATGTGCCAATGGTAAGACAAGACATGGGAAGCGATCCTGCTTCTGTAGCTTTTGATGCTTTGCAATCTGGAGTCAATCAAAATGCGGATGTTATTATTATTGACACAGCTGGAAGATTACACAATAAAGTAAACTTAATGAACGAGCTTACTAAAGTAAAACGAGTGATGCAGAAAGTTGTAGGTGATGCACCTCACGATGTGTTATTAGTATTAGATGGTTCAACAGGACAAAATGCATTTGAGCAAGCTAAGCAATTTACAGCTGCAACCGAAGTGACGTCGCTTGCTGTAACCAAACTAGATGGAACTGCTAAAGGTGGTGTTGTTATTGGAATTTCTGACCAATTTCAAATACCAGTGAAATATATAGGAGTAGGAGAAGGTATTGAAGACCTTCAAGTATTTAATAAATACGAATTTGTAGATTCGTTTTTTAAATAAACAAAATTATCATCCTGAGCTTGTCGAAGGATCTTTATAAATAAACTAGATAGGATTCATGCGTACAAAGTCACTAAAGAAGAATAAGATTAATGTAGTAACTCTTGGCTGTAGTAAAAATGTTTACGATAGCGAAGTGTTAATGGGACAACTAAAAGCCAGTGGTAAAGAGGTTGTACATGAAGAGGAAGGAAACATTGTGGTTATTAATACTTGTGGTTTTATTAATAATGCCAAAGAAGAAAGCATTAATACCATCTTAGATTTTATGCAGAAAAAAGAAGATGGCGATGTTGATAAGGTATTTGTTACTGGTTGTTTAAGCGAACGATACAAACCAGACTTACAGAAAGAAATTCCGAATGTGGATCAGTATTTTGGAACTACCGAATTGCCAGGTTTATTAAAGGCTTTAGGTGCAGATTATAAACATGAACTTATTGGCGAACGTTTAACGACGACGCCTAAAAATTATGCTTACTTAAAAATTGCTGAAGGTTGCGATAGACCTTGTAGTTTTTGTGCTATTCCAATTATGCGTGGCAAGCATAGATCGACTCCAATTGAAGAGATTGTTATTGAAGCTGAAAAACTAGCTGCTAATGGTGTAAAAGAATTGATTCTTATTGCACAAGATTTAACGTATTACGGACTAGATTTATACAAAAAACGTAACCTAGCTGAATTACTTGAAGCACTCGTGAAAGTAGAAGGAGTAGATTGGATAAGATTGCATTATGCTTTTCCTACAGGATTCCCAATGGATGTGTTGGATGTTATGAATCGCGAACCAAAAGTTTGTAACTATTTAGATATTCCGTTGCAGCATATTTCTGATAACATTCTAAAAAGTATGCGTCGTGGAACGACTAAAGAAAAAACAACAAAGTTACTTAAGGAGTTTAGACAAGCAGTTCCAGAAATGACAATTCGTACCACACTTATTGTTGGTTATCCGGGAGAAACTGAAGAGAATTTCCAAGAGTTAAAGCAATGGGTTGCAGACATGCGTTTTGAACGTTTGGGTTGTTTTGCCTATAGTCATGAAGAAAATACACATGCTTTTAATTTAGAAGATGATGTGCCTGAAGATGTGAAACAAGATCGAGCAAACCAAATTATGGAAATTCAATCTCAAATTTCTTGGGAATTAAACCAATCTAAAATAGGACAAACCTTCAAAGTAGTAATCGATAGAAAAGAAGGTGAGTATTTTATTGGCAGAACAGAATTTGATTCTCCTGATGTGGATAACGAAGTACTAATTGATGCAACAAAAACCTATTTAAAAACAGGCGAATTTACAACTGTAAAAATTACTGAAGCTGCAGATTTCGACCTTTATGGAGAGGTTGTAAAATAAGTATCGTTTACGGGTTAGTATATGAAAAGCAGGTGATTCCTGAACACGAAACTATCAATTAAGAATAACGTTTGATACGAGTCAAAACCCTTGATTTTATTGCTGTTTCGCTTATTTTTTAGATACATTGTTACCTGTAGTTTTTATGAATATTTTTTGTGTTTAGCAATATAAATCGAGTTATATTTATCTATTTAAGGAATTTTATGACCTTGACTTTCGGTTAATAATGTGAACCAATCTTCTAAGTCTAACTGAATATCTAATGCTTTATTCGCGTTTTTAATTCGTTCTTTATTAGTTGTCCCAATAACTGGAGATACATTAGCAGGGTGTTTTAATATCCAACTTAAAAGAATAGCATCTTCAGAAATACGATATTTTTTGGATAATGTTTTTAAAATTTTTTTTATTCTTGAAGTTTGCTCATTTCCTTCTTTAAAAACATTTCCTAATGGACTCCAAGACATTGGCTGAATGGTATTCTGAAGCATTTGATCTAAAGTTCCATTTTGCATTGCCTTATGTTGTGTTAGGGAAAATTCAATTTGATTCACTGAAATTTTTATTTTGCTAGAAAGTAAATCTACTTGTGATGGTGTGAAATTTGATACTCCAAATTGTAAAATCTTTCCGCTTTTTTGCAATTGAATAATTGCTTCAGCTATTTCATTTGGTTGCATTAACGGACTTGGTCTATGTAGTAAAAAAACATCTAAATAATCTGTTTTTAGATTTCTTAAGGATTCTTCAGCACTCCAAATAATGTAGTCTTTCGAATAATTATAGTGCTTTATTTTGTTATTTCGGGTTTTACCAACATATTGAATACCACATTTAGAAATGAGCTGAATTTCTTCTCTTTGAATTTTACTCTCTATTAACGCTTTTCCAAAATCTCTTTCAGTTGTGTAATCGCCATATATATCTGCGTGGTCAAAAGTTGTATTGCCGTTTTCTGCACAAAACTGAATCATTTCGACTTGTTCTTTGGGAGATAATTGTTTTCCCCAATTTCCCCAGGTCATACAACCAATAATTATTTTTGATTTATTTGCCATATTTATCTTTGTTTCTATAGCGCTATAGTTATTTGGAAATTATAGGTAACGTACATATATAAACCCATTTTAATGATTTAAATATAGTGTAAACGAAGTTCGGCTTTTTCTAGGACAAAGTCAAGGTAGTTATGGTTTGGTTTTTTTGTTTTTTTTGTCCACAGGAATAAAACGAGGTGCTTGCTAAAATTAAGATGATTATAATTTTTCTCATTTTCTTTTTATAGAGATTCCTCCAAGCGTCTGAATAACAAATTATTTTGAACTAATATAAGGATTGATTTTTACGCTAAAGATTAAGCTAAATAATTTTAATCCTTAACAGCCATTAGCTGGTCCAAAAGTAAATACCAGTTCTTGATCTATTTTTTCGCCATTAGTATTTTCAGCAGGAATCCACTTTCCTGGAATATTTTCTAGAAGGTTAATAAATCTTTCATCGATTGAGGGATAGCCAGTTGTCATTGCGTCGTGTTTTACATCTGTAACAATGCCATTTTTTGAGATTATAAAAGATATTTTAATGGATCCAAGCTTATCTCCTTTAATAATATTCAAATCTTCTTTACTGTTAATTTTGAGATATTCGATTAATGCTTCTTTTCCATCTACATAAATAGCTTGATTTTCTGGTACAACAGTAATGTGAGGACCAAAAAAGCGATCTTCCATTTTGCCAGTTTCGGTGTTCTTTTCTTTGAACTCGGTTCTAATTGTAAAATGACTAAAGTAATCTGTCGATTTTAAAAGGTCTATTTGTGCATCAGTCAGCTGAGCATCACTTCCATATTCACGGATTACAGATTGCTGATTATTTTTAATAATGATAATAGCTACAGAATTTATTTGTGAGATTTGTTCTTTTTCTCCCTCATTAAGAAAAGCATAAATTGTTGTGGCATTATGTACATCTTCTTTTTTTACGGCTTCAAATCGTGCACCTACACCATAGTATAGTTCTGGTGTAACTTTTTCTTTTGGGTATTGATTATTTTGATTTTGAAAAGCTAGGTCTTTACTATTTATTGAATCTTCTTCAATAGACTTTGTATTAGTCCAGTTTGTTAAACAAATGATTACTAAACTAAAGATGATTAGTGTCGTGCTAAAAATAAAAATGCGCTTTTTCATATCATATATTTTTTAAGGTTAATTTTCTCAAATATATATCTGACAGTTGCTTAAGAAAGCAAATTATATGTAAAAAAAGTGTAAATTTTCTGTAAAACCTTTCTGTTTGTTACTATGAGAAGTTAGTTTAATTACATAGATAATTCCGTTTTAATACTGAAACAAGTTTAGCAAAAGTGATTTATATATAGTTTGCCTGCCTGATGGCAAATAGTAACAAGCTCGGTTTTTTTGGCACAAAGTCAAATACAACCATTCTACTTATTCACCAACATATCTCCTAGTTGGCAATCTAAAGCTTCACTAAAGATTTCAAACCAATAAAGAATGGGGTAAAACTAACCATGAATCGTTTCGCTTTTTCCGTAGTTTTGAATTAGTTCAGTTTCAAACTCGATAAGTTCTTTCCAGCGTTTTTCTACATCTACATCTTGTCCATATTTTCTAGCAAAACCAAGAAAAGTTGTATAGTGCCCAGCTTCGCTAATCATTAAGTCATGATAGAATTTAGAAAGCTCAGGATCTTTAATTTTTTGAGATAGCAATTTAAAACGTTCGCAACTTCTGGCTTCAATCATAGCAGAAAACAAAAGNCTATCTACCATACTTTGTACTCTGTTNCCACCTTTATTCATGAATTTATATAATTCGTTTACGTAACTGTCTTTACGTTCGCGACCCAATTTATAACCTCGCTTTTTTATAATTTCATGAACCATTTCAAAATGTTCCAGCTCTTCTTTTGCCAAAGCAAGNAAATCGGTTACTAAATCTTCATGTTCAGAATTTAGGGTGATAATTGTAATCGCATTGGTTGCTGCTTTCTGNTCACACCAAGCATGATCGGTTAATATTTCTTCAATATTNGNTTCTACAATGTCAACCCAACGTGGATCTGTAGCTAATTTTAAACCAAGCATATCTGTTATTTTAAGTAAAGATAAATATTCTTTTCTGGTATTAGTCCAATATATTTTAAGTTATTTTTAAGACTAGAAACCGTATATTTACTTTTTAAAAAACCTGCAAAGCGTCACTATGCCAACAGACTGTATTCCGTTTAAGGACACTAATTATTTTTCAAGTTTAATTTGCGATTATCTAGATGAAAAGGATGGCTTAAAACCTTTTTATAATAGGTTTCCAAACCTAGAGAATTTTAAAAATCAGATTAATGAAAAAGCAAGGTCTGTTAGTCAGCAGTCGAGAACTACTTTAGTGTCGAGTTTAAAAAAGCAATATCAAAATATAAATACTCCATCTCAAACCCTTCAAAATATTGAAGCCTTAAAAGAAGAGAACACCTTCACAATAACTACTGGTCATCAATTAAACTTATTTACAGGACCTTTGTATTTTTTCTATAAAATTATTTCTACCATTAATCTATGTAAAGAGTTGAAAGCAACTTATCCAAAGCAAGATTTTGTGCCAATTTATTGGATGGCAACGGAAGATCATGATTTTGAGGAAATCAATTATTTTAATTTCAAAGGAAAAAAAATCCAATGGAACAGAAAAACTTCAGGAGCTGTTGGAGAATTAGATTTAGATGATTTAGAAGAGGTTTCAGAATTATTTAGGTCTCATTTAAATACNAGTANCAACGCAATTGAATTAAAGGAATTATTCATAGAAGCTTATACAAAACAAGACAATTTAACTGAAGCAACTAGATATTTGGTAAACGAATTGTTTTCCAAAACNGGNTTGGTTATTTTAGANGGNAANGATANNGATTTAAAACGTTTGTTTATTCCTTATGCNGANGATGAATTGCTCAATCAAACGGCATTNNAAAAAGTTTCTGAAACNTCTGAACAGCTTAATAGTNTATCGACAAATTATAAGATACAAGTAAATCCACGAGAAATTAATTTATTCTATATAACCGAAAACCTCAGAGAACGTATAGTTTTTGAGGATGAAATTTTTAAAATTCTAAACACAGATATTTCTTGGAGCAAGAGTGAGATAATAAAACACCTCAATGAACACCCAGAACGTTTCAGTCCGAATGTGATATTAAGACCTTTATTTCAAGAAGTAGTTCTGCCTAACCTTTGTTATATTGGAGGAGGAGGAGAACTAGCTTATTGGTTTCAGCTAAAATCTAATTTTGAAACACAAAAAGTCCCTTTTCCTATGCTATTGCTTAGAAATTCAGTCTTGGTGGTTTCAAAGAAACAACAGAATAAGTTAGAAAAACTGGACTTAGAAATTTCAGATTTATTTTTAAATCAAAACAATTTAATAGAAAAAGTAACAAGAAATTTTTCAGAAATTGAAATCGATTTTTCTAATCAGAAAATCTTTATAGAAAAGCAGTTTGAAGATTTATACAAACTTGCTAATAAAACAGACAAGTCTTTTTTAGGAGCAGTTTCAGCACAAGAGAAAAAGCAAGTAAAAGGGTTAGAGCATCTTGAAAAAAGATTGCTAAAAGCTCAAAAAAGAAAACTAAAAGAGATTATAGACCGAGTAGTTATACTTCAAAACGAATTATTCCCAAACCAAAGCCTCCAAGAACGACAAGCCAATTTTTCTGAGTTTTATTTAGAATATGGAGACCAATTTATTCATGAGTTAATGTTAAATTTGCAACCTCTAAGAGGAGAGTTTTTAATATTAAATTTAGAGTAAATCCATGCATAAAATAGATATAGAACTAATAGAAATGACTTTAGACGTCATGAAATATGCTATTAGTAGAATTTCAGCAACCGAGCATCCTATTGGGAAACCAAAAAAACATGAAGAATTAAAAGCATTAGTTGGAGAAACAATAACAGAAAAAGGTGTTGGTGGAGAATATGCCTTTAATTTGTGGAAGGAACATTTATCAAAAGCAAATGTCCCAGTAGATCATCCAAGAAATTTAGCTTTTGTACCTGCAGCTCCAACAAGAGCAGCTGTTATGTTCGATTTGGTAACTTCTGCATCAAGTATTCATGGTGCCTATTGGATGGAAGGAGCTGGAGGAATTTTCTGTGAAAACGAAGCCATGAAATGGATTGTATCTTTAACAGGTTTACCAGAAGGTGCATTTGGCGTTTTTACAAGTGGTGGGACGGCAGCCAATCTTTCAGCTATTGTAACAGCTAGAGAACATTGGAGAGAAGATGAAACTTATAAAAGAGAAAAAGGATTAATAATTACATCTATAGGAGCACATTCATCTATTAAAGCTATGGCTAAAGTAGCTGATGTAGATATTCTTTTAGTAGATTCTGAAGAAAGACTCACTGAATCAGATCTAAGAAAAACCATTGATAATTTAAATTTCCATCAACGTAAACGTTTATTTGCAGTTGTTGGCACTGGAGGAACTACTAATGCAGGAATTGTAGACGACTTAGAAGGAATTGCTAAGGTTTGCGAAGAAGAAGGTCTTTGGTTTCATGTAGATGCAGCTTATGGAGGTGGTGCTTTAGCAGCAGATTCAGTAAGACATTTATTTAATGGTATAGAGAAAGCTGATAGTATTACTATAGACCCACATAAATGGATGTTTTCACCTTACGATTGTGGAGCAGTTATTTATAAAAATCCAGAATTAGCTAAAAATGCTCATTCGCAACAAGGTTCTTATTTAGATATTTTTAAAGATGAAGGAGCTCATGGTTTTAATCCAACCGATTATCAAATTCAGTTAACACGTCGTGTTCGTGGCTTGCCTTTATGGTTTTCATTAGCAACTAATGGAACAGAAAAATATAAAGAAGCCGTAGAAAGAGGTATTGAATTGGCACAAGTGGCTGGTAAAATGATTGAAGAAAATCCAAATGTAGAATTGGTTAGAGAGCCTAGTTTATCTTGTGTACTTTATAGAAGAATAGGATGGAAGCCAGAAGACTATACGCATTGGACATACGAAAATCATGATAAAGGCTTTGCATTAGTAACTCCAACCAAATGGAAAAATGGCGATATATTTGAAACAGTTTCTCGTTTTTGTTTTATAAATCCAGACACGTCAGAAAATGACATTCAAATGATTTTAGATTCCATGAATTAAGAGTTAAAAAATCAAAAATCAATTACTATTTTTGCACATGCAACATAACAAGGTACTTATATTAGATTTCGGTTCGCAATACACACAGCTTATTGCACGAAGAGTTAGAGAACTCAACATTTATTGCGAGATTCATCCATTTAATAAAATTCCAAAAGAAATTGAAGGTTATAAAGCCGTTATTCTATCTGGAAGTCCATTTTCCGTAAGAGGCGAAAATGCTTTACATCCAGATTTAACAAAGATAAGAAGCGAAAAGCCTATGTTGGCTGTTTGTTATGGCGCACAATATTTAGCACATTTTTCAGGAGGAGAAGTAGCTCCTTCAAATACCAGAGAGTATGGACGAGCTAATTTGTCGTTTATAAAACCAAACGAAACTTTCTTTAATAATATACATGAAGGTAGTCAGGTATGGATGAGTCATAGCGATACAATAAAACATCTTCCAACAAATGGTGTTTTATTAGCAAGTACACACGATGTACAAAACGCTGCTTTTAAAATTGAAGGCGAAGAAACCTATGCCATTCAATTTCACCCAGAAGTATATCATTCAACCGATGGAAAGCAATTGTTAGAAAACTTTTTAGTGCATATTGCAAAAGTAGAACAGGACTGGACACCACAATCATTTGTTGAAGAAACAGTTGAAGAATTACAAAATAAATTAGGAAACGATAAAGTAGTATTAGGACTTTCTGGAGGAGTAGATTCTTCGGTAGCTGCTATGTTACTACATAAAGCTATCGGTAAGAATCTGTACTGCATATTTGTAAATAATGGTTTGTTACGTAAAAACGAATTCCCTGATGTTTTAGATCAATACAAAGGTATGGGCTTGAATGTTAAGGGTGTTGATGCTTCGGCACGCTTTTTGGATGCACTTGCTGGATTAAGCGATCCAGAAGAAAAGCGGAAAGCTATTGGTCGTGTGTTCATTGAAGTATTTGATGATGAAGCCCATTTAATTGAAGATGTTAAATGGTTAGCTCAAGGAACTATTTATCCAGATGTTATAGAAAGTGTTTCGGCAACTGGTGGACCAAGTGCAACCATCAAGAGTCATCATAATGTAGGTGGATTGCCAGATTTCATGAAACTTAAAGTTGTAGAGCCACTTAAAACATTGTTTAAAGATGAGGTTCGTCGAGTTGGAGCTTCCATGAATATGGAAGCAGTCTTATTAGGTCGTCATCCGTTTCCTGGACCAGGATTGGCTATTAGAATTTTAGGTGATATAACTGCCGAAAAAGTTCGTATTTTGCAAGAAGTAGATGCTGTTTTTATAAATGGTTTGAAAGAATGGAATTTGTACGATAAAGTTTGGCAAGCAGGAGCTATTCTATTACCAGTTAATAGTGTAGGCGTTATGGGAGACGAACGTACTTATGAAAAATGTGTTGCTTTAAGAGCAGTAGAAAGTACAGATGGCATGACTGCAGATTGGGTAAATTTGCCTTATAAGTTTTTGCAAAAAACATCAAACGATATAATAAATAAAGTAAAAGGCGTTAATAGAGTAGTGTACGATATCAGTTCAAAACCACCTGCTACTATTGAGTGGGAATAGTTTGAAGCTTCGTTACTTCGAGTGATTTTAGAGAAACGAGAAAATAGTATCGAGAAGTGTGACGTTACCACAAGGGTCGGGCTTTACGTTGCAATCTTTTTTAAGAAAAATAAAAAAGGATTTCCACTATAATCCCTAACGCAATTTTGACCATATAATTAATAGTATGAAGAAAATAATATACATTTTATCTATAGTTTTTTTATTTAGTTGTTCATCAACTAAAGCTCAAAACTATAAAACTCATAAAGTTAAACAAGATGAGACTATAGAGAGCATTGCAAAATTGTATCAAGTAACTCCTTTCGATATTTACGGTTTAAATCCAGATGCAAAGAAAGGGTTGAAGTTAAATACCATATTAATTATCCCTAAGTCAAAGGTTGTTTCTAATGCACCACAAGCAACTATTGAAAAAGAATTAATAGGTTTTAAAGATCATAAGGTTAGACGAAAAGAAACGCTGTATAGCTTGTCTAAAAAATTCGATGTTACTGAAGATGAATTCAAAAAGCATAACACCTTTTTGTATGCAAATAATTTAAGAAAAGGAGATGTTTTAAAAGTTCCTGTTTATAAAAAAGTATTACAAGTTTCAGAACCAGTAGCTAAAACAAAAGATTATGCTGTGCTACCTAAAGAAGGGAAATGGCGAATAGCCTATAAATTTGGAATAACAGTAGATGAGTTAGAATATTTAAATCCTGGAATGAATGAGGTTTTAAATGAAGGAGAGGTTATTCAAGTACCGAGCATTACAGAAAAGGAAGAAAAACCAATAGACGAAGCTTATTCCTATTATCAAGTATTGCCAAAAGAAGGCTTTTATAGATTGAAAATTAAACTTGGTGTAGAGCAAGTTCAGTTAGAAACATTAAATCCAGGACTTAAAGAATCAGGATTAAAAGAAGGTATGGTTCTTAAAATTCCATATAATCCAACAGCTGTACAAACAGTTCAAGAGGATATACCTGGAACAGACTTGAGTAATCAAATTAAAGATAGAAGCAGCAAGCATCTTGTTATTATGCTTCCTTTCCAGTTAAATAAGGTAGAAATAGATTCAGTTTCTGATGCAAAAAGAGAATTGAGTAAAAATCCATTTCTAAGCATGTCTTTAGATTTTCATTCTGGAGCATTAGTGGCTTTAGACTCTCTTAAGAAATTAGGTGTTTCTTTAAAAGTGGATGTGTACGACACTAAAAATTTATTGAGTGAAGTGTCACATGTTTTAAATGTAAATTCTTTTCAAGATGTCGATGTGGTTATTGGACCCTTTATGCCAAATAATGTAGAGAAAGTGGCTTCAGAATTAAAGCCGTATAATATTCCGGTTGTTTCTCCAATAGCTAAAAACGTTCAGTTATTAGAAAATGTGTTTCAATCTAGACCTTCAGAAGATTTGCTATATGAAAAGATGATAAACTTTGTTAAAAACGATAGCACTAAAAACCATATAGTTATTATTTCAGATGTAAAACATACTAAAGTAAGCGATAATTTAAAGCGCACTTTTATGTCTGCCTCTCAAGTGTTTTCAAGAAAAAACAAAAAAGGGCTTGATGCCTTTTATATTTTAGATGAGGATATTGCAAGTAAATTAAAACCAGGGAAAAATGTGGTTTTTTTAGAGTCTGATAATCCAGGATTTGTTTCTAATGTTACAAGTAAATTAAACTCGTTAAAAAGTGATGAAATAAACATCGTGTTGGTAACAACAAATAAGAACTCAGCTTTTGAAGATGATGAGGTTTCAAATTACCATTTATCTCATTTAGAATTTCATTTTCCAACTATTTCTAAAACCTATAATGAAGACGATAATAATTCCTTTGTGAAAATTTATGAAAAGCGTTTTGGAATCACTCCAAATAAATTTGCAGTACGTGGTTTCGATTTAACAATGGATGTGGTTTTACGTTTGGTTTCTTCAGAAGATTTGTACTTGTCAGTTAACGAGGCGCCATTAACCCAATACGTAGAAAACAAATTTGCTTACAAAAAGAAATTTCAAGGAGGTTATTATAACAATACAGTTTATTTGGTTAAATATCAAGACTTAAAAATTATTAAGGTAAACTAAAGGTTTAACTGTTTTATAATTTAATATTTGTATCATGAGGATTAAGTTTTTAATCTCATTTCTATACTTTTTATATTGCTTTGTAAGTATTTCACAAAATGAAGAACCTATAATTCCATGGGAAGAATCAATTAAATTATCTTGGAACGATTTTAAAGATCAACCAGATTCTAATACAGATGTGGTTGCCATTACAGCTTCTGGAATGACATTTCAATATTCCATAAAAAAAAGTGATGATAGAATTACAGGTTTTACAGCTCAAGTAAAGACTATTTTTTATCCTGAAAAATCATGGTTTAAACCTGATAGAGCGAATGATCATATTTTGTCTCACGAACAAGGTCATTTTGATATTACCGAATTACATGTAAGAAAATTTAGGCAACAAATTGCAGCTTTAGAAATTTCGAAAAATCTAGTTAAAAATTTAGATTCGTTGCATCTTCAAATTCAAAAAGATTTGAAAAATATGCAAAATTTGTATGATGCAGAAACAGATTATTCAAGGCAAGTAGAAGCCCAAGCTACATGGCAAAAACAAATAGAGTTGGAATTATTAAATCTTACAGAATTTAAATCCACTAATTAATTTGTTACATCAAGACAAAAATTTTCTAATAAAATTGGCACATACTAAAATGCCTTATGGAAAATATAAAGATCGCTATTTAATAGATTTACCAGAATATTATGTTGTTTGGTATCACAACAAAGGCTTTCCAAAAGGGAAGTTAGGAGAGATGTTGCAATTGGTTTATGAATTAAAATTAAATGGATTGGAAGATTTGATTAGAAATATAAAGCGCCAATTTCCAAAATAATTAAGATTTGAGTCCAGTAATTTTCAATATGATGTTTTTCATATTAAAATGAAGAATAAATTACTCCAAACAATACCTTAATTACTCGTTTAATTTTGTAAATTTGCCTGCGTTTAACAACGCAACATGACAACTACAACAAAATACATATTTGTAACAGGAGG
>JGI24025J20009_10000163_pt1 | contig 52190 bp, 21 predicted proteins | sample Cruoilmetagenom3_FD_20009 | JGI IMG/M metagenome (IMG submission 20009)
CACTATTACACCTTGTGATAAATTCTGGGCAATAAACCCTCTTATCTACCTATCCATACGGATCCGTAGGGATCGGTAAACAGATTGAGATGAAACTTGTTAAGATCCATACAAATGGCTTTAATGCGTCACAACACTTTGGAACATTCCCCAATTTTAAATTGTAAATTGTAAATTGAAATCCATCACCCCACCACGATGTTTATGAGTTTGTCTTGAATATATACCACCCTTTTTACACCCGCTTCGAGCCACTTCTTTACCGCCTCCCCCGCAAGTCCTTCTATCTCTTCCCTCCCGAGCCCCTTCTCCACCTCAAGTGTCGCCCTGAGTTTGCCGTTCACCTGGACGGGCACCGTCACCAATTCCTCTCTCAAAAGTTCCTCGCTGTATGACGGCCAGGGCATATCCGTAACAAAGCCATCTTTCCCCATTCTCTGCCACAATTCTTCACATATATGGGGGACAAATGGGGAAAGAATTATAACCAGTTTCTCTGCGATCTCATTGTAAGTATCGTCATCCATGTGGGCACTCGAGACCTCATTCATAAACTTCATAATGGACGCAATTGCGGTATTGAACTTAAATGCCTCTATATCATCCGTGACCTTTTTTATCGTCCTGTGGAGGGAAGGTAGGGGTGAATTGCCGTTCGCCACTACATGCCCCATATTTTTTTCTCTCCCGATGACGAACCGCCAAACCTTCTTTAAGAATCTCTCCTGTCCCACTATGCCATTTGTATCCCACGCAACGGGCTGGTCAAATGGCGCCATAAAGAGTTCGTACAGTCTCAGGGCATCAGCGCCGTATCTTTCAACTATGCCGTCCGGTGTTATGACATTCCCCCTCGACTTTGACATCCTCTTTCCCGTTGGGGCGTGAACCACGCCCTGGTTTCTCAACTTGGAGAAGGGTTCAACGAAGTCGATGAGTCCCGCATCGTACATCACCTTTGTCCAGAATCTTGCGTAAAGAAGGTGCATCACGGCGTGTTCTGCCCCGCCGACATACAGGTCGACGGGAAGCCAGTAAGTCACTTCTCTTCTGTCAAAAGCTGCTTTACCGTACCTCGGAGATGCAAACCGCAAGAAATACCACGAGGAACAGGCAAATCCGCCCATCGTATCGGTCTCCCTTCTCGCCTCGCCACCACATACGGGGCAGGTGGTGTGGACGAACTTGGAGATGCCCGCCAGCGGAGATTCCCCCGTGCCGGAAGGTTTGTAATCATCCACATCGGGCAACAGAACCGGGAGGTCTTTCACGGCGACCTCGCCACACCTCTCACAGTAAACTATGGGTATGGGCACACCCCAGTACCTCTGACGGGATATGAGCCAGTCTCTGAGTTTATAGTGAACCGCCTTTCTTCCCGTGCCGAGTCCCTCAAAATACTCTATTATTTTTCGTCTACCCTCCTCCGACGGGAGGGTACTGAACTCACCCGAGTCCACCATAATCCCCTCTCCCGTGTATGCAGATTCCATATCCTCACTCCTCAGCCCGCATTCAGCATCTTGTATCACAACCCTTATCGGAAGGTTGTATCTCTTGGCAAAGGCAAAATCCCTGTCATCGTGTGCCGGGACCGCCATGAGCGCACCCGTGGCATATGTGGATAGGACATAATCGGCAAGGTAGATCGGAATCTTCTCCCCGCTCAATGGATTTATTGCGTAACTTCCCGTGAACACGCCCAAGGGCTCCCTCTCTGTTGAGAGTCTCTCTATCTCGGTCTCCTTTTCAACCATCCGCATAAATTTTTTTGCATCACCTCTCCTGTCGGGACTCACGAGTTCTCTCACAATCGGATCTTCCGGAGATACCGCCACATATGTCATACCGTATATCGTATCGGGTCTCGTGGTAAATACACCAATTTTTTTGTCTAAACCGTCGACGGGTATATCAAATTCCACGCCCTCGCTGCGCCCTATCCAGTTCCTCTGCATCTCCACGATATTTTCAGGCCAGTCTACCAAATCGAGGTCCCCGAGCAGTCTGTCGGCGTATGCAGTTATCCTGAAGAACCACTGCTCTTTCTCTATCTTCACCACCTCTGTATGACATCTCCAGCAGGTACCCTTTTCCACCTCCTCCCTGGCGAGCACGGTTCCACATCTCGGGCAGTAATTCACGAAAGATCTCTTCCTGTATGCGAGTCCCCTTTTATAGAGGAGAAGGAAGAACCATTGTGTCCATCTGTAATAATCGGGAGATGTTGAATTAGTCTCTCTCGCCCAGTCGTATGAGAGACCGACCATGGAGAACTGACGCTTGTAATTTGCTATGTATTTCGGAACTATAACCCTTGGATGTACACCCTTTTTAATTGCCTCGTTCTCTGCCGGAAGTCCAAATGCATCCCATCCCATCGGATGTAGGACATTGTAGCCCCTCATTCTCTTGTACCTCGAAATCACATCGGTCGGTATATAGTTTCTAAGGTGCCCAACGGACAGGCCGTCTCCCGATGTATATGGCCAGAAGTCAAGACAATAAAACTTCGGTTTATCCTTCCGTGTTGGTGTTTTAAAGGGACTACCTTTCTGCCATCTCTTCTGCCATTTCTTCTCTATTTCCTTTGGGTTATACTCCTCCATATCTCTTCACTTCTTCTTTAATTCAAAATTGCATATGGTTTGCATCCTCTCTCTCACATACACTTTCTTCTCCATCCAGTAGTACCCCTCTGCCTCTGCCCTGACCAAATAACTTCCCGGTGCTATGGTTACCGCGTATCTTCCCTCTGCGTCGGTAGTTATACTCGGAATTTCTGCTCCCTTTACGGTTATTGTGGCTCCGATAGGTATCTTGGAGTTTCTATCGACCACATCACCCGTAATTGCACCCACCTTTGGAGGAGACGGCATTCTGCGAAGGAAATAGGAGTTGAATGTGGTGGATAAGTCTATTCTCGGAGTGAAGTTGGGTGAACCACCGAGCCTGTGTTCGAGTTTTGCCGCTAAAAAGGAGACCTCAAAGCCCTCCTTTTTAAATTTAAGCCCTATATTGAAATCTCTGCCATCGAACTCAAATCCGCCCCTGATATTGTATCCAAGTTCTATATCAACACCCCAGAACATCCCTATAGCATCGGAATGTGTATCACTCCAATGATAGAATCTATCGGTATTAAACTGCCTTGATCTCGGGCCATATCCAACAAAACATCCCCTTCCAAATCCCATATTGTACCTTCCCCATGCACCCATATCCTTTGTAAACACCAGAAATAAAGAATTGTGCTCGGGGCATCTTATGTACTCGGGAATATAAGAAGAATCATCACTCCATACGGTGTTCTTGCTGCCCCCCACGGAAGAAATATATTTTGATGTGAACAGATTAAGCACACCCACAGAGACGGCGGGAATTTTCTCCGACTCACTCACTATATTATACTTTATTGACGGAGATATCCTTAAATCACTGAAAGTTAGAAAAGACAGTGTCAATTCAAGTTTACCAAAGAGCGAAGCCATGAAGTGTAAATCGGTGTCAATCGGATAGGGGTCATCAGTGCCTGTAAATGTAGTTGCTATCGTGCCTTCATAAAAAATTCCTTTATTTATGTACGCCGTGGGAGCGTCGAATAGAAAGGACGAGTTTCTCACCTCCGCGTGAGAACAGAGGGATAAAAACACCACCTGTATCAACAGAAGAGACCGTTTCCACATAATCATCTCCTATTACTAATTACTAAATACATAATAATAAAAGGTAGAATATATAGTAGGGTATGTGGAAATCTGGATAACGACAAGTATATATATATACCTTTGAGATTTAATCGAGTTTTATTGTATGTGGAAACAGTGTTTATAAGGTCACAGTTATCTACACATTGGTATTTTTGGCTTTTTTCACAATGAGCTCTACATCATCTTTTATTTCATTATTCTTCTCCATTAAAGATTTTATCTTTTCATAATCGTGCAGTACGGTTGAGTGGTCTCTCCCACCAAAAGCCTTTCCTATAGCCTTTAGCGGCAAATTGGTGTATTCCCTTGATATATATATTGCCACCTGTCTCGGGAAACTTATGGATCTCGTTCTTCTCTTTCCTCTCAAAGCCTGCGGTGTCACGGTATAATGGTCTGATACAACCTCTTGTATCTTTTCTACAGTTAGCTTATTAATTTTCTCTCTGCCGAGAATGTCATTTAGTATCTGTTCCGAGGATTCCAGTGTCAATTGCATATCGGTGAGCGATGTGAGTGCCAGGAGTGTAACGAGAGCGCCCTCTAACTCCCTTATATTTGATTTTACTCTGTGGGCAATATAGTGCAGTATGTCATTCGAAACAGTTGCTCCCGCCAACTCTGCCTTCTTTTTTAGAATGGCGATTCTCGTTTCGAAGTCGGGAGGTTTGAGGTCACAGACGAGACCCCATTGGAACCTCGATAAAAGTCTCTCCTCTATACCCTCTATCTCTATCGGCGGTCTATCAGATGTCATAACTACCTGTTTACCTTTATCGTGCAGGGAGTTGAAAGTGTGAAAGATTTCTTCCTGGAGCCCCTCTTTATTTTGTATGAACTGCATATCGTCGATGAGAAGAATATCTTTGCCTCTATATCTCTTTTTAAACTGTATGGTGGCACCATTCTGTATGGCGTCCACCATCTCATTTAGGAATTTTTCGCACGATGTATAATACACCTTCAAATCGGGATTATTCTCCCGTATATAATTTCCTATCGCCTGAAGCAGGTGCGTCTTGCCGAGCCCGACCGCCCCATATATAAACAGCGGATTGTAAGCCTGCCCCGGAGATTTCGCAACTGCGAGCGTGGCGGCGTTCGCAAACCTATTCCCCGAACCGACCACAAAGGTATCGAATGTGTACCTCTTCTGGAGATTGTACGCGTCTATATGGTAGAGTTTTACCTTCCTCGTCTTGGGTTTGATTCCCTTTTCTATAGGGTTCAATTTTATGGAGATGTTGCCCCCGGCTACGCTATTGAGAGCGGTCTCTATGATATCACGGTAATGCTCCTCGATCCAATCCACAAAGAACATATTCGGTACATCCACTGTGAGAATATTCCCCTTTGTGAACGCCCCTTTTGTGGGTTCCAACCATGTTTTGAATGATTGGGGGGGAATCTTATCGCTCAGAATGGAAAGCACTCCATTCCATATTTCATCTGCTTTATCTTGTTGAATGTTTTCCACAGGAATAACTCCAATTATGATATTAACATAGACCCAAAGACTGTAAAGTTATCAACAAAGTTGTCCACAATCTGATCCACAACAAAACTATTATTACATAAGAGGTTACAGGTAACTCCCGAAAAAATAAGAGAGTTTATAAACAAACAATCGCGATAAGCATTTCTCACATATATATTTTATAATAAAAAAACAGATTTGTCAAGGAAAAAATACTCTCATTTACACTTGACTTTTTATAAATCTTGTGTTATACTTCATCCTTATTTATCAGCTCCTTTTACAGTTGCCGATTTCGCCGATTTACACGGATTGAAATAATCAGGTCTCGCTTCTGTGGGCTCTGAGGTCATCGAGAGAGATTATCGCATAAAAATCTTGACATTAACGGGAATTTATGTTATAATTGCACTCAGAGGGATTGCACTGCTTCTTCAGTATCTGGATAGTCCGAACGGGGAGGGTACACCATCTATATAAAGCACGGTCTACCGAGGGAAACATGCCGGGGAGGAGATTCGAACTCCTACACCCTTACGAGCGCTAGCCCCTCAAGCTAGTGCGTCTACCAATTCCGCCACCCCGGCAGCAAAAAATATTATAACATAAAATCCGGGCTTTGTCAAGGAAAAAATTGAGAGCGGTGGTCGAAGATATGGGAAAGTCCGTTTCCCCGTGAAGGCCGCGGGTGTTTTCTCGGGAGGGTATTATGATGACGGTCATCTCGTTGATGTTCTCCATTCTTATGCAACTTGAGACCTCAGAACCCACCTCTGTGAAGTACTATACTTTTCTCGGTACAGGACGGGAACTCCAGATGAAGGTTTCCGTATGGGGAGAAATAGACTCCCCCGGTATGTATTCAATACCGGAGGGTTCCGACCTCCTTCTGCTCATCACTATTGCGGGGGGGCCGACGAGGAATGCGGCGATCTCGAGCATCAAGATAGTGCGTTCATTTCCGGAACCCCGGGTTTTACATGTCGATCTCGATACCTTCTTCGATACGGGCAGAAGGGATGGTGTACCCGTGCTCTCGCCAGGCGATATGGTTTTCGTCAATAGGACGAGATACAGGTCCTTCAAGGATATACTGGGGGTCCTGGGAGATATGTCGTATGTTTTTGGATTCTGTTACATGGTATACAAGGTGATGAAATGAGTCCGGGGTTATGTTAAGAAAATGGGGTGATGGGTTAATGGGGTAATGGGTTAATGGGGTGATGTGTTAATGGGGTGATGGGTGGATGGGGTAATGGATTTTAGATTGAAGATTGACAAATGACAATTGTTGATTGTAGATTACGCCTTACGATTGTACGGGCGAACGGCTGTTCGCCCCTACGATTTACGCCTTTAATAAAACTATGGATGGTGAGATAGATATAAGAAGATATATGCGCGTATTCTGGAGGAGAAAGTGGATAATCGGTGGTTCGGTTATATGCCTTGTGTGTGTTACTTTTCTCCTCACCCAGAGAATGCCGAAGATATACCGCACCTCCTCAAAGGTTCTGATAAAGCAACCCCCCACCGTCGTGCAGGGCACCAGAATCATTGAAGAGGCAACTTCGATAGACACTTATTTGGAGATACTTAAGTCAAGGGATATGATGGAATTCATTGTGGGGAAGCTGAAAGAAAACGGAAGCACCCTCCCAATCATCGACATGGACGACCCAGCCTCGGAGATCCTCTCTCGCATCGGTGTTACCTCGGTGAGGGCTGCCAATATGATCGTGATAACCGTGAGATGCGAGTCCCCCGAGGGGGCAATGATTCTTGCCAATACCGTCTCGGACTGTTTCTCCGAACAATCCGCAAATCTTGCAAAGGCGAAAATAAAGGAGACAAAGAGTTTTATCGAGGATCAACTCCCGATTTCAGAGAAGAGATTGGAGGAGTGTGAACGCGCCCTCGAAGAGTTCAAGCGCAGACATCACCTTCTATCAGAAACTGGGGGGGGACTCCTCCAGCAGCAGATAGCAGAACTTGAAAATCAAGAAAACGCCGTAGTTATAGAGATGAGAATGAACGAAGAGGCGTTGCGTAGTCTCGAGACGGAACTTGAAAGACAGAATCAAGAACTCACGGCATCTCTCACATCCATTCAAAATGTCTCTATCAGCGAACTCCGTGACGAACTAATGGAGCTCAATCGGGAGAGGATGCTCTATCTGCAGGCTGGCCTTACCACCGATAATTCGAGGATATTGGATCTCGGAAAACGAATAGAGAGTACGCGCAAGGAGATAGAGAAGAGGGTGACCGGTAGGAAGGGTGATGAGTTGCTCATGCTCGACCCGCTCGATATGGTGTCGGACCTATCAAAGAAGATAGTCCATACGCGATTACATATCCTCGACTTGAGGGCAAAACTCGATGCGATAGACGACCTTCTCGGAGAGTATAGAGACGAACTTGAAAAGTATCCGGAAAAGGAGTATGAACTTGCGGGGCTTAAGCGGGCTTACGAGTTCAATGAAGGTGTGTACAACATGCTCCTCCAGAGATACGAGGAGGCTAAACTCGCAGAGGTGAGTGAGGTGGGGGATGTGATGGTTATTGAAAGGGCGAGACTCCCCGTGAGACCTATATCACCAGATATGCGGAGAAACATCCTGTTCGCCCTCGTATTTGGCATCGGGCTCGGTGTTGCCGGGGCAGTTTTTGCGGAGTATATCGACACATCCATAAAAGAGAGTTCTGATATTGAAAGATGGTTTTCTATTCCCGTTATAGGCGTTGTGCCGACCTACACGGGGGGATTGATCTACGACGAGGTAAAAGAGCAGTCCATACTTGAGGTATATAAGCGCATAAGGACAAATCTTAAATTTGTTAGGTCGGGGGATAAAACGCCCAGGACCGTGATGGTAACGAGTGCGACACAGGAGGAGGGTAAGACGACCATATCGGCAAATCTCGCCACGGTACTGGCGGGAGGTGGTAGCGAGGTGCTACTCGTGGAGAGTGATTTAAGGAGGCCGTCTCTCAGTAAGCTGTTCGGGGTGAACCGCAAGCCGGGGCTGTCAGATTACCTGATAGACGAAGCCCAGTTGGAAGATGTTTTGAGATGTACGGATGTTAAAGGTCTACACCTCTTACCGTCGGGTTCAACTCCCGTATCTCCGCCCGAACTTCTTGACTCAGCGAGGATGAGAGAACTCATACAGAAGTTAAGCACGACCTATGACATGGTCTTTTTTGACTCTCCTCCAATACTACCTTGTACGGATGGACTTATTATCGCCTCAATGCTTGACGGTGTGATTCTCGTTGTGCAGACGAAAGGCCCAAGAAGAGAACTCATAGCATCGGCACAGTCCGCGCTCCTCGCTGTCGACGCAAAGATACTCGGCTGTATTTTGAATAGGGGCTCGAGGGAGGATTATTACGGACTGTATCACTACTATTATGGGTACCGATGAATTTTACCCCACATCGGGGTAGGGAATTCACTGAAATCAAATATCAAAAATTAAAAATCAAAAAGGAGCCACGGATTTCACTGATTAAAAAAAATTTTTATCTGCAAAATCTGTGTAATCCCTGCCTGTCATACGACCTGTCCCTACGGATCCGTATGGATATAGGCGGCAGGCAGGTGTGGCTATATAGTTTTATCTTTGATTTTTACATTTCTATCCTCTGTGGTTAAGTTTTTTGGCAATGCCCCATATTACTCCGGGAGGTTTCATGGTGAATAAGGACAGATTGAAACTGGCGTTTACGGAATTATTAAAGATAAACAGTCCCTCGGGAAAAGAGGGAAATTTGGCGATTCACCTCTCTTCCGTACTCAAGGAGATGGGACTTTCCGTGGGATTTGATTCCGCGAACAGGGTAACGGGGGGCGACACCGGTAATCTGATAGCGTATCTTTCGGGAGATGATACCCTGTCACCCCTTATGTTGAATGCACATCTCGACACCGTTGAACCCACGGAAGGCCGTGCACCCCTTATCGAGGGCGACATCATAAGGAGCGACGGGAACGGCATCCTCGGGGCAGATGATAAATCGGGAGTTGCCTGTATAATAGAGGCGTTAAGGGTCATAATAGAGAACGGACTTCCACACCCTCCTGTCGAAGTTGTCTTTACGGTATGTGAGGAGAACGGGCTGTTGGGGGTGAAGAACCTGGACTATTCTATGATAAGAGCCAAAATGGCTTACGCCGTGGATACGGAGTCCCCCTACAAGGTTGTGGTGGGTGCGCCGTATCATAACAGCATCGTCGCGAAGATCTATGGTAAGGAGGCTCACGCCGGCACAAACCCTTCGCTGGGTATAAATGCCATAAAAGTGGCGGCAGATGCTATATCCAGGATAGCCCTGGGACAGATCGACGAGGAGACCACCGCGAATATCGGGGTGATAAGGGGCGGGACCGCCACGAACATCGTGCCGGGATTCGTGGAAATAAAGGCGGAGGTGAGGTCTCACGACGAGGAGAAACTCGAGAGGAAGACAAGGGAGATAGCATCGGAACTTGAGAATAGTTGTAAACTCTTCAACAAAGAGATAGACGGTAAACCTGTGACGCCGAGGGTGAGATACGAGATAGGAAGGGAGTATAACGCATTTAGAATTGGTAAGGAGGAGGAGGTCGTTAAGAGGGTATTCAAGGCTGCCTCCACGCTCAAGTTGCAACTCGAGACCTCGGTGGGCGGAGGGGGCAGTGATGCCAATATATTTAATGAGAAAGGAATAATGACCGTAGTCATCGGGACGGGCATGGAGAATGTTCACACAAAGAGCGAGTATATCAGTTTAGAGGACATGGTGGTATGCTCCGAACTCTTAATAAGGATGGTTTCGTATGGCGGGAGTTAGGTGAAAAATGTGGAATGTGATAGGAGTGACACCCTTCAGGGTGTTAGGTAATAGGTGAAATGGTGCGTCGAATATTAATATCTTTATGCATCGTATGCGCACTCGCACTCATTGGGTTATTTCGCACAAAGAAATACAGCGAGAGAAAGTTTTTGATGGGGACAGAGTGCGAGGTATCGGTTTATTACAGGGGAAGACAACCGCGAATGGCGGTCGAAAAGGCGTTCCGAATGATTCAAACCCTGGATTCGCTGGAGAGTTTCTTCTCCCCCAAAAGCGAGGTATCGAGGATAAACAGGTACGAGGACTTCATCCCGAGCGCGCACACGGTGAAGATAGTGAAGGAGGCAATGAGGGTGGGGGACATTACGGGTGGGGCATTTGATGTCACCTGTGGCCCCCTCATGGATATATGGAAGGAGTTCAAAGAGGGGAAATCCCCGTGTCCAGAGGATATAGAGAGGGCGAAGCAACTCGTCGATTACAGGAGGATAGATACCACGGGGGGAAGAATAAGAATTCCAGGGGGAATGGAGATCGACCTCTCCGGGGTGGTAAAGGGATATGCCTCCGAGGTTGCCTGTGAGGTATTGAAGCAGAACGGTGTTCGGGCGGGGTTCGTCAACTGTGGTGGAGATATAAGGGTGTTTGGGGACAGGGTGTTTAATATAGGTGTCAGGCATCCGAGGGACAAGGGGATATTGTGTACCGTCAAGGTAAAGGATGAGGGCATCGTCACATCGGGTGACTACGAGAACTACTTTGAGAGTGGGGGTAAGAGATTTCACCACATAATAGACCCGTCCACGGGATATTCCTCGGTTGGTTGCATCGCCGTTACGGTGGTCGCAGAAGATGCGATGTATGCGGACGGACTCGCAACCGGACTTATGGTTATGGGTCTGGAGCGGGGAGATTCGCTTTTAGAGGAGCTTGAAGACGCGCGGGGAATCCTCATCGGTTTCTCGTCGGACTCGCTCGTAATCAGGAGCGACCTCTGAGCAGTAATCGGTCATCAGTGATCCTGTTATCGGTGAGGAAAGGGAGATATGTGGTAATGGATTTACAGATTTTAGATTGCAGATTGTAGATTATTGTACGGGCGAACTGCCGTTCGCCCTTACGCTTTACGTCTTACGCTTTACGCCTTACGGTACTTCTATGAGGGTTGCCATCGTTCACGATTACATGAATCAGTTCGGAGGTGCCGAGCGTGTGCTGTGGGTCGTTCACGAGATCTTCCCGGAGGCGCCCGTTTATACCATTCTAATGGATATGGCGTCGCTCCCGACCCGTTTCAGGGAACTGAAAGTCACACCGACATTTATTCAGCATCTTCCATTTGCCCGCTCTCAGTACGAGAAATATATACTCCTCTTCCCGACCGCCATCGAGCAGATAGACCTTTCCAGCTTTGACCTCGTTATATCCATATCCAGCGCATGGGCGAAGGGTTGTCTCACAAATCCTTCAACCTGTCACCTATCCTATATATTGAGTCCGATGCGTTTCGTGTGGGAGAGATATTACGAGAGAATGCGCGGGACGGCGAGCAGGGGAAACAGGACGGTTTTTCGGTTTGTATCCAATTACCTGCGTATGTGGGACAAGATAGCCGCGGAGAGACCGGATTATATCATTACCCTCTCCAAAGAGGTGAAGAGGAGAATTAAAAAATACTACAGAAGGGAAGCGGACATCATTTATCCCCCGTGTGACACATCTTTCTTCACCATTGACCCGAAACTCTCGGTCCAGGACTTTTTTCTCATTGTATCGAGGCTCAGACCATACAAGCGCATAGACATAGCGATTGAGGCATTTAATAGGCTCGGACTGCCCCTGCTCATTATAGGCGAGGGGAGCGAGAGGGGCAGGCTGGAGAGGCTCTCGAGGCGGAATATACAATTTCTGGGAAGGGTGTCCGATGAAGAGGTAAGAAGTTATGTAAGGAGGGCACAGGCACTCGTATTTCCGGGACTCGAGGACTTTGGTATAACACCCGTGGAGGCATTAGCCTGCGGCACTCCCGTGATAGCGTACCGAGGGGGAGGGCTGTTGGAGAGCATGTTGGAGGGTGTTACGGGGAGATTTTTTGATTTACAGGAATACGAGTCACTCGTGGAGGCGGTCAAGGGTTTTGACAGGGGAAGATACGACCGGAACAGGATACGAGAACACGCACTCAAGTTCTCCAGAGAGGCATTTAAGGAGAAATTCGGGGCGCTCTATCTCAAACTCTATGAAGAATACAACGGTGTTAAATCGTAGGGTCATTGGGTTTTTTCGGACGCAGATATACGCCGATTATTTAAGAGCGTAGGGGCGAACAGCCGTTCGCCCGTACAATAATTTTGCATTTTGCACTGTATGACAAAGACTCCCTTCCTCTATCTCGTCATCTCTCTCTCGACGGGATTGGTCTGTGGGTATTTTACAGACAGTCTTCCTTTCGGCATTCTCATACTTTTTCTCTTCCCGGTTGTCTTCACCGCTGTGGTCTCTCTCTGTGATGTGAGACCACATGTGACGGACATCGTATGTATCACGCTCATAGCGATTTTTGGATTCCTTTATTACGAGGGAAGGACCAGGTTGTACCCCAAAAACCATATACGGTATCTCGTCGGGACAAAGGGGGACCTCTCCATTATGGGAGATGTTCTCTCTCTTCCCGATGCAAGGGGGGAGAAGACCTTTGTCGAGGTTGAGGCGAGGTCTCTCATAACACCCTCCGATACGATTCCCGTCTGTGGGAGGATGAGGGTTGTCCTCGGGGGGGATGTCGGGTACGGGCAGAGGATGATTCTCCACGGCGGGCTTAACCCTCCGTCCCCAGCCAGAAATCCGGGGGGATTTGATTATGGGGAATGGCTCGCGAGGCAGAATATCTGCGGGGTAATGTACCCCGATAGCGTAGTGAAGGTGGGCGGGTGTCAAGGAAACGACTTCATCCATCTCGTTTGGAGAATGAGAAATTACATTGAGAACACCATAGATGAGAATATCGGCGGGAATTCGGGGGCATTCCTCAAGGGGATAATCCTGGGGGAGAGGGGAATGATACCGATGGAGGTGCGGGAGGTTTTTAAAAACACGGGGGTTGTTCACATACTTGCGGTATCGGGACTGCATGTTTGTATAATAGCGGGCATACTCCTCCTCGTGGTAGGTCTATTTGGGCTTCCCGCTACTGTGAGGATTGCGATAGTCTCCCTTTCACTCATTGCATATGCGTTTATGATAGACCTTCGTCCATCGGTTGTGAGGGCAACAATAATGACGATACTGTTTATGGTCGCCCTCTTTGAGGAGAGGGAGACAGAGGCACTCAACACACTCTGTGTCGCCGCCTTCGGCATACTCATATGGAAACCACAATCCCTCTTTGATGTGGGGTTCCAGCTCTCGTTCGGCGCGGCCGCGGGTATAATATACCTGTATCCAAAAATTTATTCACTGCTCGGGGTGAGAAATAAATATGTCGACAATGCCGTTGTGAAACCATTTACCGTATCCCTCTCCGCACAGGCGGGGACCGCTTTGCTCGCCGCCCACTACTTCTACCGTCTTCCCGTCATATCCCTCATCGCAAATCTCCTCGTGATACCACTCACGGGGATATGTATAGGCACCGGACTACTTCTTTCCCTCGTAAATCTGCTCAAAATAGATGTGTTCAATAAGGTGTTTGCCTCCGCGGTTTACGGCGTTACTACATTTACACTCGGCATTGTTAATGCATTTGGAAAGGTGCCGCACGGGCACTTCTGGATAGGGAGTCCTTCGCCCATTTTTCTCGTATTCTATTTTATTCTCCTCGTATCAGGTGCAAATGCCCTTTACCACGGGTTAAAAAAAGGGGTCTTCCACATCTCTCACAAGGTATTCACATACGCGGTGCTTATTTCACTCGTTTTCTTCATATCGACCCACCTCTACAAAATATACAATCGGGAGGTTCGTGTGACATTTATGGATGTGGGGATGGGTAACTCCACTTTGATAGAGACGGGGCGTGATGTTTTCCTCCTGAACGGTGGTTCGTATCGCGGGGGTATACCCACGGCCGCGGATTTGTTGAGGAGAAGGGGAATTGGGGATATTTCGCTTATCTTTCTCACCTCTCCCCTCTCCTACGACATCGGGGGACTCACATACATTCTCGAAAATTTCAATGTGGGAGGCATTGCATTTCCGCTCATCTCCCATAACACTTATCGCTACAGGAGATTCCTGAACACGATAAGGGAGAAGAAAATTCCGTACAGGTTTGTGACGGCTGGGGACGAACTCGGTCCTTTTGGCGTTCGCAACCCGGAGGGAGGAATCCCCTCGGATGTTAAAGATGCTTCCCTTGTTTTCTCTCTCGATGTGAATGTGGGGTGGGGCGAACCCGCCGGGAAGGTACACAGAATTCTCTTCCTCGGCGAGGTAGAAAATGACATTGAGAGGATGGTGGAGAGGACAGATATATTGAAGGCGCCGTATTTTGGTGGTTACAGAGACCCATCTTTCCTCGAGCTGGCGAGACCGGAGGTGACCGTGGTGTCGGTTGGTAAAAACCGTTGGGGTGTGCCTTCGCGTGAGATGATGGAAGAGTACGAGAGATACGGTCGGGTGATAAGGACGGATGAGGATGGTGCCTGTGTGGTCAGGATAGGGAAGGATACAATGACTATCCATACGATGCGAGATAAAGAGAAACTGCGGGATAGAGTCTTGGGATGGGTGGGGGCGCGTTAAACAATTGACAATTGACAATTTTCTATTTGCAATTGTCGTTGATCAGCGGTCAATTTTCAATTTTCAATTTTCAATCGTCAATCGTCAATTTATGAATATGGCTGATAACATTAGGGATGTAATATCATCCCTGTCCGATTTCTATGGGGAGAGGGCGGTCTATCTCGTTGGCGGCACGATACGGGACCTGTTGCTCGGCAGGGAGGTGAAGGACTTCGATGTGTTTGTCGTGGGAAGTGGGATAGAACTCGCCCGACAGTTTCAGGGAAGAAGTGGCGGCAGGTTTATAATGCTCGATGAGGGGAGAGACGAAGCGAGGGTTGTGCTCGGCGGTCTCGTAATTGACTTTAATGGCGGTTTCGATATAGAGGGCGACCTCGCGAGGAGAGATTTTACCATAAACTCTATGGCAGTGAGACTGCCCTCATCCCGCATCATAGACCCATTTGGCGGAAGAACAGATTTGAGAAGGGGGATAGTCAGGGCGACGAGGGAACAGAACCTTGGCGACGATGCCCTGAGGATTCTCCGTGCGTTCAGGTTTAAGAGTCTCTACGGGTTTTCCATAGAGAGAAAGACCAGATATGCGGTCGCCAAATTCGCCCACCTGCTGAAGGATATCGCGAAGGAGAGAATAAAGACCGAGCTCTTCCTCATCCTCGGGGCGGAAAATTCCTGGTGTACCCTGAAGGAGATGGCGGATATGTGTGTACTCTTTGAGATAATTCCCGGGTTCTCCTCCCTGAGAGGTGTACCGCAGAATAAACCCTATGGCGACCTGGTGCATCACTCCATTAATACGGTCAGGGCATTTGAAGAATTGGATTTAGACCTCCTGCCGCATCCCGAGATATTCGTTGAATACTGTAGAGAAAACGGGGCTGTGTTGAAACTCTCCTGCCTGCTCCACGATATAGGTAAGCCGCGGACTTACGGGTTCACGCGTGGAAGGATGCACTTCTACGGGCATGAGAAGGTGGGGGTGGACATAGTAAAGAGGGGGATGAGGCTCTCAAACGAGGAGCTGTCCGCTATCGCAAACCTGATAAGGTACCATATGAGACCTCACCTCCTTGCCTCCGATGCGCATTACACCAGAAGGGCAGTTGTGAGGCTCGTATCGGCGTGTGGGGAGGACACACCGGGACTTCTCCTCCTCGTCCTCTCCGACGCCCTGTCGTCTGCAGGTTTTATCGGCGATGGGCTTCGCCGGGTAGTAGAAGATGCGATGGAGGTGATGACAAAGAAAGGGGAGATGAGAGAGAGACTGGTAACCGGTGACGATTTAATAGCACTTGGACTTACACCGGGTCCCATATTCGGAGAGATTCTCTCAATGGTCGAGGAGGAGAGGGCACTTGGTGAGCTGAGGTCGAAAGAAGAGGCAATCTCGTATGTAAAAAGGAGGTGGCTGGCACAGTAGGCAGTAGGTGTGGGGCTTCGATAAACTAGTGTCTTGTAACTGAAGCATCTTTACACCTGTCATTGCGAGCGACCATAGGGAGCGTGGCAATCTCATAGACGAGATTGCTTTGGCTTCGCCTCGCCCTGTTAGATAGCTTTGCATCTAACGGGGCGAGCAATGATATTGTAAACTTATTTATGTTCCAGGGCACTAGAATCGCTGTTTTTGAATTTGAAATTTTTATAAACCGAAGACCATCAGAGCTATGTAAAAAGTGTATCAAAAAAAGCTTGCAATTTTTAAATTTTTGTGTTATAATGAGAATAATTCTGTTATAAAGTCTTGGGGTCATAGGGTCTTTGAGTCTTAGTGTCTTGCCTGCCTAACGGTAGGCACGAAGAACACGAAAAATCAGTAGGGGCGAACAGCTGTTCGCCCGTACAGCGTAAGGCGTAATCTACAATCTGAAATCGTTGATCATCATTGCGAGGGATGTCATTGCGAGGGATGTCATTGCGAGGCGAAGCCGAAGCAACCTCCGAAGCAATCTCATAGGACTGGGGATTATTGGGAGGGGATTGCTTCGCTGGTGCTCGCAATGACGTGTCCGTGAACTGAAATCAGTAATTGTCAAATGCTAATTACTAACCCGGAGGTCTTATGAGGGTGAAGTTTGACAGGAAAAAATTGATGAGTATGCTCTCTTCTGTCCATCCCGTGGTTCCGGAGAGAAGTAGTATCCCGGTATATTCCAATGTGCTCGTTGAGGTGAAGGCGGGTAGGGTTTATATAACTGGGCAGGACATGGAGATGGCGGTCACCGCCATCGGTGATGCGAAGATTGAAGAGGACGGTGAAACCACCATACCTGGAAGAAGATTTTACGATATAGTGAGGGAGTTGCCGGAGGGGGAGGTAAAACTCGAAAGCGGAGAGACTTCGGTATCGATAAAATCTGGAAGGGGAAACTACAAACTCCAATCTATACCGAGGGATGAGTATCCGGCAATTATCAGCGTTAAGGAGGGAGCGAAATTTGTACTTGACAGCGAACTTCTCGGGAGAATTATAGACCTCACCGCATTTGCCGTATCAAAAGAGACATATTCACCCGCCCCACAGGGGGTGCTTCTCGATGTGAAGAGTGACCATTTGCGTATGGTTGCCACAGATGGTCACAGACTTGCATTTATGGAGAAGAAGGGCGAGTTTAACCTGGAGCAGAGTGCAATCGTAAGCGAGAAGACGGCGAAATTTGCGAGCAGGCTCACGGGCGATGTAGAAATCAGGGTGGAGGAACAGGCAATAGGTTTCTATACAGAGAAGACAGTTTTGGCGGCGAGGCTGGTTGAGGGTGAGTTCCCCGATTACGAGGGGGTGATCCCCCAGGATAATGACAAGCAAGTTATCGTCAACAAGACGGAGTTCGTTGGCGCATTGAAGAGGGCTAATGTCATTTCGGATCCGCTCACCAGAATGGTCAGGTTGAGGATATCTCCGGGCAAGGTGTCCGTGAGGGCGGTGTCAGAGGTGGGTGAATCTAACGAAGAACTCGAGTGTAAATACGATGGGGATGAGTTTGATGTCGGTTACAATATCATCTATCTCTCCGAGGTTCTTTCGAGGATAGAGACGGAGAATGTGAAGATGATGTTAAAGGACGGTGTACACGCGGGCATCTTCCTTCCCGAGAAGCAAGCCGAGGGTGAAGAGGTGATATATCTCCTCATGCCCGTTGTGTTGTAATGGTGGGGCACCGCTTAAGTGCCGATATTGCTTCCCCTTACCCAGATTTTAAAATTTTTATTTTAAAAGTTCGGCGTCCATCGGCGTTAATCCCTGCCTACCGGTCCCTACGGATCCGTATGGACAGGCAGGTGCGTCCCAAAAAGAACCAGTCGGCGTTTGTCTGCGTCTACACTCTAACCGTAATGCTACTCTTTATATTCATTATTGCCCAACCGGTCTTCCCCGAACACGGTAAGTATATCATGGAGATGGGTGGGGGTGAGGTGGGGAGTTTTGTTGGGTGGGCGGTTGGGTATAATGCGGGTAGTCTTCTGGGATGCGGCGAGGATGATTGCCGCACCATCGCCCTGTCTTCAGGTCTCCTTTTATCAACCATCTGCACATACCTCGTGGGGAAGAGGTTTGACGAGGGAAATGTCATTCTCACCCTGCTGGGAGGTCTCGCCACGGGAGTGTTGGTCAATCAGGCATTGAAGAACAATAAAGACAGGTATTACGCCGTCTCCATTTCCTTCCCCGTGGGAGAGGTTATAGGATTCAATCTGTTTAAAAGAAATATACGGGAAGGGAGTGATAATTGACAATTGAAAATTTAAGATTGAAAATTGTGATTAGAAGGCAATCGTAAATCGTCAATTTTCAATTATCTCAGAGTATGTACTAATAAACCACAAGATTAACACCAGATTTGTTTTTAGAAATTTTCTAATCTTGTGAAAATCTGTGTTCATCTGTGGTTATATTTTTCTTGATGGAGGTGATTTGTCTATGAATCGCGTTATTACACCACCAACGGGGAATAGATTACACTGCAAGAACTGGCAGATAGAGGCACCGTATCGATGTCTTATGAATAATCTATCTCCCGATATTGCAGAGATTCCCGAAGAGCTCATCGTTTATGGGGGTTCTGGCAAGGCGGCGAGGAACTGGGACTGCTACGATGCCATAATAAAGTCGCTGGAAGAACTTGAAGGTGACGAGACGCTGCTCGTGCAGTCGGGGAAGCCCGTCGGTGTTTTCAGGACATTTGAACACGCGCCGAGGGTGCTCATAGCCAACTCTCTGCTCGTTCCAAACTGGGCGAACTGGGATTATTTCAGGAAATTGGAGGCTGTGGGTCTAATTATGTACGGTCAGATGACGGCGGGTTCGTGGATATATATAGGTACCCAGGGGATAATCCAGGGTACATACGAGACGCTTGCAGCCTGCGCAAAGAAATACTGCGGTGGGACCCTCCGCGGCAAGTTCATCCTGACCGCCGGTATGGGAGCTATGTCCGGTGCGCAACCCCTTGCGGTTACCCTGAACGAGGGTGTGATACTCGATGTCGAGGTCGACAGGGCGCGGATCGAAAAGAGAATAAAGCAGGGCTTCTGTGACACGATGACGGATTCACTCGATGAGGCAGTGAAACTCATAACCAGGGCGAAAAGTAAGCAGATACCGCTTTCCGTGGGGCTCGTAGGCAACGCATCCGAGACCCACCCCGAACTTTTGAAGAGGGACATAATACCCGATGTGCTCACGGACCAGACATCTGCACACGATGAGTTGAATGGTTATGTGCCTGGTGGAATGAGCTATGGAGATGCACTTAAGCTTCGCGTGGAGAATCCGGGAGAATATATAAAGCGCTCATACGAGTCCATTGCCCGCCAGATGGAGGCGATGCTCGAGATGCAGAGAAGGGGAGCGGTGGCGTTCGACTACGGGAACAACATAAGGGGACAGGCGAAGAAGGCGGGGGTGGGTGATGCATTCAATATCCCCGGGTTCGTTCCGGAATATATAAGACCGCTCTTCTGCGTCGGCAAGGGCCCGTTCAGATGGGTTGCGCTTTCGGGCAGCAGGGATGATATATATAAACTCGATGAGGTCGTGTTGAGGGAGTTCAAGGACGACGAACTGCTCACAAAGTGGATAAGACTCGCGAGGGAGAAGGTACCGTTCCAGGGTCTGCCCGCCAGGATATGCTGGCTCGGTTACGGAGAGAGGGCGCGCTTTGGGCTGATAATAAACCGTATGGTGAGAAGCGGTGAACTCTCGGCACCCATCGTGATCGGGAGGGACCACCTTGATACGGGCTCAGTCGCATCGCCGTACAGAGAGACGGAGGGTATGAGGGATGGTTCCGATGCGATAGCGGACTGGCCGATCCTCAATGCACTGCTGAATACCGCATCCGGCGCAACCTGGGTGTCCGTCCATCACGGAGGGGGGGTGGGGATTGGCTTATCAATTCACGCAGGGCAGGTTATATGTGCCGATGGTACAAGGGAGATGGATGCGAGACTCGAAAGGGTTTTGACTAACGACCCCGGCATAGGTATAGCAAGGCACGCGGATGCGGGCTATCCCCTTGCGATGGAGACAGCTAAGAAGAAAGGGGTAAAGATACCGATGTAATGTGGAATGTGGGAGTGACAGCGTTTACGCTGTTATGTGGAATGTGGTAGTAGCGACCTCCTCAGGCTGTGCAAAAACAACCGTTGCACAGCATCCGTATGGAGCAGCAAGTTGGAGTTAATCCGAGGAGTTAATCCCTGCCTACCGCAGGCAGGCGTAAGGATTTTAAAAGGCTAACGCCTTAATTCCAGGGGTCAATTAGTGCAAATATTGCAGAAGGCTACGGAAGGGGGACTCCGGGAGAATTTCAACAATTCCTCAGGTATAGTCGGGGTTCAAGTGCAGAGGCAGATAATTGGTTATTTAAAGCCACAAGGCAAAACCTTATCTCTCGGGAAAGATACGGGGAGTATCAGGAACTCTTTGAGAGACTAAACAAGATGATAGGTAGCTTCATAGGAAAGCTACGCACCCAATCCAAAAGATAGCCCGATAGCTTGATAGCCTGATAGCTTGATAGCCTGATTATGAAACCCATCATAACCCATCCATTCAATGTATCCACACAGAGGGCGAGGGAGATTCAGGAGGAATTGAGGGGGAGGGTAGTTGTGAGGGGTGGGAGGCATGCTTCAAACTGGCCCGAGACGGTCGCCGGTGTCGATGTTGCATTTAAGGGTGGGACCGCCTGTGCCGTCTGCTGTGTGTTTTCTTACCCACAGCTTGAACTACTTGAAGAGAAGACAGCCTTTCGCGAGGTTACTTACCCGTACATCCCGGGATTTCTCTCATTCAGGGAGATACCCGTTGTGATGGATACCCTCCTTTCCCTTGAGATCGAACCAGATGTCATAATATGTGATGGGCAGGGAATAGCACACCCAAGGGGTATGGGATTGGCGTCACATATTGGTGTATTGTTCGGAAAATCCACCATAGGATGCGCCAAGTCGAGACTCGTCGGCGAGTACAGGGAGCCGGGGGTGGAGAAAGGCAGTATCTCCCCCCTATTTTACAGGAAGAAGTTAGTTGGGTATGTCGTGAGGACGAGGAGAGGGGTCAAACCCACCTTCGTCTCGCCGGGCAACCTCATCTCACCGGAAGAGGCGGTTCGGGTAATTATGGGCTGTGCAATGGATAGAAGGATTCCAGAGCCCGTCAGGATTGCGGATAAGAGGTCGAAGGAATTGAAGAGGCTATCTCCCGACTTCCCTCGCAGTTACCCTCTAAAATCCTAATTTTTTTGGGTTTTGAGGCAAAAAACTTTGCAGAATACACGAAGAATATTACAAAGAGCTTTTACAGAACTGTGTTTGTTCAGCTTTACTGCCTAAAGAAGAAAATTTCATTTTTTTCTTGACAAATCGGAAAAAATCTGCTATATTATATATATAGATAAAATGTGTTTTTGTATAAATTTTTTAAAAGGGCAGACAGAAAAGGTGAGTTTGTCAGAAAGGGGTGGTTTATTGTTTTTTTGTAATGGTCATTTTATGGTTTTAATTGTAAAGGGGGGGTATATGTTTGACAACAGTTCAAGTTTCATACCTTTTCTTGAGGGCTTGAAGATATGGAGAAAAAAGGAGAATGTTATGCGTGACACAGAAAAAAAGGAGGTAGGTATGTTGAAGAAGGTTGGAGGTACGAAGATGAGGGGAATGGTATTTCCCCTCGCATTGTTAATTGGGGCGTTGATAGCCTTGCCCCTTGGGGCAGCTTATACCCCACCCGACAGAAACCAGAATGGAATTCCCGATGACAAGGACATGATGCTCGGGATATGGGACCCCACCGGCCCCCCCACTGCGGACTTCGATGGGGACGGTGTCCCTGACTCCCTCGAGGATTTGAACAAAAATGGGGTTTTTGAACCCAACCTCGGGGAGACAGACCCCCAGAACATCGATTCGGATGCCGACGGTATAACTGACGGCGAGGAGCATATGGCTGATGTTACCTGGTCGGGGGTTATGACCACCCTGCCCCCTGCTGCTACCATGGATATTGATAATGACGGCGTTCCCAATGCACTCGATTTCGACTCGGACAACGATGGGCTGCTGGACGGTCAGTTTGCGGGGGTGGGAGACCCCTATACACCCACACCCAGGAGTCACTTCCTGAGCTTCAACACAACGGGCGGCAGCTATAGATACGAGTTCGGCGATGTGGGGACAGACCCCTATAATGCGGATGACGATGGTGATGGTATAAGTGATGGTGACGAGGTCTATACCTATTCGACCAATCCCCTATCTCCGGACACCGATGGCGATGGTATAAGTGATTTCCTCGAGGTTACCTACGGGACGAATCCAATCCTTCCAAACGGCACAGATTCCGACGGCGATGGTCTCACGGACAATATCGAGTGGAATCTGGCGGGCGACTTGACTATTGCCCCGGATGACCCCGACGGCGATGGTATGTACAGTCCGCTCGACCTCGATTCAGACAATGACGGACTTTTGGATGGTGTAGCATATACCACGGGGACAGAGGACAACACCCCCGGCTTCGGTGGAATACCTCGATTTCTGAATATGGATTCCGATGGCGACGGTCTTGCTGATGGAACAGAGGAGTTTTTATTTTTAACTGACCCCTACGGATATACCGATGGGGATGCAGATGGTCTCGCAGATGAGCTTGAATTCAAGCACAGGTTGAACCCCAATACGATAGACACGGATGACGACGGCATAGTCGACTCCACGGAGGCTGCCCCCGGAGACCCCTCGGACCCACTTGTGTGGGATGCGGGCTGGGGTATGTATATCTCCGGCACGCCAACGGATACAGACGGCGATGATATGCCCGATGCGAGGGACCTCGATTCGGATAACGACGGACTCTTCGACGGCAACTACAATCCCCTCTGGACATATATCGATGGAAATACTCCAAATGAAAATGCCTTCGGCACCAATTGGAGGCTTGCGGATACAGATGGCGATGGACTCACCGACGGTTGGGAGGCTGGCAATGACCTCGACCTATCTACAGGTGCTTTCGAGAGGACAGATCCATTAAATCCGGATACAGATGCTGATGGACTTTCTGATTCTCTTGAGGTTGCTGTTGGTCTTAATCCCTTTAATATGAACACAGATAATGATTCCTTTGACCCCGATGGTCCGGGGCCCCTTCCTTCCTATCCTATATATGAGGGACTCGTCGAGGACTATCCCACCTTTGACCCCGGCACAATGACATGGTCAACCCCCTCAAATGGTGCAAACTATGTTGAGGTAGTTGGCTCTGACCATGATGGTGTTGCTATGGATGACCCATGGGACCCTATAAATACTGACTTTACTGGTTACTTTGTAGACCCCGATGGTGATGGTCTTCCCACTGCATTTGAACTCTATATAGGGACAGACCCATACAACCGGGATACGGATGGTGATGGCCTGTGGGATGGAGATGAGTATTTTCCTGGTTTGATAGACCTTGACGGTGAATTAAATATAAATAGTCCATACAATGGTTATTATAGGTCTGATCCATCGTCAACTGATACAGATGGTGATGGTTTATCTGACTTCATTGAAATTACAGGTGATGGTCAAGTAGCAGCCCATACTAAAGGTAGTAAGGCCATTCCAGAATATTGGGCTTCAAATCCATGGAATCAAGATACCGATGGTGATGGCATAATGGATGGTGATAGCTTAAAGATTATATGGATAACAACAGGTGGAGCACTTGATTCTACATGGTATTATGAGCTTTACGATAATTCTGATGGTGATAATAAGCCAAATATATGTGATACTGACTCCGATAACGACGGGCTGTCAGATTTCATTGAGTCATCTCATGGCTATACAGGAACATCACCGGATGGTGGAAGGCCCTTTAATCCTGGTGATGCCGATACCGATGGCGATGGCGTAGCAGATTACACGGAGGGATCGGTAGGGTCGGTTGAGACACCTCTGGGGCCTAATCCTGGTTGGCCTTATGTGCTTGACGGTGAATATGCACTTACTGGCTCTGTCCCAGATGCCGACTTTGATGGTTTGCCCGATATATTTGAACAGGGTGGAGATTTCGCGACATACGCAACACTTGTAGGTAACGCAGATACTGATGGTGATGGTTTGAGTGATGGAGCTGAACCCAAGGGACCAGATGGATTGCGTGCAACACGTCCTGATTTTATAGATACAGATGGTGATGGAATTTCCGATGCTGTAGAGGTTGGTTGGGCGGGATATGATTTGGACCCTTCTACCAAGACTGAGCCAAACCTTGTAGATAGTGACCATGATGGCTGCTACGATGGCAATAACGGTACAGACCCTGGGGAGGATATGGATAACAATGGTAGAGTTGATGCGGGTGAGACCGATCCAAATAACCCTGATAGTGATGGCGACTGGGCGCTCGATGGTGATGAAGGTTGTGGGTCTGCTGCATTGGCTATTTCTGACCTAGATGGCGATGGTTTACCAGATTTTATGGAGAAATATTTCACACAGACGGATACACTTGATGCGGATACGGATGATGATGGGTTGGCAGATGGATGGAACGACGACCCGGACGATGACCTTGCTGATGCAACTGATACTAATGGTGTATTTGATGTAGGTGAGATAGCTGGTGAATTTGGTACGGGCACCCTTACATTTGTTGGTGGTATATGGGTGTGGACTGACCCAACCGATGGCTCTTCTGCATCAATGGCAGCCACATACGGGAATGTTACTGAACCATTGGTTATATCTACCGATTGGGACGGTTTGCAGGATGGTACCGAGTTAAGCTATACCTCGGGTGTAACAGACCCGAGGCCTTCACCACCATACGCATCGGGTGTGGGTGGCACTGATATACTATTATTTATTGTAGATGCAGATAATACTACTGGAACCAATCCACTTAACCCTGATTGTGACGGTGATTACCTCACCGATGGATATGGTGAGGACTCTGACTTTGAGGGTTCCGTTGCCACCACCGAGACAGACCCCAATGCAATTGATACGGACCTTGATGGTGCCAACGATGGTTACGATGGATGGGAGACGGTAACTATCGACCAGCCAGATGGTGATGGCATCGTCAATGCCCTCGATATAAATTCGGATGGGGATAACGGTGGAAACGATGGGCCCGAAGCCAACGGACCCTACTGGACGAATCCCCTTCTTGTTGATACCGATGGTGATGGAAGACAGGAGGATGTGACCGGTGCAAGCAACGAGAGCAATGCCGATTCCGACGGCGATGGTATCACCAACCAGCGGGATGTCGATTCCGACAACGACTGGCTCATCGATGGTGATGGCACACTATTTAGTATCCCCTATGCGCCCGGCACCTATCCATCAACGGGTGAGGATAACGGACTTGGGCTGGGTGCTATTGCCAACAATGGAATTTTGGAGAATCCACCCTCGGGTCCTGTCGGAGTGGAAGAGACAGACCCCACAGTTCCCGAGGATTCCGATGGCGATGGGCTGCCCGACTGGGTTGAGGTATCATTCCAGAGCAATCCACTTGACGATGATACAGATGATGATGGAATGGCAGATCGCTATTGCCTCGGCACACCGGCGCCTGCGAGTTATGATATGTACGGACCCTGGCCCACACCTCTTGTAATCGGTGAGGAGAATTCCGGTGGATCCGGCACACCTTACGGCTCACCCGGATTCTTGAACTATTATACAACCGACCCCAGAAATATAGACACCGATGCGGATGGTATCCAGGACGGCACAGAGGTTGCGACAACTGCGGGCGTTGGAGGGACATCAAGTCCTCCATTTATCCCCGATGCGGACCCGGTGACCTTCACCAACCCCTACGATGCTGATACCGACAACGATGGGCTTGCAGACGGTGTAGAGGATGCGAATATCGATGGTATGATAGCGGGTGATGCCGGTGCTACACCTGGCGTGTGGGATGGTGGTGAGGTCTGGACCGAGACGGATCCCAACGACATCTGTACGGATGAGGATGGGCTTGTGGATTCCTGGGAAGTTAACTGGGCACAAACGGACCCCTGGACACTCGACGACGATGGTGACTTGCTTGGAGATGGTCAGGAGTGGCATGTCGGCACAAGACCCACTGCTCCACCTGTTGCCGGACCTCTTCCACCCCAACTCTGGGGTGTATGGAATGCCAACGCGGGCAACGGAGCCAACAACGGATATACCTTTATGGCGGATGGGGATGTTGCCTCTATGACAGACCCCAACTTCGGTGACACAGACGGTGAAGGTTTTGGAGATGGTGCAGAGGATGCGGACCAGAACGGAAAATGGGACTGGACTCCAAGGACGGTGGCTGGATTCGTGGGCAACCCGTATGTATGGCCCGGTTGCACCAATGCCAGCGAGACGAATCCCTGTGACAGGGATTCCGACCACGGAGGCGTAGCCGATAATACCGATGGGTTACCGATGAGACCCAGAAGACCCGACGGTGCTCGCAACCCACCGAATCAGGCTTCCGTACCGTTCGGTGATGACTCTTACGAGATCATACCTTTGACGGTCTTCCCTGCCGGCGTCGATACCACGCTGCGCGTGGGTCGCGATACAATGTTCATCGACCCGGTACCCGGGGACTCCGGAACGGGTATGTTCAATATAGCGAATAACGGTCCCGTCAACCTCGACGATATATACGCCACGGTGACGGACCTCGACTGGGTTACGGATGTGCCCACATATACAGCGCCTCTATGGGCGGACACATTGATTATACCATTTGATTCTATTTACATCTGGGGAGTTGACGAGACGATAAAGATAGGGCCATTCCCCGTACCGGCACCCATCATTACCTCTACGGTTGCGGGAGCAGACGGACTACCCACGGGTGATACAGACGACGAGGTCTGGGTGAGGGTGCACATCCCGTGGGGCCAGATACCCGGTGTATACGAGGGCAGGCTGGTCCTCTGGCAGGGTGACCCCTTCTTCAATAACCCAATAGACACCATAGTATTCCAGGTTGAGGTTGACCCCGTATGGGAGGCGGATATACTCAATAACGACTCGCTTTCCAACGGTGTTGGGTTCTCGGACCCCGATTCGTCGGGTGCCTTCGACAACGAGATGCACCTCGCCGCACCCCTTACCGCCAGTCCGACGGATACACTGTTAGGTGTCTTCTACAAGTCGAATCCAAATACGGAACCCGATGTCGATGCCAATTATGTGAATGATGTCAACGGACTTGACGCACTACCGAGGTATGCGAGACCACCATGGGGTCCCGGCGGAACGCCGAGCGCGTTCTATCAGGACGAGTGGGACACCCTGGACCTCTATACAAATCCAGACCTCCAGGGTAATACGAGACTGGATTCTGTCTATATGACATACCGGTTCATCAGCTACTCCGGACCGGGATTTGTTACCGCGGACTCCGTTGAACCGCGGATATTCCTCAATCACGAGGGCAATCAGGATACACTGATACTCATAGATTCAATTGAACTCGGCGAGTGGGATTCCGTCCTCGTCAAGATCTATTCCTACTGTCTGCCCCCGGGAACATACTACGGCTGGGTGTATATGTGGAAGGACTTTGACGGTGATGCCGAATACAACGGTCCTCCCGGTCCGTTAACGACTGAGGGCGGCATATATCCATTTGTGGCGAATAATGTGACACCGCAAGAGGCGGACGCATTCGATGCATTCATACTCAAGTTCACGGTGACCGCACCGGACATCGATATTGTACAGGACGAGATGAACATAGATGCCGATAACTTTATGACCCTGAATGCGATGCCGGGCGACAGCGTATGGGGCATCTTCACCGTTACGAACCCCAATATCGTTCAGAACTTTGTGGCAGACCCATGGGACGGACCCACAACAGAGGATGCCGATTCTGTGGGCGTGTATGACCCCGACCTCGCGGTTCTCCACCCACTTCCCGATAGCATCTGGCTGTATCGGATGGACAACCCACAGGACAGTATAAAGGCTTATGTCTACGGGCCCACCACCCTCGATATGGGCGAGTGGGATGCCACATTCTCTGTGAGGGTGAATGTGCCGGTGGGGATACCCTACGGGACATACACGACCGCATACGATTCACTCAACCCCGTGACCGCGGATCCGAACGATGACTTCTTCGGCAAGATACTCATAAGTGCCACGGGTCTCTGGTCGGATGCCCACTACATTTCCATCGAACCCAAGTCATACCAGCTCCTCGACTGGTTCGATGTGAGGGTGAATGTGGGGTCCACGGAGGATATTGTGGTCGTCCCGGATGTGGAGGTTGACTCCGTTGACCACGGTGCATTTGTGATAGATTCCTTCTCTGTCATAAACACCGGCAATGCAGACCTCTACGGTATAATCTTTGAACCAACTTCTTTACAGGATGGTGCGGGTCACATAATCCATCCAGATAATATAATCTTTGAACCACCCCAGATTACAGAGCTTCTTATAGGGGATACTGCGGTGGTTACAAAGAAGATTATTGCACCCCCAGGACAATACACGGGATGGTATACGGGCGAGATTACGGTGAAGGACGACGACGCATTCCCATCAGCCGTAATACTCTGCAGCCTGTATGTGAGACCCGACTACGATATCGACATTGCCAACAACGGCGGCAATGTCTTTGGCAATGTACTCGGACTCTCGGGCGAGATGGGTGATGTTGTCTCCGGAGAATTCGATGTCTACAACCCGAACTCAGATGCTCAGAATGTTGACCCCGACCCGTTCGGGAATGCCGATCTTGATAATATCAGCTACACGGTTACGGACCTCGAGCACCAGGACAATCCGCTCTACTCGATACCGGCGAGTGCTATTGCGTTCTCTGCGCCCGCCGTCCTTCCCTCCGGTGAGGGTGAGACCGCCAGTCTTGCGGTCAATATACCCTCTGGCCAGGAAGATGGAATGTATGTGGGTACGGTTACGGCATTCGATGTGGTTGCCGGTGTATCCGACGAGTTTGAGTTGAGGGTGCAGGTTGGTGCGGAGGAGAGTATCGACATAGTTGAGTCGCTCACATCTGGTTCCGGTGACCATAACACGGAGGTTACACTCACGAGCTTCACGATTCAGAACACGGGCAACGCCAACCTCTACAATCTCCTCTTCAACACATCGGGACTTCAGAGCGGCACTTACTTCCTTTCACCCGATGACATCTACCTGTTGGTAACCAACTTCTGGGCGCCCGTGAACGATGCGGTGCTGGACGAGCTTCTCATAGGTCAGACCGCCACAGCCCAGCCCAAGGTTATTGTGAGGGCGGGTCAGCATGCGGGCACATACACGGGATTTATGAGGGTGATGGACGACGACGGTGTTCCCTCCGATGCCATAGCGGTTTCGCTCGAGGTACTCTCATCCTATGATATCGATATTGCCAACAACGGCGGCAATGTCATAGGGGATTATCTCACACTCGAGGGTGGCGAAGGAGATGTGCTCTCAGGTGAGTTCGATGTCTACAACCCGAACTCCGATGCTCAGAATGTAGACCCCGACCCGTTTGGGAACGATGACCTCGTCGATATAACATATACGGCGACGAACCTCCAGAATCAGGGAAATCCGGTGGCATTTATAGATGTCTCCTGTGTTTCGTTCTCCGCTCCTTTAAGCCTCCTCTCCGGTGAGAGCGGCACGGGAACGGTGACGGTTGCTGTCCCGACGGGACAGGAGGAAGGCACATATGTGGGGACGGTTACCGCAACGGATGCCTCGGGTGTGACCGATGATTTCACTATAGTCGTGATCATCGGCGCTTCCCTGGATGTTGATATAGTTGAGGACGAGACATCTGGTTCCGGTGGTCTTGCGGGTCTCGATGACCTCGTAGCACTTCCTCAATTCACTGTAGTTAACCCGACGGATGCATACAACCCCGACCCGGATGGACCATCAAACGGAGACCTTTACGATCTCGGTTTCACCGCGTCTGTGCTCTGTGATGGTCACGAACATCTGATATATATCGATAAACTCTATGTGAGGACGACCAACTATCCCGACCCGACGCCCATTTCCGAGGCATCTATCGACTATCTGCCACTCGGAGAACAGGCGTGGGTTGAGCCCTGGGTCCTCGTAAAGGCTGGTCAGCACGCGGGCACATACCTCGGAAATATGGGTGTCATAGGTGAGCAGGGTTATCCCTCAGATGTGCTTGCGGTAAGGGTTGTAATTCCATCCTACTTTGATATAGACATAGCGAACAATGCGGGGGATGTCCACGGAAACGAGATGGCGCTGGGCGGTAATGCGACTGAAACCGTTACGGGGCACTTTGACATCTACAACCCCGCAAGTGACGAGGAGAATGTCGATGCCGACCCGTTTGGTAACGACGACCTCGGCAATATAACTTACTCCGTGACCGACCTCGGGCACACGGAGAACGCATTTGCCTGGATAATGGCGTCGGATATCACCATCGCGGGTCCAGACGCCCTCCTCTCGGGTGAGAGCGCGGTGGCAGAGGTGACGGTGAACATACCGTCAGATGCAATATCTGGTGCGTATATCGGCACGCTCACAGTTACAGATGACGATGCCGGCGTGACAGACGAGTTCACCCTCGTCGTGCAGGTTGGTGCGTTTGAGGATGTGGATATAGTTGAGGATATGACACAGGGTACGGGCGACCACGGCAGCTCGGTCGAACTGAGTTCGTTCACGGTTGTCAACCCGGATGAGGCGTACAACCCCGACCCGGACGGTCCCGGTAACACACCACTTTACAACCTTCGATTCAGGGTTACCGACCTGGGGGATGGTGCGGGACATACGATAGATGCGGCAAGGATGAAACTTGCCGCCACGGGCTTCTTTGGTCCCACGCCCGTTGACCAGGCTGGTATTGATGTGCTTGAGGTTGGTCAGTCTGCAACCGTTATACCCACGGTGGATGTGGAGCCCGGTCAGTATGCGGGCACCTACACCGGAATGCTCGAGGTGTATGACGACGACGGCTTCCCGTCCGATGTCATCGGTGTTGAGGTTACCGTCGAGCCCGACTACGACCTCGACATATCCGACAACGAACAGAACCTCGCAGGCAACACGATGACATTTGCGAATGTAGAGATGGGTGATGCGCTTGAGGGTTACTTCAGACTCGTCAACCCCGCAAACGAAGACCAGAATGTCGACCCGGACCCGTTCGGTAACACGGACCTCACGGACCTCGACTGGACCGCCACAGACCTCGTGTTCCAGGTTCCTCCGATGAAGGGCGGCATAAAGGTAAAGGAGGCTGACAAGATAGGCGATGTCATACCATCCTCAGCCGTCACCGTCAGTCTGCCTTCGACCCTCGAGCACGGTGGTGCGGAGAATGTGCTCGTAACCATCGATGTTCCCACTGACATTCTCGCCGGAACATACAAGGGTTCCATTGTGGTAGAGGACGGTGTCGGTGATGTATCCGACTTCTTCTATGTGGAGGTGTTTGTGAGGTCGGTTGCAAGGATTGACGTAGTTGAGGATACAATAACCGGTGTAGTGGGTGACCACGGCAGTCTATCTGCCACATCCTTTAATGTGACCAACATCGGCAATGTCAAGCTTACGGGAATTAATTTCACCTCCACCAACCTTTATGATGGTCTTGGTCACACGATTTCGAATGCCGGTATTACATTTGATCCGGAGAACATGCCCGAGCTTGCGCCTGAGGAGTCGACGGATGTAGAGGTAACAGTTATTATACCTCTCGGCACTTACGGCGGCACATACGAAGGAACGATAACGGCAAAGGACGGCGCCGGTTCTGTGTCTGATGAGGTGACTATCAGAGTTACTGTCAATCCTTCCATTGACATAGTTGAGGATGCAATAACCAGCACAGGTGAACACGGCACACTATTTGCCACCTCCTTCAATGTTACCAACGATGGCGACATCAAGCTTGCGGGTATTGAGTTCACCTCTACCGACCTATACGATGGTCTTGGTCATATGATTTCGAGTGACGGTATCACAATTGCTCCGGAGAACATCCCCGAGTTCGTACCGGGTGCGACAGAACTTGTTGATGTCACGGTTGATGTACCTCTTGGCACATACGCCGGCACATACGAGGGCACAATAACCGCGAAAGATGGTAATGGCTCCGTTTCGGATGAGGTGACCATCAGGGTAACCGTAAATCCCGACTACGACCTCGATATCGTTGAGAATCTCGTCTCTCTTGGAGCGGGAGATATGGGCGAAACGCTCGACGGACAGTTCAGGATCATGAACCCCAACTCCGAGGCGACCAATGTCGACCCCGATCCGTTCGGAAACGCGGACCTTGACGAGCTGTCCTATGGGGCGACAGACCTCGCCTTCGTCGGTGAACCCGCAAAGATGGGCAGGAACGGCATAACTGAATACAGAGAAACAATTGGATTTGATAAGGGCGGTAAGATAGGTGATGTTATTTCCGCAGCGAATGTGTCGGTTGACCTGCCGAGCTTCATCGCCTCCGGAGGTGGTGAAGACACTCCAATCTCGGTTGTGTTACCGTTGGATGTGGCAGCCGGCACTTATGAGGGCAGGGTAACGGTTACCGGTAACGGCGGTGTTAGCGACGATATAATGGTGAGGGTGATGGTGAATGAGACCGAGGACCTCGACATTGCCGAGGCATCGGTCGAGATAGCCACTGTCGAACAGGGCACCGCTCAGGCAACCCCCGACTTCACCATAGTTAACACCGATGCCGCCAACAACCCGGATGTGGATGATGGTCCCGGCAACACGACACTCAATGGTATTCACTTCGAGGCAGACAATCTCTTTAGCTCCGACGGCACGAGGTTTATATCGAAGGACAACATCGACTTCGAGCCAGATAATATATCCTCACTTACATCCGGAGCGTCTGCGACCGCTCACGCAGTCATACATGTGCCCGTGGGAACATACGCCACCACTTATTCGGGACTTGCAACCGCCTTGAATGACAGGGGCTCTGTGTCCGATACGGTGAGACTCGTCCTGACGGTTGCCCCGTCGCCCTACTTCTATGTTGCCGACAACGAGGGTAACCTGGTTGAAAATACGATGTATGTAGTGGGCGATGCTGGCACCACAACCCCCGCCAGTCAATTCGTGCTCAAGAACCCGCTCGGTGTGGGTAATGTCGACATAACAGGCATAACATACGATGTGAAGGGGCTTTCGGACTTCACCATCGGGTTCGACCAGCCCTCGTACGATGTCGCATATGGAGGATACACGGTCGGCGCGCTCACCGTTACGATACCCGAGGATGAACACGAGGGTGTATATACCGGCTGGGTTGTGTTTGAGTACACCGGCGGCGGAATTGTTGTGAGCGATTCCTTCAACCTGAACATCACCGTGAGACCCAATGAGGTGGTTGCCCTCAGCGTTGATACACTGCGTATCACAGGCAGGGAGGGCACAATCGCCACAGGTATGTTCAGCGTATTGAACAAGGGAAATGCCACCCTTACAGATCTCGAACTCGTGATGCTGACCGACCTTGAGGATGAAGCGGGTACCAGGCTTCCGAGAGATAGGGTCGAGTTCATACATCCCCTGATAGATACGCTCGCTGTAGGTGGTACCGAGCGCATTGATATGTCTGTGGATATCCCGAGATTCACTCTGGATAATGTCTACACGGGCGAATTCGAGGTGAGGGATAAGAAGGACGGAGACCCATTCTACAGGGCGGTGGTCGTTCTCACCGTGACATCCGAGACCGAGGTGATCGTCGATGAGAACCCGGTAACCGGTGGCAGAGTTAACATCAGGTGCAAGGCGGATGCCGACTTTGAACCCACTCTCACCATCCTGAACCTCGCCGGAGAGATCGTGAGGTTCGGCGAGAGCTTCCAGGAGACAAAAGCTGCTACGACGGTCAGGGTGTATAAGTGGCTTCTTGACAATGCGTGGGGCAGGAAGGTGGCTCCCGGTATGTATATCATACTGATAAAGACAAAGATAGACGGTGAGGAAAAGATTCTCAAGGATAAGATTCTTGTTATAAGATAACATTGTTTTTTCTCCCGCCCCGTCGAGGACGGGGCGGGGGGCAGGAGAGGAGGAATTATGAAGAGGTTACTTTTGACGGGACTCATCCTCATCATTCCGCTTGTCGCTTTCTCTTACACCCCCGACGAACTTTCCGGAACTCGCCTGGTTACGCCGTTTGAAATACCGGTGAGCGCACGAGCGATGGGGATGGGGAATGCGTTCTCTACCGTCACGGGTGATGTGAATGGATTGTTATATAACCCCGCTGCACTCGCGTTCATAGGCAGGAATTGCATCTCTACCAGCCACAATCGGTATATGCTGGATACCTACCAGACATATCTCTCACTCGGTCTGCCCACCGATTATGGAACAGTTGGGCTTGGAGTTCTCTATTTCAATGAGGGAGAGATAAAAAAGATTGTGAATCAGGTATATGAGGGAAGGGTGGGGTCGTATTCCTTTGGACTGGTTGTGGGATACAGTGGCAGATTTCATAAATACCTCGCACTCGGTATAAACGGCAAGTTTCTCTATTTTGACTACGCGGGGTACCAGGCTACGGGGCTTGCCGGCGACCTTGGGTTACTCGTGCCGCCAATTTCCTTCGCAGATGGCAATGTGCTCTTTGGTGTTGGCTGGAGTTATCAGAATTATGACCCCCCGTGGGTGAAGTTCAGGGATGTTAGATTTGCCCAACCCGTGAATGTGAAGACTGGATTCTCACTCCAGTTCCCCAACCTTTCCATATTTGCATTGAATCTGGTGTTCGATCTAAACTTCCCCAGGGATGGCGATGTGCTTTTCGACCTCGGTGGCGAATTCTGGCTATGCTCCCCGGGATACAACCTCGGTGGAGAACTCTGGATAGGCGACATGCTCGCACTTCGAGGTGGATACATAGGCGGATATGACTGGAATGATGCCTACGGTGAAGCAAAATACTCATATGGCGCGGGGGTGAAGGTTGGTGCATTTGAGATAGATTACGCATACAGGGATTGGGGCGAGGCATTGTCCGAGACAGGCCACCGTCTCTCTCTTACTTTTGGGTTCGGCAGACCGAGAGATGCGGGTCCGATCAAGGTAAAGCTCGTGGATGAGCAGTACGACAAGCTGCTCGGAGCCCACGAGCAGATGGAGAAGGATATCACAGACATAAAGATGAACCTCGAGGAATTGAAGGCAACCTTGAAGACATCTCTCAAGACATACATCACACCCGATGAACTCCTGCACCTTCTGAATGTACACTTCGCCTTTGGGAGCGCCGTGGTTACAGATGGAGAGTATCCCAAGATAGGCGAGGCGGCGAGGCTCATAAAGACCTATTATCCCGACAAGGTTGTGACGATCGAGGGACACTGTGATAAGGCGGGGAGTGAAGAGGCAAATCTCAAACTCTCCACGAAGAGAGCGGAGGCGGTCAAGAAGGTCCTTATTGAGCAGGGTATAAGTGCGGATAAGATAAATACGGTTGGTAAGGGAGAGAGCGAACTCCTCACGGGCAGGAAAGGACCCGGCACAAAGGGTGTTGAGAACAGAAGGGTGGTATTTGCGGTCATCGAAGAGGATTAGTGCTGTGCAAAGGGTAGGAGCAAGCTCCCGCTTGCGAATAGTAAATGCAGGCACAATTTCAAATTAGGGTAGGAGCAAGCTCCCGCTTGCGAATATTGTGTAAGGGACATTTATAGAGATAGTGGAAATAAATTTGAATGATATTTTATATCGTTTTTCTCCTGTGTTATACCGGAGGACCCGATGGGTATGGGTATTACTATATCGATTCAAGAGAGCCCGGGGGTCCGACCTTTAATTGGATAGATTTCACTGGTGGCACCCAATTGTCACTTGGTGGCGATGCCAACAGTGGGCTCATTGACATAGTTCCGGGCGAATTCTGGTTTTACGGAACGGGATATTCGAGTATAGCGGTCTGCTCCAACGGATGGGCGAGCTTCACGAACGGCACGGCAAATATGTATCCCACCCAGTCCATACCCCAACCACCTGGTTTCGTTAATATCCTCGCACCATTTGCGGGTGACCTGGAACCCGGAGGCGGAATTTACTGGGATACCATTGGGACGAAACTCGTTATAGGGTGGGATAGCATTCCACCCCTGACGGGTGGAACCGTCAGGTACACATTTGAGCTCGTACTCGACTGTTCGGATTCCTCCGTAACATTCCAGTATTTAAAACACGAGGGCTCCGGCAACCCGTGGACTAATATATGTTTTTTGACGGGTGTGGGGGCAGAGGATACCGTGAACGGGCTCGAATATCCCTACTGGGCGAGAAGGGACAGCGTCGCCGTGAGATTCTATTGCAATCCAAATCCCGATATCTTTCCCCTTTCAATTGACTATCCCGGGGATGGATTCCTTGTTGCTCCGGAGGAACCCTGTTCTGTAAGAATCAGAATTATGAATGCCGGTTCGCAGGATGCGGAAGAATTCTCCGTTTATTGTATCGTTGATTCTCTCGATGGTGCGGTATATGTAGACAGTCAGGATGTGGGGTGTCTACCCGCGTACGACACGGCGGCGGTTACATTTGACGGTTGGATTCCATACGAGTTTGTCGACTATCGCCTGAGGGTGATAACGAGGGGCACGGGTGACCCCGAGCCCTGCAACGACACGCTCTCTATGAGTGTTAAGGCACCGGGTTCTGCAAAAGACAGTCTGTATTATTACAGCGGTGAAGTTGTGGGCGGATTTTCTGCGGGTGAGGATTCCATACTCGGCATCAGATTTTCTGTGGATTCCACGCCCGTGTTGCTCAAATATGTGAGGCTGTGGCTCGTCTCCGAGGAAGATGCTCCCTATCCTTACCCCGATTCGACGGTTGACCCCGTGGTGATCTCGGTGTGGGAGGGGGGAGAAAAACCGGAAGATATGATTTACGCGGATACAGTCTGGAGAGATACAATACCCCCCGGCTGGGTATATTCTGTTCCTCGGGGGAGTCTCTTTGTTTCCACACGCAATTTCTGGATAGGCGTGAAGACCGCCCTGAGGGGTTATGGGAGGGAGGCTGTGGGTATGGATGCGTTCACCGATCACGGTGACAGGAAGTGGATATATGAAAGGGAAGAATGGAGACAGACGGATTGGGGAAGCGGTGACCCGATGCTCTCTGTCTTTCTCGGTGGTCCTGCGGTTGGTGTATCGGATGACGGGGTGAGATTCACATTCTTCCTCGGGAGAATCGCGCCAAATCCTTTGAACACACCTTTCAGTATTAGTTATGGCATAGAAGAGGTGTCCACGGTGAAAATTGCGGTATACGATGTATCTGGTCGTAAGGTGAGGGACATTGTGAATGGAGAGAGAAGTCCAGGGGTGTATTCGGCGTCTTGGGACTTGAGGGACGAGGGGGGAAGGAGGGTGGCTTCTGGAGTTTACTTTTTAAGACTAACCTCAAAAGATAAAATTGCAAACAAAAAATTTGTGCTCTTTTAAATATGGATTTAATCCGTAAGGATTTTATATCTGTGGAGTTAATCCCTGCCTACCGGTCCCTACGGATCCGCATGGACAGGCAGGCGTAAGGATTTTAAAAGGCTAACGCCTTAATTCCAAAGGCTAACCTACCGCAGGCAAGCATCAGCTTTTGGAGTGCATCAGCTTGTCCATATCCATACGGATCCTATGGACGGACTCTGTGAGCTGATGCAACCGCGACATCTATGTGTTTTATATTTGATATTGTGGCATGAGGAAGGAGGTTTTATGAGGGGGAAGATGTTGTTGGTATCGGCGGTCATAGCGCTCGTTGCTTTTTCGGGCGTTCTTTTGGCTATGACTAGTGAGGAGATTTCAAAGCTCCCTTTGAAGGAGAGAATGAAGTATGAGGAGGAGATTCGAATCGCTGAACAGGCGAATCAATATCCAACGGTTGACAGGGTTGATGGGATTAGAATGGGTTCAATACAAAATCGAGGTAGATTTGATTATACTATAGAGTGGTTTGTTGATTGCAGCCCTCAGTCAATGATAGCACTTGGAACTTCTGTTGTTGATGATACACTCCTATGGGTTACTGCAGGTGGAATCGTTGTTAGCGGTGATCCTAACTGGGTCTTCATATATAATCTCAATACAGTGACCTGTATCGATTCCTTTCTGCAGCCCACCGCGACTAATTGGGGTTGGAGGGATTTGACCTATGATGGTACATATCTCTATGCAAGTGACGGGACAGGTATAGACAAGATAGATCCAGCCACTCATTCTGTCGTAGAGACAATTTATCCGGCGACAGGTCTCTCTACTCACAGGGCGCTTGCGTGTGATGGTGATTCTATATGGGCGGCAGATTGGGCTTCCAGTATCTGGAAGTTTGCCATCGATGGCAGCAATGCCCATTCTTACTTCAACGATCAGAGCCTTTACGGTCTTGCCTATGACCCAGCTGGATTTATCTGGGGTTCTGCCCAGGAGGGTGTAGATGGGAACACGGTTGTTAAGTATAACGCAAGTGATCTCACAGTTATCGAGGCTATGGTAATTCCTGAGGTTGGTTTAGCTGGGGGGTGTGAATTATACAGGGATTCACTACTTCTCTATGTGGATCAAAACCTCAGTCATGTAGTCGCCATCAGAGTACATTTTCCTGTCTATGACCACGATGTTGGTGCCCTCTCAATAATTGAGCCATCCGGCACATACACATCCGGAACCGTGGTTGCACCCAGGACGAGGATAAAGAATAACGGAACGAATGAGGAGACTTTTGATACCTACTTTAAGATATACGACGGGACGAAGGCGGAGGTGTATTCGGAGGTGATAAATACCACGCTCTCACCCGGTGTTCAGGACACACTCGTATTTCCGGACTTCACCATAGATGAGGGTTCGTTTGAGGCGGTATCGTACACCGACCTCACAGGTGATGAAAATCCCGCAAATGATACAGCCACCTCAACATTTGGTGCGATAAGCTTTGTGGAAGACTTTGAGTCCGGAGAATGGCCGCCGTATGGCTGGGAGACATATATGACGGGTGATGTAGTAGACAACCATGGATGGCAATCCCTCTATGATGGGTGTCCTGATTTTCCGAACTGCCTTCCCTATGAGGGTGACTATGGAGCATGGCATCAGGATGACTATGTCACATGTGAGGACTGGCTTGTCTCACCACCACTAATTGTGGGTTCCGGTGCATCGATCTCATTCTATCACAATGAGTATTTTGGTAGCTGGTATGAGTATCATGGCATCTGGGCGTCGACTGGAAGTCCTGACCCCGCAGATGGTGATTTTGTGGAGGTCGAGGCAGTTCCACCGATTCCATCTCCATACGGATGGGAGCCCTATGGTCCCGTGGACCTATCCGCATACGATGGTCAGAATATGTATATTGCATTCAAGTATGAGGGTGATGGGGCAGATCACTGGTATCTCGATTACATCACGGGAACGGCAATTTCGGTATGGCGTCCCGACCACGATGTGGGCGTTACAGAGATAATCAGGCCCGGAGCAACTCAAGTCGTCGGAGATTCCATATATCCCGAGGTGGAGGTAAAGAACTTCGGTCTCAATCCGGAGGTATTCGATGTGACATTGGAAATTTACGGCGCAACCAAACAGGAATATACGAGCACCGTAATGGGGGTCAGCGTTGACCCGGGAATGACGCAGATAGTGGACTTTGCAGATGTATGGGCACCAACAACGGACGGGGCATATGATGTCATAGCATATACCCTGCTTGGCACTGATGAGGTTCCATCAAATGATACATCTGAAACCTCTGTTATGGTTGTGGGATGGGTTGAGGACTTCGAGGACACGGACGGTGGATTTGTTGCAGACCCAATGGGCGGCTGGCAGTGGGGAACACCCACCTACGGACCGGGCGGTGCCCACTCCGGTGAGAACCTCTGGGCTACAAACCTTTCGGGTGACTATGTCGCCTATGCCGACTGGAGACTGGAGAGGAACTTCTATGCACTCTCTGACAACCCCGTTCTCTCCTTCTATCACTGGTATGATACCGAGGGCTATTTCGATGGTGGCAATGTTAAAATATCCACTGATGGTGGAGTGAATTGGGTTATAGTGGGTTCCTATCTTGACCCCTATAACGAGGATGCTGCATCGTCTGGCAATGAAGGAATACCTGGAGAACCATGCTTCAGCGGACACGGCCAGGGATACTGGGAACTCGTTGCTTTTGACCTCTCTGCTGATGTCGATTCTGGTGATATATTCGGTATAAGGTGGCACTTCGGGTCCGATGTGTCCGGGCAGTATGCGGGCTGGTATATAGATGATGTTTCGGGAGTCGGTTTCATTCCCTTCATTCCATCTCACGATGTGGGGGTTTCCGAGATAGTCACTCCCACGGGCATTATTTATGATGGAGATGTTGTCACCCCCGAGGTGGTCGTCGAGAATTTGGGATCCGTGCCCGATACGGTCGATGTCACACTGGACATTAGTCCGCCCGTTCTCAAGAGTCGTCAGGTGTATCACGAGGTTGTGACCGCGGTGGTCGACGCGGAGACCACACTCGCGGTTACCTTCCCCGAGTGGACCGCCATTGCGGGCTCCTACGATGTGACGGCGTATACAACCCTCGCGAGTGATGAGAACCCGGTCAACGATACTATGACCACATCCCTTATCGTAGGTTCCTGGGTGGAGGACTTCGAGGAAGGCACCTTGCCTCTCGGCTGGGCTGATTACCAGCTCGGCGAAGAGGCTGGCTGGGAACTGGTCGAAGACAGCACAGAGGCATACAGTGGTGCTTACTACGCCTATCACGATTATTGGTCTGGTAGTCCCAATGACTGGTTGGTGACGGCGGCGTATTCCGTTGGCCCGAATGCACAGGCATACTTCTACCAGAAGGATAACTATAGCGGTGACTATGTGTATCACGGTATCTGGGTCTCAACCGGCAGCGGTGTTCCCGATGCCGATTTCAGCGAATTGATGGAACTGGGTGCTGCCACCGAAGATGTCTGGTCCATATACGGTCCCGTCGACCTCTCTGTGTATGAGGGAGAACAGATATACCTCGGGTTCGTGTATCAGGGTTACTTTGCCGATGAGTGGTTTATTGACGATGTTATAGGGATAAACCTCTCTTCCATGATTCCCTACAATGTTGTCGTTGTGGGCGTTCCCAATGGGGCAGTAGGCGACACGATTCCTCAGGGCAGCCTGCTCCACCCGTCCTGTGTCGTTGCCAACAACAGTCCCGTGGCGAGCGGCCTCGAGCTGTCATTCAGGGTACACTACAAGGTTCAAAAGGACGGCAATCTCTACTGGCACAGGGTTTATGATGTTATGAATCTCCCGGCATCCGCAGAAGAAACGATATACTTTCCCGGGGATGTTGTTCTCAATGAGCCGGGCGACTACACGATTACGGTTACCATCCAGACTGCATTTGATGACCCCATTCTTGCGAACAACACATCGGTGAGGTATATCCATGTTACCTCCGACAAGGGTGGAGCACAGGAGCTGCCGAGGGTGTTTGCGCTTAATCAGAATGCGCCGAATCCAGCGAGGGCGAATACATCTATCTGCTATGCAATTCCCAGGACCTCGGATGTGAGTATAAGGATATTCGATGTATCGGGCAGGCTCGTGAGGACACTTGTTGAGGCGACGAAGGAACCCGGCTACTACACGGAGAACTGGGATTTGAGGGATGACAGGGGCAGGGAGATTGCATCCGGCATATACTTCTATGAACTCAATGCGGGCAACTTCAAGTCCGTAAAGAAGATGGTTGTGATGAGATAGATTTTCTAACGGGTGGCGTCCTCCAGTGGGGCGCCACCCCGTTGCCTGTCTACCGATGCACAGCATCCGTATGGACAGGTAGATAGGGCGTGGTTTCAGCCTTACAATAAAACGAGACTAAAACCTTGCTCTATTGGGCGGAGTTAATCCCTGCCTACCGCCTATACAGGTCGTATGACAGGCAGGCGTGAGGATTTTATTCACCCGTAAGGGTTTGGAATTTACCCGTTGCACAGCATCTCATACGAGCCGTAGGGCCGTATGGAAAGGGTTTTATATAAAAGGCTAACCTGCCTACCGGCAGGCAGGCGCCTTAATTCCAAAGGCGGGAGTTTTCCAACCGCGACATTTATGTGTTTTATATTTGATATTGTGGCATAAGAAAGGAGGTTTTATGAGGGGGAAGGTGATGTTGGTATCGGCGGTCATAGCGCTCGTTGCGTTTTCGGGCGTTCTTTTGGCTATGACCAGTGAGGAGATTTCAAAGCTCCCATTGAAAGAGAGAATGAAGTATGAGGAAGAGATGAGGGCAAAGGAGAGTGTTCCTCAGGCGTATAAGGTGACTGCACAGGCGATTACTCCACAGGAGGCTATTAATTCAAGGGTTTCCAAGAATCCTGCGGATGTGCCTCCACCTGTAAAGAGAAGTGAGGCGGTGATAAGTACACGCAATGAAAATGAGAAGGGCATTATATTGGCGGAGGGATTTGAGGGCAGCTGGCCTCCAGCAGGATGGACCGTTATTCAGACCAGTACTGACCAGAGCGGGGCAAGCCCTGGTTTCTGGAGTCAGACTGATGGCACACAGGGTAGTCCACCCGTAGGTGTTCACTCGGGTGCCTATAATGCAGGTCTCTGGTGGTCATATTCCCATCAGGATGAGTGGCTCATAACATCGGATATTGCACTCACGGGTTCTGGCTCGGGTGTATATTATGTATCCTTCTGGACATACGGATATGAGGGCTCCACCGAGGGTGACCACTACTATGTCAAGGTGTCGACAGACGGTGGTTCCACATGGGATGTCCTCCTCGATTTGAGTGACCTCACGGGGAATGCCTGGAACGAGTGGGCATATCCCTATGTGCTGGACCTGTCAGCCTATGCTGGTGAGACGATACAACTCGCCTGGCATGCAGAGGACCCACCCACAAATGATGGGTTATGGTATGTCTGGTTTGTAGATGACATTGAGGTGTATTATCCCCTCGACCACGATGTGGGTGTGACCGCCATATATCAGCCCGTTGGGACATACGGTGTTGGAGTGGATGTTACGCCCAGTGTGGAGGTGGAGAACTTCGGCGCGGGCGATGAGACATTTGATGTGACATTCAAGATATTTGATGGTGTAAAGGACGAGATATACTCCGAGACACAGAATATTACTGTAAATCAGGGAACACACACGACTGTAGATTTTTCCTCATTTACGACCGAACTCGGCGCATATACAACACTTACCTATACTGAACTTGGAACAGACGAGGAGACCGGCAACGATACCCTTTCGGGTGCATTTGATGTGAGTGAAGTCGTTCCCGAGGACACCATTAGCTTCCATGGTCCGTACGATAACAATGCTGTTGGACTTACGGCTGGTGGCACATATGAGGCGGGAATAAGGATAACACCAGATGAATTAGTGGGATACGATGGTTGGCAGATCTCATCGGTTATATTCTATCATCATGAGGCTGGCACACATACCTGTGCTGCGAAGATATATGAGGGGGGCACATCCACATGGCCCGGTGCCCTGATAACACAGGAGCCCTATTCAGCTTCTGGTGCAGGATGGCACAGGGTTGACCTGACAAGTCCTGTGATGCTTGATACCGGTAATGATGTATGGGTCTCTGTTGAGGTAACGCATGCTGCGGGTGAGTACCCGATAGGCATTGATGCCGGTCCTGCGGTTCAGGGAAAGGGTGACTGGATATACTACAGTGGCGGATGGGAAGAGATGTGGCCCCTTGGTTTAAATTACAACTGGATTTTAGGGGCGGTAGTGGAAATTGGCATTCAGTATGACCACGATGTCGGTGTTACGGAGATAATTGCACCAACGGGTATATATCCCGTTGACGAGGTGGTGATCCCAACGGTTGAGGTTAAGAACTTCGGTACGAATGAAGAGACATTTGATGTCACCATAGAATGGCCTGATTTTAGATATTCAGAAACCCAGACAGTGACGTCCCTTGTTTCGGGTGGTACTGAAATAGTAGAATTCACTCCATTCACTACTGTTGCCGGCAGCTATGATGTTACCGCGTATACATCCCTCGTCGGCGATGAGAATCTGGGTAACGATACCTTAACAAGCTCTTTTGGTGTTGTGGGATATGTTGAAGACTTTGAAACTACTGACGGCGGATTTGCGCCAACACCCGAGACGGGTGCCTGGGAATGGGGTGAACCAACTTCGGGACCGGGTTCTGCCCACTCGGGCGTAAATCTCTGGGCTACGAATCTTGAGGGTGATTACACCAACTCTGCTGACTGGAGGCTTGAAAGAGACTTTGTGGCGACCTCTGACGACCCGGTGCTTTCATTCTATCACTGGTATGACATTGAGAGTTACTACGACGGTGGTAATGTGAAGATATCCACGGACGGGGGTGCTACCTGGCAGATCATGTATCCCGAAGTCCCCTATCCAGAGGATGCCGCATACTCTGGCAACGCGGGTATTCCCGATGAGCCATGCTACTCCGGTTCGGCGACCTCGTGGCAGATTGCGACCTTCGATCTCTCCGCTTATGTGAACACAGATGATGTCTTCTTAATCAGGTGGCACTTCGGGTCCGATGCCTCTGTTCCGTATCCGGGCTGGTATATAGACGATGTAATGGGACTTGGTTTTGAGCCATTCATTCCCGAGCACGATATCGATGTCTATTCCATTATTTCTCCCGCACCGGCAGGCTCGGAGGGCGAGGTTGTCCCGCAGGTTGTGGTGGTAAACAGGGGTAATACACAGGAGACATTTCCCATAAGCTTTGAGATATTTGAGGACGGCGGCAGTATATACTATAATGAGCAGAACCCCACCGTTGGAGCGGGTGTGTGGGATACCATATCCTTCGACCCCTGGCTCGCCGTGGAGGGTTCATACACGGCGATTGCAATTGCATCCTGCGAGGGAGATGTCAACCCGACAAACGATACACTCGACATGTCGTTCTCTGTTTACGCCTGGGTAGAGGACTTTGAGACATCTGACGGCGGATTTGAGGCATATAACGACGCGGGAACTATCGGATGGCAGTGGGGTGTACCGACATACGGTCCCGGTTCTGCCCACTCCGGTGAGATGCTCTGGGGAACAGTTCTTGCTGGGGACTACGAAAGCAATGCGAACTACAGTCTCGTGAGGAACTTCTGCGCACTCTCTGACAACCCCGTTCTCTCATTCTGGCAGTGGTATAATACAGAATCTGGGTACGATGGTGGTAATGCGAGGCTCTCAACGGACGATGGTGAAACCTGGACCGTCATATCACCCACAAGGGGATACGACCGCACCGCCAACTCTTCCAACCCTCTTTATCCCGATTCCATATTCTCGGGTCACGACCAGGGATACTGGGAATTAGTCGATTTTGACCTCTCTGCCTATGTCGATTCCGGCGATTTCTTCGTAATAAGGTGGCACTTCGGGTCCGATGTGTCTGTTCAGTATCCGGGCTGGTATGTAGACGATGTTTCGGGGGCAGGTCTCAGCGGATATATGCCCAACGATACCCGGGTTGAGGGTATATGTTCTGACCCCGACTTCGAGGAGATAGAGGCAAATCACGCAGTTCATCTCTGTGCCGTGGTTGCGAACAGCCCCATTGGCCCCGTTGCGAACTTCAGGGTGTTCTTGAAGATAACGAACTCTCTCGGTGAGTTGGTCTACTCAAGTTTCGTGGATGTGAGAGACCTTGCAGCCGATGCTTCGAGAACCGTCTGGTTCCCCACGGACTGGATTCCTTCAGCAGATACATATACGATAGTCGTGACCATACAGAATGCATTTGAATTGCCCTTCCTGTTGGATAATAATGTGATGCAGACCGAGGTTACGGTGGGCGGTGACAAGATGGCAGTCAAGGATGTGCCGGATGTCTTCTTCCTCTCTCAGAGTTCGCCAAATCCCGCCATGGGTAGAACCGCGATAGATTATGGTCTTCCTGTTGCATCGAAGGTTAGCTTGAGGGTGTACGATATAACCGGCAGGGTTGTGGCTACGCTCCTCAGCGGTGAACAGGGGGCGGGATACAAGACGGTGGATTGGAATCTCACGGACGATTCGGGAAATAGGATTGCGAGGGGTGTCTACTTCTACAAACTCTCCGCCGGTGATTTCAAATCAACGAGAAAATTGGTCGTTGTCGAATAAAGAATTGACGGGGGTGGCGGGCTCTTCTCCCGCCACCCTTCCTTTAATAATCTTCGGATTGTTTCTCTTGAAAGGAGGGGATATGTGGAAGAAGATCGCTTTGATAGCTATATTGCTGTTTACAGCAACGCTGGCTTTTGGGGGTTATGTGGAGATTGGGACGGGCACTTCTAACACAGGTTATGTTCCGACCTACGGATATTGGGATTACAGCTGGTCACAGGTGATCTATTTGCAATCTGAGATCGGTTCACCTTTTGATATTACCAAGATTTCCTATGATGTTTCTAATACTCCCAGTAACTATACTTTCTATAATCAGAAAATCTATATGAAACATACAACACTTACCCAGTTTCCTGATGCCTTTTACGATGACCCCATTGCTGCTGGATTTACCCTGGTTTACGAAGGAGATGTGACCTTTGACGGTTCTGGCTGGCATGTTATTCCTCTTGATAATCCCTTCAGCTACAATGGTACCGACAATCTCATTGTCTACTGGCAAAACTGGGATGGTGACTATGCTTCTGGTTATCCAAAATTCTACTATACCAACCAGACGGATAGGGCTAAATACAAATATGCAGATAATACCTTCCCAGATGTTTCAGGCACTCTTAAGTATTATGCTGCGAACATAAGACTACATTACTTCTCTTTATACGATGTGCAGTATACAGAAGACCCGGGTCCTGACGGCACATATCCATCCCCCTATTTAGGACAAACTGTAACCATAAGTGGAATTGTTACAGGGGTCAGGTATAACGGCTTCTGGCTTGAGGAGCAACCGGGAGGACCGTGGTGTGGTGTCTGGGTTTTCAATTATACCATAGATCCGAGTGTGGGTGATAGTCTCACCCTCACCGGCGAGGTTACAGAATACTACGGAATGACAGAGATCCAGAATGTATCGGATTATACCATCCACTCCTCCGGTCACGCCATTCCGTTTCCCGCCTGGGTAGAGACGGGGGAGCTGTCCAGCACAAAGGACGCCGCATCCGCAGAGCCATATGAAGGTTGTCTCGTCAGGGTGAGTGGGGTGACGGTCACCCAGACCGTTGATGGACATGGACAGTGGTATGTCGACGATGGGACAGGAGAGTGTCAGATAGATGACGCGATGTACGGTTACGAACCCGATATGGGAGAGGAGTTCAGCCACATTGTGGGCTGCCTTGACTACAGTTATGATGAGTATGGCATCAATCCGAGGGATGCGGGTGACCTCAAAAAGGGACTTTACGAGGGCTTTGAGTCGGGTGTCATCCCCGACGACTGGACGGTGATAAATGCGGATGGAGATTCATACGAGTGGTATGCATATCATTCTGCTTCGAACGCCCACTTCGGAGAATGGTCTGCCAAGATACACTATAATTTCTCGGGTAACGATGACTGGCTGATAACTCCACAGCTTCAGGTACCGACTGACAAGTCAGCCTTTGACAACGATGTATTCAGTTTCTGGGCGAAATCATCGCACTCCTCACAGTTTGAGGACTTCGAGGTGTGGCTTTCAACGACAGGGACTGCAGTCGGTGACTTCACAGAATTTCTTGGCTCTGTCACGGGCGTCCCCAATACCTACACAGAATATACCTATCCACTCGATGACTACGCGGGCGAGAAGGTATACATCGCCGTAAGGTGTGTTTCTGTGAATAGGTGGTATCTCTATGTAGACGATGTAGAGGCTCCAGGACTTGTTCCTTTCCAAGATTACGATGCCGCAGTTGATGGACTTCCTAATGCGGGAGACCCCGATACACTCGATGCGGGTGTCTTCGACGCCTATGTCACAGTTTATAACAACTCGATACCGCTCACGGGGCCAACGGTCTCCTTCGTGGTCTACTACAAGATATGGGATGATGAAGGAAACCTTGTTGGCTCAAAGAGCGCCAATGTATGGGATATGGAGCCACAGGAGCGAAGAACCATCTACTTCGATGGCGGTATCTGTGTACCTCCCGGCACATACCTGGCGGTTGTCACCATACAGACGGCTTTTGATGACCCGAATACAGACAACAACACATCGATGAGGGTGTTTACTGTCGTAGGTGGTGCTAAGATGGGTGCAGAGGAGCTCCCACAGGTGTTTGCACTCCGCGGTTGTGAGCCGAATCCCACGAGGGGGGATGCTGTGATAAGATACGATCTCCCGAGGGGCGTCGATGTCTCGCTGAAGGTGTACGATTCAGCGGGCAGGTTGGTTGAATCACTCGTAGATGGAATGCGAGATGCGGGATACCACAGGGTGAATTGGCGAGCACCCCATGCGGGGGTATACTTCGCCAAACTCGCAGCGGGAGATTTCAAGGCGACAAAGCGCATTATAGCGGTGAAGTAGAAAGATAAAGGGGTGGCACTAATTATCTGCCACCTCTTTCTTTTTGTACACCAAAAATTGGACGCAGATTCACCCTGTTAAATTACAAGATTAAGTGGTTGATAATCTCCAGCAGTGGTTTATTTAACAGGGTAAACGCAGATCACACAGATAATTTATTTAAAAAAGTTTAAAATCCCTAAAATAATCAGCGTAAATCTGCGTCAAAAAAATTGGACGCAGAATCTCTACTTTCTCTGTGTTCCCTGTGGTTAAGTTTTTGACATTACTTGTGGTTTGACAAAGGAGGTAGTATGTGTAAAAGACTTGTGGTAGCGGGATTGCTGGTACTTTTGTTCTCCGTGCCGGCACTTGCGGGGGTGTTGATGGTGCCCGAAGAATATGCCACCATCCAGGCTGCAGTCGATGCGGCGGTTCCGGGCGATACGGTCTCGGTGGCTTCGGGAGAATACGAGGAGTATATTGGGGTCATTGGAAAGACAGACCTCACCATTCTGTCGCGGGAGCGGTGGAAAGCGGGGATAGCTTCACTCAAATCTCCAGAGGAATCCGGCGAACCCAAGAACTTCTATGGAAGTTTTATCACCATACTCGGAAGCGATAACATTACCATTGACGGCTTTATATTCGTATATGGTGAAGCTTACGCCGGTGGAGCGATCTCTGTGCTGGGCGGTATGTCACATAGAAACGAGGTGAGTCACATCTACATTCTCAATAATGTGTTTGTATGGAATTGGGCATTCATGGGCGGCGCAATTTATGTGGGCGATTATTTGGATGATAAATACAATGGTACACTCATAGAGATAGAGATCACCGGGAATATATTTTGGGAAAACTGGGCGATGATGGGTGGATATAAACCTGATGGAGGACCTTACGGAACTGGAGGTGGCGTCTGTATATGGGGCGAGTACGCAGGTTGTAGCGGTGTCATAAATAACAACCTCTTTGTCGGTAACTATGCCTTGTTTACTGGTGGTGCAATAGCACTAAATGGGTGGCTCGATAAACAGGGTGGTGTAGATGTCGACATCATCAACAACACCATTGTGGATAATTGGTTAGGGGAGTGGTTGGGAAAAGGGGGTGATAAGCAGCCGCCGCCGGCGGGCGGGGTGTATATTTCCTTTGCGTCCAGTGACCTGATTAACAACATCATCGCATGGAATTTTGGTTTTGGTGTGGTCCTCGAATATTATTATAAGGGTCCGCCTGTGAGTATAACCTACACGGATTTCTACGGTAATGCATTCGGTGATTACCTGGGTGTTACTCCCGGAACGGGCTGCATCTTTGATGACCCCCTTGTTGATGTCTGGTGCTTTCAGCTCACAGCCGGTGGTACCTCATTCTGCATCGATGCAGGGAATCCGGACCCAGGTTATTGCGATTACGAGGGCACGCAAAACGATATGGGATGCTATGGAGGTCCTACTCCCCTCGAGATAGTGAGCTGCCTCGACCTGCACAGGGGATGGAATCTCACCGGTGTACCCTCCGGGAATGGGGGGATACCTCCATATAACGACCCCGAATCCGATTATGTATTCGGGGACGATTTCTCCACGCCCGTCTATATGAGGCAGTTTGATGAGCCGACGAGGAGCTACTTCACTCCCACAGTAGTGGGTCCAGGATGGGGTTATATGCTGAGAAACACCCGGGAGGAAAGGGCGGATGCGATGGGTCCACCCCCATATCTTCCCTACCCCATTCGAGTGACGCGCACATATACCGGCTATTACTACGGATGGAACCTAATAGGTAATCCACATCCTTATTGGAATTGTTATTATGGTTATTCTGGTGTTCACTTCGACAGCCTCGGACTGGACAATGTAAACTACTTCTTCAAGTGGTTCACCGGAAGCCAGTATCTTTTCTATCCGGGCGGTGGACTGGACGGGTGGATTGAGCCGATGTGGGGCATATGGGTGCAGGTCACAAATTGGGGTGATGGCATGGTCACCTTCCCCGCAGAGATATTCTCGCCGGGAGGACCTCCAAAGAAAGAACAGATTACGGAAAGACACGAACTTCCCGGGAGGATATATGGATTATCGAAGAGGGAAAACCACGGGGAAGAAGGTAATCCCATTGCCTGGAATTGGCGTCTCAAGCTATCCGTTCATTCTGGTGGCATAGTCGATGACCACAATTACATAGGCATATCGAATGATGAGAGGGCATCCTCGGTGGCGGAGTTCCTGTTGCCCCTCGATGAGTATGTGATGCTCTACTTCCCCGACGGTGAGGTCGGTTATCAGCAGCTTAAACTCGACGACTTTGAGGGGACAAGGGATATTCCCGTTGAGGTGGAGGTGAATACAGACAATGAGTTCGTGGACTTATCCTGGGAATTTGAGGGTGATGTGAGCGGATACGACTTCTATCTCGTGGATGAATCGGGTGAGACCGTGAATATGATTGATAAGAGCAGCTACAGCTTTGTCAACACCTCAGAGAAGGTGGAAAACTCCAATGCAGAGACCGCCCTCACAGACCCCGTTCTGTTACTGAGCAGGAAGGCATCGGGAGATATAAGGCGCTTTAACATAACCGCCAAGAAGGTATGCACCGATGTGGAGCTCGCGGACTTCACTGGAATGGAGTCGGTTGCACCCAATCCGTTTACAACGAGCGCGACCCTTAAGTTTGCCCTTGCCGGTGTGTCAGATGTAAATCTTTCCATTTACGACGCCTCCGGAAGACTCGTGAGGACGCTCGTTGACGGAAGGCTCGACGCCGGTCATCACACATACAGGTGGGGTGGATTGGATGAGAACGGTGTGAGTGTGCCCTCGGGTATATACTTCTACAAGATGGCAGCGGGTGGATACGAGAAGATGGGCAAGCTGGTGCTGCTGAGATAGTGAGAACCTGAAAAAAGGGGGGGCTTTTGCCCCCCTTTTTTGTAGGGGCACTCTTCGGTTCCCCATCCCCCAATTCTACGAAGGGGGGATTGGGGAATCGCAATGACATTACCCCTGACAACCACAATAATAAAGAAATCATGGGCAATCTGCGTTAATCTGCGTCCGATTTTTTTACTTGACTTTTTTTAATTTTTATGATATAATCTAAACAGTCTGTAATTCCAAAATTCAGTGTTGGTCCGTGTAAATCCTTTGTGAAAATGGCGAGATAGCTCAGTCGGTACCTGCCTGTCATACGACCTGTCACTACGGATCCGTATGGATATAGGCGGTAGGCAGGGAGCACTGGACTGAAAATCCAGGTGTCGACGGCCTGCCCTGCACCATTTGAATTCGGTTGTGTAGCAGAGTTTGGTTAAAAATGGCGAGATAGCTCAGTCGGTAGAGCACTGGACTGAAAATCCAGGTGTCGACGGTTCGATTCCGTCTCTCGCCAA